>Ga0209056_10001050_pt1 | contig 30572 bp, 28 predicted proteins | sample GraSoiAngelo_114_FD_185876 | JGI IMG/M metagenome (GOLD analysis project Ga0209056, IMG submission 185876) | Grasslands soil microbial communities from the Angelo Coastal Reserve, California, USA - 14_0903_13_40cm (SPAdes) (version 2) | ecosystem: Environmental > Terrestrial > Soil > Grasslands... | reverse complement strand
TGTTCCGGCGCTCCACGGCGCGACGGCCCACCGCTGCCGCGCTAGCCTCGTACGATCGGCTGCGGCGGCGCGTCGCCGCAATCGACGCGGCGGGACGTCTCACGGCAGCGGTCGAAGACGCCACCGCCGCGTTCTGGTCCGCCGTCCACGGCGTCACGTCGCTGCTGATCGCCGGTTTCTGGAAACCCGGGGCTCCCGCCGTCGCGCTCGTGTGCGACGCGATGATCGCCCAGCTGACCCGAAAGGAGGCCGTCCATGTCCGCTGAATCGAGTCCGAACATGTTCCTCCAGAACAACTTCGCGCCCTGGGGTACCGAAGGCGCGGCGCGCGACCTCCCGGTCGTCGGACGGATCCCGCGCGAGCTGAACGGCACCTATTACCGAAACGGCCCGAATCCCGCATTCCCGCCGCTCGGCCGCTATCACTGGTTCGACGGCGACGGAATGATCCACGCCGTCACGCTCGACGACGGGCGCGCGAGCTACCGGAACCGCTACGTCCTGAGCCGCGGGCTCCGCGAGGAGCAGGAGGCAGGCCGCGCGCTCTACCGCGGCCTGCTCGAGTTCCAGGCCACGGAGATTCCGGGTTTCAAGAACACCGGCAACACGAACATCGTCTGGCATGCGGGTAAGCTGCTCGCGCTCGTGGAGGCCGCCCTCCCCACGCGGATGATGGCCGGCCCGCTCGACACCGTCGGCGAGTACGACTTCGACGGGCGGCTCGCCGGTCCCATGACGGCGCATCCGAAGCTCGATCCCGAGACCGGCGAGATGCTTTTCTTCGGCTACTCGCCGTTCCCGCCGTACCTCACGTACCACGTCGCGGCCGCCGACGGCGCGCTCGTGCGGAGCGAGGTCATCGACGTCGCCTGGCCGTCGATGATGCACGACTTCGCGATCACGAAGGACCACGTGATCTTCATCCTCTGCCCGCTGGTGTTCAGCTTCGAGCGCCTCGCGGAGCGCGGCGGCGCGTTCTCGTGGGAGCCGGAGCGTGGCACGCGCCTCGGCATCATGCCACGGCGCGGAGGCAACGCGGACGTCCGCTGGTTCGACACCGATCCGTCGTACGTTTTCCACCCGATGAATGCGTACGAAGACGGTGACGCCATCGTCCTCGACGTCGCCCGCTACGGGCGACTCGACTTCATGAGCGCCGCCGCGGTCGAGGAGCCCGGGTACCGTGACGCCAACGCGGCTCGCCTCCACCGTTGGCGGATCGACCTCGCGCGCGGCGGCGTCGCGTCGACCCCGCTCGACGACATCGTCACGGAGTTCCCGCGGGTCGACGAGCGACGGCTCGGCCGTCGTCATCGATTCGGGTACATGGCAGCGCGCGAGCCGGAGCTGAACGACGGCGCGCAGCCGCTGTGGACCGCCGTCCGCAAGTACGACCTCGAGCGCGGCGGCGTGACGGAGCGGCGGTTCGGCGCCGGCAACGGCGTCGGTGAGCCGCTTTTCGTGCCGCGCACGGCGTCGGCCGGCGAGGACGACGGGTGGGTACTGGTGCTCGTCTACGACGCCGCGCGCGACACCAGCGACTTCTGGATCCTCGACGCCCAGGACGTCGCGGGGGAACCGGTGGCGCGCGTGACGCTGCCACACCGCGTGCCGTACGGCTTCCACGGGAACTGGGTCGCGGCGTGAGGCGCGCCTCTTCGCACGAGACGGGAGCGGCGGCGGCACCGCGGGGCAATTGACACGGCGCCGCCACTCGCGCTCTCTGTGCAGACGAAAGGAGGCGAGATGGTCGCGAAGCTCCTCGAGCAGCTCGAGCCCGGGGCCAAGGTCTGACTCGGTGGGCGAGCGGCCGATTCGCGTCGAGGAGCTCGACCACGTCGTTCTCCGCTGCCGCGATCCGGAACGCGCGCTCGACTTCTACACGCGGATCCTCGGGCTCGTCGAGGAGCGTCGCATCGAGGCGATCGGGCTCATCCAGCTGCGGGCGGGGCGCGGCATGATCGATCTCGTCCCGTCGCCCGAGCGGAGCGCGGACGGCGCCAATGTCGACCATTTCTGCCTCGGCATCGCGGCGACCGAGATGTCCGCGCTCGTCCGCTACCTGGAGGACGCGGGCGTCGAGATGATCGGCGAGCCCGCGGTCCGCTACGGCGCGCGCGGGATCGGCCCGTCGGTCTACGTCCGCGATCCCGAGGGCAACGTCGTCGAGCTGAAGCCCGGGACGGGCGCGGCGAGCTGACCGGATGCCGACTGCCGGGGCGGGCCGGGGCGGCCTCGTCGCACTCGGCGCCCTGCTCGGAGTGACGCCGGCTGCAGCGGGGGACCGGCTCCCCTCGTTCGCCGACGTCCTCGCGCGGGCCGAGCCTGCGGTGGTGAACATCTCGACGGTCGGGCGCGCGGGCGAGGAGGGACAGGGACCGCCGGAGTCGATGCAGGACTTCCTCCACCGCTTTTTGGGCGAGCCGCCGGCCGTCAGCCGGAGCCTCGGCTCCGGCTTCGTCATCTCCGCCGACGGCGACGTCGTGACGAACAACCACGTCGTCAAGGGGGCGGACAAGATCCGCGTGCGCATGGCGACCGAGGAGGAGTTCGACGCGAAGCTCGTCGGCAGTGACGACAAGACGGACATCGCTCTCGTCCACATCAAGGCGGCGCACCCGCTCCCCACGCTGCCGCTCGGGGACTCCGAGAGTCTCAAGGTGGGCGACTGGGTGCTGGCGATCGGCAATCCGTTCGGTCTCACGCAGACCGCCACCGCGGGCATCGTGAGCGCGAAGGGCCGCTTCCTCGGCGCCGGCCCGTACGACGACTTCATCCAGACCGACGCGTCGATCAATCCCGGCAACTCCGGCGGACCGCTCGTCGACCAGGACGGCCGGGTCGTCGGCATCAATGCGGCCATCGTCAGCCCGGCTGGCGGCAACGTCGGCATCGGGTTCGCCGTCCCGATCGCGCTGGTGCGCTGGGTGGTCGACCAGATCCGCGAGCATGGCAGCGTCGTGCGCGGCTGGATGGGCGTCGCGGTCCAGTCGGTCACCCCGGACCTCGCCCGCTCCTTCGGGCTGCACGGCGCGGAAGGTGCGCTCGTCGCGGACGTGACACCCGGCGGGCCGGCGTCCAAGGCCGGCATCGCGCGCGGCGACGTCATCGTCCGCTGGGGCGACCGTCGCGTGCAGCACTCGCGCGAGCTGCCGCTGATGGTCGCGCTCACGCCGCCAGGAACGCGCGTGCCGGTCGCCGTCGTGCGCGAGGGGCGCGAGCGGACCGTCGACGTCACCGTCGACCGCATGCCCGCCGAGGAGCGTCGCGAGAGCCGCGCGCCGTCGCACGGCGGCAGCCTCGAGGCGTGGGGACTCGCGGTGTCGGCCCTCGGGCGCGACGACGCGCGCCGGCTGGGCGTCAAGCCGGGCAGCGGGGTGATCGTCACCGACGTCGCGGAGGGCAGCCCCGCCGACGAGGCGGGGGTCGAGCCGGGTGACGTCGTCGTCGAGGTCAACCGTCGCGCCGTGCGATCGCCGGCCGATCTCGGGCGCGCGCTCGCCGCGAGCCCGCGCCGAGCCTTGCTGCTCGTGCGGCGCAACGGGGCGTCGGTGTTCATCGAGATGGAGCGGTAGCGCGGCGGCGTGATTGCCGTGCCTCCCGACCGGGCTATCATCGCCGGGCAGGAGGCTCCCGATGGCTCGCGTCGATCTCACCCCGGAAGAAGCCCGCATGCTCCGCGACGTTCTCGAGAGCTACCTCTCGGACCTCCGCATGGAGATCGCGGGAACCGAGAGCATGAGCTTTCGAGAGAACTTGAAGAAGACGGAAACGTTCCTGAAGGGCCTCCTCCCGCGGCTTCGCGAGCCGGCCTGACCGCGCCAGGCGGGGCTGGCATTTATATCGCTCTGCGATATAATCGCCGACGTGGCGGACGAGCGGCTGACCGTCGCCGAATACCGCGCACTGGCGGAGTTCCGCTGTCAGCTGCGCCGCCTCCTGCGTTTCAGCGAGGACGCGGCCCGCGGCGCGGGTCTCGAACCGCAGCACCATCAGGTGCTGCTCGCGTTGAGGGGCATGCCCGACGGCACCGCCGCCACGATCGGCGTCCTCGCCGATCGCTTGCAGCTCCGGCACCACACCATGGTGGAGCTGATCGATCGGATGGCAGCGCGAAACCTCGTGCGGCGCCGTCCGGGAACGACCGATCGGCGGCAGGTCGTCGTGCGACTGACGCCACGTGGCGAGCGGGTGCTGCCCCGGCTCTCGCTCGCCCACCGCGCCGAGCTGCGGGCCGTCGCACCGGCTCTTCTGCGCTCACTCGCGGCGCTGACGGGCGATCGGCCGGGTCGAGCGGTGCGCGGGCGGTGAGCGCGTCCGGTACGGTCAGGGAGCTCGCTTCCGCGCGCGCCAGCGAGCTCGGCGATTTCACGACCACGTGGCGGGTCGTCCCGATGTCGGTCGCCGCGGTCGCGATCGGGCTCCTCAGCACGTGCGTCGCGTGGGCCCTCTTGCGCCTCATCGGGCTCTTCACCAACCTGTTCTTCTTCCAGCGCTGGGGTGTCACGCTGGTCTCGCCGGCGGGCCACCACCTCGGCGGGCTCGTCGTGCTGGTGCCCGCCGCCGGCGCGCTGGTCGTGGGCTTGATGGCGCGGTACGGCTCCGAGCGGATCCGTGGCCACGGGATCCCCGAAGCGATCGAGTCCATCCTGATCCGCGGCAGCCGCGTGGAGCCGCGGGTCGCGTTCTTGAAGCCGCTCTCGGCCGCCATCTCCATCGGGAGCGGTGGCCCGTTCGGTGCCGAAGGTCCGATCATCATGACCGGCGGCGCCTTCGGCTCGATGATCGCGCAGTTCCTGAAGCTGACGAGCGCCGAACGGAAGACGCTCCTCGTGGCCGGCGCGGCGGGCGGCATGTCCGCGACGTTCGCCTCGCCCGTCGCGGCGGTGGCGCTCGCCGTCGAGCTGCTGCTCTTCGAGTGGAAGCCGCGGAGCCTGGTTCCGGTCGCGCTCGCCAGTGCCAGCGCCGCCGCGGCACGCCGCTACGTGATTGGTCTCGGGCCGCTCTTTCTCGCGCCAGCGCATCCGCTCTTCATCGGCCCGGCGGGCCTCGTCGGGTGTGCGCTCGCGGGACTGGCGGCCGGCGCCCTCTCGGTCGTCCTCACGGGCGCAGTCTACGCGGCCGAGGACGTGTTCGCGCGGCTGCCGCTTCACTGGATGTGGTGGCCCGCGATCGGCGGCCTGGTGGTCGGCGTGGGCGGTCTGGTTTTTCCCGAGGCGCTCGGCGTCGGCTACGACACGATCGGCGCGCTGCTCCAGGGTCAGGTCGCGGGGCGGGTCATCATCGGCCTCCTGCTCGTCAAGTCCGTCGTCTGGAGCGTATCGCTCGGCTCGGGAACCTCGGGCGGCGTGCTGGCCCCGCTCCTCTTGATGGGCGGTGCGCTCGGCGGCGTCGAAGCGCTTGTCTTGCCGGACGAGGGAACGGGGTTCTGGCCGCTCGTCAGCATGGGCGCCATCCTCGGCGGGACGATGCGCTCACCCTTCACGGGCATCGTCTTCGCGCTCGAGCTCACCCACGACGTCAACATGCTGCTGCCGCTTCTCGTATCCGTGACCCTGGCGCACGGGTTCACCGTGCTGGCGCTCCGCCGGTCGATCCTCACCGAGAAGGTCAGCCGGCGCGGCTACCATCTGAGTCGCGAGTACGCCGTCGATCCGCTGGAGATTCTCTTCGTGCGCGAGGTCATGCGCCGGAACGTGGTCGCCCTGCCGGCCAGCATGGAGCTCGCGGCGCTGCGCGCGGAGCGCCCCCGCCGGCAGCTCCTCTGTCCGGTCGTCGACACCGATCGGCGTCTCGTGGGCGTCGTGACCCGTCGCGATCTCGACGGTCTGCTCACGTTCGCCGGGAGCGATTCCGACGTCCGAGTGGGCGCGCTCGTCAGACCCGATCCCATCGTGGCGTACCCCGACGAGCCCCTGCGCGCGGTCGTCTACCGCATGGCGGAGACGGGGCGGACGCGATTCCCCGTCGTCGAGCGCGGAGAGGGCCGACGGCTGCTCGGCATGATCGCGCTCTCGGATCTGCTCGAGGCGCGGGTCCGCGGCCTCGAGGCGGAGCGCCGGCGCGAGCGCGTCCTGCCGCTCCACCTCCTGCTGCCGCGTGGCTTCCGGCGCCGTACGGGATCGCCGCCCGCTGGCGTCGCCGAAGACGGCGCCAGGCCGGGCACGTAAACAAAAGGCGGTCGCGACCGACGTTCGGCTTTCGCATTGCGAGCCACTGAGCGCGCGGCTACGCTCATCGCCGTGACGTTGCGCCGCGCGTCCCTCGCCACAGTGCTCGCACTCCTCCTCGCCGCGGGAGGCGCGGCGTTCTGGGTCTGGGCCCGCCGGCCGCGCCTCGGTCCCCTCCACGCCGCGCCAGATGCGCGGCGCCTTTCGATCGAGGTCGGCGAGGCGGTGCATTTCTCCGCCGCCGCTCCGGGCGCGGTCGAGTTCACGTGGTCCATGTGGGGAAGCGCCGTCTCGCACCTTCCCACGTGGACGTACGTGGCGCTGCCCGAGGACGCGGGGTGGCAGCAGGTGACGGTGGTCGTTCGCGGCGCAACCGGCAGCACCTTGATGCACGGGTGGGATGTCGGGGTCGTCCCGCCCGTGCCGCCGGCACTGGAAGTCTCGCCACCGCCGGGTCGCGTCGTCGTCCGGAGGGGTGGCCGCGCGACATTCCACTGCGGCGCGCGGGTACCGGCGGCGCGACCAGCGGACCGCGTGTGGTTCGAGTGGATCGTCGACGGGCGCACGATGTCACGCCAGGAGCAGTCGGCCGCCGAGGCGGTCTCCGAGTTCTTGCTGCCGGCGCCCGAGAGCGGCCCCCATCGCGTGACGGTTCGGGTGGTCGAGAACGAGCGGTCCGCGTCGCTGGCCGAGTGGGAGCTCGTCGGCGCAGGGCCCGCGCCACAGCCGGAGTTGCCCGTGCAGATCGCCAATGCCCGGCCGATCGGGCGTCCTCCACCGACACCGCCGCCTTCGCCGGCGCCGCCGCCGCAGGAAGCCGCTCCGCCACCGGTCGCGGAGCCCGAGGTGCCGCCGCCTCACGAGCAGCTTGCAGAGCCAGAGACGCCCGCGACCGAGAGTGTCGCACGAGAGGTCGAGCCCGAGATGCCGAGGGCGCCCGGCGCACCCGCACATGTCGCCGAGGTCGAGATGCCGGCAGCCCCCGAGGGGCCGGCACAGGTGGCGGAGGCGGAAGCGCAGCATGCCCCCGAGCTGCCGCCGCCCGTCGCGGAGCAGCCGGTGCCGCCATCGCCGCCACCATCGGTGCCGCCCGCCGAGCCGTCGCCCGACGTCGCCGCGGCCCCGTCCGCACCGGCACCGGAGGAGCCCGCGATCCCGAAACCCCCGCCCGATGTCGTCCCGGCGGCGCCCGAGCCGCCGACCCAGATCGCCGCGGCTCGGATGCCCGCCGTGTCCGAGCCGGCGCCTCCGGTCGTCGTTGCCCGGCCCACACCCGAACCGGCGCCGCCCGTCGCCGAACCGCAGCCAACGCCGCGCGACGCCGCGGTGCCCGCGCCGCGACCACTCCCGCCGCGCTCGCCCGTCCCTTCGCGGATCGCCGGCGACGTCGGCGAGCGCCTGCACCTCGCGACGGGGATCGGCTCGGGCGCGGCCAATGGCATGTACGAGTGGTCGGTCGACGGCCGCCGCGTGCAGCGCGGCGCGAGTCCGAGCTTCGAATACACCCCCGACACGCCCGGGAGGCATCGCGTCAGCGTGGTGCTGCATGGTCCCACCGCCGTGGCGGCGGCCGATGCGTGGGAGGTGACGGCGCGAGAGCGCCGGCCGCCGCGTGTGGAGCCGTCGACCGCACGGCAGGAGGAGCGGGTTCCGCCGGCCGAGCCGCCGCGCGTCGCGACGGTGCCGCGGGCGACTCTCCCGCCGCCCGTCCCGCCGACCACCGCGGCGCGGATCGACGAGCATGCCGCGCCGCCGATCGATGCGTCGCGGGTGACCCGCTCCGCCACGGCGCTCAGCGAGGAAGAGGTGCAGCACTGGTTCGCGGAGTATGCGCATGCCTGGTCGAGTCACGATGTCGGCGCACTGCAGCGCATGGGACAGGTCCGGTCGCAGGCCGACGCCGAGCGGTTGACCCGCTACTTCGGCACGATCGAGAACCTGCGGGTCGACGTCCACATCCGCGCCGTTCGCCTCGACGGCGAGCGGGCGGCCGTGGACTTCGAACGCGTCGACACGATGACCGACCCGACCGGCCGTCGCCAGGAGCTGCGCCTTCCGCTCCAGCACAAGGACATCGAGCGCACGCCCGCCGGTCTGCGGTTCGTCAATTGACCTTGTCACACTGGAAGGGCGTTGTTATGGATGAGTGCCTTTGAGAAGCGAGAGTGGCGGAATTGGCAGACGCACGAGATTTAGGATCTCGCGGGCAACCATGGGGGTTCGAATCCCCCCTCTCGCATGCTGCGGCGTGGCGACGCGCGGGCTGACGTGATGGAGGCGCCGCACGTCACGCTCGAGGACCTGACCCCGGTCCGCAAGCGCCTCCAGGTGGAGATCTCCGCGACGGACGTGCAGGCGGAGCTGGAGCGCGCCTTCGCGACGGTCGGGCGCCAGGCGCGGCTGCGCGGCTTCCGCCCCGGTCGCGTGCCACGGCCCGTGCTCGAGCGGACCTTCGGCGAGCAGGTGCGGCGCGAGGTGCTCGGCAAGTTGGTCGAGGCCAGCTTGCGCCAGGCGATCGAGGCCCATCACCTCGAGCCGGTGGGGACGCCGGACATCGACGCCGACCCGCTCACGCCCGGGCAGTCGCTGCGGTACGCCGCGACCATCGACGTGCGACCCGTCATCGAGGTCGGAAACCTCGACGGGCTCGACGTGCGCCGTCCGGCTGTGGTCGTGACCGACGAGTCCGTCGAGACGGCGCTCGCGAAGATGCGCGACGCCGCGGCACAGCTCCGGCCCATCACGGACCGGGCGGTCGTCGAGGCGGGCGACGTGGTGACCGTCGACCTCACGAGCCGCCTCGAGGGCGCCGAGCCGGTGCGGCGCGAAGGCGTGCTCGTCGAGGCCGGCGCGGGCACGTTCCCGCTGGCGCTCGAGCGCCAGCTCGTCGGGCAGCACAGCGGTGCGGAGCTCACGCTGCAGGTGCCGTATCCCCGCGACTATCCGAACGCCGGTCTCGCGGGAAAGACGCCCGAGTTCGAGGTGGCGATCCGGGAGCTTCGCTCGAAGGAACTTCCAGCGCTCGATGACGACTTCGCGCGCGACCATGGCCGGTGCCAGTCGCTGGCCGAGCTGCGGACCCGCGTGCGCAGCGACCTCGAGCGCGAGGCGGAAGCTCGGGCGACGGACACCATGCATGAGGCGGTTCTCGATCAGCTGTTCGCGCGGCATCCGTTCGACGTGCCGCCCACGCTCGTCGAGCGTCGAGTGGAGGCGCAGCTCGGGACGCTCGGGGTCCGGGAGGGGGCGGATCACCAGCACGCGCTCGACGAGCTTCGTGCCGAGCTTCGGCCGCGGGCGGAGCGTCAGGTCCGCGCCGAGCTCCTGCTCGACGCGGTGGCCTCGCGTCTCGACATCACGGTCGACGAAAGCGAAATCGAAGCGGCGATCGAGACGCTGGCGGCGCGGGAGAGCCACGGTGCCGAGCGTCTACGCGCGCTCTACCGACGTCCCGAGGCGCATGCAGCGCTCCATGCGAAGCTCGTTCGCGACCGCGCGCTTGCGCGACTGGTGGGGGAGGACCGCGCAGGCGCAAGAAGCGTGCCGGCGTTGGCGCGCGTGGACATTGCCCGTGAAAAGTAAAGCCGGTAGAATCCTCGACGGGTACTTGCCAGTCGCCATGCACGCGAATCTCGTCCCCATCGTCATCGAGCAGACCGGTCGCGGCGAGCGCGCCTACGACATCTACTCGCGCCTCCTGCGGGACCGGATCATCATCCTCGGCACCGGCATCGGCGACGACCTGGCGAACCTGATCGTCGCGCAGCTCCTCTTCCTCGAGTCCGAGGACCCGGAGAAGGACATCTACATCTACATCAACTCTCCGGGCGGCTCCGTGACGGCCGGCCTCGCGATCTACGACACCATGCAGTACATCAAGCCCGAGGTCTCGACGCTGTGCGTGGGGCAGGCGGCCAGCATGGCGGCCTGGCTGCTCGCGGCGGGGACCAAGGGCAAACGGTTCGCGTTGCCGCACGCGCGGATCATGATCCACCAGCCGGCCGGCGGCGTGCAGGGGCAGGCGAGCGACATCGACATCCAGGCCCGCGAGATGCTCCGGCTGCGCGAGCAGATGAACAACATCCTGGTCAGGCACACCGGGCAGAGCCTCAAGCGCATCGAGAAGGACACCGATCGCGATCTCTTCATGACCGGCAAGCAGGCGGTCGAGTATGGCCTCGTCGACGAGGTCATCGTCTCCCGGCCGGGCAAGGTAAAGGGAACCTGACCGAAGGGGGCTGCTAAATGGCCAAGCACGGGGATGACCGCACCGGCAACCTCGTCTGCTCCTTCTGCGGGAAGAGCCAGGACGAGGTGCGCAAGCTGATCGCCGGACCCACGGTCTACATCTGCGACGAGTGCATCGACCTCTGTAACGACATCATCGCCGAAGAGTGCGACCAGGAAGAGAATCTCTCCTCCACGTCGGCGGTGCCGAAGCCGTCCGAGATCAAGAAGGTCCTCGACCAGTACGTGATCGGCCAGGAGCGGGCGAAGAAGATCCTCGCCGTGGCCGTCCACAACCATTACAAGCGCATCGACTCGCAGCTGGTCACCGGGGACGTCGAGCTCCAGAAATCGAACATCCTGCTCGTCGGGCCAACCGGGTCCGGGAAGACGCTGCTGGCCCAGACGCTCGCCCGCTTCCTCCAGGTGCCCTTCGCCATCGCGGACGCCACCAGTCTGACCGAGGCCGGCTACGTCGGCGAAGACGTCGAGAACATCATCCTCTCGCTCCTCCAGAACGCCGACTACGACGTCGAGAAGTGCCAGCGGGGCATCGTCTACATCGACGAGATCGACAAGATCGCGCGCAAGGGCGACAACCCGTCGATCACCCGCGACGTCTCGGGCGAGGGAGTCCAGCAGGCCCTCCTGAAGATCATCGAAGGGACGACGGCCAGCGTGCCTCCCAAAGGGGGGCGGAAGCACCCCCAGCAGGAGTTCCTCCAGGTCGACACCACCAACATCCTCTTCATCTGCGGCGGCGCCTTCGTGGGCCTCGAAGACATCATCCGGCGCCGGATCGGGGTCAAGGGAATGGGGTTTGGCGCCGATATCCGGAGGAGGGACGAGCGGAACGCCAGTGATCTCCTGCACGAGGTACAGACCGAGGACCTGCTCAAGTTCGGGCTCATCCCCGAGTTCGTGGGTCGGTTGCCGGTGATCGCCACGCTGCAGGAGCTCGACGAGTCCGCCCTGGTCAGAATTTTGAAAGAGCCGAAGAACGCGCTCACGCGCCAGTACCAGAAACTCTTCGAAATGGAGGGCGTGCACCTGAGGTTCACCGACGGTGCGCTCTCGGCCATCGCCCGGGAAGCGCTCAAGCGGAAGTCGGGCGCGCGCGGGCTTCGGGCCATCATGGAGAACATCATGCTGGACGTGATGTACGACATCCCGTCGCAGCCGAACATCAAAGAAGTGCTCATCTCGGAGGAAGTGGTGGCCAACAAGGAGCAGCCCATCATCCTCTTCCAGAAGGCGGCCGAGACCGCATAGGGTCAGAAGGGAAACCGATGCTCTTCCGGAACGAAAAGCGGGACCCCAAAGAGCCGCCAGCCGGCGGCGAGTTGCGGGTACCGCTCCTCCCACTGCGGGACATCATCGTGTTCCCGCACATGGTCGTCCCTCTCTTCGTCGGGCGTCAGAAGTCGATTCGCGCGCTCGAGGAAGCGATGAACAAGCAGAAGTTCATCCTCCTCGCCGCGCAGAAGGACGCCAAGACGAACGATCCGGCCGAGGACGACATCTACAAGGTCGGCACGCTCGGGACCGTCGTCCAGCTCCTCCGGCTGCCGGACGGCACGGTCAAGGTGCTGGTCGAGGGAAAGAAGCGGGCGCGCGTTGGCCGCTACCTCGAGAACGCCGACTACTTCCTGGTCGAAGCCGAGCCCATCGACGAGGTCTGCGACACCACGACCGAGGTCGAGGCGCTCATCCGCAGCGTCAATTCGACGTTCGAGAACTACGTCAAGCTGAACAAGAAGATCCCGCCCGAGATGATCATGTCGGTCGCGTCGATCGAGGATCCCGCGCGGCTCGCGGACACGATCGTCGCCCACCTCGGCATCAAGCTCGAGGACAAGCAGACGCTGCTCGAGATCATCAACCCGTCCGAGCGGCTCGAGAAGGTCCTTGGCTTCATGCGGTCCGAGATCGAGATTCTCGAAGTCGAGAAGCGCATCCGTACTCGGGTCAAGAAGCAGATGGAGAAGACCCAGAAGGAGTACTACCTCAACGAGCAGATGCGCGCGATCCAGAAGGAACTCGGTGAGAAGGACGAGTTCAAGAACGAGATCCAGGAGCTGGAAGAGAAGATCAAGCAGAAGAAGATGTCGGCGGAGGCCCGCGAGAAGGCCGAGAAGGAGCTGAAGAAGCTCAAGATGATGTCGCCGATGTCCGCCGAGGCGACCGTCGTCCGCAACTACATCGACTGGATCATCTCGCTTCCGTGGCACGAGTACACGGAAGACAAGCTCGACATCCAAGGCGCGGAGAAGATCCTCGAGGAGGATCACTACGGGCTCGAGAAGGTGAAGGGCCGCATCCTCGAATACCTCGCAGTGCAGAGCCTCGTCGGCCACATGAAGGGCCCCATCCTGTGCCTCGTCGGACCTCCCGGCGTGGGCAAGACGTCGCTCGGCAAGTCGATTGCGCGGGCGACGGGGCGGAAGTTCGTGCGCGTGTCGCTCGGCGGCGTGCGTGACGAGGCCGAGATCCGCGGCCATCGGCGCACGTACATCGGCGCGCTTCCGGGCAAGGTCATCCAGTCGATGAAGAAGGCGGGCTCGGGCAACCCGGTCTTCCTGCTCGACGAGGTCGACAAGATGTCGACCGACTTCCGCGGGGATCCGTCGTCGGCGCTGCTCGAGGTGCTCGACCCCGAGCAGAACAGCTCCTTCAACGACCACTACCTGGACGTCGACTACGACCTCTCGAAGGTCATGTTCATCACGACCGCGAACAACCTCGAGCGCATCCCGCGACCGCTGCAGGACCGGATGGAGATCATCCGGATCGCCGGCTACACGGAGCTCGAGAAGCTGAACATCGCCAAGCGCTACCTGGTTCCGAAGCAGCGCGAGGCGAATGGGCTCCAGGAGCCGAACGTCATCTTCTCGGATTCCGCGATCGTCGCCATCATCCGCCACTACACGAAGGAGGCGGGCGTCCGGAATCTAGAGCGCGAGGTCGCGTCGGTGTGCCGGAAGGTCGCCGTCGAGGTGGTGAAGCGCGACCGCAACGCCCGCATCCGCGTCACGGGGAAGAACCTGGCCACCTATCTCGGACCGCACCGCTACCGGTTCGGCAAGGCCGACGTGGAGCACCGGATCGGCGTCTCGACGGGACTCGCCTGGACCGACATGGGCGGCGAGCTCCTCGCTACCGAGGTCCAGGTGATGCCCGGGAAGGGCAAGCTCATGATCACGGGCCGGCTCGGCGAGGTGATGCAGGAGTCCGCGCAGGCCGCCATGAGCTATGTGCGCTCGCGTGCGGCCGAGCTCGGTCTCGAGCGCGATTTCTATCAGAAGATCGACCTCCACATTCACATCCCCGAGGGAGCGATCCCGAAGGACGGTCCGTCCGCCGGCATCACGATGGCAACGGCGCTCGTTTCCGCGCTCACGCGCATCCCGGTGCGACACGACCTCGCGATGACCGGTGAGGTCACGCTGCGCGGCTACGTGCTGCCGATCGGCGGCCTCAAGGAGAAGGTGCTCGCCGCGCATCGCGGTGGCATCAAGAAGGTGCTGATCCCGATCGAGAACGAGAAGGACATCCGGGACATCCCAGCGGTGATCCTCAAGTCGATTCAGATCGAGCTCGTCGAGCACATGGACGAGGTGCTGCGCAAGGCGCTCGTGCTGCGAGATCCGGAATCTTACTTGCGCAAGCCCACCGATGCGCCCGTCGCCGAGGGTGTTGCTCCGCCGTTTCCGGCGACCGTTCCGCCCGACGCGCCAGACGTCGTCACGCATTGACAGCCATCAGGTCGGTTGCTAAAGCGGCCGACGCGCCAGCGGGCGGGAAATCGGAGGGGCCATGACGAAGGCCGACCTGATCGAGTCTGTCTCGACCAAGCTCGACCTGCCCCGGGGGCAGGCGGAGCGGGCGGTCAACACGATCTTCGACGACATCGTCGCCGCGCTCCGTAACGGTGACAAGGTCAACATCTCGGGCTTCGGTACGTTCGCGGTCTCGGCCCGCAAGGCGCGTAGCGGCCGCAACCCGAAGACCGGCGAGACCATCCAGATCGCTGCTTCGAAGTCCGCAAAGTTCAAGGCCGGCAAGAGCCTCAAGGATACGCTCAACTAGCTGCGACTCCCCCGCGCACCGCGGGCGGTTAGCTCAGCGGGAGAGCATCGGCCTTACAAGCCGGGGGTCGGCGGTTCAAATCCGCCACCGCCCATGCCGCCGCAAAGCTTCGCGACCACGTATCAGTTGCAAGGTACGCCGCGCTCGGCTAGTAGCTATCGCTTCCGAGGGCGCACGGGGTCGTAGTTCAGTTGGTTAGAACGCCTGCCTGTCACGCAGGAGGTCGCGAGTTCGAGTCTCGTCGGCCCCGCCACACGACATGTCGACGACACGCATGACGAGGAGTCTCAGCGCGGAGGACGCGCGCGCCGCGCGCCTCTGGTACGTCGCCGACGCGGACGGGAAGGTGCTCGGCAGGCTCGCATCGCGTATCGCATCGGTGCTCCGCGGCAAGACGAACCCCGCCTTCGCGCCGCACGTCGACACGGGCAGCTTCGTGGTCGTGGTGAACGCCGCCAAGGTGCGCCTGACGGGCCGCAAGCTCGCTACCAAGGAATACCTCCGACACACGGAGTATCCGGGCGGCATTCGTCGCGCGACTGCCGCCGAGGTGCTGGCGAAGCATCCGACGCGCGTAATTCGTGCCGCCGTCGTAGGGATGCTGCCGAAGAACCGCCTTGGACGCCGGCTCGCCACCAAGCTGAAGGTCTATGCGGGACCCGAGCATCCGCATCGTGCTCAGAAGCCAGCTCCGCTGTCCGACGTGGGGTGATTCGCCATGGCCGATCGAGTGACCGTTCTCTGGGGCACCGGGAAGCGCAAGTCGTCGGTCGCGCGCGTCCGGCTGCAGTCGGGCGACGGCACGATCGTCGTCAACAGCCGTCCGCTCGAGAATTACTTCGGGCGAGAAACGTCACGCATGATCGTCCAGCAGCCATTCGAGGTCACGTCGACGATCGGGAGCTACCGCGCGGACGTGAACGTCCGCGGTGGTGGCGTGTCGGCGCAAGCCGTCGCCATCCGACACGGCATCACGCGGGCGCTCCTCGAGGCGAACCCCGAGTTGCGCGGCGCACTCAAGAAGGCCGGTTTCATCACCCGCGACTCCCGCGAGGTGGAGCGCAAGAAGTACGGGCGCCACAAGGCGCGCAAGCGGCCGCAGTACTCCAAGCGTTGATCCGCGCCGCGGCGTTGCGTGCGCCGCGCGCGATGCGTAGGGTGAGCGAATGGAGGCGGTCCGACCGGCGACGCGCACGCCCGTCTCGGTGCTCGGCGCCACCGGATACACGGGCGTTGCGCTGCTGCGCATCCTCGCGCAGCATCCCGCCGTCGAGCTCGTGCACCTCTCCTCGGAGCAGTACCGCGGCCGTCCCGCCTCCGAGGTGTATCCCTTCCTGTCCGGAATCGTCGACGAGACGCTCGGGGCGCCGGAACCCGACGCCGCCGCCGCGGGTGAGCTGATCTTCCTGGCGCTGCCGCACGGGGCGGCCGCAAGTCTCGCCCGCGACCTGCTCCGTCGCGGCCGGCGCGTGATCGACCTCTCCCCGGACTTTCGTCTTCGTGATGTCGCCGTTTACGCGCGCTGGTATGGCGACCATGGCGCGCCGGAGCTCTTGTCCGAAGCGGTGTACGGGGTGCCCGAGCTCTATCGCGACCGGCTGCGGCGCGCGCGGCTCGTCGCCAATCCGGGGTGCTACCCGACGGCGGCGCTGCTCGGTCTCGCGCCGCTCGCGCGCGCTGGGCTGCTGTCCGCTCCCGTGGTGATCGATGCCAAGTCCGGAACCACCGGCGCCGGGCGCGCGGCCAAGGTCGAGCAGCTGTTCGCCGAAGTGAACGAGAACTTTCGTCCGTACGCCATCGGCAGCCATCGCCACGCGCCCGAGATCGAACAGGAGCTGCGCGCGGCGGGGGCAACGGCGCCGCCGGTGTTCGTCCCCCACCTGTTACCCGTGAGCCGCGGCATCCTGACCACGATGTACGTGCGCGTTCCGGGAGGGAAGCCGGCGCTCGATTCGCTGTTCGAGCAGGCATACTCGCGGGAGCCGTTCATCGTACTGCGGGGGGCGGGACCGCCTCCGGAGCTGCGCGAGGTGCGAGGCACGAACCGATGCGCGATCGGCTGGCGGTGGGACGAGGCCACCCAGCACGCGATCGTCGTGACTGCCATCGACAACCTGGGGAAGGGTGCCGCCGGCCAGGCGGTGCAGTGTCTGAACGTCTTGCTCGGGCTCCCGGAGACCACGGGGCTCGAGGCGCCGGCCCTGGTTCCCTGACGGTCCCGGCGGTTACGCGTCGCCGAGGACGAGGTAGCCGCCGATCAGCCCGAAGAGCGCGTTGGCCGACCACGCGGCGACCGCCGGCGGGAGCGCGTGGCTCTGGCCGAGGGCGCGGGTGAAGGCCAGCACGACGAAATAGGCGAAGCCGAGCGCGAAGCCGAGGCCGATCCCGCCCGCAAGACTAGTGACTCGTGTCCCCCGGAACGCGAGAGGGACGGCGAGCAACATCATCATGATGCTCGCGGCGGGGAGCGCGAGCTTCAGGTCGAGGTCGACCCAGCTCTCGGAAACGTCGACGCCCTTTCGCCGCAGGTCGGTGATCTGTCGATGGAGCATGGCGTAGCTGAACTCCTCGGGCTCGACCGACACCACCTGAAAGTCGGCGAGCGTCTCGGGGAGCGTGAAATCCTCGGGCTCGCGCGGGGTTTCGTGGACGCCGTCCGCACCGAACTCGCGCGTGTGCGCGCCGACCAGCTGCCAGCGACCATTGTCCCACAGCGCGGCGTTCGCCTCGATCAGTCGATGGAGACGAAAATCGGAGCCGAGCTGGTATATGGTCAGGCCGTAGAGCGCGCCGCGCCGCGGCGCCACGCGGTTGATGTTGTAGAAGCCCGCGCGGCCATGGTACCAGACCTCGCGTCCGGTAAAGACCGTTGCGACGCCGCGCTTCTTGATCTCGAGGTCTTCGATCGCGTGCCAGCGGCGAGCGCTCTCCGGCACTAGGGTCTCATTCCAGACGAAGACACCGACGCTGATCCCCGCTGCCAGAACCAGCAACGGCGTCGCGACCTGCCAGACGCTCACGCCGCACGCCCGCAGCGCGACGAACTCGTTGTGGCGCGCGAGGAGACCGAGGCCCACGAGCGCCCCGGCCAGCACCGCGAACGGCGCGACCTGCGTCACGACGAGCGGCAGCTTGAAGACGAAATAGCGGATCATCGCGCCGGGCGGAGCCTCGTGACGGAGAAAGCTGTCGAAACGATCGAAGAAGTCGACGATGACGTAGATGGCGACGAAGGCGGCGAGCGCGAGCGCGAAGACGCGGAGGAACTCGCCGACGAGGTGACGGGCCACGACGGGCGCGACGAGCCGCCGGCGCAGCGTCACGCGGCCTCGGCGCCAAGCCGCGCGACGACTTTCTGACGAAGCCTCGCGAGGCCCAGCTGCATCCGCTCGAGGCCGACGGCGGTCCGCTCGCGTGCGGCCTGCGCGAAGAGGTAGCCACCGAGGAGCGCCAACACGAGGTTCGGCAGCCAGAGCCCGAGGACGGCCGACAGCACGGCCTGCTCGGCGAGCGCCTGCCCGGCCGAGAGGAAGATGTAATAGGCGAAGATCACGGCCAGGCTCACGACGAATCCGCGCGCACGCACGGCTCGCGCCGGTTGGATGCCGAGTGGGACCGCGACGAGGCCGAAGACGATGCACGCGAACGGGATCGAGAACTTGCGGTGGTACTCGACCAGCTCCGGACCGTAGGGCCGCCCCGCCGCCTGTTTGGCGGCGATCGTACGGGCGAGCTGGCCGAGCGTCAGCTCCTTCGGATCGCGCTCGCGCTGCCTGAGGCCGGCAAACGCCTGGCGGAGGTCGAGGTTCACGTCGTAGGACTGAAAGTCGGTCTGGTACTCGGCGCCGCCTCGCGGATCCGTGGTGTGGATGGCCCCGTCGAGGAGACGGAGGGTGACGGTCTGCGCCCGTTGGTCGGAGATCATAAAGCCGGCCCGGGCGAAGATGGTATTGTGCTGCCGCGGGTCTCGTTCGTCGGCGATGAGGACGTGCGAGAGGCGGTCGAGCGTCGGATCGATGCCCTCGGTATAGATGACGAGGCCAGGGAAATCGTCGTTGAATACCGCCGGTTTCAGGCCGGCGCTCGCGCGCGTACGGGCGATGTCGTAGAGCGCGGCCTTCAACGAGCGGTTTCCCCAGGGCCGGGCGTAGAGGGCAATGCCGGCGGTGGCGAGCGTCGTGAGCGCCACGAAGATCGCGACCGGGGGCACCAGCTGGTAGAGGCTCAGCCCCGAGCTGCGCAGTGCCACCATCTCGGAGTCCGCCGACAGCCGGCCGAACGCGATCAGGATCGCGAGCAGCATCGCCATCGGAACGGTCACCTCGAGAAAAGCGGGCATGATGTACGCGAAGAGCCGCAGGATGCTCGAGAGCGGCAGGCCGCGGCTCACGACGAGCTCGATCAGCTTCAGCAGCCGGGCGACGAGCAGGACGAAGGTGAAGACGGCGAGGCCGAAGGTGAAGGGGATGAGGATCTCGCGGAAGACGTACCTGTGGAGGATCTTGGCGATCGACGGAGGGTAGCAGGATGATGCGGAATCGAACAGCGGATCGCGCGCTCGTCGTGTACGGTGCGAATCCGGTGCTCGAGCTGTTGCGGAGCGGGCATCCCGTCGGCGACCTCTACCTGGCGCCTGGCCCCCGCATGCACGAGCTCGCGGCGGCGGCCCGTGCGCGTGATGTCTCCTTCATCGAGGAGCGGGATCGCGGCGCCCTCGGCCGCCGCGCCGGATCGCCGCACCATCAGGGCGCCGTCGCCATCGTGCCCGGTTTCCGGTACGCACCCCTCGATCGGCTGTGCGGCCCGGAGTGCCGGAGTGCGCTCCTGCTCGACGGCCTGCAGGATCCCCGGAACCTGGGCGCGATCATCCGCACCGCCCGGGCGGCCGGTCTGGCGGGCGTCGTCGTACCCCAGGATCGCAGCGTGGCAGTGACGGGCGTCGTGGCGGCGACGTCGGCGGGCCTCGTCTTCGGGATCCCGATCGTGCGCGTCCCGAACCTGGTGCGCGCCATGACGACGCTCAAGGACGCCGGTTATTGGCTCGTCGGGCTGACGAGCGACGCGCCGAGGCGGCTCGGCGACCTCGATCGTCCGGAACGAGTGGCCGTCGTGCTGGGCGGCGAGGGGGAGGGGCTGCGCCCGCTCGTCCTTCGGGCGTGTGACTTCGTGGCCTCCATCCCGATGGCTCCGGGGGTCGACTCGTTGAACGTCGCGGTGGCCGCCGGGATTGCCCTCTATACCCTCGTCAACCCCGCATCCGGGACGTCTTGAGTCCCCGCAATTCCTTGACAGCCCTGGGGGCCGGTGTTAGGAATGCAAATTTCGTTCGCCATCTAAGGGGGATTTCTCCCCACCACTAAGCGGTTCGGGTTCGGACTGAACGGCCCGCAAGCGGCCGAGGAGGGTTCCGCGGGAAGGCTGGGAGCGTGGGGCGCCGGCAGTCAATCGATCGTCCGGGCCCGCCGATGTAGCTCAGGGGTAGAGCAGCTGATTTGTAATCAGCAGGTCGTCGGTTCGACTCCGACCATCGGCTCGCGCGCCGAGAGGCCATATGCGGAGAGGTACCCAAGTGGCCAAAGGGAGCAGACTGTAAATCTGCCGGCGTATGCCTTCGGAGGTTCGAATCCTCCCCTCTCCATTCGAGACGCGGGAGTAGCTCAGGTGGTAGAGCGCGAGCCTTCCAAGCTCGGGGTCGCGGGTTCGATTCCCGTCTCCCGCTTCGCCCACGTAGCTCAGGTGGCAGAGCACTTCCTTGGTAAGGAAGAGGTCACCGGTTCGAATCCGGTCGTGGGCTCCGCCGAGAGGGGCGCATGCGCGATCTGATCACGCTCGTCTGCGACGGCTGCAAGAGGAAGAACTACACCACGTCGAAGAACAAGAAGCGTACGACCGACAAGCTCTCGCTGAGGAAGTTCTGCTCGGCGTGCCGCAGCCATACGGTCCACAAGGAGGGGAAGGTCTAGGGACCGGGGGTGCGACCCGGCGTGCGGGGTCAGTAGCTCGAACGGTTAGAGCACCGGACTCCAAATCCGGGGGTTGCAGGTTCGAATCCTGCCTGACCCGCGACAACTATGAACGCAATCGAATCGCTAAAGCAGCCGATCTCGCGGTCGCGCGAGTTTCTCGAAGAATGCTGGGCCGAGCTCAAGAAGGTGCACTGGCCTGTCCGCAAGGAGACGCAGGCGGCAACGATCGTGGTCATCATCGGTGTGGTCATCGTGGGCATCTACCTGGGGCTCGTCGACTTCTTGCTGTCCGTGGCCATCCGATGGGCGCTGAGTTGATGGCCGAGGAAGGCGCGCGCAACTGGTACGTGGTGCACACGTACTCCGGCTATGAGCACAAGGTGAAGGCGGCGCTCGAAGAGCGAATTCGATCGCTCGGTAAGCCGGACCTCTTCGGCCAGATCCTGGTCCCCTCCGAGAAGGTGGTCGAGCTCGTGAAGGGGAAGAAGAAGACGTCGTCCCGGAAGTTCTTTCCCGGCTACATCCTGGTCAACATGAGGCTCAACAACGAGACGTGGCACATCGTCAAATCCACGCCCAAGGTCACCGGGTTTCTCGGGGGGGGGACGGACCCGAACTCCATCCCGCCCATCTCGGAGGTCGAGGTCCGGGAGATCACGCATCAGATGGAAGAGGGCGCCGTCAAGCCCAAACCGAAGGTCCTCTTCGAGCATGGGGAGCAGGTCAAGGTGGTCGACGGCCCGTTCCAGGACTTCAACGGCGTCGTCGAGGAAGTGAAGCCCGACAAGGGCAAGCTGCGCGTGCTCATCAGCATCTTCGGACGCGCGACACCCGTCGAGCTCGATTTCGTCCAGGTTGAGAAGGCTTGAGGGAAGGCTGAACGGATGGCGAAGAAGGTTATCGCGGAGATCAAGCTGCAGATTCCGGCGGGCCAGGCGAATCCGAGCCCGCCGGTCGGACCGGCGCTCGGCCAGCGCGGCGTGAACATCATGGAGTTCTGCAAGACCTTCAACGCGCAGACCCAGGCGCAGGCGGGTCTCATCATCCCGGTGATCATCACGGTGTTCGCCGACCGCTCGTTCACGTTCATCACCAAGACGCCGCCCGCCGCGGTGCTGCTCAAACGGGCTGCCGGCATCGACAAGGGCTCGGGCGAGGCGGGCAAGAAAAAGGTGGGGCAGGTCACGCGACAGCAGGTGGAGGAGATCGCCCGGTTGAAGATGCCTGATCTGACGGCGGCCGACGTCGCGGCCGCCGTGCGGACGGTCGAGGGTACGGCCCGGAGCCTCGGCCTCGAGGTCGTGTAGGACATGGCGAAGCGAAGCAAGCGGTATCGTGCTGCGGCGGCCAAGATCGAGCGGACGCGCCGCTATTCCCTCGAGGAAGCGGTTCGCACCATCGCGGCCGGCGACGGGCCGGCGAAGTTCGACGAGACGGTGGAGCTCGCCGCGAAGCTCGGCGTGGATCCTCGCCAGGCCGACCAGAACGTGCGCGGTACGGTCGTCCTCCCGCACGGCACGGGCAAGTCGGTGCGGGTGCTCGTGCTCGCCAAGGGCGACAAGGCGCGGGAGGCCACGGAGGCCGGTGCCGACCACGTGGGCGCGGACGACGTCATCAAGCGGATACAGGAAGAGCAGTGGCTCGAGTTCGACACCGCGATCGCCACGCCCGACATGATGGGTGCGGTCGGGCGCCTCGGCAAGATCCTCGGTCCGCGCGGCCTGATGCCGAACCCCAAGGTCGGCACCGTGACGTTCGACGTCGGCAAGGCGGTGCGCGAGGCGAAGGCCGGCAAGGTCGAATTCCGCGTCGAGAAGGCCGGCATAGTGCACGTGCCGATCGGCAAGCGCAGCTTCGGCACCGAGCGGTTGCTCGAGAACGCGCACGCCCTGCTCACGAGCCTCCTTCGCGCGAAGCCGGCGGCCGCCAAGGGCAACTACCTGCAGAGCGTCGCCCTCTCCACCACCATGGGCCCCGCGGTGCGGATCGACCCTGTCGCGGTGCGGGCGACGGCCTGAGGGACGGGCGATGAGGCGAGCAGAGAAGGTCGAAGCGGTCCAGGAGCTCGAGGGTGACCTCCGGCGCGCGACGGTCGCCGTGCTGGCGGACTACCGCGGTCTCACGGCCGGTCAGATGACGCGTCTCCGCAAGGCGGTGCGCGACGCCGACGGGCGTTGCCGCGTTGCCAAGAACACGCTCGCACGGCGCGCGATCGAGGAGTCGCGACGGCCGTCGTTCGAGCCGCTGCTGCACGGTCCCGTCGCCATGATCCTCGGCTTCCGCGACCCCGTGGCGATCGCCAAGCTGGCCGTCAAGTTCGCCGACGAGATGCCCAAGCTCGAGATCAAGGGCGCCGTCTTCGGCGAGCGCGTGCTACCGGCGGCCGAGGTGAAGGCCCTCGCGACATTGCCTCCCCGCGAGGTGCTGCTCGCCCAGCTTCTCGGCCTGCTGCAGGCGCCCGCGACGCAGCTCCTGCGGACGCTGAACGAGCCGGCCGCGCAGCTCGCCCGCCTGGTCGACGCCGTGGCGAAGCGAGCGGGCGACGCGGGGTCTCCGGCGGCGCCTCAAGCTGAATGACCGTATCCGAACGGAAGGAGTGACGATCCGATGGACGTGACGCGCGAGCAGGTGAAGGACTTCTTGAAGAACATGAGCCTCCTCGACGCCTCGGCGCTCGTGAAGGAGCTCGAGGTCGAGCTCGGAGTCTCGGCAGCGGCGCCCGTGGCCGTCGCGGCGGCCGGTCCGGCCGCCGGTGGCGCGGCTGCGGCGGCGGCGCCCGAAAAGGAGGACTTCACGGTCGTCCTCACCGGCGGCGGCGAGAAGAAGATCCAGGTCATCAAGGTGGTCCGCGAACTCACGGGGCTCGGCCTCAAGGAGGCCAAGGACCTGGTCGATGGCGCTCCGAAGCCGCTCAAGGAAGCTGTGCCGAAGGCCGAGGCCGAGGCGATCAAGAAGAAGATCGAGGACGCCGGCGGCACCGTCGAGCTGAAGTAGGACGACCCGTGACAGTGGAGACGTATCGATGAGCACTCAGCTGGTTCAGAGCTCGCGTGTGCCGAATAACCTGCGCGCCCGGCGCACGTTCGGCCGCATCAAGAAGATCATCGACATCCCGAACCTGATCGAGATCCAGCGCCGCTCGTACGAGGAGTTCCTGCAGAAGGACGTTACGCCCGAGCAGCGTAAGGACCAGGGCCTGCAGGCGGTCTTCAAGTCCGTCTTCCCCATCAAGGACTTCAACGAGACCGCCTCGCTCGAGTTCGTCAGCTTTACGCTGTCGGAGCCCAAGTACGATGTCGAGGAGTGTCACCAGCGGGGCATGACCTACGCCGCCCCGCTCAAGGTGACCGTCCAGCTCGTCATCTGGGACGTCGACCCGGACAGCGGTGTCCGTTCGATCAAGAACGTGAAGGAGCAGGAGGTCTACTTCGGCGAGATCCCGCTCATGACCCGGCACGGCACCTTCATGGTGAACGGGACGGAGCGAGTCATCGTCTCGCAGCTCCACCGCTCGCCCGGTGTGTTCTTCGACCACGACAAGGGCAAGACGCACGCCAGCGGCAAGCTGCTCTACTCCGCGCGCATCATCCCGTATCGCGGTTCCTGGATCGACTTCGAGTTCGACCCGAAGGACATCCTCTACGTGCGCATCGACCGGCGCCGGAAGTTCCATGCGACGGTCCTGCTGCGCGCGCTCGGCATGACCACGGAGGACCTCCTCAACTACTTCTACCGTCGCGACACGGTGGTGCTCGAAGGGCGCAAGGCCGCCAAGCTGTTCCAGGCCGATCACCTCATCGGCGTAAAGGCGAGCCGCGACATCCGCCACCCGCAGTCGAACGAGCTGCTCGTCAAGGAAGGCCGCAAGTTCACCAAGATGGCCCTCCGTCAGATGGAGCAGGCTGGTGTCACCCAGATACCGATCGCCCTCGAGGAGGTGATCGGGCGGGTGTCGGCGCACGACGTGAAGGACGCCAAGACCGGCGAGGTGGTGCTCGCGACCAACGAGGAGATCACGGAGGAGAAGCTCGAGGCGCTGCGGCAGCGGGGCGTGAACAAGGTCGAGGTGCTTTTCCTCGACGACTCCAACATCGGGCCGTCGTTGCGGAGCACACTCCTCCAGGACCGCATCGGCAGCCCGGAGGAGGCCATTCTCGAGATCTACCGGCGGCTACGTCCCGGCGATCCGCCGACGCCCGAGACGGCCACGGCCTTCTTCAACAACCTCTTCTTCAACCCGGAGCGGTACGACCTCTCGCGGGTTGGACGCCTGAAGCTCAACCACAAGCTCAAACTCAAGCTCAACGTGCCGCTCGACCAGGGGACGCTCCGCCGCGAGGACATCCTCGAGGTCGTCCGATACCTGATCCTGCTGAAAAACGGCATCGGCCAGATCGACGACATCGATCACCTCGGCAACCGCCGCGTCCGCGCCGTCGGCGAACTCGTCGAAAACCAGTACCGCATCGGACTGGTTCGCATGGAGCGCGCGATCAAGGAGCGGATGAGCCTGCAGGACATCGAAACGCTGATGCCGCAGGAGCTCATCAACTACAAGCCGGTCTCCGCCGTGATCAAGGAGTTCTTCGGCTCCTCGCAGCTCTCGCAGTTCATGGACCAGACGAACCCGCTCTCCGAGATCACCCACAAGCGCCGGCTTTCGGCACTTGGCCCCGGCGGCCTCACACGAGAGCGTGCGGGCTTCGAGGTGCGCGACGTCCACCCCACGCACTACGGCCGCGTGTGCCCGATCGAGACACCTGAGGGACCCAACATCGGGTTGATCGCGTCCCTCTCGACCTACGCGCGGGTGAACGAGTTCGGCTTCGTCGAGACGCCGTATCGCCGCGTGAAGGACGCGCGGGTGACCGACGAGATCGTCTACCTGTCTGCGCTCGAGGAGGAGGAGCACACGATCGCGCAGGCCAATGCCCCGCTCGATGGCAAGGGGCACTTCACCGCCGATCTCATCTCGGCGCGGCTCGGCGGCGAGTTCACGATGGTGCGTCCGGAGCAGGTCGAGTTCATGGACGTGTCGCCGAACCAGCTGGTGTCGGTGGCCGCCTCGCTCATCCCGTTCCTCGAGAACGACGATGCCAACCGCGCGCTGATGGGCTCGAACATGCAGCGTCAGGCGGTGCCGCTGCTCCGGACCGACGCGCCGCTCGTTGGCACGGGCATGGAGCGCGTCGTCGCACGCGACTCCGGTGTCACGGTCGTTGGTCGCCGCGACGGAGTGGTCGAGCAGGTCGACTCGACGCGCATCGTGGTGCGCGCCGACCGGCCGTCCCAGGACGGTCGCGACCCTGGCGTCGACATCTACAACCTGATCAAGTACCAGCGCTCGAACCAGAACACGTGCATAAACCAGCGCCCGATCGTCGTCGTGGGTGACCACGTGAAGGCCGGCGATGTCATCGCGGACGGCCCGTCCACGGAGATGGGCGAGCTGGCCCTCGGGCGCAACGTGCTCGTCGCATTCATGCCGTGGGGCGGCTACAACTTCGAGGACTCGATCCTCATTTCCGAGCGCGTGGTGAAGGACGACTTCTTCACCTCGGTCCACATCGAGGAGTTCGAGTGCGTCGCCCGTGACACCAAGCTCGGCCCCGAGGAAATCACGCGCGACATCCCCAACGTCGGCGACGAGGCACTCAAGGACCTCGACGAGTCGGGGATCATCCGGATCGGCGCGGAGGTGAAGCCGGGCGACATCCTCGTCGGCAAGATCACCCCCAAGGGCGAGACGCAGCTCTCGCCTGAGGAGAAGCTGCTTCGGGCGATCTTCGGCGAGAAGGCGGGTGAGGTGCGCGACACGAGCCTCCGAGTCCCGCCCGGCGTCGAAGGTACGGTGATCAACGCCCGCGTCTTCTCCCGGAAGGGCATCCAGAAGGACGACCGGTCGCGCGCCATCGAGGAAGACGAGGTCGCGAGACTCCGGAAGGATCAGCAGGACGAGATCCGCATCATCCGCGAGAGCGCCGGCAAGAAGGTGCTGAAGCTCCTCCAGGGCAAGATCACCACCGCCAGGCTCACCGACGACACCCGCAAGATCCTCCTCAACAAAGGCGTCGAGATCGCGGCCGAGGTCCTCGCCCAGATCCCCTCGAACTACTGGGGCGACATCAAGATCGGCGAAGAGCGCGCGGAGGACGAGCTCTCCCGCATGGTCGAGGGCATGCAGGAGCAGATCGACCTCATCAAGATGGTCTTCAACGAGAAGATCGAGCGCCTGAAGAGCGGCGACGAGCTGCCGCCGGGCGTCATCAAGATGGTGAAGGTCTTCGTCGCCATCAAGCGGAAGCTACAGGTGGGCGACAAGATGGCGGGGCGTCACGGCAACAAGGGCGTCCTGTCGCGTATCCTCCCCGAGGAGGACATGCCGTATCTCGCCGACGGCATGCCCGTCGACATCGTGCTGAATCCCCTCGGTGTGCCGAGCCGCATGAACGTCGGCCAGATCCTCGAGACGCACCTCGGCTGGGCGGCTCGCGAGCTCGGCGGGCAGATCGCCGCGGACCTCGAGAGCGACGGACGGCCGAACGTCGATGCGCTGCGGAAGAAGCTGAAGGAACTCTACGGCTCCAAGGACCACGCCGACTTCATCGACGCGCTCGCCGACGAGGACGTCGTGAAGCTCGCCAAGAAGGCCGCGCGCGGCGTCCACGTGGCGTCGCCGGTGTTCGACGGCGCGTCCGAAGAGGAGATCTTCAAGCTCGTGGCGCGGGCGACGCTCCCGGCCAATGGCCAGACGCGCCTGCACGACGGACGGACCGGTGATCCGTTCGCGCACGAGGTCACGGTGGGCATCATGTACATGATGAAGCTCCACCACCTCGTGGACGACAAGATCCATGCGCGCTCGACCGGTCCGTACTCGCTGGTCACGCAGCAACCGCTCGGCGGCAAGGCCCAGTTCGGCGGCCAGCGGCTCGGCGAGATGGAGGTGTGGGCCCTCGAGGCATACGGCGCCGCCTACACCCTGCAGGAGATGCTCACCGTCAAGTCTGACGACGTCGCCGGCCGCACCCGGATGTACGAGGCGATCGTCAAGGGTGAGAACGTACTCGAGCCCGGCCTGCCCGAGTCCTTCAACGTCATGGTGAAGGAGCTGCAGAGCCTCGCGCTCGACATCGAGCTCACCGAAGATCGCCCGTTATCGGAGTGAGGCGCATGGAGACGATGACGATCATGAAGATGACGATCGTGACGATGGCGGGGAGGCCGAGCGCGAGAGCGCTCGAGCTGGCCGAGGGGGTGTGGGGGCATCGGAGGAGCGCAGCGAGCGAAGCGAGCGAGCACCGCACGAGCCCCCACAGGAGCTAACCATGATGGAAGACCTGTTCAGTCTCTTCGAGAAGCCGAAGAATCCACTCAACTTCAACGCCATCCGCATCTCGCTGGCGTCGCCGGAGAAGATCCGGTCGTGGTCCCACGGCGAGGTGAAGAAGCCGGAGACGATCAACTACCGCACGTTCAAGCCGGAGCGCGACGGCCTTTTCTGCGCGAAGATCTTCGGTCCTACCAAGGACTACGAGTGCAACTGCGGGAAGTACAAGCGCATGCGGCACCGCGGGGTCGTGTGCGAGAAGTGCGGCGTCGAGGTGATCCAGTCGAAGGTCCGCCGGGAGCGCATGGGCCACATCGACCTCGCCACGCCGGTGGCGCACATCTGGTTCCTGAAGAGCCTCCCCTCCCGAATCGGTACGCTCCTCGACATGACGCTCAAGGAGCTCGAGAAGGTCCTCTATTTCGAGTCCTACGTCGTCGTCGATCCGGGTGCGACGTCGCTGAAGGAGGGCGAGCTGCTCTCCGAGAGCCGCTACCGGAAGCTCTACGAGGAGCACGGCGGGGATGCCTTCCGGGCCGAGATGGGCGCCGAGGCCATCCGCGAGCTTCTCGGCAAGCTCGACATCGACAAACTCTTCGTCGACCTCCGGGTGGAGATGAAGGAGGCGACGAGCGAGGCCCGCCGGAAGAAGATCTCCAAGCGCCTGAAGGTCGTCTCCGCGCTCAAGAACTCCGGGAACCATCCCGAGTGGATGATCCTCGAGGTCATCCCGGTGATCCCGCCCGACCTGCGGCCCCTCGTGCCGCTCGACGGCGGCCGCTTCGCCACCTCGGACCTGAACGACCTCTACCGGCGCGTCATCAACCGGAACAACCGCTTGAAGCGCCTCATGGAGCTGAACGCGCCCGACATCATCATCCGGAACGAGAAGCGCATGCTCCAGGAGGCCGTCGACGCCCTCTTCGACAACGGCCGGCGCGGCCGGGCGATCACCGGCCCGAACAAGCGGCCCCTCAAGTCGCTGTCGGACATGCTGAAGGGTAAGAGCGGCCGGTTCCGGCAGAACCTTCTCGGCAAGCGCGTCGACTACTCCGGCCGCTCGGTGATCGTCGTCGGGCCCGAGCTCCGACTCCACCAGTGCGGGTTGCCGAAGAAGATGGCGCTCGAGCTGTTCAAGCCGTTCATCTACAACAAGCTCGAGGAGCGCGGGTACGTCACGACCATCAAGAGCGCCAAGAAGATGGTCGAGAAAGAGCGTCCCGAGGTCTGGGACATCCTCGACGAGGTGATCCGCGAGCATCCCATCCTCCTGAACCGCGCCCCGACGCTCCATCGGCTCGGCATCCAGGCGTTCGAGCCGATCCTCATCGAGGGCAAGGCCATCCAGCTGCACCCCCTCGTCTGCGCGGCCTACAACGCCGACTTCGACGGCGACCAGATGGCGGTCCACGTACCGCTGTCGGTGGAGGCGCAGGTCGAGGCCCGGACGCTCATGATGTCCACCAACAACATCCTTTCGCCGGCGCACGGGAAGCCGATCATCGTGCCGACGCAGGACATCGTCCTCGGCCTGTACTTCATGACCCGCGAGCACCTGACCGCGCGCGGCCAGGGACACACGTTCGCGAACTTCGACGAGGTCCGGATCGCGTACGACCAGGGTGAGGTCGACCTCCAGGCGCGCATCCGGGTGCGCATCCCCGCCGCCTTCGGCGGCAACGGCGAGCTCGTGGACTCGACGACCGGCCGCGTGCTCCTCTACGAAATCGTCCCCTCCGAGATCCCCTTCGCCGAGGTCAACAAGGTCATGAAGAAGAAGGAGCTCGGGACCTTGATCGACCTGTCCTACCGCCACGCGGGGAACAAGGCCACCGTCATCTTCGCCGATCGGTTGAAGGACCTCGGCTACGAGCAGGCCACGCAGGCGGGCATCTCGATCGGCATCAAGGACATGGTGATTCCGCCGAGCAAGCACAAGCTGCTCGAGGAGGCCAACGCGGCGGTCCGGGAGATCGAGGACCAGTACAACAAGGGTCTCATCACCGACGGCGAACGCTACAACAAGGTCGTCGACATCTGGGCGGAGGTGACCGACCGCATCGCCGACGAGATGCTGCGCGAGCTCGGGACGCAGGAGGTCCGCGACGCCGACGGGAACATCCGCCGGATCCCGTCCTTCAACCCGATCTTCATGATGGCCGATTCCGGCGCCCGCGGCTCGGCGCAGCAGATCCGGCAGCTGGCTGGCATGCGCGGCCTCATGGCGAAGCCGTCCGGCGAGATCATCGAGACGCCCATCACCGCCAACTTCCGCGAGGGGCTCACCGTGCTCCAGTACTTCATCTCGACGCACGGCGCACGGAAGGGGCTCGCCGACACCGCGCTGAAGACGGCCAACTCCGGCTATCTCACGCGGCGTCTCGTCGACGTCGCGCAGGACTCGATCATCACGGAGCAGGACTGCGGGACGCTCGACGGCATCGAGATGGCCCCGCTGGTCGAGGGCGGCGAGGTCATCGAGGGTCTCGGCGATCGCGTGCTCGGGCGTGTCGCGCTCGAGGACATTCGCGACCCGTTCACCAACACCATCATCGTGCAGGCCAACGACGAGATCGACGAGCCCAAGGTGGCCGCCATCGAGGAGGCGGGCCTCGAGCGGGTGAAGATCCGCTCGGTGCTCACCTGCCAGTCGCGCCAGGGGGTCTGCATGCAGTGCTACGGCCGCGACCTGGCGCGCGGCCATCTCGTCAACCTCGGCGAGGCCATCGGCGTCATCGCCGCGCAGTCGATCGGCGAGCCGGGCACGCAGCTCACGATGCGGACGTTCCA
>Ga0209056_10001046_pt1 | contig 30664 bp, 30 predicted proteins | sample GraSoiAngelo_114_FD_185876 | JGI IMG/M metagenome (GOLD analysis project Ga0209056, IMG submission 185876) | Grasslands soil microbial communities from the Angelo Coastal Reserve, California, USA - 14_0903_13_40cm (SPAdes) (version 2) | ecosystem: Environmental > Terrestrial > Soil > Grasslands... | reverse complement strand
CGTCGACGCGGGCGATTTCGTCGCGTTCATGGGCCCCAGCGGCTCCGGCAAGACCACGCTGCTGAATCTCCTGGGCGGGCTCGACGTGCCGTCCGCCGGGAGCGTCACGGTGGCGGGCGACGAGATTACGCGGATGTCGACGCGCAAGTTGACGGCGTGGCGCGCGCGTCACGTGGGGTTCGTCTTCCAGATGTACAACCTGATTCCCGTGCTTACCGCCTTCCAGAACGTCGAGCTGCCGTTGCTGCTGACCAAGTTGTCCAAGGCGGAGCGCCGGCGGCATGTGGAGACGGCGCTGGCGGTCGTGGGCCTGGGCGACCGCACGCACCACTACCCGCGACAGCTCTCCGGGGGGCAGGAGCAGCGGGTGGGCATCGCGCGCGCCATCGTGGCCGACCCGACCTTTCTGCTCTGCGACGAGCCGACGGGCGACCTTGACCGCAAGAGCGCGGATGAGGTCCTGGATCTGCTCGACCGGCTCGTGCGGGAGCACGGCAAGACTGCGCTGATGGTGACGCACGATCCGCTGGCCGCGGAGCGCGCGCGCGTCGTCCTGCACCTGGAAAAAGGCGTGCTCGTCGACACCGTAACGGCGGGCCGGGCGCGATGAAGTACCTGCCGCTCGTCCTGAGCAGCCTGTTCCGGAAGAAAACCCGCACCGCGCTGACGGCGGGCTCCTTCGCGGTGGCCCTCTTTCTCTTCGGCATCCTGGCGGTGGTCGACAGCGCCTTCCAGCAGGGGGTGGACGTGGCTGGCGTCGACCGGCTCGTGGTCTTGAACCGCGTCTCGATCATCCAGCCCCTGCCGTTGGCCTATCGAGACCGGTTGGCGCGCGTCCCCGGGGTGACGCAGGTGACGTTCGCCAACTGGTTCGGGGGCGTCTATCAGGACGAGCGCAATTTCTTTCCGCAGTTCGCCATCGACCACGAGAGCTATCGGCTGATGTTCCCCGAATTCGTCGTTCCCGACGATCAGTGGCAGGCGTTCCGCGGCGATCGGGAAGGCGCGATCGTGGGTGAGGCCCTGGCCGAACGGTTCCAGTGGAAGGTCGGCGACCGCGTCCCGATCAGGGGCACGATCTTTCAGGGGAACTGGGAGTTCAACATCCGCGGTGTCTATCGTGGCCGGCGGGTGCAAGACGACACCACGCAGTTCTGGTTCCGCTGGGACTATCTCAACGAGCGGAAGACGTTCGGGAAGGGTGCGGTGGGCTGGTACACGGTCCGCATCGCCAACCCCGACGAAGCCGTGCGCCTCGTGAAGGCGATCGACGAGCAATTCGCGAACTCGCCGGCCGAGACCAAGACCGACACCGAGAAGGCCTTCGCCGCGTCCTTCGTCAAGCAGATGGGCAACATCCAGCTCTTGATCATGAGCGTCGGCAGCGTCGTGTTCTTCACACTGCTCCTGGTGACCGGCAACACGATGGCGATCGCGGTGCGCGAGCGCACGCGGGAGCTCGCGGTGCTGAAGGCGGTGGGATTCTCGGGCGGCTTCGTGCTGGTCCTGGTCATCGTGGAGACGCTCATCGTGGCCGCCGTGGGCGGAGGCATCGGGCTTGGTCTGGCCAAGCTGTTCACGCTTCGCGGGGATCCCACCGGCGGCCTTCTGCCGTTCTTTCACTTGCCGGGAACCGCGGTCGTCAGCGGGTTGGTGCTCGCGCTGGCGGTCGGCCTGACGGCGGGCATCCTCCCGGCGTTGTCGGCCAGCCGGCTCCGAGTCGTCGACGCGCTCCGGCGGATCTGACGTGGCCATCCCCTTCATCTACAACGTGCGGAGTCTGCGAGCACGATGGACCTCGACCGTGGTCGCCGTGCTGGGGATCGCGGGGACGGTCGGCGTGTTCGTGGCCATGCTCTCGCTGGCGCGCGGGTTCGAGGCCACGCTGGTGGCCTCCGGGTCCGCGCGTAACGCGATCGTCCGGCGGGCGGGCGCCACCTCGGAGATGGACAGCAGCGTGATGCTCGAGCAGGTGCGAGTCATCGAAGACGCGCCCGGCGTCGAGCGGGGGGGCGCCGGCCCGCTCGTGAGCCCCGAGGTGGTCGTGATCGCCTCGTTCCCGCTGAAGGGCCGCGACACCGAGGGCAACGCCCAGGTGCGTGGTGTGTCGCCGAAAGCGCTCGCCGTCCGACCCACGGTGAAGATCGTCGCCGGCCGCGTCTTTCAACCCGGCCTGACGGAGCTCCTGGTGGGGCGAAACGTGGCGGCGAGCTACGTGGGCCTCGAGCTGGGCAAGACCGTCCGGTTCGGCGGCGGCACCTGGACGGTGGTGGGCGTGTTCGACAGCGGTGGCACCGCGTACGACTCCGAGCTGTGGTGCGACTTCAGCGTGCTCAGGCAGGTGTACCAGCGTCCCCAGAACATGTTCCAGTCGGCCACGGCGCGTCTGGCGTCCCCCGACGCGCTCACGACATTCAAGGACGCCCTGACCGCCGACCCTCGCGTGACCGTGCAGATCGATCGCGAGATCGACTATTACGCGAAGCAGTCGCGACAGCTGACGACGCTGATCACGGTCCTGGGCACGATCGTGGCCGTGGTCATGGGCATCGGCGCGGTCTTCGGCGCGCTGAACACGATGTACTCGGCGGTGGCCGAGCGCTCGCGGGAGATCGCCACCCTGCGGGCCCTGGGCTTCGGGAGCGGCAGTATCGTCGTGTCCTTCGTCGTCGAGGCCCTGTGCATCGCCCTCGTCGGGGGTCTCCTGGGCTGCGCGGCCGTCTTACCGCTCAACGGCCTGACGACGGGCACCATCAACTGGCAGACCTTCTCCCACCTGGCGTTCGCATTCCAGGTCACGCCCCTCCTGCTGGCCTGGGGGCTCGTGTTCGCGCTGCTGATGGGGCTCGTGGGCGGGGTGCCGCCGGCCATCCGTGCCGCGCGCGCGCGCATCGCGGTCGCGCTGCGCGAGCTCTAGCGGCGCCCGTCCCGCCTGCGCCTCAGCGCCGAAGCCTGAGCAGCCTCGCGTTGACGGCCACGATCACGGTCGAGACCGACATGAGCGCGGCGCCGGCCGCCGGCGTGACGACGATGCCGGCCGGGTGGAGCACGCCCGCGGCCACCGGGATCGCCACGAGGTTGTACCCGGTGGCCCACCAGAGGTTCTGGACGATTTTTCGGTAGGTCACGCGGGCGAGGTCGACGATCGCGGTCACGTCGCGCGGGTCGGAGCGGACCAGCACGACATCGGCGGACTCGATCGCCACGTCGGTGCCTGCGCCGACGGCGATGCCGACGTCGGCCTGGGTGAGGGCCGGGGCATCGTTCACGCCGTCGCCGGTCATCGCGACGGTGAGTCCACGCGCCTGCACCTCCTGGATCTTGGTCGCTTTCTGGTCAGGCAGGACCTCGGCGAAGAACTCGTCGAGGCCGAGCTCGCGCGCCACCCAGCGCGCCACCGCCGAGGCATCCCCGGTGAGCATCATGACCCGGATGCCCATCGCCTTGAGCCGGGCGAGCGCCTCGCGCGATTCTGGGCGGATCACATCGCCGAGCGCGATCGCACCGTCCAGACGGTCGTCGACCAGCACATAGACGACGGTCTTGCCCTGTTCGGCCACGTCACGCACCCGGGGATGATCCGCGCTCAGCCCCGCGGCCTTCAGGTAGCCCGGGCTCGCGACCTTGACCCGGACGCCCTCGACCAGGGCCTCGGCGCCCTGACCCGGCATCGCCTTGAAAGACTTGGGTGGCGTCACCGCGACTCCGCGCTCGCGTGCGCCCCGGACCACGCCCGCGGCGATCGGGTGCTCGGACTGGCTCTCGAGGCTCGCGGCGAGGCGCAGCAGCTCCGACTCGCTCCGGCCGCCGAGCGGAATCACGTCGGTCACGCTGAAGCGGCCCTCGGTGAGCGTGCCCGTCTTGTCGAAGACGATCGCGTCGAGCGCCCGCGCCCGCTCGAAGGCCGAGCGGTCACGGATCAGCAAGCCGTGGGCGGCGGCGAGCGTGGTGGAGACCGCGACCACCAGCGGGACCGCCAGCCCGAGCGCGTGCGGGCAGGCGATGACCATGACGGTGACGGCACGTTCGATCGCGAACGGAAGGCTCGAGCCGAGCGCGAGCCAGGCCACGAGCGTCACGGCGCCGCCCCCCAGGGCCACGCCCGTCAGCCAGACCGCCGCGCGGTTGGCGAGATCCTGGGAGCGTGAGCGCGACTCCTGCGCTCGGCGGACCAGCGCGATGACCTGGGCGAGGTAGGTCTCGTCGCCCGTCTTCGCCACCTGCACCGTGATCGCGGACTCGCTGTTCACGGAGCCACCAATCACCGCCGCGCCCGGCGCCTTCTCCACCGGCTGGCTCTCGCCCGTCAGCATTGACTCGTCGACCGAGGTGTGGCCGTCGACGATCACGCCGTCGATCGGGATCTTCTCCCCCGGCTTCACCAGCACGCAGGAGCCTCGCTGGAGCTCGGTGACCGGCACCTCACGAGTGGAGCCGTCAGCCTGGACCAGGTGCGCCTCGGCCGGCATGAGGCGCACCAGGCTCTCGAGCGCCGCGGAGGCACCGAGCACCGATGTCATCTCGATCCAGTGGCCGAGCAGCATGACGTCGATCAGCGTCACCAGCTCCCAGAAGAAGTCCTCTCCGCGGAGACCGAGAACCACGGCGCTGCTATAGCCGTAGGCGACCGTGATCGCGAGGCCGATCAGCGTCATCATCCCGGGTCGCCGCGTACGGATTTCGTCGACGAGACCGGTCAGAAACGGCCGGCCGCCGTAGCAGAAGACCGCCGAGGCGAGGACGAACTGGACGAGGCCGTCGCCGCGGAATGCGAGGGCGTCGTGGAGCCCGAGCCAGCCCTGGATGTGTCGGGCGAGCACGAGCACCGGAATCGTCAGGACGAGCGAGACCCAGAAGCGCCGCCGGAAGTCCCCGACCATGTGGTCGTGATGGCCGGCGTGAGCGGGCGGCCGGTCATCCGGCCGGGGCCTTCGTGCCCTCGGTCGGGGCTCGGCGTGTGTGGGACCGTGGTGATGGTTCACTCGCGCTACCCTCCGCGGGCTTGGTCCGCCCGCGCCCGGATCGTCAGTGGCCGCCGAGGCCCGGGATCGAGAGCAGGAGGTGGAGCGAACCGCCCAGCTCGTTCAGCCGGCGCGCATCCCACCGCACGAACGCATCGCGCTCCTCGTCGGTGAGATCGGCGTCGGCGAGCGCTTGACGCGGGTCGGCGCGAAAGCGGTCGCGGAAGGCCGGGTCCTTCTTCAGGCGGTAGAGGACGACGTTGGTCTCGTAGCGGCTCATGCCACGTCCCACTCGAGGGCCGCGAGGTCGATCCGTCCCATCTCGCCGAAGAAGCGGGCGCGGGCGCGCGCGGGGCTCACCGCGCCCATCAGCACCAGCCAGTTGAGCAGCTCGTGCGATCCGCTCTCGTGCAGCTCCTTGGCCGTGAGCGCGGTCAAGGGCTCGTAGTCTCCCGCCTCCATCAGCTTCACGATGCGCCGGTCGAAGCCCGCGTCGGACTGGCCCACGCGGGCCAGCGACAGCTCGGGGAAGTGGCTGAGCCCGCCCGTGGCGATGACGGCGACGTCCCATAGCCCCTCGGCGATGACCCGGGCGATGTGACGTCCGGCCGCGAAGCATCGCTGCGCCGTCGGTTGCGGTGCGACGAAGCAGTTGACCCAGAAGGGCACGAGCGGCGGTAGGGGCCGTTCGCCATAGAGCGTCGAGACCGGGCTGAGGAAGGCGTGATCGAGCGACGCCGACCACGAGGCCGCGAAGTCGAATCCGCCCTGCAGCCCTTTTTCCAGAAGGCTGTTCGCCAGGTCCTCATGGACGGGATAGCGCTCGGGCAGGCCCTCGAGCGCCCGGTCGAACTCGATGGCGTCGTCCTGGACCATGCGCTTCACGGACCGGCCGACGCGGACGCAGAAGGCGGGCACCGCGTCGAACGAGAAGACGTTGAGATGATCGTCGGCGATCACGACGAGCGCGTCGGGCGCGGCGGCGGCGAGCGCGCGTCCCATGTCGCGCACCACGTCGATGAGCGCCTCCACCATCCGCCGGCCGTGGGGCCCGACGTTCTGGCCGTAGTAGTCGGGATAGAGCACGTGAGACATCGCCGCCGCGTACACGATCCTGCCCATCCCGTCCTCCCGGGCGCCCGGAGGCGCGAAGCACATCATGCCGTGGACCGCCCGGGCCGTCGACGGAATTGTGGCGCCGACGCCTGCCCGAGCCCGGCGGCATCACAGGGGGCGGAGCCCCCCGTCTCCAGAAGCCGCCGCATCGGTGGTAGGCTGTCGGCGACGTTCACCACGGCCATCAGGAGACTGACATGGACAAGAAAGTTGCGATCGTGACGGGCGCCGGGAGCGGAGTCGGCAGGGCGGTCGGGCTCGCGCTGTTGAAAGAGGGATATCACGTCGCGCTGGCCGGCCGGCGCAAGGATGCCCTCGAGCACGTCGCGGGCGAGGCGGGCCCGGCGCGCGCCCGGGCGCTCGCCGTTCCCACCGACGTGCGTGATCCCGAGGCCATCCGCGCGCTATTCGCGCAGACCAAGAGCGCGTTCGGTCGCCTGGATCTTCTGTTCAACAACGCCGGGATCGGCGCGGCCGGGCTGCTCGAGGATCTGACCGTCGAGCAGTGGAAGGCGGTGGTGGACACCAACCTCACGGGCTCGTTCCTGTGCACGCAGGAAGCCTTCAAGATCATGAAGAGCCAGGACCCGCGGGGTGGGCGGATCATCAACAACGGCTCCATCTCGGCCCACACGCCACGGCCCAACTCGGCGCCATACACCTCGACCAAGCATGCGATCACCGGGCTGACCAAGGCGACGTCCCTGGACGGGCGGAAGTACGACATCGCCTGCGGCCAGATCGATATCGGCAACGCCGCGACCCCGATGACGGAGCGGATGGCCAAGGGCGTTCCGCAGCCGAACGGCACCGTGGCCATCGAGCCGACGATGGACGTGGAGAACGTCGCGAACGCCGTGCTCTGCATGGCGCGGATGCCGCTCGACGCCAACGTGCTGTTCATGACGGTCATGGCCAACAAGATGCCTTTCGTCGGCCGCGGCTGACGATCCACCCCTACTCGGAGATCGGGTCATGCGCGTTCGAGCACCGCAGGTTCGCGGTCCGCACAACATCGGCCACTTCTTCATGGCGATCGATCCGCGGGCCTTTCGGGCCGCCGGCGAATTCGAAGAGGATCTCGACCACGTGATCGACGTGCTGCACAACGCCAAGCGCGTCGACGCGAATCAGCCCGTGCTGGTCGCCGGCGATCCGGAACGGGCGACGAATCGAGAGCGGGTCGAGAACGGCGTGCCGGTGCCGGACGACTTGATGGAGCAGCTCCGCGCGGTGGCGAAGAACGCTGGCGTGCCGTTCGTGCTGGCCGCCGATCCGGCGGCGCTTGACACACCGGTGGGCCGCTGACTAGAGTGCGGCGCTTCCCATGAGCGAGACGGGCTGGATCGGCAAGTCGGTCAAGCGCGTCGAGGACGCGCGGCTCTTGACCGGTCGCGGAACCTTTATCGACGATCACCCACCGGTCGCCAACCTGCGCCATGCGGCGATCGTTCGGTCGCCGTTCGCCCACGCGAAGATCCGCGGCTACGACCTCTCGGCCGCGCTGGCGCTTCCCGGCGTCGTCGGCGTGATCACGGGGAAGGACGTCGCCCGCCAGACCAAGCCCTTCGCGGTCGGCGTCACGGCGCCGATCCACTATTACTGCGCGGCGACCGACCGGGTCCGCTTCGTGGGTGAGCCGGTGGCCGTCGTCGTGGCGAAGAGCCGCTACATCGCCGAGGACGCCGCCGATCTCGTCGAGGTGGACTACGAGCCGCTCCCGGTCGTCGTCGATCCCGAGCGCGCCCTCGAGGCCGACGCGCCCGTCCTCCACGAGGCCGTCGGGTCGAATCTGGCGGGGAACCGGCGACTCGTCTACGGCGATCCCGACCGCGCGTTTCGCGAGGCGGACGTCGTCGTCAACGAGCGCTTCATCTTTCCGAAGTACGGATCGACGCCGATCGAGACGTACGGCGTCATCGCCCGATGGGACCTGCCCGACGGCGTGTGCACCGTGTGGTCGAACTTCATGGGACCCTTCATCATGCACCCGCTGACGGCGCGGGTCCTCGGTCTGCCGGAGAACAAGCTTCGCTTCATCGTGCCGGCGGACATCGGGGGCTCGTTCGGCATCAAGTCGTCGATCTACCCGTACATCGCCCTGATCGCGCTCGCGGCGAAACAGCTCGAGGTGCCGGTGAAGTGGATCGAGGATCGCCGCGAGCATCTGCTGGCGTCGTCGAGCGGGACCGATCGCGTCGCATACCGTGAGGTCGCGGCCCGGAAGGACGGGACGATCCTCGGCATGCGCTTCAAGTGGCTTGATAATGTCGGCGGCTACATCCGGAGCCCGGAACCGGGTTGTAGCTTTCGTCCCATCGGCAATTTTGTTGGCCCATATCGCTTCCAGCATCTCGAAGTCGATGCCTCGGTGGTCATGACGAACAAGAGCCTCACCGGGCCCAATCGCGGCTACGCGTGCGGCCACCTCTACTTCGAGACCGAAGGCATGATGGACCGGCTCGCCGACCGGCTCGGCCTCGACCCGGTCGAGGTGCGTCGGAAGAATCTCGTTCAGGCCGATCAGTTTCCCTACCGCACGCCGACCGGCGGGCTCTACGACAGCGGAGACTATCCGGCCGCCTTCGATCGCGCGCTCGAGCTCGCCAGGTATGACGAGCTGCGGCGCGAGCAGGCGAAGGCGCGGGCCGCGGGCCGCTACGTTGGGATCGGGCTCGCGCTCGCCGTCGACCCGTCGGTGTCCAACATGGGCTATGTGGCCACCGCGCTCGACCCTCAGTTCCGCGCGAAGCCCGAGTACCTGCCGAAGTCGGGCGCCGTGGATTCGGCGACGATCAAGATCGACCCGCTCGGGCGCGTCATCGCGATCCTCGCCACGACGCCCCAGGGCCAGGGCCATCAGACGGTCGTCTCCCAGATCGTCGCCGACGAGCTCGGGCTCGTGCCCCAGGACATCACCGTCGTCGACGAGATGGACACCTTCACGCGCGTGTGGTCGATCTCGTCGGGCACGTACTCGAGCCGCTTCGGCTCGGTGGGGACAAGCGCCGTCGCCCTCGCCGCCCGCAAGCTCAAGGCGAAGCTCGTGGCCTACGCGGCGCACCTGATGGAGCTGCCGGTGGCTGCGCTCGAGTTTCGGGACGGCGCCGTGCGTCCCCGGAGTGGCCGGGGCCCGGCGTACTCCGTCAAGGACCTGGCGGGCCGGGCCCACTGGAACACGGAGTCGCTGCCGGAGGGGATGGAGCCGGCGCTCCAGGCGACGGCGGTGTTCGGCTTCACCGTGGCGAAGGCCGTCGACGCCGAAGACCGGGTGAACTCGTCCAACACCTACGGCTTCATCGCCGAAGTGATGGCGGTGGAGGTCGATCCCGAAACCGCCGCGATCGAGATCCTCCGCTACGTCACCGTGCACGACGCCGGTACGATCATCAACCCGATGATCGCCGAGGGGCAGATCTACGGCGGCGCGCTCCATGGTCTGGGGGGTGCGCTGTTCGAGGAGCTCGCGTACGACGAGAATGGACAGCTCCTCACGGGAACCTTCATGGATTACCTGGTGCCAACCGCGAGCGAGGCGCCGCAAATCGAGATCGCTCACGTTGTCTCGCCGTCGCCACTGACGCCTCTCGGCTCGAAAGGGCTCGGCGAATCGTCGTCGATGACGGTGCCGGCGGTCATCGCGAACGCCGTCAGCGACGCGCTGGCGCCGCTCGGCATCAGGATCAACGAGCTGCCGATGACGCCCTCGAAACTATGGACGGCGATTGATCAGGCGCGACGCAATCAAGCCGTACCGGCATCTCGACCGCGTGCGCCCCGAGCCGGCGTGTCGGAGCCACCCGCATCTCCACCGCGTGCGCCCCGAGCCGGCGTGTCGGAGCCACTCGCATCTCCACCGCGTGCGCCCCGAGCCGGCGTGTCGGAGCCACTCGCATCTTTCCCAGGCCACCCTCGGTCCAAGCCGACCTCAAGGACCCCGCTCCAATGAAGCCTCCGAAATTCGAGTATCACGCGCCGAGGAGTGTCGAGGAGGCGCTGGACGCGCTGGGGCGTTACGGCGGCGACGCCAAGGTCCTGGCCGGCGGCCAGAGCCTCATGCCGCTGCTGAACTTCCGCCTCGCGCGCCCGGCGGCGCTGGTGGACTTGAACCCCATCGGCTCGCTCGCCTACATCCGCGAGCACGACGGCCAGATCCGCTTCGGCGCCATGACGCGGCAGCGGACGATCGAGTTCTCGCCCGTGGTGGCCCAGCGCCTGCCGCTTCTGAAAGAGGCCACGCACTGGGTCGGGCATCTACCGATCCGCACGCGCGGCACCATCGGGGGCTCGATCGCGCACGCCGACCCGTCGGCCGAATACCCGGCGGTCCTCACGGCGCTCGAGGGCGAAGTGGTGGCGCGCAGAGCCACGGGCGAGCGGGTGATCCGGGCCGCCGATCTCTTCCAGACCTACCTCACCACGAGCCTCACGCCCGACGAGATCCTCACGGAGGTGAGGCTGCCGGCGATGCCGGCCGGCGCCGGGTACGCGCTGGAGGAGTTCTCGCGCCGTCACGGCGACTTCGCGATCGTCGGCATCGCCGCGTTGGTCGTGCGCGAGGGGCAGCGCTGCAAGATGGCGCGGCTCGCCACGGCGGGGGCCGGCCCCGTGCCGGTGAGGTTGCGCGCCGCCGAGGAGATTCTGGAGCGCGAGGGGCTGGGCGACGCGGCGATCGAGGCCGCAGCCCGGCGGGCCACCGAGCTGGTGACTCCCGATGCGGACATCCACGCCTCGGCCGACTACCGCCGCCATTTGACTGGAGTGCTCACGAAGCGCGCCCTGACGAGGGCGATCGGAGTCGCGCGTGGCTGAGATCACTGTCCGCCTGAACGTGAACGGTGTCGCTCACGAGGGGCGCTGCGAGCCGCGCAAACTGCTCGTGGACTTCATCCGGGAAGACCTCGGCCTCACCGGGACGCACGTCGGATGCGAGCACGGCATCTGTGGTGCCTGCACGATCATGTTCAACGGCGAGGCCGCGCGCTCGTGCATCATGCTCGCCGTGCAGGCGGACGGCGCCGAGCTCATGACGGTCGAAGGTCTGATGCGGGACGGCAAGCTCCACCCGCTGCAGGAGGCGTTCCGCGAGCACCACGCCCTGCAATGCGGCTTCTGCACGCCGGGCATGCTGATGACTGCCCTCGATCTGCTCCGCACGAACGCGTCGCCCAGCGACCGCGAGATACGCGAAGGCATCTCCGCCGTCCTCTGCCGCTGCACCGGTTACCAGGGGATCGTCAACGCGGTCCGCGCCGCGGCCCCAACGCTCGCCGCCGGGCGCTAGGGTTCGGGGAGAGCGCGTGAGGCTCCGGCGCGAAGGGACGCGACGTCTGTGACCGAGCACCGCGCCGGCGCCGCGACGGCCTCGACGGCCCTCCCGCGGCTCGTCGGAGCCCGCGTGCCGAGACGGGAGGACGGCCGTCTCCTGACCGGGCAGGGGAGCTACGTCGACGACCACCGCCCGGCCCGGCTCCTGCACGCCGCCTTCCTCCGCTCGCCGCATGCCCACGCGCGCATCGCGCGGATCGACGCCTCCGCCGCGCTCGCGCTACCGGGCGTCGCGGCGGTGCTGACGGGTGAAGACGTCGCGCGCTCGGCGAAGCCGGTGCGCGCGGCCTCCAGGACGCCTGCCGTCAAGACCACGAGCTATCCACCGCTCGCGCTCGGCAAGGTGCGCCACGTGGGTGAGGCCGTCGTGATGGTCGCGGCGGAGAGCCGGTACGTGGCCGAGGACGCCGTCGAGCGCATCCGGGTCGAGTACGAGCCGCTGCCGGTCGTCACCGACATGGAAGAGGCGCTCCAGCCCGCGAGCCCGGTGCTCCACGACGAGGCGGGCACGAACCTGCTCGTCAGCCGCGAGTTCGGCCGCGGCGACGTGGATGCGGCGCTGGCGGCGGCGGCGGTGATCGTGCGCGAGCGGTTCCGCTTCCACCGGCACACCCCGGTCTGCATGGAGAACCGCGGCTGCCTGGCCGAGTACGCGACCGGGAGCGAGACGCTCACGCTGCGCTCGTCGGCCCAGTGTCCCGGTCTCGTCCGCGACGTCCTGACCGATCTGCTCGACATGCCCCAGCACCGGATCCGGGTCGTCGCGACCGACGTGGGCGGGGGCTTCGGCGCCAAGGCCTCGCTCTATCCCGAGGAGATCGCCACCTGCGTCATGGCCCGCCGGCTCGGGCGCCCGGTGAAGTGGATCGGCGACCGCCGCGAGGATCTGCTGGCGACCACGCACGCGTGGGACGAGATCGTCGAGGCCGAGCTCGGCGTGGACCGCGACGGCAACATCGTCGGTCTCCGTGCCCAGGTCACGGCCGACGTCGGCGCCTACTCTATCTATCCCTGGACGGCCGCCATCGAGCCCGTGCAGACGATCAGCTTCCTGCCCGGGCCGTACCGTGTGCCGGCGTACCGGGGCCGCGCGCGTGGCGTCGCGACGAACAAGGCGCCGCTGGGCCCGTATCGCGGAGTGGGGCGCCCGCCGGCGGTCTTCGTCATCGAAGGCCTGATGGATCGAGCGGCGCGCCAGCTCGGGCTCGACCCGACGGAGATCCGGCTCCGCAACTTCGTCCGCGACGAGGAGTTCCCCTACAAGTCGCCGTCCGGCATCGTGTGGGATCGCTCGAGCTTCACGGCGTCGCTGCGGCGGGCGTGCGAGGCACTGGACTACGCGGCCGTGCGCGCCGAGCAAGCGCGGGCGCGGGCCGAGGGCCGCTGGCTCGGCGTCGGCGTCGCCTCCTACGTCGAGCTGACCGGTATCGGCTCGGCCATTCCCGTCTCGCCCGGCATGCCCATCGCGACCGGCACCGAGGCGGCGACGATTCGCTTCGACCCCGCGGGCAAGGTGACCGCCGTGTTCGGTGTCGCCTCGCACGGGCAGGGGCTCGAGACGACGCTGGCCCAGATCGTGGCGGACGAAGTCGGCGTGCCGATCGAGGATGTGCGCGTCGTCCACGGCGACACCGAGGTCTCGCCCTACGGCACCGGCACCTACGCGAGCCGGAGCCTCGTGCTGGCGGGGGGCGCCGCCATTCTCGCCGGGCGCGCCGTGCACGAGAAGATGCTCGCAATCGCCGGCCACCTCCTCGAGGCCGACCCCGCCGACGTCGTCCTGACCGGCGGCCGGTGCTCGGTACGCGGGATGGCCGACCGGAGCGTGACCGTGCGCGAGATCGCCCGCGCCGCGTACACGGGCCTGCGGCGGTTGCCGCCGGGCATGGAGCCGGGCCTCGAGGTCACGCGCTTCTACGACCCGTACTACGGCACCGCGTCCAATGCGACCCACGTGGCGGTGGTCGAGGTGGATCGCGCGACCTGCGAGGTGAAGACCCTGCGCTATCTCGTCGTGGAGGACTGCGGGCGCATGGTCAATCCGCTCATCGTGGACGGCCAGGTGCACGGGGGCGTGGCTCAGGGGCTCGGCGCGGCGCTGCTCGAGGAGATCGTCTACGACGAGCACGGGCAGCTCCTGAGCGGCACCCTCATGGACTATGTCGTGCCCTCGGCGTGCGAGGTTCCGTGGATGGAGGTGCATCACCTGGAGACGCCATCGTCGGTCGCGCTCGGCGGCTTTCGCGGCATGGGGGAGGGCGGAACGATCGGCGCTCCCGCCGCCATCGCGAATGCGGTCGCCGACGCGCTGGCGCCGCTCGGGATCGAGATCGCGGAGCTGCCGGTGACCCCTGACCGACTCTTCCGACTCATCGAGCGCGCCACGGTGCGAGAAGGATGAACCTCGAGCTCGGATGCCTGAAGCTGCCCTAGGCGAGTGGTCCGAAGCCGACCGACGTCTGGTCCTGCGCGACGAGCGGACGGAAGCGGACCGGCAGGCCGACGGCGACCTTGTCGAGCGGGATGTCGACGATCCGGCCGAGGATCGAGACACCCTCCTTCAACTTCACGACGGCGATGGCGTAGGGCGCTTGGGCCGCGTGCGCCCTCGGCGCCACCCGGATCACGGTGAAGCTCGCGATCGTGCCCTCGCCGGCCAGCGGCATCGACTGCCACGCGCGCGTGTGACACGCGGGACACAACTCCTTCGGGGGGATCGCAAGCTCTCCGCACGCGCCGCACCGGACGGCGGTCAGCTGTCCCGCGCGCGCCCGCTCGAAGAAGGCGCGAGCGGTCATGAAAGGCTCAGTCACGGCCGAAGAGACTCACGAGCACCGTCGCGGTGTTTCCGCCGAGGGTATGGGTGAGCCCGGTTCGGGCGCCGTCGACCTGGCGCGGGCCGGCCTCGCCGCGGAGCTGGGTGACGATCTCGGCGATCTGCGCGGCGCCCGTCGCGCCGATGGGATGGCCCTTCGCCTTCAAGCCGCCCGACGGGTTGACGGGGACCTCTCCGCCGAGGCTCGTGAGACCCTTCTCGGCGGCCCGGCCGCCGGCCCCCGGCTCGAAGAGGCCCAGCCCCTCGGTGGCGACGATCTCGGCGATCGTGAAGCAGTCGTGCAGCTCGACGACGTCCACGTCGGTGGGGCCGAGGCCGGCCTGTCGGTACGCCGCCGCCGCCGCGCGCTCCGTCGCGGGCACCCGCGAGAGGTCGCGCTTGTCGCCGAGGAGCATCCAGTCGGAGGCGGCCGCCGAGGCGAGCACCCACACCGGCTTGCGGTGGCGGCGGGCGACTTCCTCGGAGGCGAGCACGACGGCGGCGCCGCCGTCGCTGAACGGACAGCAGTCGAAGAGCTTGAGCGGATCGGCGACGTAGGCGGACCGCAGCACCTGGTCGATTGTGATCTGCTTCTGGAACTGCGCCTTCGGGTTGAGCGCCCCGTGGCGGTGGTTTTTCACGGCGACCGCCGCCATCTGGGCCTCGGTCGTGCCGTACTTCTCCATGTGCGCCCGCGCGATCAGCGCGAACACGCCGGGGAAGGTGAGGCCCAGCGGCTGCTCCCAGACGGCGTCGGAGGCGTAGGCGAAGTACTCGGTGGACTCGGCGGTGGAGACGTTGAGCACGCGCTCGGCGCCGCCCACGAGGATCACGTCCGACACCCCCGCCGCGATCTCCATCACGGCGTGACGGAACGCGGCGTGCGAGCTCGCGCACGCGGTCTCGAACCGGGTCGTGGGCACGGACGGGATGCCGAGGACGGACGCGGCCTGCGGTCCGGTGTGGAGCTGGTGCTCGGTCTCGCTCCCGACCACGTTGCCGTAGTACAGGGCTTGAACGGCGCGCGGGGAAATTCCGGCATCGCTCAGCGCGTCCCCGGCGGCGTCGGCGAACAGCTCGGCCGAGGTACGGTCGTGCAGCCCGAATTTCGTCACTCCGACCCCGATCACGGCGACCCGGCGCATGAGAGTCCTCCCCACCGCATGCTAGCATTAAAATTCATGGCCTTGCGAGGGCTCGTCCTCTTCGGGTGCGGGTGGATCGCGCGACGCCACGCCGCGGCCGCCCGGCGGGTCGGCGTCCCGCTTCTCGTCGCGAGCCGCGACCTCGCCCGCGCCCGCGCGTTCGCGCGTGAGTTCGGCGCGGCCGACGCGTTCGGCGCGTACGAGGCCGCCGCGCGCGATCCTCGAGCCGGCGCCGCCGTCGTCTGCACGCCCCACGATCGCCACTGCGCCGACACCCTGCTGGCGCTCGGTGCGGGCCTCCACGTCCTCGTCGAGAAGCCGATCGCGCCGACCGTGGAGGAAGCCGATCGGATGATCGCGGCCGCGCGGGCCGCCGGGCGCGTGCTGATGGTCGCCGAGAACTTTCATTTCATGCCGGCGTTCCGCCACGTCCGCACCTTGGTGACGTCGGGCGCGGTCGGCCCGCTGCGCGAGCTCCACTTCATGGCCCGTGGATACCGCCAGCATTCGGGCTGGCGGCTGGCCGCCGGCGCCGCGGGCGGCGGAGTGCTGATCGACGCCGGGATCCACTACGTCCACAACCTGCGCTGGTGGGGCGGGGAGGTGCGGCGGCTCTTCGCCTTGCGCCCGCCGCAGACGGTCGGCCTCGGCGGCGAGGACGCCGTGGATGTTCTCGCCGAGCTCCCGGCCGGGGTCGTCGGCTCGGTGTCCATTTCTCTTGGCGCTACCGGCGTTCCGCGCGTTCAATGGTCCTCGGTGACAGGCGCCGATGGCACGATCTTCGCCGACAATCGCGGCCGCTGTGTCCTGCTGAGGGGGCGCGGCCGAACGCGCCTACGGCTCTTCCACCGTGATTCGAGAGGTCACGAGGCGATGCTGAGGGCCTTCGACGACGCGGTGGGCTCCGGGCGGCCGCCCGAGACCGACGGCGTGTCGGGCCGGTGCGACCTCGCGGTCGTGCTCGCCGCGTACCGCTCCGTCGCGGAGCGGCGACCGGTGGATCTGGCGTGCTGAGCGAAGAAGCGCTCATCCTCATCGTGGTTGCGGTCGCCAGCATGCTGCTCGTGATGGGCGTGCTCGAGCTGATCTGGCCCTCCAGGCCGCGTCATCCGGTCCGCCGTCCGCACGCCCGACGGGCGCCGCCGCGGCCGGTCGAGGCCATCCTGCCTTCACGCCTGGTCCTGAACGTCTCGCCCTCGCGACCGCCCGCCGAGCTCGTGTTTCGGCGACCGGCCGGCTACGTCACTCCACCACCCGCGCCCGAAGCCGTGACGCCTCCGGTAGCGATCCCGCTCGACACATCGCTCCCCCCGGAAGCCGTTGCGCCAGGACCCACCGCGCCCGACACGCCAGAGCCCCCAGCCGAAGCCGTCGCGCCCCCAAGACCGACCGAACACGTGGTCCCGGTGCCGCTGCCCGAGCGCCCCGCGCCCCGGCCGGTCGAACCCGCGGCGCCCCCGCGACCGGCTGACGGCCCCGCGCCGGCACGCCGCCGGCGACGAAGCAAGATCTCGCCCCATGCGCGGCCACACGGAGTGCTCCGCGCTCCGGATGCCCCGGCGAGTCGGAGCGCGGAGCCAGCCCCGTCCGATCTCGTACCGCTTGGCGGTGGCGACACCGGCGCGAGCACCCCGGGGGAGATTCCTCGGCCGTGGGGCGGTCCTCCGATGGCGCCGGCGCCGGAGGCGAAGCCCAGGCGGGATTCGCCGCTCGTCGAGGCGTGCTTTGCCCTCTATCAGGAGAAGCGGTTCGGCGAGGTCGTGTCGGTCGGGGAGGAGACGCTGGCGAAGCTGGGAGTCGAGTGGCCCGCAAGCGTCTCGCACGAGACCGCGGCCCTCTGGTCGGTCGTCGGGCTCGCGAAGCAGGCGCTCGGCGACGACGACGGCGCGCGCTCGGCCCTCGAGTCGGCGATCGACGCCGCGCCCGAGGTCGAGCGGGCGACCTACCGCCGCCACCTCGCGACGCTCGCGCTCGACTCCGCCCAGGCGCGGCTCGCGCGCGCCGGGAGTCACGACGCCGACGATCGCATCCCGGCGATCCGAGCGGCGATCGCGTGGACGGAGCGCGGGCTCGCGGCGGTGGCGTCGGACCCGGCGCTCGGCAACGCGCGCGAGGCCGCCCACGAGGCGCTCTGGCAGGCCTACGAGCAGGCCGCCACGGCGCTTCTCCAGCGGCAAGAGTTCGGCGGCTCGCGGCAGCTGTTGCACGAGGTGCTGGACGACCCCGCGCTGCCCCCGGTACGCGCCGCGGGGTTGCGCGGGCTGCTCTCCAGCACGTTCGGCGCCGAGGTCGGCCAGCTCACCGCCCAGGCGATCCTCAGCATGCAGGAGGGGCGCGAGCCCGAAGCGCTCGAGTCACTCCGGCGCGCCGAGGAGGTGCTGGCGGCGATTCCCGCCGAGGCGCTGCCGCCGGCGCGCCGCGACGAGGTGGACCAGCGACTCTGGTGGGGGTACGCGGAGCTCGGGAGCCGTCGGCTCGACGCCGGCGCCTACGAAGAGGCGCTCGATCCGCTGCTCCACGCGCTCCGATTCGACTCCATCGGTCCCGAGCGACGGGGCGAGACGCGCGCGGCGGTCGTGCGCGCGCTCGAGGGCATCGCGGCGGTGCGCGCGCTGTCGATCCGTCGCCTCGCCGACGCGGACTGCCGCGACGAAGCGGCGCTGGGTGCCGAGCAGCTCCGCGGGCTCCTGCGCAAGTGCGTGGAGCTCGGCGTCACCGAGGGGGAGCTGTGGGCGGCCTACACGCGGATCCAGCGCCTCTGCGAGGAGCTCGACCTGGAGGACCCGGCCTGATCTCGTGAAGCGCTCGCGCCGTCTACGGCTCGACGCTCTTGCGGCGGATCTCCGCCAGCAGCGCCTCGGGCACCTGGAAGAACGCCGTCACGACGCCCGGGTCGAAGTGCTTGCCGGAGCAGCGCTTGATCTCGGCCTTGGCGGCGTCGATGGGCTGAGCCTTCGAGTACGGACGGTCGAAGGTGATCGCGTCGAACGCGTCCACGACCATGAAGATCCGCGCGCCCAGCGGGATCTCCTCCCCCTTGAGACCGCGCGGGTAGCCGGTACCGTCCCACTTCTCGTGATGGGCGTAGACGATCGGCACGGCGCCGCGCAGGAAGGGGATCTTCTCGACCAGCTGCTTGCCGATCTCCGGATGGCGCCGCATGATCTGCCACTCTTCCGGAGTGAGGGGGCCAGGCTTCAACAAGATTGCGTCGGGGATGCCGATCTTGCCGATGTCGTGCAGCAGCACGCCGTGGGCGAGCTCGGTCAGGTCCTTCTCCGGCACGCCGTACTCGCGCGCCGTCGCCAGGGCATAGCCGTGGACCCGACGCGAGTGAGACTCGGTGCCGACGTCGCGCGTGTCGAGCGCCGAACCGAGCGCCTCGAGCGTCGTCCGGTAGGTGTCCTGGAGCTGCCGGTAGGCCTGCTCGAGGTCGTGCGTCGCCTCGACGACCCGGCGCTCGAGGAGCTCCTGATACTGTCGGCGCTCGATCAGGAGCTGGCGCCGCTCGAAGGCCCGCTCGGCGGCGATCAAGAGCTCGTCCACGTTCACCGGCTTCATGATGAAGTCGTACGCCCCGAGCTTGAGGCTCGCGATCGCGGTCTTCACGTCGGCCGCGCCGGTCAGGACGATGACGGCCGCGTCCGGGTCGGCCTGGCGCACCTGCTGGAGCAGCTCGATGCCCCCCATGACCGGCATCTTGAGGTCGGTGACGGTCAGGGGTGGTCGGGAGGCGCGGAACACCTCGAGCCCTTCGCGCCCGTCGTTGGCGAGCAGGCACTTGTAGTTGGCGCCGAGGAAGATCTGGTGCAGGACCTCGCGGACCTGCCGATCGTCGTCGACGATCAGGATGTCACACCGCTCCATGTCAGCCCACCTTCTCGGCTGGTCCCGCGCCCATGACCTGGTTCTTGCCCGCCCGCTTCGCCGCGTAGAGCGCTTCGTCGGCGGCCCGGAACAGCTCCTCCGCCGTGGCGGCTTCGTCGTCCGGAAGACTGGAGACGCCGAAGCTCGCGGTGACGTTCTTGCCGTGCGAGAACGGGAAGGTCGCGACGACTTGCCGGATCCGGTCCGCGTAGAGCCGCGCACCGGTCTTGGAGGTCTCGACCAGCAGGACGGCGAACTCATCGCCGCCGTAGCGGGAGACGACGTTGATGCCGCGCGAGTGCTTCATGAGGATCTGACCGATGTCGCGCAGCGTCTCGTCGCCCACCGCGTGGCCGAACTCGTCGTTGACGGACTTGAAGCCGTCCAGGTCGAGCACGACGACGGACACCGGGTGGTTGAACCGCCTGAAGCGCGAGATCTCCTCCTCGAGGCGGAGCGAGAAGAAGCGTCGATTGTAGAGTCCGGTCACCTCGTCCTTGAACGAGGTTTCCTTGAGCTTCGCGTTGGTGGCTTCGAGCTCCCGATAGGCCGCGTCGAGCCGCATGGCGAAGGTGTTGATGTCGATCGCCTGCTGCTCGACGGTACCGAGCATGCTGGAAAACGACTTCATCAGGGTGCCGACCTCGTCGCTGCGGGTCCCCAGCTCGGCGAGCCTCGGCTCCTTGGACAGGAGGTCGGCCATCCGTATGAACGCCCGGCCTAGGTCCCAGATCATGTACGCTCCCGCCAGCATGCCCAGCACGGTGAAGAGGATGAGGGCCTGGAGCCCGTAGAATCTGGCGACTTGCGAAGGGTCCAGTCCGGGCTGCACGTATCGGTGCGCCACGTAGGCCAGAACGAGCAGTGGGATCAGCGAAGAAAGAGTGAGCGCCAACAGGACCTTACGCCTCAAGAGCCGTCCTGCGGACGCGACATCTCCCGTGGGTTCGGGTGGCATATACAAGATTATTCTATTGCCGCAATACCCGGTCAGTGTCAGAATTTTCAAGGAAATAGCCCATATGCCCGTCCTGGCAGACAAAAAAATCGATTGTCTGGGGCTCTTTTGTCCGATGCCCATCGTGAAGACCCGTGCGGCCCTGCAGCACATGGCCGCGGGGGAGATCCTCGAAGTCACCTCGGACGACCCGGGCTCCGAGGCGGACATGAAGAGCTGGTCGGCGCGCACCGGCAACGATCTCCTGGAGATGGAGAGGAATGGCGCGGTCTTCCGCTTCTTCGTCCGAAAGACTCGGTAGGCTCTCCGGTCCACCGGCGGCGGGCCCGCGTGTCTACCTCGACTACGCGGGCTTCTCGCCCGTCGACCCCCGCGTCGTGGCCATGATGCGGCCTTTCCTGGAAGGCGGCATCGGCAATCCGAACGCCCAGCACTCGCTCGGGCTCGAAGCCCGCGCGTCGCTGGACGGGGCCCGGGCCAAGGTGGCGCGCCTGTTCGGCGCCGCTCCGGCCGGCGTGGTGTTCACCGCCAGCGCCACCGAGGCGAACAACCTGGCCATCAAGGGTCTGGCCCAGCGCGCCGCCGGCCGGCACGTCGTCACGTCCGCGATCGAGCACATTTCGGTGATCGACTCGTGCCGCGACCTCGAGAAGCGCGGCTGGACCGTCACCTACGTGGGCGTCAACGCCGAGGGCCGCGTCGATCCGGAAGCGGTGGCCCGGGCCATCCGCGAGGATACCGTGCTCGTCTCGATCATGGCGGCCAACGGCGAGATCGGCACGCTCCAGCCGGTCCGTGAGATCGGCCGGGTTGCCCGGGGGCGCGGCGTGCCGTTCCACGTCGATGCGGTCGGCGCCGCCGGGCGCGTGCCGCTCCCCGTCGACACCTGCCACATCGACCTTCTCACGCTGTCGTCCAACGATCTGTACGGGCCGCCGGGCGCCGGCGCACTCTGGGTGCGACCGACCGTCAAGCTCGCGCCGCTGACCGTGGGAGGCGGGCAGGAGCAGGGCTATCGTTCGGGGACCGAGAATCTTCCGGCCATCGCCGGCATGGGCGTCGCAGCCGATCTCGCGCGCGTCGAGGTCGGGGGCGAGGCGGCGCGGCTCGGCGAGTTGCGCGATCGCCTGCTGTCAGGGCTCCTCGCGCGGATCTCGGAGGCCCGTCTGACGGGCCCCGCTGGCACGGCGCGGCTCCCCCACCACGTCTCCATCGTCGTACCGGGGGTGAAGGCGGAGAGCGTCCTGATGGAGCTGGACCTGCGCGGCATCGCCGCCTCGTCGGGCGCGACCTGCACGGCGATGACGGGCGAGCCGTCGTACGTGTTGCGGGCGATCGGCTGCGACCGTGAGGCCGCGGAAGGCTCGCTCTGCTTCACGCTGGGCCGCTGGACCACCGCGAGCGAGATCGACATCGTGCTCGATGCCGTTCCGGCGGTGGTGACCCGGCTCCGCCGCCTGGCCCCTCAGTAGGGTGCGCCTCTTCCTCTTCGACATCGACGGCACGCTGGTATCGGTGCGCGGTGCCGGCCGCTCGGCGCTCGCTCGGGCGCTCGAAGAGACCTACGGAACGGCCGGGGCGATCGACCGTTACGACTTTCGCGGCCGGACCGATCTGCGCATCGTCCACGACCTCATGACGGACGCGGGCGTGGACGCCGATCGGATCCGGTCGCGGCTCGACGACTGCTTCGAGGCGTACGTGCGCGAGCTCGCGCGCCTCATCGGCGATGGCTCGCGGGTGCGGGTCCTGCCCGGGGTCGCCGAGGTCGTCCGGCGGCTCGGCGCGCGAGGGGACGCGCTCGTCGGGCTCCTCACCGGGAACATCGAGGCGGGCGCCCGGATCAAGCTCGCGCCGACCGGCCTGTGGCCGCTGTTTCAGGTCGCCGCCTACGGTGGCGACGACGCCGACCGGCGTCGACTGCCCCCCATCGCGCGCGAGCGGGCGCGTGCTCTCGGCCACGACGTCACGTTCGACCGCATCACGATCATCGGGGACACCCCGCTCGACGTCGAGTGCGCCCGCGGCTGCGGCGCCCTGGCGGTGGCGGTCGCGACCGGTCAGCATCCGGCCCACGAGCTGGCGACGTGTGAACCCGACCTGCTCTTCGACGACCTCGCCGACGTCGACCGCGTCGTGGCGCTTCTGACCAACGGCCGGCCGTGACGCTCGTGCTGCTGGTCCTGTGGCTGCACCTGCTGGGCGTCGTGGTCTGGGTGGGCGGGCTCATGTACCAGGCTCACGTGCTCCTGCCCGCGGCGCGGCGGGGCGGCGCCGCCCCGTTCGCCGAGGTGCTGCGGCGCGGGCGACCGGTGACGTGGACGGCGATCGCGCTCGTGGCGCTGACCGGGTTCTACAACGTGACGCGCCTGGGCCCGCTCGAGCGGGTGTTGGAGAGCGGCGCGGCGCTGACCTTGGCACTCAAGTTCGCGCTCGTGCTCGCCGCCATCGCCGTCTCGGGCCAGCGCGACTTCGCCCAGGTGCCGCGTCTGGCGCGCGCCGTCGCGGCCGGGGACGATCCTCGCCCGGCGCTCTCGGCGATCGCGTGGATGGACCGCGTCGTGCTGCTGCTCTCTGTGGTGAGCGTCTACCTGGGGCTGGCGATCGCCCGGGCCTGATCAGCGGACGAGCGGGGCCACGCCCAGATCGCGGGCGAACTGATCGCACTGGGCGACCAGCACCGGCGCCAGCGGGATCCCGTCCTTCGGTGGCTGACCATGACGGGCGCGTCGGGCATGGCAGACTCCTCAGAGGCCGGTGATCTTGATGCCGGAGTTCTTCAGCTTGTAGCGCCGGTTGATCGCGGCGAGGACCGCGGTGATGCCCTCGAGCGGGCCGGCGTTGGAGAGCGCGCCGACGTCGATCGGGCGCAGGCCCATCGAGCGCGCCAGCTCGCCCACGGTCTCTTTGGCCGCGGCGTCGGCGCCGCACAACAGAAGGTCGCACTCGATCGGGTGATCCGTCTCGGACAGCTCGTGCGCGGCGATGTGATGGAAGGCGGCGACCACCCTCGCCTCCGCCAGCAGCGCCTGCGCCTCCTCCGCCGCCGAGCCGGCCGGCGGCGGCGTGAAGAGGCGTGGCCCGCCGAACGTGAGCGGCACGACCGTCGAGATCACGACCTTGCCGCGACAGCCGTCGCGGACCTCGGGGAGCGTCGCGGCGAGCCCTTGCGCCGGCAGCGCGATGACGATCACCGTCCCGAGACGGGCCGCCTCGGCGTTGGACTCGCCGATGATCGGCAGCTTGTGGGTGTGCTCGCGCAGCTCGGCCGCCTTCGTCTTCGCCCGCTCGGGATCGCGCGAGCCGATGATGATCGAGTGGCCGACGAGCGCCCACCGCGTCGCCAGTCCCGCGCCTTCCTTGCCCGTGCCGCCGAGGATCGCGATGTTCATGGCGCCTGGCGTCCTATCGAAAGAGGTCGCGCGCGGGATCGCGTAGGAGCGGCTTCGACCCTTCCTCGCTCGGCTTGAGCCTGAGCCCGCGCACGATCGCCGCCGGAATGCGGTCGAGCTTGCCCATGACCGGCTCGGCCGCGCCGGCGAGCTCATCCGCCAGCGCCAGGATCGTCGCCTGCAGCGGGCGGCCGGCCGGATCGCGTTCGCCGAGGTAGCTGAGGAGCGGCGCGAACCCGGCGAGACCGATCGCGATGTTCGTGAGCCCCTCGCGCCAGGGCCTCCCGAACGTGTCGGAGATGATCACGAAGACGTCGGCCCCGGTGAGCGCGCGCACGCGGTCCCGCACGCCGCGGGCCGAGCGGTCGGAATCTTCCGGCAGGAGCGTCACGTAGTCCGCGTCGACGTTGGACTGATCGACACCGGCATTCGCGCAGATCCACCCGTGGTGCGTCTCGGTGATGAGGACGCCCTTGTCCATTCGCACCACGCGTCGCGACTCGCGCAGGATCACCTCGACGAGCTGCGGATCTTTCGCGAGCCCGGCGGCCATGGCGCGCGCGATCGGCGAGGGCTCGACGTCCGAGAGCCTCACGAGCCGACCTTCGGCCTTCGACACGATCTTCTGCCCGATGACGAGGAGATCGCCGGCGATCACGGGCGTCGACTGGCGGGCCGCCGCCTCGACGATGAGGCGGGCGATGTCGTCGCCGCGGCGCACCTCGCCGATCCCCCCGATGCCGATCACCTCGTAGCGCATTTATTGGAGCGGGGGACGTGAGGCCGGCTTGGACCGAGGGTGGCCCGAGAAAGGCGCGGCCTGGCTCCGACACGCCCGGTCTTCCCTGTAGGCCGGGAGAGGGTTGAGAAAGGCGCGACCCGGCGCCGTGCGCCAGGTCGATACGAGGCGAGCGGTCTCGGTGGTGCTGTCCTCGGCGAGCAACGCGGTCAGGTCTTCGGGCGCGTCGATGTCGAGCCCAAGACCCGGCAGCGGGAGGACGCGGGGAGCGAGGCCGTGCCGCCGCGCCGTCTCGAGGTGTCGCTGGAACGACGGCTCGCCGAACGTCAGCCCCATCGCGCCGGGCGGGGCCAGGGCGACCCCGTTGGTGCCGAGTCCGGAGCGAGAGGGGACGAAAGCCGGCACGCCCTCGCCCGCGGCACCGGCCAGTTGCCGGAGCTCGTCCGCCGTCACGCGCGGCACGTCCCCGGGCACCGTCAGGAAGAGGCGCGCGCCCCGCCGACTCGCCTCGGCCTGGGCCAGGGCAACGGCGGCCGTGTGGCCGCGATTCTCCGCCTCGACGAGGGGCTCGGCGCCCAGACCACGCGCCATCGCCGCAACCGCCGGGTCGCGCGTGACGACCCAGACGCGGTCGAGCTCGGCGGCCGCGAGCGCGCGCAGCACGTCGCGCAGCATCGCGCACGCCAGCTGGTCACGCTCGCCGAGCGTGAGGACGCTCGCCAGACGCTGCTTGACGCCAGCCAGGTCTTTGATCGGCACCGCGACGACAATCATCGGCGCTCGAGGACGCGTCGGGCGAGCTCGGTCTCGTGCTCGCGACTCTTCATGACTATCTCGGCCAGGTCCGTCTGGACGCCGAGTCGCTCGAGCTCCGTGACGCACGCCAGGTCGCTCCGGTCGATCAGCAGGCGTCGGAGCCACGGCCTGTACGCCGAGGCAACGCCCAGCGGAGAGATCGGGAGACCCCGGGTGCGCATGAGGGCGGCCGCCGGGCCACGCACCGCCGCGCCGCCGACGATCGGGCTCACGCCGACCACGGGCGCGGCGGTCGCGCTCAGAGCATCGACGATGCCCGGCACGGCGAGGATCGGGCCGACGGACGTCACGGGATTGGACGGGCACACGACGACCAGGTCGGCGGTCCGGATCGCATCCAGGACGCCCGGAGCCGGCTGTGCCGCCGTCGCGCCCTCGTAATCCACGCCGACCACGTCGACCAGCGCCTTCTCGCGCACGAAGTATTCCTGAAACGTGAGCCGCCCGCCGGGGGTTCGGATCATCGTGCGCACGGGATCGTCGCTCATGGGAAGGATCCGCGCCGCGACACCCAGAGCCGCGGCCAGTCGTGCGGTCACCAACGAGAGCGACTGCCCGTCGCGGAGCGCCCTGGTGCGGGTCAGATGCGTCGCCAGGTCGCGGTCGCCGAGGTTGAACCACGTGTCGGCGCCGTAGGCCGCCATTGCGCGCAGGCACTGGAACGTCTCGTCCGCGAGCCCCCACCCGCGCTCCGCGTCGAGCGTCCCCGCGAGCGCGTATATCACGGTGTCGAGGTCGGGCGAGACGTGGAGCCCCCAGATCTCCGTGTCGTCGCCGGTATTGCCGATCACGGTGAGGTCCCGCTGGGGAACACACGCCGCGAGGCCCCGCAGGAGCTTCGCGGCGCCGGTGCCACCGGCGAGCGTCACGACGCGCATGTCAGTCGCGAGCGGCTTCGCGCAGGGTCCACAGTGCGCTGCCGCCGCGCCAGGCGTAGAGCCCGGCGCCCTGGCGGCCCGCGAGCGCCGGCGGCAGCGTGCTCTCCGGCACCGGGATGAAGCCGAAGCGCACCCAGATCCGGTCCAGACTTTGCGGCCGCGTGAAGAGGGTGACGACGCCCGCGGCGGTGGCGTGGTCGAGGACCGCCGCGACGAGCTGCGCGGCGACTTCCAGGGGCTCGGTCTCGATGACGACGACCGGCCCGTGGAGCATCATCGCCGGACCGCTCCGCTCGCCGACCGCGGCGCCGACCAGCCGCTCGCCGCCGTCGACGGCGCCCCACGAAAACACGATGTCGGCGGTGGCGGGCCAGGGAACCGCGGCGAATTCGAAGAGCGGCCTGGCCATCGCGGCGTCCGGCAGGGGCCGGTACCCGATACCCTCCCAGACCCGCGGTACGGTCGCGGACGCGAGAGAGGGAACCGGAACAGCGGCGGGCCGGTGGCCCTCCGCGCGGGATCCAGTCCTACTTCTTGCCAAGCACCGCGTCCTTCAGGCTCTTCGCCAGCCGGAACTTGCACACGCGCTTGGCCGGGATCTTGAGGGGCTCGCCGGTCTGCGGGTTCCGACCGATCCGCGCTTTGCGGTTCGCGAGGACCAGCTTCCCGAAGCCTGGCAGAAGGAACACGCCGCTCTTCTTCGCTTCCCTGGACGCGAGGTTGAGCGTCTCGTCGAGGATGCCCTCGATCTGCTTCCGGGTGAGGCTGGTCTTCTCCGCAAGGTGCGCGACCGTCGCAGACTTCGTCATCGTCTTCGCCACAGGTGTCCTCCTGTCGATCGGGGCTGGTGGTGGTTGAACGCGAACTGCATTATTAGCACAGGCCGACCCGCGCGGCTACCCGCGCGTGAAGCGGAATTCCCCCGACGCGATCAGTCGGCGATACGAGCCGAAGCGCGCCTCGGCGTCCTCGATTTTGTCGAGGGGTGATTCGGGGTCTTCGCCATCGTTATAGGTGTGAAGGAGGCCGTAGAGCGTGTCGCGCTGAGCGGGCACCCGGCCGGCGTCGCGGATGAGGCGGTGCAGCTCGGCCGGCCCGACGAGCTGGCCGTACTGCGCGCCGGCCGACGTGGAGATCGACTCGTTGATCAGCGTGCCGCCCAGGTCGTTGGCGCCCGCCGACAGGAGCAGCTGCGCCAGCTTCGGCCCCTCCTTGACCCAGGAGGACTGGATGTTCCGGAAGGTCGGACCGAGCATCAGGCGCGCGAGCGCGTGCATCTTCACGACCTCGATCCCGGTGGCGCCCGGCCGGACGCCGGGGACCAGCCCCTTCGCCCACATCGGTGCCTCGGAGTGGATCAGCGAGAGCGGCACGAACTCGGTGAACCCTCCGGTGTCCTTCTGGATCGCGCGGAGCAGGGCCATGTGATGGATCCAGTGTGCCGGCGTTTCCACGTGGCCGTACATGATCGTGGAGGTCGTGCGGATGCCGAGCGCGTGCGCCGTCGTGATCACGTCGACCCACTGCTCCACCGTGATCCGGCCGCGCGCGATGACGTCACGGATCGCCTGGTCGAGTATTTCGGCCGACGTTCCGGGCAGTGTGCCCAGGCCCGCGGCCTTGAGCTCCGCGAGATACTCTCGGATCGGCAGGCCCGAGCGGATCGAGCCGTACAGCACCTCTTCGGGCGAGAACGCGTGGATGTGGAGCGCCGGCACGGCGGCGGTGATCGCGCGGGTGAGGTCGATGTAGTAGCGCCCGTCGAGCTTCGGCGGCAGGCCGGCCTGGATGCAGACCTCGGTGGCGCCGAGCTCCGACGCTTCGCGGGCGCGGCGGACGACCTCGGCGACGGGAAGGAAGTACCCCTCCTCTTCGCGATGGTCGCGGCTGAAGGCGCAGAAGGTGCAGTGCTTGATGCAGACGTTCGTGAAGTTGACGTTGCGGTTGACGACGTAGGTCACGACCTCGCCGGCCTGCCGCCGCCGCATCTCGTCGGCGACGAGCGTCAGCGCGTGAAAGTCGCGGCCCTCGGCGCGCGCGAGCGCGATGCCGTCCTCGACGGACACCTCGTGGCCGTCGAGCGCCCGGGCGAGGATCGGGCGGAGGTCGCGCGAGACCCAGTCGAGCGAGGCGAGGAGACTACCAGCGGCGCCAGTGTTCATAAGAATCCTTGACGAGACCGCGCTCGTCGAGCAGGGTTCCCACGCGCGCGCGCAGGCGCTCGTCCAGGAACTCGGGACGCGCCGCGAACTCGGGATAGATCGCGAGGCGCTCGCGCAGGACGAAGCCCTGGCTCTCGGTGGCGCGCCGGAGCTCGGGGATCAGCGGCCACGGTTTCTCGGGGTTGATGTGGTCTGGCGTGAGCGGCGAGACGCCCCCCCAGTCGTTGAGTCCCGCGGCCAGCAGGCGCGGATAGGCGCGCGGCGACAGGTTCGGCGGCGCCTGGATGTTCATGTCGGGCCCGAGAACGAGCCGCGCCACGGCAAGGGTCCGGAGCAGATCGTCGAGGGACGGCTCGGGCGCGTCCCGCATCGGGATCCGCGGCTTGGCGCGGAAATTCTGGACGATGACCTCTTGAATGTGTCCGTACCGCTCGTGGAGGTCGCGGATCGCGACGAGCGCGTCCACGCGCTCGCGGGCCGTCTCGCCGATCCCGATGAGCAAGCCCGTCGTGAACGGGATGCCGAGCTTCCCGGCGAGCGCGATCGTCCGGATCCGTCGCGCGGGCACCTTGTCCGGCGCCCTGTCGTGGGCCATGCCGCGCTCGAGGAGCCGCTCCGAGAGGGTCTCGAGCATCAGGCCCATGCTCACGTTGACCTCCCGCAGCGCGGCCAGGTCGCGCTCGGCCATGACGCCGGGATTGGCGTGGGGCAGCAGGGGCGATTCCTTCAGAACGGTCTCGCACACGGCGCGCAGGTACGCCAACGTGGTGCGGTGGCCATGCCGGCGGAGGAACTCGCGATGCGTCGGGAACAGCGCCTCCGGCTTGTCACCGAGCGAGAAGAGCGCCTCCTTGGCGCCGAGCCGGCCGCCCGCCTGGGCGAGCGCCACGACCTCCTCGGGCGTCATCGTGTGGGCGCCGGGCTCGCCCGGGTCGCGGCGGAACGTGCAGTAGCCGCAGTAGTCGCGGCAGAGGGTCGTGAGTGGCACGAAGACTTTGGCGGAGAAGGTGACGGTGCGGCCACGGCCGCGGTCGCGAAGCTCGCCCGCTCGGGCCAAGAGATCGCCGAGCGCGCCCGCGGGAGTCTCGATGAGGGCGCACGCGTCTTGATGCGAAATCATTTCCGCCGAGCCCGCGCGACTTTCGGTCTGACGTCGTTCGCGAAGCGCTCCATGTTCGCCAGCACCGCGCGCAGCTCCTGCACGGTGTGATCGAAGACGAAATGGGAGACGCCGAGCGCCTGGTAGCGCCGGATGTCGGCGACGACCTCGTCGGCCGTGCCCTGGAACAGGGGCCGGTCCCCGGCGGCGGCCCTGGCCCGCTTGCCGCGCACTTCCATCGGCACGCGAATGGTCAGGGTGATCGAGCTGGGGTCGCGTCCCGCCCGTCTGGCCCAGGTGTGAATCTGTTTGACCTTGGCCGCGTATTCGTCGGGGACGAGGAGCGCCGGTGGCCGCATGCCGATCGGATGCCAGCCGTCGCCGATGGTGCCGGCGCGCCGGAGCGCGGCGTCGGTGTGGCCTCCGATCCAGATCGGGATGGCGGGCCGCTGCACCGGCTTCGGAAGGACATGAATGTCCCGGATCGTGTAGTACTTGCCCTCGAAGGTGACGGGATCGGTCGTCCACGCGGCGCGCATCAGCTTGAGGTACTCGTCGGTCACGCTCCCGCGCTCCTCGAACGGCGGCGCGCCGAGCGCCTCGAATTCCTCGCGCAACCAGCCGACACCCGCGCCCAGGACCACCCGGCCCTTCGAGAGGACGTCCGTCGTCGCGAGCATCTTGGCGGCGACGAGGGGGTTGCGGTACGGGACGACCAGGACGCTGACGCCGAGCCGGACGCGAGTCGTCGCGTGGGCGAGGTGACTGAGGAGCACCAGCGGCTCGAGGTAGTCCTGGGCGAGGCCGCCTGGAAACTGCCCGCTGGTCGTGTAAGGGTACACCGACTTCGCCGAGGACACCGGCATCACGACGTGGTCGGTGACGAACAACGAGCCATAGCGGAGGGAGTCCGCCTTCTCGGCGATCTTGAGGACGACGTCGAGCCCGGCGAGCGGGCCGCGACCCGGAAGCGAGAGCCCGAACTCCACGACGCTCCTCCGAGAAAAAGGGAGATTCCTGGAACGCGACGGCGGATATGGTATCACTAAGCGGGATGCATTTCTTCGACGTCGTCGTCATCGGCGCCGGCCACGCCGGGTGCGAGGCCGCGCTGGCCTCAGCGCGCATGGGATGCCGCACGCTGTTGCTCACCATGAACCTCGACGCGATCGGTCAGATGTCGTGCAACCCCGCCGTCGGCGGCACCGCGAAGGGGCATCTGGTCCGCGAGATCGACGCGCTCGGCGGCGAGATGGGACGCACCACCGACCGCGCCGCGATCCAGTTCAAGACGCTCAACGCCTCTCGCGGCCCCGCGGTGCGCTCGTCCCGCGCCCAGTGCGACCGCGCCCGATATCGGAGCGCGATGAAGCAGACGGTGGAGAGCG
>Ga0209056_10001043_pt1 | contig 30684 bp, 22 predicted proteins | sample GraSoiAngelo_114_FD_185876 | JGI IMG/M metagenome (GOLD analysis project Ga0209056, IMG submission 185876) | Grasslands soil microbial communities from the Angelo Coastal Reserve, California, USA - 14_0903_13_40cm (SPAdes) (version 2) | ecosystem: Environmental > Terrestrial > Soil > Grasslands... | reverse complement strand
ACTTCGCTTGAAGTGCGGGTGCCTATGCTCGACCACGAATTCGTGGAGTGGGTAACGAGATTGCCGGTGGAATGGAAGTTTCGCAAGGGCGAGCGGAAATATCTGCTAAAAAAACTAGCTGCCCGGCTTGAAATTCCGCGAGAGCTGCTCGATCGCCCAAAGCAGGGTTTCCAGCTTCCTCTGGTGGAGTGGATGAAATATGAGCTCAAGCAGCAATTGCTGGAGGTATTGCTCGAGCCGCGCACGCTCGAGCGCGGCTACTTTAGGCCGCGAGCGGTACGCAGCTTGATTGAGGAACATCTGCGCGGTCGCCGTAACCGCTCGGGGTTGTTATGGCGCATGCTGGTGCTGGAATTGTGGCACAGAAATTTTGTGGACGGGATACGACAAAACCCTGCGCCACCAGCCATCGCCGGGAGCGAATGCCGCGTTACCGCGGGGTAGCCGGCAAAACTAGAGGCGGAGGCAATGGGGATAGTGACAGCACCAATTCAAGAAAGCTTGACCACGCGCAGCAAGGCGCCAGTGTTCGTGATCGGCTGCGGACGCTCGGGAACCACCCTCCTCTATCACATGCTGCTGTCCTCCGGCAACTTCGCTATCTACCGCACGGAATCGAATGTCCTAAACTTGCTGGAGCCGCGGTTTGGCGATCTCAGCAAAGCCCGCAACAAACGCCGCCTGCTTGAAGCCTGGTACCGGAGCCGCCTATACACGCTTTCTGGGTTGGATAAGGCCGGATTAGAAGCCAGAGTGATGGCGGAGTGCAGCAATGGCGGCGATTTCTTGCGCATTCTGATGGAACAGATGTGCCGCAAGCAAGGTGTGGCGCGCTGGGCGGACACAACCCCCGAACATTTGCTGTATCTGCCACGCATCAAGGCCACCATTCCCGGGGCGCTGATCGTTCACATCATTCGTGATGGTCGCGATGTGGCGCTTTCGACTGCCAAACTCGGCTACATCCGCCGCTTGCCTTGGGATCGTACCCCGGAGACGATGGTGGCGGGGTTGTATTGGGAGTGGATGGTCGGCAAGGGTCGAGAGGACGGCCACAAGCTGGGCAACGATTACCTGGAAGTCCGCTTTGAGGACTTGATAACCAACCCCGAAAAGACGCTGAGTAAAATAGGCGCTTTCATCGAGCACGAGCTGGATTACGAGCGCATCCGGAAGGCTGGAATCGGATCGGTGAGTGCACCCAATACATCCTTCCGGGACAACGGGAAGAATGACTCCTTCAAGCCACTGGGGCGCTGGCGCTCTGGTTATCGACGTGAACATCTCTCTAGGCTTGAGTGCCTGATCGGTCCGACCTTAGAGGAACTTGGATATGATCTGGCCACGACGGGCGACAGCGTGCCCGCTCGATCTCGGCTTCGCATCCTGCGCGAGCTGTATCGTGCCTACTTTAGCGGAAAACTCTTTCTCAAAGCGAAAACCCCGCTGGCCAGAATGCTGGTGACACGCGATCTTTCTTGGATATAGTCTCAATGAGTCGGCTTAACAGATGTTTTGGCCAATGTCCTTGGCTGGTCAGTTGGTAACGATTTGTGCCCACGGGGCGTTCACGTGGGGGTGGCAGTATTCCTGATGGCAGGATAATCAGTAATGCGCTTCCCTTGACACTGCGCGAAGTTGGTGGCTATTGCGGCTCTACTTTGCCTGTATGTATGGCTTGAGTTCTTCCCAGGGGATCACAATGTCACGACCCATCGTCAACATCCGAATTCTGAGGAATTTCCCCGCCGGCGGCGCCCATTTCAAATTCTCATAGAGCACCAGTGTCGGATGCGCAGGGTACACGTCATCGCCAGATATCGGAAATCTGCCTAGTTCCTTATAGCCAGGAGACTTCAAGATTTCCCGCAAGATCTTCTGCGACTCGAAGTTCAGCTTTGACTCATCTGAAACTACGATGAAGTGGACTCCGTCCTCGCGAAACATATCTTCGATCTCTCTCGCGCTGTGCACGAGTTCTTCGCTACCGCCCTCTTTTTTGATGTTGTAGGCGTACAGCGCTTTGCGGAGTACCAGAAACCGTCGAGCCGGGTCTTCCGCCCGCATGAAGAAAATGAAGTTCCCTGCCAGCGGTCCATCGAACAACACCACCGCGGATTTGCTCTGCTCCTGAATTTTCTTTGGGACCTCGGCATACCCGGCGACATAGGGTCGATGGAATGCCCAGGCTGAGGCCAGCGTCGTTGCCACCACCATGGTCGCCGCCACCGCAGCTGTTCTCTTAAGCACCGGCGCGCGAAAGAACGAAAATAGCAGACCACAAGCAAAGTATAAAAAAGGAGGGAGCCAGTAGATCACATATCGCGCCTCCTTGTGTCCGATCAGCGTCAGAGTCACATAACAGGCCACGATCCAGCTCAACATGATGGCAACCACTTCGGGTCGCGCCCATCGCCGGCTGGTCACGATGCCGAGAACTCCCAAACCCAGAAGCCCCCATCCCAATTGTTGCGGCAGTGCCTTGAGATAGAAAAACCAACGCTCGATCGCGTCGGTCTTTTCGTTCAAATCCATCGCGATCGTTTTCCAGTGAATCGCGTACACCACCGCATAATAGGGCGTGATCAATACAAGACAGATGGCTACCGCGTACAAAACCTCTTTGCGAACAAAGAATTTCCACCCTCCGCAAAAAAGCCCCGTCATCGCACAGAAAGGAATCAGATAGATTCCGTTTTGTTTGGTCAGTAATGCCGCACTGGCAAACAAGGCAAACCAATACACCTGCGATTTCTTGCCCTTGAGCAGGTAGGACACCCAGAAATAACTCGCCGCGAGGCAACACGCCAACGATGGAATCTCGAGCATCACTGTCTTTTCAAATAGAAGCACCGTGGGTAGCAGCGCGAGCCAGATGGCAGAAACTGCGGCCGCCCAATCATTCAAAAGCTCCCGTACCAAAAGAAACCAAAACACCGACCCCAAAATCGCAAAGAATAGAATCGCCAATCGTGCCGCGACCACCGTTGGCCCCAGAATGAGAAAGAACAAACCTTCAACGCAATAAAAAAGAGGTGGCCAGTGAACGACCCCGCTGAGCGCGGGATATTGTGCGTAGTAACGATAGGTATAGGCCACGGGATGCGCCGGATGGTCCCGCACCAAGTCCGCAACGTAGAGCCCTGTCATCGCATGTTGCGTCTCATCGACGTTGTAGCTGAACTCGCCCAGCCGCACCCCTTTCAAAATGGTTACGGTCGAGAGCAGCAGGACGCAAGACAGCAAAGCCGTGGTCCGGTTATCCCAGCCTCGTCGTTCCGGCACAGACCGGAGCCCCTGCATGGCGGGTGCCACGGAAAGGGTCGGAACGTCCGACGCCAATTGGGTTTGCCCTTCAACCTCATTCATAGGATTAGCGGTTCGCACCTCTATTGGTTGCAATTGCTAGCGGTTTGGACTAAGCCGGAATCTCTCTTTTTGACTTCAAAAACAGCGCTACAATTGTAAACCTATATTTCGCCTGCTCGCAATGGAGACTTGGAGGCGCGAAGGCAAGGCTGCCCCGCGTTACCAGATCTTCTCCGAACCGATCAACCGGAAAGTCGGATCGTGCGACAGCCGCTCGGCGTCGTTCACATCTTCGTATCCGGCTAAGCGGCTGTAGATGGATTGTCGCAGCAGATCCGGGAGTGGCAACTGAGTGTTCTTGCCCCGCCGATCGTCCATGATGTTTGCGGCGACGAGTGCGCTCAATCCTAGACGTTCATCCAATTCCCGCACAAAAGCAAACCACCGTCGGAAGTGACGCGAGAACCTTGGAAATCAACTTTCAAAGAGGGGTTGAACGAGAGCTGAAAGGACTGATTTTGTGTTTCACCCACTGGGTCAAAGCCTCCGCGAACCTCGTTTTGCGCTCAAAGCCGCATGAATACTGGCGTGGCTCGATCATACGGCTACTTACGCCGACTTCAAAAAGGAAATGTGGATTTAGTAGCTTGTATAGCCAGCAACGAGAACTTTGTACCCGCTGGCACCCTGACCTTCAGGCGGCTTGTCGAACCGACTGCTTCGACGAGATCATCCAGTGCTTTGACTACTACCAGCTACTGCCGATCGAGGGAGCTGGTTTTCTGCGCAGGACCATACCGATCGGCGGCAAAGGGCTGGAGAAATCCTGCAGTGGACTGGGTGCGGAATTGCTTGGCAATTTCGCGAAGCACCTGCTGACTAATGGGATAGATGTGACAGTACTGCCAGAAGAACCCAAGGACTCGTTCGGGTTGCTAGGAGGGGCTGGATTAGGGCGTTTAGCAAAATGCGGTCCAAGCCGCGGTAGGCGAAACGAATGCTATGCTTGTGGTGTTGGAAAAAGGCGTTGATGGCAACTTCCCGTGTGGCCAGACACTCAGGAGCATAACGTCGTGAACGCCTCGTGTTTATGCTTTCCCGTCACCTTGCGCGCAGAGCCCCCCTGCCGCGTCGAGAAGTTGCTCAGTGATTTGAACCACGGTTCCCCCCTAATAACTCCCGATACAGATCCAGCACAGCGCGCAGGTTGCTTTCGTCGGGTGCCGCACCTGGGCATGGCGGCTTTGGCTCAGCCAGGGTCTCGATGATTGCCTTGGCGAGCATCGTCGCGTCGGACTTAGGAATCAGCCGCACCGCTGCGGGGCGCATTCTGTTATCGGTGGCAATGACCGGAGTGCCAACATAGAGCGCTTCGCGAACCGACACCGCATCCCCATCGTAGAGGGTGGTCCGCAACATCACATGGCTTTCTCGTATAGCTTCCATGGTGATGGGGTGGGGGACATCTCCGGTCAGGAGGATGTGTTCGGCATAGGGCTTGGATTGAATGGTTCGACGCAGCTCGCTTTCGAGGCTCCCAGATCCGATCATGATCAGACCTGACCTGGGAAACGCGCGCCGCACCGATTCGAGCACATCGACCTGCAAATTCAGTTGGTATTCGGATTCGAGCAGCCCTACCGAGATGAGTACGGGGCGATGTCGCTCAAAAAAGCTGTGCAGCGGCTCCGGAAAGCTTGGTGCGGTCTGATCCTCGACCAGGGCATGGGGATAGATGAGATGCCTACGTTCGGCGGGCACGCCGAGCCGGGCGAAGAAATCCATGATCTCCGGATTTACCCCAATGAGCGCGTCCAAACGTCGGAAAACAAAACCGGCGAATGATTTCGGGCGCGCTTGCTGCCCTTCGAGCGTCGAGGGATACCCGCCGGAATGGAAGGTCACAACCGACCTGGTGCCGGGAACGAGGGAGCAGACATAAGCCAGGGGAAGCAGCTGCCGGGTCAGCATGCCTCCAATATGGAGGTGAAGAATGTCGTAGCGCAGGCGCAGAAGAAGCTGGAGCAGGCCGAACGCATTCCGGGGATAGTAGACCTCATCTCCTTCCGGCTTGCGATGACGGGTGATATTGATGACCGCACACGGAATCCCCTGCTTCCTGAGGAAGCGTCGCAGGGCCACCAGATTGCTTTGTACTCCGCCATGGGGTGGCGGGTAGGGACCGAGCTGGAGCACTTTCATGAGCCAGAAGGGCGAAGCACCGTATCCAAACTGATCTCGCAAGGCAGGGAAGTACTCGCAGACTGAAGCATGCGCAAACAGGCAATGGTTGCCCGGGCGCCGTCCCGAACCGTGACGGGCGGAATGCGGCCTTCACGCAAGCTGTCAAAGAAGGCGCGCATTTCCGTAGCGTATCCCTTCTGCGCGAACAGCGATCTCTGCTTATGGACGACCGTCCTGCGACCGGTGAAGCGCTTGAAGTCTTCCGCGCTTGCTCCTACTCCGGGAGCAAACACTTCCACCCGTTCGCCGCCGGAGGTGCGGCTGCCCACAGTCGAGTAGGTCAGATTAGCGATCGAGCCGTCTGCGAAGCGAAAATTCGCAACCAGATTGTTCTCACCAATCGGGTCTTTTCGTCCGGTAGGCAGCGAGAACGCCGAAACCGCCACGGGTTCAGAGGAAAGCAGCCAATACATGAGATCGACGAAGTGGCAGGCCTCGCCGAGAATGGCTCCGCCGATCGAGGGATCGGCCATCCAGTACGATCCGGAAATTCCTGGGGAATTGACCCGGCAGTTCAAGATGGCTGGTCCGGTGCGCCCGTGCAACTGTTTTTTTAAGGCCATGTAGGAAGGCGCAAAACGGCGATTGAAGCCCACCATTAGCTGCCGTCCAGTCTCTTCGACCGCCCGATAAAGAGCTCGGCATTCCTCCTCGGTCAGGGCCATTGGTTTTTCGAGAAAAACGTGCTTGCCAGCCCGCAATGCCGCTAGCGCCTGTTCTGCATGCAGCTGGTTTCGGCTCACGATCACCATCACCTGGATCTCGGGATCGCGCAACAACTCTCCGTAGTCCGAAGTGCAATATTCCGCCCCGAAGCGCAAAGCGTAACTCTTGCCCCGAGGTCCGTTCGAGGAATGGATCGAACGCAGGTAGGCGAAGGAGATTTTTTGTAAATTCGGCAGGTGTGCCCATTTGGCCAAGTTGCCAGCGCCCACGAGCGCTACACCCAGTCTGGAGTCGCTGCGGTCGCCCCTGGCCACTTCAATCTTGCGTTGGGGATGAAAACTCGAAACCGGATCTGCGGAACTGGCGGCTGGATAGCGCAGCAATACGGCCAGGCTACTTGCGGCAGGATCAAGGATGGTTTGATACGCTCGAGAAGCATCGTCGAGCAGGAACTGGTGCGTCACCAGCGGCTGGATTTGGATGCGCCCTTGTGAAACCAGGCGCAGAAACTCCTGCATATTGCGATTCTCGGTCCAACGGATGTACGGGAGCGGATAGTCTTGGCCCTGCTGTTCATAAACGGGATCATAGCTGCCAGGACCATAAGCGCGCGCCATCAGCAGCTGGATTTCTTTCCGGTACATGTCGTACCAGGGGAAGCTCAGCTCGACAGCGCCCACATCGATAATCCGTCCGCGATCCCGACAAATGTCGACCGCAAGCTGGCAGGGAGCTCGAGACTTGGAGGCAGCTGCGATGATCACGCAGTCCGTGCCTTGCGCGTTCGTCAAGGCGCTGATTTGCTCCTGAAGCTCCGCACTCCCAACCAATGCACGATCGGCGCCCAGCCGGCGGGCCAGCTCAACCCGGTCGGGCTTGAGATCAGTGGCGATCACGCTCCCCCCCTGCAAGCGCACCAACTGCGCAATTAGTTGTCCCACTAAACCGAGGCCAATGACCGCGACCTTTTCTCCCAAGGAAATACTGGCGATGCGAACCGCGTTCAGTGCAATACTGCCCAGGGTTGCAAAGCAAGCGTGCTCGAAAGGAACGTCCTCGGGAATCTTAACCACCAGATTACGGCCGACAACAATGGTTTCACCATGCCCGGTGCCTTCGCCTCCGTAGGCAACCCGGTCGCCGATGCTCAAATCGGCCACGTTCTCATGCTTGTCGACTACGATACCCGCGCCCGAGTAACCGAGAACGGCGTATTCGCTAAATTTGGCTTTGACTTCCAAGAAAGTGCGGACGGGGCCCTGCAGCTTGACCGCGTTCCAAATCTTGCCCAGATGGGAGGGGTTCTCGGCCACGGCTCGGACAATTCCTTCCTGGTGCACACTGGCCGTCTCGGTGCCACTGCTAATCAAAGAGTAGATCGGGCGCACCAAGACGTGATGGCCTAGGATGGCGGGATCGGGAACTTCATCGACGACGATCTCTTTTAGACCTTTGCGTAGCAGTTGTTTCATTCCGATCTTTCCCCTCAAGACTTGCAAACGCTGAGTGAAAATTATGGAGCGACGCCGGCCACGGCCCGATCCAAGGCGTCCATATCGGCGCCAACCCCTTTGCCATCGCTAGCGGCCTGGTGATACGGGCTGGTGGTTAGCAGGTGATAGTTGCCGCCATTTCCATCCTGGAAGTTTGCCAAGCTCACGGCCTTCCAGTTCTTTGGGAAAAACTGCGAGCAATTCTTGAGCACTCCACAGTGGGGAGTTTTCGGATAAGGGTCGCCTTCGGAGGCCAGCCTGCGACTATCGTATACAATCACGTTGTTAGTGAATACCCAGGTGCGGTTGAAGCAGCGTTCAAGCACCCCCCGCGCGCCATCCGGACCTGCGCAGCCTTTGTTTCCCCCGCCAATCGGAACGCCTTGAACGCCGTAGTCTCCCGAGCCTACGAGATTATTTCTGAACACAAAGTGGTCGAACATCTGGGGAGGGTTGGCAAAGGCCTTTAGAATACCAGACCCCACCGGGAAGCCCGTGTTATGTTCGATGGCGATCTCATGCGGCCAGTTGGAATGTTGGTCAGTCGTGATGGCCCAGAGCGCACCCCCGGTACAGCAACCACCATCGTACGTGGGTTCGCTGATATCTTCAAAAAGATTGTCGTGAATAGACACGTTGTAGATGGGGCCGGAAAGGAAGTTGCAGCTGCCCGTTCCATTCCCGGCTTCGCCAATACAGGTGGTGGCTTTGGTAGCCGCGATCGCCATTGCATTTGCCGTATGCCGGACAACGTTCAAACGGAAAGTGAGGTCATGCACGACACAGGCTGGGCAGAGCCCGTACTGGTTCTTGGGGTATAGCAGAATGGCTGTGCCTTTCTGCGACTGTGTCCAGTTGTTCTCGAAAACATTTCCCTCGATCAACTCGCGAACCGAGTTCTTGGTCTCGTACAGGTTCTTGACCGCGAACTTAGTCCCGAAGTAGTTTGGACTCTTTTCCCACCAGGTGAGCGGCTTAAACACATGATTGTGACGGAACTCAATATCGGAGAGGGTGGTCTGAGCGCGCCCGCCGCCCCAGAGGATGCTGGCGCCGGCAGCTTCGAGGAAATTATTCACGACCTTAACCGGGCCGATTCCGGTCACCGAGCCGATAGCTGAGGAATCCGCTCCGTAAACCGAGGTTTTGGAATGAATGTCCGAGATGTAAGAGTCGACAACCCCAATATAGGAACTGTTCTCGAAATCGATGCCCTTGACGTCCTCGCCTAGGGCTGTCCCGTGGATCCAGCAACGGTCGAAAATTACGTGGTCAGCGTTTTTGAGCAAGATCAAATCGTAATAACCGCCAGCGGCGCCATTTGCTGCGGTGTCGGCAATCTCGAGCCCGATGAAGCGGTAGTGATTGGCCCCAGCTGTGTTCGTGAGAATTTTCGTTTCGCCCTTTGCTCCAGTGATTCGGGCCATCATCCGGTTGCTGGAATTGCACGGGAATGGAGGTCTGCCCGGCAGGGATGCGACTCCCGCATAGCAGGGGTTGATCCGAGTTCCCTCTGGAGGCAGGCTAGAATCGAGGCTACTCGTGCGTATCACGATCCAGTGAGCGTCATCGCAGGATTTGTCGGGTAATTCGAAATATCCCGCATAGGTGACATCGGGCTGCAACTCGACTGTGTCGCCGCAGGCGGCACGGCGCAGGGAATCCTTAAGGCCGTCGGTATCTTTGGCTCGAAGCCTGTGGCCCGGTGCGGGGGTATCGACGAGCGAAGTCTTGACGTATAACCGCGGCAGCTCCGCTGGCCCGTCAAAACCCTTACCATCGGAAACCTGTCCTGTGGCGGGCGAGCAGCTAGCGATGAATAGGAGAATTAAGATCCACACCGAATTCGGTGGCATAATTCTGACGATCATTCCGGGAAACTCGCGTTATTATACTGCATATCGTCGCGCCTCATAAGTTCTGTGAGTGCCCGTGGGGAGCGGTTACTTGCTAGGGAAGGACATGTTTACACTTCGGCGACCCGATGGCAGCCTCCTGATTGAGGAAATAGGGAACGGCGTCCGCAAGTTAACTGCCGTACCTTTATCGACGAATACTTTTGTTTCCCGCACCTCTTGCACCACCACCTATCCGGTTGAGCTGATCGAAAGTTTTCTGGACTTTGCCGGAATCACCGGCGTATGCGAGGTGATTGGCAGGGATAGTGATCCAGACACGGTAGCCAATAACATTGCGGCGCTCACCGCCGCGTATTGCGACCCGGCAGAGTTTGTCAACCGGAAGATTCTCGACTTTGGTTGCGGGGGTGGGGCGTCCAGTGTAGTACTGGCAAAGCTCTTTCCTGAGTCGCAGGTGGTGGGCGTTGATCTTCGTGCGGACAAAATCCAAATGGCTGCGGCCCGCGCGCGACACCATGGTCTCAAGAATGTTGCGTTTCATGTGGCCCCGAGCGGCACAGAACTTCCGTCCGGAATCGGTCAGTTCGACTTTGCCTATCTTTTTGCTGTTTACGAGCACCTGCTCCCCAGAGAGAGGCCGCTGGTCATGAAACTGCTCTGGTCGAAGCTGAGTGACGGCGGGATTCTCTTCCTCGATGCCACCCCCCACCGATATTTTCCGATCGAACTCCACAGCACCAATCTTCCCTTGATCAACTATCTTCCGGATCGTGTTACGCACCTCATGGCGCGCAAGTTTTCCCGCCTAAGGGCAGAGATCAACAAATCCCCAGTGTGGGAAGACCACCTCAGAGGGGGAATCCGGGGGGCTACAGAGAAGCAGGTTGTAGACAGCATCGGTCAGGATGGTCGCTCTGTACCACTGCTGTTGGAGCCCAAGAGGCTGGGCCTCGAAGACCGTTGCGACTACTGGTATTCGCGGCTCAGCCCGAGATACGGCATCATCAAGAAGGCGCTGCGAATGGGGTTGAAGATGACCTACCGCGTTTCTGGAACCGTGCTCACCACAAATCTTTCGCTGGCCATCAAGAAGGGAGCGATTTCCAGGCAACCGCTAACCCGTGAAAACCTCAGGCGGCTGATTGCCACCGCTGGCCGCCTACTTTACGCCAGCCGTTGCCGTCAGCAATCCGCTAATATCGGCACCCAAATCTTTCCCGTCGGTGCCGGCATTTTTGTAAGGACTGGCGGAAGAAAGCTGATAGTTGCCATTTTGCCCGTTGTTGTAACTTGCCAGTCCGACGGAGGACCAGGTGGTCAGGTAGTTGCCTGGCGGATAGGGCTGATTCGACACGGAACCGGAGGTGACAGCCAGCACATTGTTGGTGAAGGTCCAGGTCGATCCCATGCAGCCATTCAGCAGGCCAACCGTTCCAGAGCCGGCGATGGTGCCACATCCAGGCAAGCCTCCCCCGGGCAAGGTCTGATGAAAGCCATAGCTTCCGGCACCCAACACGTTATTGCTAAAAACGAAATTGGTGAACACCTGGGGTGGGCCCTGAATAATGATATTTGCCGTACCTGAGCCTGTCGGGAAACCAGTGTTGTGATTGATCAGGATGTCATGCGGCCAATCCACGCTACTGGGCTCAAATGTATTGACCCCGAATAGGAACCCGTCAGAGCAGCACTGACCCGGGCTGTAGGTCGTCGCATTAATATCGTCGAGGACATTGTCGTGAATGCTGAAGTGATTAATGGGGCCAGAATAGTACAAACAAGGGCTTGTAGCGCCAGGGGCGCAAGTCGTGGCAGGCGTATTTGAAATACTGATCGCATTAACCGCATGGGTGACGAGGTTATAGCGGAAGGTAATGTTTTGCACCGTACATCCCGGACAGCCTCCATACTGGTTCTTCGGATAGAACAGAATCGCGGTGCCCCTCTGGGCCTGCGCCCAGCTGTTTTCAAAAATATTGGCTTCAACCAGCTCGCGTATTCCCATTTTGTTTTCAAACAAGTTCTTTACCACAAAGGCGGTGCCGAAATACGACGAGCTTTGCTGCCACCACGTAAACGGCTTGAACACGTGATTGCGACGGAGTTCGACATCGGTGATGTTGGTTGCCGAGTAACCACCGCCCCACAGGATTGTGGCACCAGCGGCTTCAAGGAAATTATTCACGATCTTAACCGGGCCGATTCCGGTCACCGAGCCGACAGCTGAGGAATCCGCTCCATAACCCGAGATCTTGGAGTGAATATCGGAAATATAGGAGTCGATTACAGCAATATAAGTACTGCTTTCAAAACCCACTCCCTTGACGTCTTCTCCGATTGCGGTTCCGTGAATCCAGCAACGATCCAAGATGATGTGGTCGGCAGCTTTGAGCAAAACCAAATCATAATAGCCGCCGGTAGCGCCGTTAGCCCCGGTATCGGCAATCTCCAGTCCGATCAATCGGTAATAGTTGGCACCCGTGGCATTGCTAATGATCTTACTTTGGATTGCAACGCCCGCGATTTTTGCCATCACATTGCCGATGGAAGAGCAATTCAAGGCTGGCCTTCCGGGCAAGAATGAAACCCCGGCGTAACAGGGGGTGGCGCGCGTGCCTTCAGGTGGAAGACTGCTGAGCGCGCTGCTTCGAAGGGTTATATAGTGGCCAGCGTCACAATTCTTGGCATCCAAACTAAACCCAGCGTAGCTCTGGCCCGCCTGTAACACCAGGGTGTCCCCGCAGCTGGCTGTATTGAGGGCGGTTTGAACACTTGCACCGGCGGGAACCTGAATCACGTTACCCGGGGATGGCGTTCCTTGAGTGGCAGTGTAGAAACAGGTTGCGGGCAACGCGGCCGGTCCATCGCTGCCGCCGAAGTTAGGTGCGTCGCCGGGGTTGCAATAGCGATTGTCGGCTGCGCTTGGGCCGGGTCCCGGCGGTGGCGGCGGCGGAGGTACCGGTGGCCCCGAAGGTGGTGCGGTCACGGAAACTAACGCCGTGGCCGTCGAACTTGCATTGGCCAGCCTGGTGGCGTTCACGCTTACGTTTTGATTGGTGGTGACATTGGGTGCGGTGAAAAAACCGGATGACGAAATGCTTCCCGCACTAACCGACCAGGTAACTGCCGTATTGCTCGTGCCCTCAATCTTGGCAGTGAACTGCTGGGTTCCTCCCGAGGTAATGGTCGCGCTGGTAGGCCAAATCGATATCTGCACGTTGGTCGGGCCAGAAACAACAATCGTGAAGACGTGGTCCCCAGAACCGCTGTATGGTTGATCGCTAACCTGAATTGAGAATGCATAACTCCCGACGGTCTTGGGCGTACCGGAAATCACGCCAGTATTGCTATTGAGTGCTAGCCCGGGAGGAAGCGTCTGCTTGAGCGAAAACTGGTAGGGTGATGGACCTCCCGTCGCTTTGAGCTCGGCTCGAAATTCTGTCCCGACGTAGGCGGCCGGCATCGTGCCAGTAACCGTGAGTTTCGTCGTGGCGGTTGCTGAGATCGTCAGAAAAGCGATAGCCAAGACAAGACACAGAAGACACATCGGAGCAGCGAAGACGGTTGTCGTGCACACTACAGCTGTGAATTTCGATCTAACCCAGTCGAGGCTTCTGGATGAGGGGGACATGGCACCTTCCAAAAAATAAGAATCGGGCGAATGGCGATCTCTTCGGTACTCTATAGGCACGATTACCAACGTGGTAGATCACCAGAGGACCTGAACTTCGGGAACACACAGAAGTACATGACTGTTGACGAGTGGGCTTGACAATTAGAATTTCAGGAGATGTTTACGCCCGGCGACCGCCGGCAAAAATCGATGGCAAGCGATGGATGAGACGAGTAGCGAGCGAGTGACAGGTTACGGATGCGGAATGCTCTTAAGAAGTACGAGCGCGTTCTCGATTCAATAGCGACTTTCGCAGATGCAGATAATAGGATCCGCCAACCTGCTTGGCAATCTTCTTCAAGTTCCAATACAGATATTGCTGCGCCCGAGGTGCCCATTGGCCACAAGCAATGCACGCGACAGTGTCCGCCGAAAGTCCTTGCTGAACGGAATATCGTCCCAGAACCATACAGCCATCTACGCGAATGATCTCTCGAGTGGGCTCGGAGTTGAACAGCACTTCGATGCCTGCCGCGGCCGCGGTTTCAGCCACTTTCCGGCTGTAGTAACCTCCCGGAACCGACGCCACCCGCAGTCTCTCGCCGCAAGCATCCGACAACACACGCAAGCTTTCGCGCCACTGTTCGTCGAGCTGCGCACGCGAGCAGCTTGACATACGTGCCGGATGCGAACAGGAATGACTACCGATCACGTGGCCGCGGGTATGGAGCTCTCGAATTTCGGCGAGTGCTAAGAATTGCGACTTGCCGATCCAATCCGTAGTGATGAAGAAATGTCCGCGAAAGCCATATTGTTCGAGCAGCTCCGCGGCGTGAAGTGCACCACGGCCACCATCATCGAACGTGAATAGAACCGAGGCCTGATCGTCGCCGACGGTTGCGGCGCTCGCCAGCGTCTTGGAACTTTCGACGCGGCTGCCGATTTCCCCCAGATGCTCGCGAAATACAGGAATCTCCAGCTTGTAAATATCGGCATCTCCGCCGGAAAATCCGCTCGTCGAGAACTGACCCACGGGTACTACATCGTGATAGAGCAGGGTGATCATATGGGCCGACGTTTCGCCGCGCGCTTCCAGCTGAGGTATCTCGTCATCCAGGGCTGGCCCCATGCAGCCGACTTCCTGCCGGTCACGTCGATGGGGATGGCTTCGCGGCGGTAAATGCTGGTGAGTTGCGCTTGAATATCGTCCAGGTTCTCGAACACGGTTCGATGCTGGATTATGATGTGCGAATCTTCGATTTCATCGAGCTGACAATGATAGAAGGCGAAGATGGGGCCGGTGTCGACGCCACGATCGATGCGCAGCAGGGTCATACCCACCCGCTCCAGGTCACGATTCGCCAGCGCCCAAAAACAGCCGTGTGCGTTGCGGTATTCCGGACAGATTCCAGGATGCATGACGAAGGTCCCGCAAGTGGGAATGCTAAAGATTTCCTCTTTAAGGATCACCTTGCAGCGGGCGATCATGAGATCGGGTTTTGCTTGCGCTATAAAATTTTTCGCAGGCGCGGAATTGGGCGAGGCGCACTCGAGTACGGGCGTACGGACAGGTATTTCCGGGTAACGATCGAACAGTTCGGCCCGTTTCTGCTCCTCCCAACGCCGATCGGCGCGGGCCAGAAACAGGCGGTAGTAAAGGCGAAAGAGCACGACGTCCAAGAAGCCAAATAGACCCACGCGCTTGACCTCGCGCTGAATGCGACGCCGCTTTTGTCTTCCCGTCTCTCGCAGCGCGATAATGCCCGCGAGGGTAGAAAACGAAGCCAGCCAGCGCGGCACCACAACCCGGTTCAGCATCTCCTCTTGATGACAAATCAAGAGAATCCGCATGCTTTCGGCCGGGTTGCTTTTCTCGGCTGAGTCGAGTTGGTTCGGAGCGCTCATGGGGGCACGGACTATGTCCACACCACCGGTTGACGTTTCTCGCCGGCAGCAGTAGTTTGTCTTCCCGGCCAGATCACGTGATAGAACCAGGCAAATAGAGCAGCATTGATCATGCAGAAATAAAAAGGCATGCGCAGCAACTTTGGTTTCAGCCAACCGACGGCGCCGAGGGCAGCCAGACCGTAAAACAGGATCTCGAAAAACAGCAGGGCGCGATAGAAGGGTAAGCGCCACAGTGCCGCGTTCGCGGCGAAGGCTGCCAGCATCGCGATGGGGACTAGGATTCGCGTTCCCTTGTGAGAGAGAAAACAAAACAGTGCCAGCGGGCGTGAAACCAGTCCGGGAATCTCGCGCATCTGTTCCAGATTGCCGGCCATGATGCGAACCCGCCGTCCGAATCCCGCCATCTCGTCCGCCTCCTCATAGGCAACAGCTTCGGGTTCATAGGCGATGCGCAAGCCGCGCTTGAGTACGCTGGTCGGAATTACGAAATCATCATTAATGCTTGTCGGCGGTGGAAATGGGTACAGCTGTTTGCGCAAGCCGTAAAGGGATCCATGGGCTCCGGCCAGCGCACCCAGCCTGGCTTCCTGAAGTTTCACGAAGGTCTCATACTTCCAGTAGAAGTCTTCCTGGTGTCCGAGCCTGGTGGATTCCTTATCGAGAACCCGGTAAACCCCGCTTGCGGCTCCGACACTCGGATCGGCAAAGTTAGCTACGAGCTTGCGCAGGGCGTCGCCCGCCAGCATGCTTGAAGCGTCGGAGAAAACGATGATTTCCCCCTGCAATTGCGAGACCGCCTCGTTCAGCGCCGCGACTTTGCCGCGGTTCACAGGAAACTCCAGTAAGCGCACGCGATTTTCGCGCTCGGCCAAGGAGCGAACGATCTCGGCCGTCAGATCAGTCGAGCCGTCCGAGGCGACCACAATCTCCAACTTGCTTTGAGGGTAGTCGAGTTGGAGCGAATTGCTAATCTTTTCCTCGATGACTGGGGCCTCGTTGTAAGCGGCGATGAGCAGCGAGATCGAAGGCTCAATCGCAGACTTCTCGACCGGCCTCGGAAAGAGGCTCTGCAGGGCCCAAAGCAGCACGGGGTAAGCCACGTACGCATAGACAATGAGCGCCAGAGAAATCCAGAAGATGAGCTGGACTGCCATAGTTTAGACCGCTTTCGACTCCACACAGTAGAGCTGGCCGTAGATTTCTGAGGACTGAACTTGAAATCCGGCGCGACTTAGGTAGTCGGTCACCGCTTCTTCAGTCCAGAAGTAAACCGGGCAGCCGGCGATCTTGAGGCGTTGTTTGCGGATTCGAGCGCGCAAAGTTCCGGCACGCGGCCAGGCCGAGAGGAAGCGGTCCCGGGTGATGCTGCGAATGACCCGAAGGCGCGGCAAAGGATCGCCGACGTAATCCCAGAAGCCGATGGCGATCACGAGGTCAAACTGCCGGTCCGTCTTCCAATCCTGAATGTCGCTGAGAACAAAGTCGCAGCGCTCGAGGACACCGTCTTTGCTCACCAGGGCTTTGGCAAGTTGCAGCATGTTGGGAGCAAAGTCGAGCCCAGTTACTCGAGCGCCGCGCTGAGCGAGCGCGCTTACGAAACGCCCGGACCCGCAGCCAACATCGCAGACCGTCTGCCCGCGGCAATCATCAGCCTTGCGCACGACCCAGTGAAAGCGCTCGTACATGTCGCGGCGTAGCCACCGATCTAGCAGCCGCGCCACGGGATTCTTATTGCCGGTATAAATCGTGTCAAATTGCGGTGCAATACGGTCCCAGTATTCCGCTATCTGCCGGGCTTCATCTTGCATTGTTCCCCCAAGTATGAGCCTGAGCCAACCCCGCCAGGCCGCTATTTCGAAAACTTGTAAAACTGCCGCCGTCGAGCATGTCCGCCAAGCGACGGTAGGTTTTTCCCAGATTAGTGTAATGCCGCAGTCGTGATATTAGGCGCCCATTCAGTCGCGGTTGGCCCGGATCGATCTCCCAAGGGTGAACGTAGGCAATGACCGGCAGAGTTTCGGCCTGAGCGCGTCGCATTCCTAAGCGCGTATACCAGGTTGGCAGCAGCCGTAGGTATCCGCCCCCGCCAAAAGGCAGATTGCGCTCGCCCCAAAGCCGGAAAGTGGCGATGGGATACTCGAGCAGTGGGCCGGAAGGGGTGTCCAGCTGAAAGGGCCCCCGCGGCGCGTCGGGGATGCCATAGCGATCGTGATGAATGGGAAAAATGCTGGAGTCGTAAGTAAAACCTGTTTCCACTAGGATCTCGGCCGCCCACAGCGAGCGAGTGACGATGGAATAGGTTGGAGCGCGATAGCCGCGGAGCGGAACTCCGGCGATCTGCTCGATGGTTTCCTTGGCCCGATGGGTATCTTCACGGAATTCACTTCGATCAAGCTGATACACCATGCGATGCCAGTAAGAGTGACAGGCCAGTTCGTGTCCAGCGGCGGCAGTGTCGCGCACCAGCTGGGGACAACGTTCGGCGACCCAGCCCAGCACGAAAAATGTCGCTTCGAGCTCGAGTTCCGAGAACAGGTCCAGCAAGCGACGGGTGTTAGATTCGACCCGACTCTCGTACGATCCCCACTGAGAGCGGTCGACGGTGGCGGCAAACGCCTCGGCGTGGAAATAGTCTTCGACATCGACTGAGATCACATTTTTAAATGCGGCGTCGGGCGAAGCCACGGCCACGCTTTGGTCGAGTCCGAATTGTTCCTGCTTAAGCATCGCTCTACGCGCTCGCGTTCAAGACTGCAAGGCTTTGTTTGTCGACAATTTGGGCAAGGATATCGCCGAATTCACTCGCGACCTTTCGCCAGCTGTAGTTTTCTTCCACGAGTTTCCGAGAGGTCATGCCCAGCCGCAAGCGCTCCCCCGTGTTGGCAAACAGTGAGATTACACATTCGGCGAAATGCCAGGGTTCATCCGCAATGAGAATGTGTTCACCATCCCGCACCGGCAGACCTTCTGCGCCCACGGAAGTCGAAACCACGGGCTTGCCCATCGCCATGGCTTCGAAAATCTTGATACGCGTGCCGCCACCTATGCGGAGGGGAACGATCGATACCGCCCCACGGGCTAGGTAAGGCCGGATATCCTCTACCCAGCCGGTAATGTGAATGTTGTTTCGCTTGGCCGCCAACTCCTCTAAACTTCTTGAGGGCTTCCGCCCGATCACCCAGAGTGAAACGTCGGGAACCTGTTGGCGTATGAACGGCAAGATCTCTTCTACAAAATAGAAGATGGCATCCTGGTTCGGCAGCCAATCCATAGAGCCAGTGAAGACGATCGAATTCGGCATCTCTGGCCCGGAAGTAGGCTGGAAGTATTCGGTATCCACGCCGGTTGGAATCGTACTCAGCTTTCTGGACCCGAGAAAGCGTGCAAAGGTGCCACGATCGTTTTCTGAAACCGTGAGTACGTGGTCGGCGAGCCCAAGATAATGTTGTTCGGCACGCTGCATCTTTTTCCACTCCAGCCAACAGAGCCACTTCCACAGTAGATTGCTTGTGACCTCGTAATGGCGTCGCCAAATCAAAGCTTCCACATTGTGAGTGAACAGGACTTTGGGGCAGGCGAGGTCCCAGGGTATCGCGCCTGCGGCGAAAATGAAATCGCATAGGATGACATCATAAGCTTCGCGCTCGGCGAGCTTCCGCAATTCAGCTCTCACCCGTTGCCGGCAATATTTCCCGATGCTGTAAGGCTCGGGAGAAAGACTCCGGGCGGAGTAGTCCAGGAATTCCCCCCAACCCCTGGCCGCGGGCAGCTGCAACGGAATACAGACCACCCGATCAAAGATGCTCTCCAGGTCCGGGTGGGCATCGCTCGCGTGGGCACCATAGAAGGAGAAGAAAGTCACGCGATGATGCAATGCCAGTTCGCGAAGGATACTGTAGCTGCGGATTTTTCCTCCCGTATCAGGAGGAACTAAGCCACCGGCTTTAACCCACAGGATCTTCATAGGAAATTTCCCCAAGGCATAGGCCGACGCTACCAGCAAAGGCCTTGGTACGTGCCGGCGCGGTCGATACGGCGCTCTTTCTCCAGGTTCACTAGATCAATCACAATGTGATTCTCACGAATTCCAGCGGCCAGCGCTTGCTTATCCAGACCGCGGGTGGCGATGACGACAACCTGGGCTTTGCCTAGCACCTTCTCGAGACTGGCGCACAAAAGGGAACCGATATGGGGAATCACTTCCTCAATGTACTGACGATTGGAGCCGATGAGGCGGCCGAGGGAAACGTTATCGTCCCAGATCTGAACGTGCCGGCCCTCCCCGAGCAGACGTTTCACCAACTGCACCTGCGGGCTTTCTCGTAGGTCATCAGTGGCTGCTTTGAAGCTGAGGCCCAGAACGGCCACATTTTCTTTGCCGCTTTCAAGAATCATTTGAATGGCGCGCTCCAGATGCTGCTGGTTGCTGGGAAGGACAGCTTCGAGTAGCGGTAGCTCCAGATCCAATTCCTTGGCGCGGTAGTTCAGCGCCCGCACATCCTTCGGCAGGCAAGAGCCGCCGAAGGCGAAACCTGGTTTGAGATAGCTGGCTGAAATGTTGAGCTTCGCGTCAGCGGTAAAGATTTCGGTCACCGCCTCCGCATCCACAGCCAATTCCTTGGCCAGAGTCCCCACTTCGTTGGCAAAGGAAACTTTAAGAGCATGCCAGGCATTGGAAACGTATTTCACCATCTCCGCCGCCCGAAACGAGGTTTCAAAAATCCGGCCCGGAGCCCAGGCGTAAAGTTCACGTAAAATTCCGCTTTGGACGCGATCGGCGGCTCCGATAACGGTCATTGCCGGTTCCAGGAAGTCAGCGACAGCCGTACCTTCTCGCATGAATTCGGGATTGACACAGACGGAGAAATCCTTCCCCATGCGCTTTCCGCTCGCCTGTTCCAGTGTGGGAATGACGAGACTCTCCGCGGTTCCGGGCAGCACTGTGCTGCGCAGCACCACCAGATGAAAAGAATCTTTTTGCCTCAAGGTCTCCCCGATCTGGCGACAGACAGGTTCAATATGTCCCAGGTCGAGTTTGCCACTGCGCAGGCTAGGGGTGCCCACACATAAAAAGGAGATTTCGCTATTGAGAATCGCGGAGGCGAGATCGGCGGTAGCATGCAGTCGGCACCCGCGGTGGGCTTCGCTAATCAGCTCCTGTACACCCGGCTCCATGATGGGGCTACGACCGGCATCCATGGACTCGACCTTGGTGAGGTTCAAGTCCACACCTATGACCCGATTGCCCTTGTCGGCTAGGCAAGCAGCAGTGATCGTTCCCACGTATCCTAAGCCAAAGACGCTGATCGAGCGGCTCATAGCAGAAGTTGTATCCTAGATGCACCTGCCTGGGAGTAAGGACGCGCGTACGAAGTGGGGGCAACTTGCTTGCCGAACCCCGACGGTGAAACCTCGCTCTTCAGCATTGAATATTTATTTTCATTCATTTGGAAGGTTACCAATATTCGCCTAACAGTCATGGCCCGAGAAGCGGAATTATGTACAAAGATTTTCTCATTTGTCGTAAGGCTTTCCTGTCCGAAGTTTGCGGCGAAAGGTAATATTTAATAACGGCTGGCTATTCATTGGAAAGTGAATTGCGAACTACAGAGTCTTAATTCGTCCATCTCAACAACATACACCATAGTCTAATGAATCCAACCGGTCCTGATACCGCGGCGGCTCCGATCGAGGTGAACGAAATAGATTCGGTGCCGGCTTCCGCGCGGGCGCATGCGCCCCAGGTCCGGAATGTTTTCTTTCTTCTCGATTCATTCGAAGTCGGTGGAACTGAAACGCAAGCAGTCGAGCTAGCCCGCCGCTTGGCCTCGGCCGGGCGTCGAGTGACCCTCGGCGTGTTGCGGGCCGAGGGGCCGCTCGCCGAAAGGCTCGAGGATTCAGCAGTTTCCGTTATGGAGTTTCGGCCCCGCGGTGGCATAGACTCTCCGGGCGGGATATACCAGTTGCTGCGCCTGGCGGCTTTTCTTCGCCGCGGACGTTTTGATGTGGTTCACACTCATGATTTGTGGTCCAACCTCATGGGAGTACCTGCAGGCTGGCTGGCCCGCGTGCCGGTCATCATCTCTAGCCGCCGCGATCTGGCGCATCTTGCATGGTACGAGGGCAGCCGGCGGGTTTGGCTGCGCCGAATCCAGAGCCTTTCCCATGCGGTATTGACCAATTCGACGGTGATCCGTCAAGCCTTGATCTCCGATGATCGCTTCGCGCCAGAGATGGTGCGTGTCATTCCCAATGGGATTGATTTGAAAAAATTCTCCCGCCGCTTCCCTGACCGAACGCGAATTTTCCCCGGCCCTTTCGAAGGGAGCACGATCGTGCTCGTGGGCAACATGCATACCGATGTGAAAGGCCATCCTTGGCTGATATCGGCGGCTGCGGCCGTCATCCGCGAGTTTCCCAAGACCCGCTTTGCCTTCGTCGGGGATGGCCAGCAAAGGAGCACATTCGAACGCCAAGTAGCGGGCCTAGGACTGGGGCAGAATTTTCTCTTTCTAGGACGTCGCTCTGACGTTCCTGAAATTCTGGCCTGCTCGGATATTGGGGTGCTGCCGTCCCAGGCCGAAGGCTTACCGAACGCGCTACTGGAATACCTGGCGGCTGGTTTGGCCGTGGTGGCCAGCCATGTCGGTGGAAATGTCGAGATCGTCGAGGACGGTCAGACCGGGCTCTTGGTTCCTCCCCAGGATTCGCAGGCGCTGGCCGCCGCCATTCTTCGTCTGCTGCGCGATCCTGACCTGGCGCGCAGACTGGCACAGAGCGGCCATAACTACGTGGCTCAGAAATACAGTTTCGAGCGCCTGGTCGATAGCACGGATCAGCTCTATACCGAACTTCTCGGCGGGCAAAGGATCTGCTAGCATGCCAACCACTGGAGTGAAGAATCGCTGGCAACGCTTGCGCTCTATGGGCCGCGAAGAACTCGCGCTCCGCCTCGGCCAGCAGCTCCGCTCACGGCTCGATGTCTTTCGATACCGGAGTGGTTTTCCCATAAAACCGGAACCGTTGTTGCCCGTACCCCCTTATACGCCGAAATTCTTCTTTGCTGCCGAAGATGTTTCCCGATTATGCGACCTCCTGCGTCGACGCTTACCGAAACAGGCTGAGGAAATTATCGCCCGCGCGGAACGGATTTGCCTCCACCGCTTCGATCTGCTGGGGTATGACGATCTTTACTATGGCGAGGATATTGATTGGCACTGTGATCGCGTACACGATCGGCGGGCGCCACGTAAGCCCTGGTACAAGGTTCGTTACCTTGATTTCGCCGAGGTTGGGGACAGCAAAGTCACATGGGAGCTGAATCGACATCAGCACCTGGTGACGTTGGCCAAGGCCTACCGTCTTACTGGCAACGAGAAGTTCACCGAGGAATTGTTCCGCCAGTGGCAGCATTGGCATGCCCAGAATCCCTATCCGTTCGGGATAAACTGGGCCAGCAGCTTGGAAGTAGCTTTCCGCAGCCTGTCTTGGATCTGGGTTTATTTTTTGTTAGCGGGTAGCCGGGCCATGCCGGCATGGTTCCGCGAGGAGTGGCTGCGAGCGCTGGCCGTAAATGGACGCCACATTGAAATTCATCTGTCCAAGTATTTTTCTCCAAACACTCACCTGTTGGGAGAAGCCGTGGGATTGTTCTTCATCGGAACCCTGTGTCCCGAGCTTTCTTCCGCAGAGCACTGGCGGCAGCGCGGATGGCGGACGGTCGTCGACGAGGCCAACCGGCAAGTACAGCCGGACGGCCTACATTTTGAGCAGTCCACCTATTACCACGTGTACGCAGTCGATTTTTTCCTGCATGCGGCGATGCTGGCCCTCGTCAACAATACTCCGGTGCCCGCCGAATTTGAGCGCAGTCTCGAGCAGATGCTGGATGCGATATGTACCCTAGGGCGGGCGGGAGTGCCCCCGCAACTGGGCGATGACGACGGAGGGCGGGTGTTCGATCCGCGGCGCAATCGCGCCGAGCACATGTTAGACCCTCTGGCCACGGGGGCCGTGCTGTTTGAACGCGGCGATTTCAAGCGGGTTTCCGGCGGCTTGCGCGAGGAAACCATTTGGTTGATCGGCCACCAAGGTGTCCTAGAGTTCGATCCCCTGGCGGAGAAACTTCCTGCCTACGATTCGGTCGCGCTCGAGGCTGGCGGTTTGTACGCCCTGGCGGGACCAAGTTACGAACAGTTGCTGATCGATGCCGGGCACCAGGGTGCTCTCAGCGCCGGACATGGCCACGCCGATGCGCTCTCGATTACCCTGAACTGCGGCGGTCAGATGCAGCTTGTGGATTCGGGTACGTGCGAATACGTGGGTGCCGGCTCGGAACGGAGTCGATTTCGCGGCACCGCCGCCCATAACACACTGGTCATCGACGGGCTGCCGCAGGCCGACCCCGGGGGACCGTTCGGCTGGATCAATTTGCCGCAGGTGAAATCGGAAGCTTGGATCAGCGGGCGACACTTCGATCTATTCATCGGCAGCCACGATGGATATCGTCGGCTCCCGAATCCAGTGCTGCATCGTCGATGGGTGTTTTCGCTCAAAGCTGATTTCTGGTTAGTGCGTGATCTCGCTCTCGGGCAAGGGCAGCACCGGCTGGATCTCCATTGGCACCTAAGTCCGCATCTTGTGCCCGGCAATGAACATCCGGAGGCGTTCTTTAGCCTTGCCGGAGGAAGCGGGCTATGTGTGATCACAGCCGAAAACGAAACTTGGGCACGCGATGTCCGCCGGGAGTGGTTTTCTCCGGTGTACGGTCGCAAGGAAGCTCTGAACGTGCTGCACTTCGGTACCGTGGCAGCTCTACCTGCGGAATTTGTAACCTTGTTAAGGCCGCTCGGGGACGGGAGAGTACCCGCAACCACGTTCCGCCATCTGAAAACAGATGCAGCGGCGGAAGTCTCCGGCTACCACTATGAGGCGGCGGACGAGGAGCACACTGTTTTTTTCGCCAGTCCAGGAAGAGCCTGGAGCTATGGATTCTGGGAGACCGATGCTGAATTCCTGTATTGGGGCAGGAGGCGAGCGCGACACTTGCTCATCTCGTGGAACGGCTCCTTCATCAAAGCCGCCGGCCACAGTCTGATTTCCTGCCCCCGGCCAACATGGTGCGAAGTCTCGATCCAGGATGACGCGATTGAGGTCTCTGGCTCCGGTGCGGATCTCCTAACCGACGAACAAGCCCTGCGCAATTTAGCAGTCGACCGGGAACCGGCATGGACGAGTCCAGTGGCCGGTCCGAGTCAAGGAAGGTGAGAGTCGATGTGTGGAATTTGCGGGATTTTTTATCGCGATAAGCGCCGAGCGATCGATCCCGACACGCTCGCGCAGATGAACTGGCGCATCGCACATCGTGGTCCGGATGACGACGGCTTCTTCATCGAAGAAAACATCGGATTGGCCATGCGCCGGCTTAGCATCATCGATCTCAAGACTGGGCATCAGCCGATCACGAACGAGGATGAGAGCCTATGGATCGTCTATAACGGCGAGATCTACAATCACCAGCAACTCCGCGATGATTTACAGGCGCGCGGGCATCGCTATAAAAGCAAAAGTGACACCGAGAGTATTCTTCACCTGTATGAGGAATACGGTCCAGGATCGGTTGCGCACCTAAGGGGTATGTTCGCTTTTGCCATTTGGGATCGACGAACCCGGCGTTTGTTTTTAGCGCGTGACCGCCTGGGCATCAAACCGCTCTACTACCGCTGGGATGGACAGACTCTGCTATTTGGCTCCGAGATTAAGGCTATTCTTGCCTATCCCCAACTGAAGGCGGAATTCAACCCCGGCACTTTGCGGGAATATCTCGCGTTCGGCTACATTGCCGGGGCGGAAACTATGTTTGCCGGAATTCGGAAGCTGCTTCCCGGACATACCCTGGAGCTGGACGAGTCGGGCGAGTTGACCGTCAAACCATATTGGGATCTGTCCGCGTCACCCGAGACCGATCACCGACCTCGTAGTTACTATGTCAACCGTTATCGCGAGCTGCTCGAGGAGGCTGTTTCCAGCCACCTCATGAGTGATGTGCCCGTGGGCGTGTTCCTCAGCGGAGGTCTGGACTCGAGCGCGGTAGCGGCGCTAGCCACCAGAATCCGCAAAGAGCCAATTGAAACCTTTTCCGTGGGATATGGCGAGGAGGGCTACAGCGAGTTGCCCTATGCCCGGCAAGTGGCCGATCACTTGGGCTCAAAGCACCACGAAGTTCGGCTCAGCCGTCAGGAATTCTTTGAGAGCTTGCCACAACTCATCTGGCATGAGGACGAGCCCATCGTTTGGCCATCCAGCGTTTCCCTGTACTTTGTGGCTCGGCTTGCCCGCGAACGCGTGACGGTGGTCCTCACCGGAGAAGGCAGTGATGAAACCTTAGCCGGGTACGCGCGCTATGCCTGGACACTCAAGAACACCCGCATGGACACGGCTTATCGGCTGCTGGCACCGGAGATCCTGCGCCGCTCAATTCGCGCTGGCATCCGCTCCAGCCCTCTTCCGGCCGCGCTCTATCGCAAGCTCGAGCATACGTTCCTCGTGCGCGATGGAAGTTCGTGGGCGTCGTTCTATTTCGACAATTTTTACTCTGCCATTTCATCCAGCGAAGCCGATGCTTTGTTGATGGATGAGGTGAAGGCCAGCGCAGGAGATGCCTATGACGCTTCCATGTTTCACTGGGCGAAATCTTCCGGCGACCTGCTTCATCGCCTTCTCTATACCGATATCAAAACCTACCTGGTTGAGTTGCTGATGAAGCAGGATCAGATGAGCATGGCGGCATCGATCGAAAGCCGGGTCCCCTTCCTGGATCACGCCTTGGTGGAATTCACCGCCCGTATCCCGGCGGAATATTCCATCCATGGTTTCGCGGGGAAATCGATTTTAAAATCCGCAATTGAAGATCTCCTACCCCGCTCGATCGTGTATCGCAAAAAGATGGGATTTCCTACGCCCTGGTCCTATTGGCTGGAACAGCCGCAACTTGCGGACTTGCGACGGCTACTGCTTGAAGGACGAACCCTCGAGCGAGGATGGTTCAAGAAGGCCACAATTGAACATCTGTTCCGAGAACATGCTGCCGGCCGTCGCGATCACGGAAACCGTATCTGGCGCCTATTAAGCCTGGAGGTCTGGATGAGGGTATTCCTCGACGGACAAACTCCAGCCATGCAGCCACCAGTTTTGGAGTTTTCCAAGAGCGTGGCGCCGCGATAGCTGAGAGGCAGGCGTCCGCTGCAAAGATCAAGTCATTTCGAGTCCACATGTTAAAAACCATAGGGCGGGCGGTTCTCAAAGTCCTGCGCAGCGCGCGCGTTTTTGAAAGGGTTGCCAATAGTAGCTGGCGGAGGAACCGGCTGCTCATCCTGTGCTATCACGGCGTTGCCCGCGGCGACGAGCACCTCTGGCGGCCACATCTTTATATGCATCCCAGCCTCTTTCGGCAGCGGCTGGAGCTCCTGAAGCGCGGAAACTACAACGTCCTTCCCTTAGCAACCGCCTTGGCGCGGCTTCGCCAGCAAGATTTGCCCGAGCGTAGCGTTGCCATCACTTTTGATGACGGCGCCTTTGACTTCTACGATCAGGCTTATCCGCTCGTCAAAAGCTACGGTTTTCCGGTAACGGTTTACCAAACCACCTACTACAGCGAATATTCAAAGCCGGTTTTCAATCTGATTTGCTCCTACATGCTATGGAAGCGGAGGGGATCGGTGCTCCCGGATGGAAAACCAATCGGGCTGCCCGGATCGCTCGACCTGAAGACAGAAGCGAGGCGCACCGAGATCGTGCGCTCGTTACTTCGCACCTCGGAGGCGGATGGGATGACGGGAGCGCAAAGGAATGATTTGGCTGCGCGGTTGGCCGAGCTGTTGCACTTGGATTATGACCAGATTCTGGCCAACAGGACTCTGCAGCTGATGAACCGTGACGAGATCGCGCTATTGGCTGCCGAAGGCGTCGACTTCCAACTGCATACCCATCGCCATTCGACTCCGATTGATGAGAAGCTCTTTCGCAAGGAGATCCAGGATAACCGCCGCTACCTCCCGCAATCGGGCAGAAATGCCGTCCACTTTTGCTATCCGAGCGGTGTGTATCGCGACGATTTTCTACCCTGGTTGCGGGCAGAGGGAGTCATTTCGGCCACCACATGCAATCCCGGCCTGGCATCGGGCGACGCAGACCCGTTTCTGCTTCCTCGGCTGGTAGACACCTCCGAGATCAGCGCCGTGGAATTCGAGAGCTGGCTGACAGGAATCCGCCCGCTGCTCCGCTCGCCTAAACCTGCGCCCAGGATCGTGCCCATCGCGGCTGGGCGCGGCTCTCAAGTAATGATCGACTGAGCGCGACTAGCGACCCGATGATTGGGCTGGCACATACTCTTTGAGCAGCGCTGCCAGGGGACCGGCCAGATCAGGCCCACACGCGAGCAGCCCAGGTAACCAAGGATGCGGCTTATTGCAGCGCAGAGGTTCATTGTTGAGCGTGCGCAGGAAGCCTCCAGCGCTCTCAATTAACGCAGCACCCCCGGCTACGTCCCACTCATGCTTGGGAGTCAGCGTGAAGGTGCCATCCGCCATGCCGGCCGCGACCAGCGCCAGCTTGTAAGCCACCGACCCTGTGGGTCGAATTCTGAATTTTCCATTCTCGAAGATCTTCCATTCGCCGCGCTTGACCTCGCTGCGGCTGGCAAGAATAACCGCACCCTCGAGAGTAGTTCTTCGAGTCGGGCCAGCGGGTTTGCCATTGTATGTCAAGCCGGTATCGAGCGAGCCCAGGAAAGTATCTTGCGTGGCTGGGTTCAATATTCCCGCGGCCACGGGTCGGCCATTTTCGACCATGGCCACTGAGACACAGAATTCCGGAATACCAGCGACAAACTCGCGCGTGCCATCGAGCGGATCCACCACCCATACCCGCTTCTGCTCCAGTCGCACCAGGTCGTCCACGCTTTCTTCCGACAGCCAGCCTTCTCCATCCCTCAGCAGCAGCTTGCGCAAGGCCGCATCCACAGCTTTATCGGCTTCCGTGACCGGATCATGTCCAGCCTTGAACTCGGCTACGACTTCGCCGGGCGTGAAGCGAGCTAGGATTTTTCCGGCGGCATCGAGCGCCAATTGAATTCTCTCCAGAATTTCGGGGTACGAGTGTGTGGTCATCATTTCTTGAAGGGAAGCATTGTGGGGTCCCAATTCTGGTTTGATCAAGCCCAAAGCATCCGGACTCCGCTGGCCAGGAGAATCACGCACAGAATTCGCCGTAGCCAGGGCACGGGAACGCGAGTGCTCAGGTGCGAACCGAGCAGTCCGCCAGGGATGGAGCCGATCAGCAAGGGACCGACCAGACCTGGATCGACGTTCCCTAAACGCCAGTGCAGCAGTGTGGTTAATCCCGTCAGCGCTACCGCGTGTACGATGTCGGTGCCAACCATCACTTTGGGCGGGAAACTGTAAAGCAACAACAACAGCATCATAATAATGCTGCCCGAGCCTACCGAAGTCATTCCCACCAAAGCGCCTGCCAGCAGGCCCACGAAGGACATTCCCACAAAAGACTTCATGGTCGGGGGACGATTGGACACGTGATCCTCAATCCGTCCCTGGAACATGAGCAGGCTAGGAATGAAGATCAGCAGAAGTCCGACCGCAGACTTGATGAAACTATTCACCTCATCGCCGTACAAGGTACGCAGGTGAGCCAGAAAACTCACTCCGATGATGGATCCGGGGAGGCTACCCGCCGCAAGTGCGAGCACTACCTTGCGGCGGACTGTCCCTTTGCGAAGATGAACGATGCTGGATCCAATCTTGGTGACGAAATTGAACGCCGCGTCCGATCCCACCGCCACGATCGGAGGCACCTTGAGCGCGAAAATCAAAAGTGGTAGCAAGAGCACGCCGCCCCCGAGCCCGGTCATCCCGATCAGGGTACCCACCACCAAACCAATCACGATCTTGGCAACCATGCTCTTTGCTGAATCGCTCGCTCCGAGATCTGCGCTTTCGTCTAAGCGGGGGGGGCGCTGGAACTGATTCCGATGAAGCCTTCTCGCTCAAGATGCAGAATGATCTCTTGTGCGGCTTCTTCGGGTGTCATTTCCGCGGTGTTAATCACCACCTCGGCATCCCTGGGTTCCTCGTAGGGATCCGAGATGCCAGTGAACTCCTTCAGGATTCCGGCGCGCGCCTTGGCGTACAATCCCTTGCGATCCCTCTGTTCGCAAACTTCGAGCGGCGTCGAAACATGCACCAAGATGAATCCGCCCAAGGGCTCGATCATGGCGCGTACGTGTTTACGGAGGGCGTCGTAAGGCGCAATCGGGGCACAGATCGCGATCCCGCCGTTCTTCGTGATCTCCGAACCAACGTAGCCGATGCGGCGGATATTGATGTCGCGGTGCTCCTTCGAGAATCCCAGTTCAGAGGAAAGGTGTTTTCGCACCAAGTCGCCATCGAGCAGGGTCACAGGACGGCCGCCCAGTTCCAGGAACTTCGTACGCAGAACGTTAGCGATGGTGGATTTGCCCGAACCGGAAAGACCGGTGAAGAAAATTGTCAGGCCTTGCTTGTGTCGTGGTGGATAGCTGCGCCGCAGTTCCTCGACAACTTCCGGGTAAGTGAACCAGCTTGGAATGTCTCCGCCTTCGTTCAGACGCCGGCGAAGATCGGTGCCAGAAAGATTGAGCACGCGGGCTCCGTTCAAGACCTCGTCCTCGGGCACGTAGCGGTCCTGGTCTGCGAGGTAGACCATCATGTTGAACGGAACCATGGTGACCCCAATCTCGGCCTCGTGCTTTTGGAACAGATCCTGGGCTTCATAGGGACCATAAAAGGGTTTACCGTCACCGTCTTTGCCGGGACCGGCGTGGTCTCGCCCCACGATGAGGTGCGTGCAGCCATGATTCTTACGGATGAGTGCGTGCCAAATGGCTTCCCGCGGCCCGCCCATGCGCATCGCCAGCGGTAGCATTGCCAGCTTCACGGTTCCCGCCGGGTATTTGGATATCAGCAACTGATAGCAGCGAACGCGGGTAAAGTAGTCCACGTCCCCCGGCTTGGTCATTCCCACCGAGGGGTGCAGGAGGAGATTCGCTTCTACGCTCTTCGCGGCACGAAAGGTAAGTTCCTGGTGGGCACGGTGCATGGGGTTTCGGGTCTGGAAGGCCACCACGCGGCGCCAACCCAAGCGGGAAAAATCCGCCCGCAGCTCGGCGGGGGTGAGGCGCAGAGTGCGGTAATCATAGTGCGCGGGCATGACCCCCCCTCGGATCCGGCCGCCCACATACCAGGGACCGCTTTTGTTCAAAACGTAATCCGCTCCCGGATGTGCGGTGCTGGTAGTCCGAAACACCGCTTCCGCCTCGGCCTTGCGGTTGGGCTGCCAGACATCTTCTACCTCAAGCACCGCCAACATGACACCTTCGGCATCGCGCAGCGCAACCTTGCTGCTCCCCGGCTTTAAAGACTTCGCAAATTCCTCCGTGACATCGAGCGTGATGGGGATCGGCCAGATTAGGCCGTTCGCAAGCCGCATGTTCTGACAAACGGATTCATATTCGGCGCGGCCCAAAAATCCGCGTAACGGC
>Ga0209056_10001042_pt1 | contig 30686 bp, 25 predicted proteins | sample GraSoiAngelo_114_FD_185876 | JGI IMG/M metagenome (GOLD analysis project Ga0209056, IMG submission 185876) | Grasslands soil microbial communities from the Angelo Coastal Reserve, California, USA - 14_0903_13_40cm (SPAdes) (version 2) | ecosystem: Environmental > Terrestrial > Soil > Grasslands... | reverse complement strand
CCGAAATTTCCCAGGGGCGTCTCTGGTTTGGATTAGTCCTGCTCGGATTCACCTCCCTGTATCGCGAAGGATTTGAAGTCGTGCTTTTTTTGCAAAGCTATCATCTGCGACTCGGCGGCGCCGTGGTAATGAAAGGCGCACTGTTGGGCATTGTTCTGACGGGGATGGTAGCGATATTGACCTTCGTTCTTCAGCAGCGGCTACCTTACCGGAAAATGCTAATCACTACCGGCATTCTCCTCGGAGTGGTGTTGCTTGTAATGGTCGGCGAGCAAACGCAGGAAATGCAGCTGGCCCATTGGATTTCCACGACTGAAATCACGTCGCTAAAAAACTATATGCCGCCGTGGATGGGACTCTGGTTCGCCGTGTTCCCTACCGTTGAGACTCTCGTTGCTCAGTTTATTGCGGCCGTTTTGGTAGTTGGATCGTATTACGCCGCGCGGCATTTTGGCGGCGGCAAACCGGGTGGAACCGCGTTGGAAACTCCCGCCCCTAGAATGGCAGCGATCAACGCTTAACACAGATTCCGCGGGACATTGCGAAAGGTCAGTGTCGACGCTTCGCGCGTGCAATTCCAGTTGAACGAAGTCGCAGGCTTCCCACCTTAGGCGGATGATTACGCCTGGTTGCCGTTTTCTTCGGCTGGTTCAAACCATTTTCGCTATTTCTGTATTCGTCTTTTCATCTTTTGCTCACGCCACTCCATCCCCTACCCCTGCTCCGCCTGGAAGCATTGATGAAAAATTGTTCAGTGGAATGCAGTGGCGACAGATTGGACCGTTTCGCGGCGGGCGCGCCTTAACAATCGAAGGCGTGCCGGGCGAGCCGGACACTTATTATTTTGGCGCCGTGGCAGGGGGAGTTTGGAAAACGATTGACGGCGGCGCGAACTGGACTCCCCTCTTCGATAAGCAACCGATTTCATCAATCGGAGCGATTGCTATTGCGCCGTCAGATCACAATGTGATTTACGCAGGGACGGGCGAAGCGGCCATACGCGGTAATACCACCTATGGCACGGGAGTTTTCAAATCCATCGATGGCGGCAAGAGATGGCAGAACGTCGGTTTAAAAGACAGCCGTCAAATCGGCGCACTAATTGTCGATCCCAGAGATGAGAACGTCGTTCTCGTGGCGGCTCTTGGTCACGCGTTTGGTCCAAACGCTGAGCGCGGAATATTCCGGACTGCCGACGGCGGCAAAACGTGGACAAAAGTTTTGTCTAAAGATGAAAACACCGGCGGGATCGATGTCGTTTTTGATCCGCACAATCCGAACATTGTTTTCGCTTCACTGTGGCAGGCTCGACGACAGCCGTGGTTTTTTTCCAGCGGCGGTCCAGGAAGCGGCCTCTACCGATCTGAAGATAATGGCGTTACCTGGAAACGTCTCGAGGGCAATGGCCTGCCTGAAGGAATCCTCGGTAAGACCGGCATCGCGGTTTCCGGTGCCGATTCGAACCGCGTTTATGCGATCATCGAGGCGAAAGAGGGCGGCCTTTATCGTTCCGATGACGCCGGACAACATTGGACCCGTATAAATGATGACGGCCGCTTTCGGCAGCGCGCCTGGTATTTCAGCAAAGTTTATGCTGATCCAAAATCCGCTGACACAGTTTACCTCTTGAACACCGGGCTGTTTCGTTCGGTTGATGGCGGAAAAACTTTTAATTTGTTGCCAGCGCGTCACGGCGATCACCACGGACTTTGGATCGATCCGCAAAATCCTAATCGGATCGCAAACGCCAATGACGGTGGAGTGAGTATCTCACTCGACGGCGGAAAAACATGGACCACCCAAAACAACCAGCCGACCGCGCAGTTTTACCACGTTTCCGTAGACAACGCCTTTCCTTATCACATTTACGGCGCGCAACAGGACAATACGAGCATTGGCATTGCAAGCCGGACAGATTGGGGTGCAATCGGGGCAGCAGATTGGTTCGTAGTCGGCAGCGGTGAGTGCGGCTTCGTTCTGGCTGATCCGCGCGACTGGCACATCACTTATTCAAACAATGAAAGCTCCATCTATCGTTACAACAAGACCAAGGAAGAAACGCAGGATGTTAGCGTCTTGCCCCTGGATAATTCCGGTCACGGTGCGGCCGATGTTATTCATCGTTTTCAGTGGGTGACGCCGCTCACCCTTTCACCGCATAATCCTGACGTTCTATACGCGGGAGCGGAGTGCGTTTTCAAATCGACCGATCACGGGCAGAGCTGGACGCAAATCAGCGGCGATCTGTCGCGCAACGATAAATCAAAACAACAGCCCAGCGGCGGTCCGCTCACTAACGACATCACTTCAGTTGAATATTACGACACCGTGTTCGCGCTCGCGGAGTCGCCGCTAAAAAAAGGAACACTCTGGGCTGGTACAGACGATGGACTTATCCACGTCACAACCGATGACGGACAGCATTGGTCGAATGTCACGCCAAAGATGCCCGAGTGGAGCACGGTCAGCCTAATCGATCCCTCTCCGCACGACGCCAACGCTGCCTATGTCGCCGTGGATCGGCATAAACTCGACGACTTCAAGCCGTACATTTTTAAAACGACGGACCTGGGGAAAAGTTGGAATGCGATTGTAAACGGCATTCCCGATGGCGCGTATGTCCATGCTGTGCGCGAAGATCCTAAGAAACGCGGATTGCTCTACGCGGGAACAGAGCTCGGAGTTTTTGTTTCGTTCGATGACGGCGCGCATTGGCAACCACTGCAGTTGAACCTGCCGGTATCACCCATTCACGACTTGGTAGTAAAGGATGACGATCTGGTCGTGGCAACTCATGGCCGTTCGTTCTGGGTCTTGGACGACATTACACCGCTGCGTCAACTCGGCGGGCAATCTTCCAAGGAAGATGTGATGCTTTATCAACCGCAAACCGCAGTGCGCTTGCATTATCCGGAGGAATTCGATAAGCGCCAGCCAGTCGGCGATAACCCGCCAGCGGGCGCGATCATTAATTATTATTTGAAGACTGCGCCAAAAGAGGAAGTCTCTCTCGATATTCTGGACTCTTCCGGAAAACTCCTCAGGCATCTTTCCAGCAAAGAGAAAAAAGAAGGCGAACAGCCGCCGGAATGGCCGGATCGCGTCGAGCGGCCAAAAACAATTCCCGCAAATCAAGGGATGAACCGTTTCGCGTGGGACCTGCGCTACAATGATCCGATTCAGATACCCGGTGCGTTTTACTCCGGCGTCGGACCGAGAGGAGCGCTCGCTCCGCCTGGTGATTATCAAGTGAAAATAACTGTGGGCGGCAAGTCGCAAACGGCGCCGTTGCATCTGGCGATCGATCCACGGACCAAGGGCGCGGAGGCTGCCGTGCAAAAGCAATTTGCTCTGGCGACCCAGGTGAATGAGTCCATGTCGCGATTGCATCAGGCCGTCAACGAAATCCGCGACCTCAAGTCGCAGATTCAAACGTTACACAAACGTTTCGGTGACGATCCCAAATTAAAACCAGGACTCGCAGCAGCAGACGATCTTGATCACAAAATGTCAGAGATCGAACAGAAACTTATTCAAGTGAACATGAAAGGCTCCGAAGGAAACCTCGCCTTCCCCGATATGCTGAACGAACGCTTTGAAACGTTCAGTCACACAATTGAGTCCGGTGACAAAGAGCCGACTCAGGGACAGCTGAACGTTTTCCAAATGTTGAGCAACCAATTGGAAGAGCAGTTAAAGAAATGGGCGGAACTAAAAGCCGAACTTGTGCCGAAAGTGAGCGAACTAATCAAGCAAGCTAGCTTACCCGCGCTGATTATTAGCCCTCCGAAGAAAAGTGAGTAGTGACTGGATGGCGGAAGCTCCGCGGGGCCGGGCTCACAGGAGTTCGCCTCCATTTGACCTCGCACTGAACTGCGCGTCCAGATGACCAAGATCGATAGAGCAGTCATACTCGCAGCCGGGCGCGGCACCCGCATGCGCGAGCTGACTAATGACGTTCCAAAGCCGATGATCGAAGTGCGGGGTAAGCCGGTTTTGCAGCATATTGTACAAGGATTGCGCAATGCGGGTGTGCGCAAATTTCTGATTATCGTTGGCTATCACGCCGAAGCAGTGCGGAATTTTTTCGGGGACGGTCGGAGTCACAACGTCGCCATCGAATACGCGACACAAACCGTGCAGGATGGCACGGGTCGCGTTGTGAATCTTGCCCGCAGTTTTGTCGGCGATTCGCCATTCATTTTGAGCTATGGCGATATTTTGATCAGTCCGGTAAATTACAACCGGGTCGTGAATCTTCCCGATGACTGTGAAGCGATCCTCACAGTTACGCGCGGCGAAGACGTCAGTAAAGGCGGCGCCGTTTTTGTGAACGAGCAAATGGAGCTTGTCGATCTTCGCGAAAAAACAAAACCGGGCGAACCGACAAGCCCGTGGTATAACGCTGGCCTCTACGCATTTCACCAAAGTATTTTCGAATTCATCGCGAAGCTGGAGCCATCACCGCGCGGTGAGTACGAACTCACAGATGCAATCCGCGATCTCGCACATTCGGGCAAGAAAGTAAAAGCATTGGAGCTGACAGGCGAATGGGCAGATGTTCGCGATCCTGAAATTCTCGCGCGGTTGAATCGGGCGTAAGCATCTGGAAAAGCTAGCTCTGTCCGTCCGAAGAATCATGGGACATCACTGCGGGCTAGTTATAGACAGTTTCCGGCTCAGGTTCGGAAAGGAGTTTTTGAAAACCTGGATCGTTACGAATTGGATCCCAGACGGGGTCGATCTTTAGACGCGCAATAGAAATGTATTCTCCAGCAGGGATTGTGAGCAGGTGCCGAAGTATTTTTACCGCTTCTTTGGGCTGGCCAGTGTGTGCTTCGATCTGGGCTAGTCCGGTGAGAAAATACGCGCCAACAAGTGCATCTTTTTCCATTGGCAGCGCCGTTGTTGCTTCTCGCGCAATGCGAAGCGCATCGTCGTTACGCCCCAGGCAAACGTAGATCCAGGCTAACTCAGTTAACGAGGTGTGGTCTTGCGGCGCCCGTTCGACTAGCTGAGCTTCAAGTAGAACGCATGCTTGCTCGGCCTCCGCTTTGGCTGCCCCTTTGTGGCCTGCAATTACTTGAATCGCAACTCGCGCCTTTAGCCGATTCAAATCTTCTTCAGCTGTGTTGGTCGGCGGCACATCCCACGCTTTGAGAGCATCAGCGAAACGTCTCTCTAGCACATCGAGATATACGGTCTCGCGAATCATCTGAGAAATCACAAGACCATACGGGCTGACTTGCCCCTTGCCTTCCGGTATTCCCTCCCAGGCCTGTCTGGCACGTGGAATATCGCCGGTGCTGTTGACGTACGTTTGGGCAAGGTGGAAACCAGCATTTATGTTATGGGGGTCGAGAGCTAAAGCCCGGGTAAGCGCACGTTCAGCCTCACTCCAACGGCGAAGCGAAAGATACGTATCGCCAATGTCGGTGGAAGTGTAGGACTCGCGCGGATTGAGTTCCAACGCCCGCTGGGATTCAACAAGTGATTGTCGCCATTCACCGCGGCGGCGGTAAGCTACAGCCCGGAACGTCCGACTGTCGGAGTTACTCGGCTGAAGTTCAATGGCCCGATCGAGTGCTTTCAGCGCGGAATCATAGTCAAGATGGCCCCAGTAATGAAATACACCCAGCGCCAGATACGCCTCTGGCAAATCCGGAGTAATCGCCAGTGCGCGCTCGATGTTAGACTTTACCTCCTCCAATTGTGCCGAATTCAGGCGATTGATAAACCAATGCCGTTGCATACGGCTGTAAGCAAGTCGGGCATATGCAAGCGCGAAATTTGGATCACGCGCCAGTGCCCGCCGATAGAAGGTTTCGGCGCGATCGAATAATTCCCGGTTCTCTGCACTCTCAGCCTGGCGCTCCTGGTATTCACCTCGCAGGAACAGATCGTAAGCTTCCGGGTCGCGCGTCGGCGCTGCCGTCAGGGCAGTCGATTGGCTTGGCGAAAGCTTCGCCTGGAGCTGGCCGGCAATTGCTTTGGCGATATCGCTCTGGATCGCAAAGACGTCATCCAGTGGGCGATCGTAGCGCTCGCCCCACAAGTGTGTGTCAGTTCTTGCGTCGATCAGCTGCGCACTGACTCGGACGCGATTTGCGGCGCGTTGCACGCTTCCCTCGACCACATGCGCGACACCAAGTTCGTTCGCAATCTGACGCAGGTTTCGTTTCGTGCCGCTCTTGTATTGCATCACCGATGTCCGGCTGATGACTTTCAAGTCTGCGATCTTTGCCAAATCATTCAGGATTTCGTCCTGCACGCCGTCAGCGAAGAACGCGTTATCGGGGTCGGTGCTCAGATTTTCAAATGGAAGCACCGCAATCCCAGCCGGCAGCGGCTGGGCTGACTCCAAGGTGACTGGTTTCTTCGATTCCTCAACGAGCTTCTCAAAACGGGGATCACCGCGCAGCGGATCCCAATCGGGATTGAGATGCAGTTCACCATACGATGGCCCGTTTGGAGGACCGGATGCAGGTTTACTCAGCCCCTCCAACTGCTCTAAGGCGAGATCCTTCTCGCCGGTGAGCGCATAGATGCGGGCGAGACTGGTCATTAGCCAAACTCCTCCCAAGGCGTCCTTTGTAGGAGGAAGCATGTCGCAGGCGGTACGTCCCTCGCGGATTGCTTTCTCTTTGTCTCCTAACTCAGCGTCAATGAGTGCTAGCACGGCTAGCGGTTGAGCATTTTGCGATTGAGCATGGACGAGTTTCTCGGCTTCAGCGCGCGCGGCTGTAAAAGCCGAATGGGCGGCATTTGCGTCTTGTCGCAGCTTAGCAAGCAGTCCTTCATACCAGGTGTGCGGGAATGGAACGTAAAACATATCGATCGTCCCTTCGTGGGGCATGTTCGCCAGAGCGCGGGCTGCTTTCGTCGGATCGCGCTCGTAACGAGCGAGTCGAAACGAGAGATCAGCCAGTTCGGTTGCGGACTGCGAACTCTCGCTTTCAATCGTGTTTAGGACAGCACGCAAAGACGCCATGTCTGCTCGAGCTTCGAGCCCGATAAATGCTCGATCAGCTTGCAGCGTGGGGCTTCGCGGCTCCAACGCTTGCAGGCGAATGGCTAAGGCGTCTGCCTCTTGGTATCTGCGCAGAGTCATATATACCCAGGCTAAATCCATGATCGTACTCGAATTGCGAGGATCGAGCTCGACGGCGCGTTCAAGATTTTGCCTTGCTTCCTGCCAGCGGCCCTCCCACCGATTCATTTGACCGAGAAGCCGAAAGACCTCTGCGTCGTTAGGAAGTTCGTGTTGAGCCTTGACCAGCTCCTCGCGCGCCCGAGGATAATTCAAATAACCCCAAAAAAAGTGATTCGCCTGCGCAAGATGCGTCTCGCCCGCATCAGGCTGAAGACGAACCGCAGCATCTACACTGCTTTGTGCTAAGGCCAGGCGCGGTTCAGTGTGATCGTAATTAGAGAAATATATTTGATCATTCGCGGAGGCGAGCTGGCAATGGGCGAGTAGAAACGCAGGATCGCGCGCTATCGCTTCGTCAAGAAGCTGGACGGCCTTAAATAATGCCTTCTCTCGGCGAGCGGGATTAAAGCGAGCATTGTACCTAAGCTCTTTTGCTTTCAAGTATAGATCATATGCAGCTAGATCAGATGTCGGACGTTCCTCGATAGCCGCTTTCGCTGTTGGCGACAACTTCGCCTGAAGCTGCGCGGCAATCGCCTCTGCAATCTGGCTCTGAATTGCAAAGATGTTATCAAGTGGCCGATCGTAATGCTCTTCCCACAAATGCTTGTTTGTTCTCGCGTCGATTAGCTGCGTGCTGACTCGGACACGATTTGTAAGGCGCTGCACAGTGCCCTCCACCACATGGGTGACACCAAGTTCGCTCGCAATCTGGCGCAGGTTTCGCTTCGTGCCTGCTTTGTATTGCATCACCGACGTTCGGCCGATGACCTTCAAGTCGGCAATCTTGGTCAAGTCATTAAGGATCTCGTCCTGGACACCGTCAGCAAAGGACGCGTTTTCCGGATCGGCGCTTAGATTTTCAAACGGCAAGACCGCGATACCGATCGATAGCGGCGATAGCGGGCGTGGTGGTTCTCTCTCCCAGAACATTACACCAAGCGCCGCTCCGAGAGCGATCAATAATGCCGCGAGTGCCGTAGAAGTTGGGTTCCGTCGCATCCATTTTCTTCCGCGAGTGAAAACTCCAACGCGCCGAGCGCGAATTGGTTCATGTCGCAACCAATGTTCAAGATCATCCGCCAGCGTTCCTGCGGATTGATAGCGCGCGTTCGGATCACTCTCCAGACAGCGAGCAACGATTGTCTCCAGATCGCGGTCTAGCGAAGGTGCGAGCGAACGCAAACGCGGCGCCGCAGTTGCGGCGGCCTGATGAATAACATGAAGAACATTCGGGCCCACGAACGGCGGCCGCCCAGTAAGAAGGTAAAACAAAATCGCCCCGAGGCTGTAAACGTCAGCGGCGCAGGTAAGCTTGTCGGCTGGGCATTCGGTCTGCTCAGGCGCGATGTAGCCTGGTGTTCCGAGCGTCTCAAGCGTTCTTGTTAGGTCGCTAGTTTGATCCAGCCATTTTGCCAGGCCGAAATCGCTCACCATCGGTTCGCCGTTCTCATCAAGAAGGATGTTTCCCGGCTGAAGATCGCGGTGGAGAACTCCTTTGCCATGGGCGTAAGCAATCGCGCGCGCGACCTTAGCCATCAGTCGCACACCCTCGCGAGGCTTTGCGCGAAGCGTGGGCAACGCCGCGCGCAGGCTCCCACCCATCGCGTATTTCATGCTGAAATACGGCAGGCCTTGCTCACTTTCGCTGACCTCGTAAATCGGAAGAATGTTCGTGTGATCGAGGCTGGCGACCGCTTCGGCTTCGCGGCGAAAGCGCACCAGCGTCTCATGCGAATTCACCTGATGAGCAAGTATGCGCTTTACTGCGACGATCCGGCGCGAGTGCTGCTGGCGTGCGCGATAAATTACTCCCATGCCGCCGCGGCCGATCTCCTCCAGAATTTCGTAGTGACCAAGACGCCACTGTGTGTCAGTCACGTTCGCTTCTACAAGGATGCTTTCGAACGTTTCGCGTGACGCCCCGCCTTTAGCTTCGAGTCCCGCGCGCAGGAGACAGTTGATGCAAGTTCCGTGATCAACTTGTGTTGTCGCGCCACACCGCGGGCATTTCGCCAGATCCTCGACTCCGTCTGGGGCGGAATCACATGGCTTGGCTGTCTTGTTCATCAGGCTGCAGTGGCTAACGCCGCGCACAAATGGCGGATCTCGTCATCTACATCGGCTGGGTTCGCGACCGTGTGAGCAACTTCTTCGCGCAGGAGCCACCGATAACGCTGGCGAAGATTGTGTAATTGCTTTTTCACTACTGCCTCTGCAACGCCTAACGCGGCGCCGAGATTGGCGTATGAGATATCGGCGTGTTCTGCCGCGAGGCAATCGCGCAATCCCTCAAAAAGCCGAAGACGTCCTTTGCCTTCGCACTCTTCTCGCAATCGCCGGAGTGCCTGCTCCACGACTGTTGCAGCCCAGCCAAGATCAAAAAGCCGCTCGGGCGCAAGCGAATTGAGCGCGCGAGGCGAGATCGGCACCTGCGAGGGCGCTTCTGCCATCCAGGCATCCCAGGAAACGAATTGAACGCCGCCGCCCCGTTTCAGTGTTCGATTTGTATCCGAAACGTTGTGAAGAAAATTCTGGAGCGACTTGAGCAAGAGTGAGCGGAAGCGGCCGCGGCTTTGGTCAGCCTGTCGAAGCCAGTTCGTTTTCAGAATCATCAAAAAGAAATCCTGCGTGATGTCCTGCGCGTCCTCAGCCGAATAGCCGCGACGGCAGACGTAGGAGAAAACGGGACGCCAGTAAGTCCGGCAAAGCTCCGCCAGCGCTTCGGCAGCTTTCTGCTGGTCACCGTCGGCGTTCGCCCCAGAAAGGACGAGACTCCAGCGCGTGGTGGTGAACACCCGCGGCTCGGCTTCCGCATTCACCAGCGAGTAGCGTGAGCGTTTTTTGGTTCTTCTACAAGCCTAAAGATGCAGACACGAATTTCACGAATTCGCATCAAATGGCCCCAAGAGTTTCCCAGCAGGCGATTCGAGCCTTATGAAATTTGTGACAATTCGCCTGCCACGCCGAAGCGCGGCGGAGGCGGGGTGCAATTCGTGTCAACCGGACTGGCGCAAAGCTCCAAAAATTTCGGAACTTTGCTTTCCAGTTCCTTTAGTGATGTGTATGAAAACTTATACTTCGTTAAATCGAAATCGTTTCCTATCACATCTGCACACAAGTTTTTGTGCACTCACGATCCTTGGCGCGCTATTAACGTTGCCAAGTTCTGACGCTGTAGAACCCAGGGCCAGACCCGAACCCGCAGCTGGCAGACCCGAGCCTGCAAGCGGAGAGTTTTTTCCTTGCTTCAATTACGCTGGTCCTCCTCGCCAAGTCGGTGAAAACGTGATTATCACGTTCAACGTCAGTGGACCGGCTACTGGCACCTTCACCGGATCTAGTGTAGGCATTGAACTGGATGTCGTTCATCGCGATGGTTCCATCACGCTCCATGGCACCCTCCTCTTCACCGGCTCGGTGAATGGAAGGTCCGGCACGCTGCTCTTAACTTACGAAGGCATAGGCAACGCTGTGACCGGCCACGAAACTCTGCGTTTTGTAGGCAGACAAGGGACTGGCGATCTAGCCGGCGTGTATGCAAACATAACGGCTGAGGGTGACGTGGGCGCCCCCGAGCCGGGATGCGACCTTTCGGGGGCGGGGACTTATACCGGGCACGTTGTGTTTGCCCCCTAAGTCCGCCAAGTAAAAGGCGTAGTTTGCGATCAGCCGTCACGCCTCATCGCGTGGCGGCTTTTTTGTTTCAGAAGGCCTACAAAGAAACAATAAATGCTATGGTCCTGGTTCTCGTTAGGCTACGGCTCGATAATACATCTCCAAAAATTCCGGAACTTTCGCTGCCAGTTCCTTTAGAGGTTTGTATGAAAGGGAAACAAGCAATATGAAAAATGAAAACCCACTAACAAAGCTCATGCTGCTATTAGCAGTGTTACTGACTCTTAGTCGAGCTCAGGCACAAGCCGACATCCTTCGCCCTGTCAGCATCGGCTTTGCCCTCACGCGAACGAATGGCGCGGCTCAGCAAAATCAAGCGCTCGCGCCGTCCACGCCCCAGGCATCGCCGCAGGTGCAATACATGGTAATCGAGCTCGGAGGGAGAACGGCGCTGAATATAAGTGAGTCCGGTCAAATCGTCGGCAGCAAGGTTTCCGCACCCGAGCTCATCCACGCCGCATTTTGGGCCAGCAGCCGGAGCGCGCCGATTGATCTCGGCACATTGCCTGGTCTCAACAGCGTCGCCCGCGGTATTAACCCTCGGCGCGAGATCGTGGGATTTGCGTTTAACGAAGACTTCTCTGTTGAGCGGCCCTTGTTTTGGGCAAGTCCTAACAGTGCCTCGGTCGAACTCCCCGGTCTGCCGGCCGGCCTTTTGGGTGAAGTGTACGACATCAATCCATCAGGCCAGATCGTCGGGCAGTTCTTTAACGCGGACTTTTCAGTGAATCCGGCGGTTTTTTGGCCGAACAGCAAGGCAGCGCCCATTTATCTTCACGAGTTGAGCAATGAGCTTCCGGCCAGCGTGGCTACCAACATCAATGCTTCCGGCAACATCCTCGGCGATGCTTGCGACCAAGCCGGCGTTGAATGTCATGCCGTGTTCTGGGCGAACAGCACGAGCACTCCGCTGGCGCTGGCTTCACCGGGAAGCGGATTCATTTACAGCTTTGTCGTTTTCCCCAGTCACGCCATCAATGGTGCGGGAAACATGGTTGGTTACGCATATACACCCGGCTTCGCCGCCCTGCGCGCGGTATTCTGGGCCAGCAGCTCGAGCCCGGCGGTGATTCTGAGCACAGTTTCCGAGTTTACCAACACTGTCGCGGCAGGCATCAGTGACAACGGCCAGATCGTGGGCTATGGATATAATGAGGATTTTTCGAGAAGCCATCCCTTTATCTGGCCCAGTGCCACCAGCCAGGGTATCGATCTAACCACATTCTTTCCGGCTGGCTCCAACTGGGACTTGGATTCCACGTTCGCCATCGCCGTTAACAATCGTGGCGAGATTGTCGGCGGCGGGTTGTTCAAGGACGGAACAGTCCACAACTTTGTGCTGGTCCCGATGCATGGCCATTGAGCGAACGACATGAGGTAGCCGGTCAAGATAAGACAGGCTGCATCCCTGCCGCCAGCCCGGCACCTCCAAAACAGCCGTCACCTGTTACCGAGTGGCGGCTTTTTGTTGCTCCAAAAAAATTTCGGAACCTCGGCTCCCAGTTCCTTTAGTGATGGGAAAAGGAATCCTCAGTTAAAACCCAAAGACAATAAACCAACCAAACTACGAAAAATAAAATATTCAGTTTAAAGCAACAACGGGACTTGTAATCCCACTGCTAGTCGCCTGCCTTGGCATATTTATCTCGGCAGCCACTCCTGCGTCAGCCCGCGACCATGTGCCATTCAACGGTACTGTCTGGGGATACGTTGAGACTCAGGAACCCGTTGACGAGTGCACTGTTCACGCGCACGTGATCAATTCCGGAAACGCGAATGAATTGGGAGCCTTCCACGGAACCGCAGAATTTTACCCAAACTTTGCGAGGACCCTCCAAACATTACCTACACTGGCACCTTTCACTGGTTTGCAGCGAACCGGGATGAAATCTACGGCACTTTCGAAGGATACCTGGGCCCCACGGGAACGCCTGGCGCGTACGACAACCATGAAAATGCTGACGTGACAGGCGGCACGGGTCGCTTCACCAACGCCACCGGCCATTTTGAGCTTGGCGGGCAAATCGACTTCACCACCAACCCGCCCTCGTTCGTGCTACCTTGGCACGGAATGATCTCAAGCGTTGGCTCGATGAGGCGCTAGAAATCGCCCGGCTGTTCTACGCATTGCGACGAGCGTTCCTCTTGTTGGATGCGATAGATAATCCGTCCCACGCGTAGAGACCGGAGCGATGCCCTAAATAACCTGCCCCTTACCGCGCCTGTTCAGCTGCCTCTTCGGAAGGCTCTTCGCCGATCTCCTCTTCAATTTCACGTCGCCAGTCGCGCGAGAGCCACGGTCGAAGAAATCCGTACAGCAAGTATGAAAGAAAAAGAACCGCCGGCATCCATTCGTAATTCATCACTGTGAAAATGAGAACAAGAATGATGATGAGAAAGCGTGGGATCGATTTCTTTGTCTTCCAATTCACCGCCTTGAAGCTCGGATATTGAAACCGGCTGAACATCATGAAGGAAAGAAAAAGCAGTAACGGCGGCAGGACGAAGCGCCAATTGCCGAGGTGATGTTCGCCCTCCGCGAGCCAAAGGAGGAACAGTGTGATCGATGCAATCAGACCGGCCGCGGCCGGAATGGGAAAACCCGTGAAAGTGTCTGGGTGATTTGCTCCATCATTTTTCGCCGTGGCAGAATTGAAGCGGGCCAGCCGAAGTGCTCCGCACATCAGGTAAATAAACGCAATGATCCAGCACGCACGGGGGAACTCCTGCAACACGACGCGGTAAACCATCAACGCGGGGGCAAGCCCGAATGAAACAATGTCCGCCAGTGAATCGAACTCGCGGCCGAACGGAGTCTCGTGTCCACCCAAACGTGCAATGCGTCCATCTAGAAAATCAAAGACGAACGCCCCGAGCACAAACCAGATTGCGGTGTGAAAGAGATCACCAGCTGCATCGGGATTAGACGCTTGTAGCAGCGCACCCTCAAGAATTTTGAGCGTCGCCGTGAATCCGCAAAACAGGTTTCCCGCCGTCATCAAATTCGGCAGGAGATAGATTTTCGAAGGTTGTTCGTTCATCTTTCGCTGTAAGAAAAGCTAATCGGCTTCTCTGGCTGACGGACCTTGGTTCTCCATTTAAACAACATTGTCATTCTAAGCGGAGCGAAGAATCTCTGATCATGGCTCGGTCATCGGAAGAAACAACCAGAGATGTTTCGCTTCGCTCAACATGACAGAAAAGGGCGGCACAGCCTATCGGGAATCTGCCACGTCTTCCGCCGCAGTTACAGCGTCCGGAAGTCGCGCGATGACTGTCGATCCTCCGGAAACGTGATCGCCTGTTTTCACTAGGACTTCAGCTTCGAGCGGTAAATATAATTCCGTCCGCGAACCGAAGCGAATCATCCCGAAGCGTTCCCCCTTTTTCAATTCATCTCCAACATTTGACCAGGCCACGATGCGCCTGGCAATCGCGCCGGTCAGCTGTCTCACGACAATCGTTCCTCGCAAATTTTCGAACGCCCATGTCATCGCTTCATTTTTCTCAGAGCAATGTGGATCGCGAGCATCGAGGCAGAGACCCTCGTGATGCTTACGATAAACAATGCGTCCAGCGATCGGAGCTCGATTCGTGTGAACGTCGAAAATTGACAGGAAAATTCCTACGCGACGCATTTTTGTTTTTAGAACTTCCTTCTCATCCAGTTCAACGATGTCGCTGACCCTGCCATCAGCCGCGGCAACGATTAGATTCGGATCTGCCGGCACAGGACGATCCGGGTCCCGGAAAAAGACGACGGTAAAAAGAAAAAACGCCAGAAAAATGAGCGACAACCACCCCGAAATAAACCAAGTCGCCACTGCCGCCAAAGCCAAAATCAGAAGAATCCAGCCTGCTTCCAAGAGGGTTTGCGCGCGCATTACAGACCGCATCTTCCGGGTTCAAAATCGCATGGTCAAGCAGCGAGAAAAAAGGCTCAGGAGCCGGTCCCCCTGGCAGCTCTCGGCGGATACAATATCTTGAGTTTAGGTTTGGTCTTTGGCCCAATCCCTAGCGCAAGCAATCCAGAATTACGCGCGAGATATTAGTTGTTCATCGGGACATTTTGGATATCCTCTTACGAGGCTCCTTCCGGCCTTAATCTATGCTAAAAACCCAAGAAGAAATTCCAGTCGAAAAATCGGCTGGCGGGGGATCGACTGGAATTGACGCGGCACAAAAGTACGACGCCGCGCAAATCGATAAATTGGAAGGCCTCGAAGCGGTCCGAAAGCGGCCAGGGATGTTCATTGGCGACCCTGATGAGAGGGGTCTGCACCATTTGGTTTTCGAGGTGCTGGACAATTCCATCGACGAACATCTCGCCGGATTTTGCACAAAAATAGAAGTGACCGTCCACGTCGATGGATCGCTGTCTGTGCGCGACAATGGCCGTGGAATTCCCGTAGATATTCACCCCAAATGGAAAATGCCGGCGATCGAGTTGGTGCTAACAAATCTCCACGCCGGCGGAAAATTTGGACAGGGCGCCTACAAATATTCGGGCGGTTTGCACGGCGTCGGCGCGAAATGCACGAACGCGCTTTCGGAATGGTTCAAGGTGGAAGTGTCGCGCGACGGCAAGGTCTACCACATGGCTTTCGCCAAGGGCAAGACGACGGACAAATTGACTGTCATCGGCGAAGTCAAAAACAAAAAGACCACTGGCACACTGATCACGTTTCTTCCGGACCCGACGATTTTCACCATCACGACGGAGTTCAAATTCGAGCGTCTCGCAACGCGGTTACGCGAACTGGCGTTTCTCAATCCGGGTTTGGAAATCACGCTTACGGATGAGCGCAACGACCCGGCCAAGATAGAAAAGTTTTTCTACAAACACGGCATCGAAGAATTTGTAAAGCAGCTCGGCGAAAACAAACAGGTCCTGCATCCGAAGCCGATCGTCATCTCGCGACAGCGTGATGAAGTGTTTCTCGATGTGGTGCTCCAATACAACGACAGCTACAACGACCAGATTTTACCTTTTGCCAACTCAATCCCGAATCCGGATGGTGGCACGCATCTGACTGGCTTCCGCACAGCGCTCACTAAGGCCGTCAATCAGTACGCGAAATCAAGCAATTTTCTCAAAGAGAAGGACCCTTCGATCTCCGGAGACGACGTGCGCGAAGGATTGATTTGTGTGCTCAGTGTCAAGTTGCCCAATCCGCGTTTCGAATCGCAGACCAAGGTGAAGTTGGTCAACACTGAGATCGACGGCATCGTAAACTCAGTCGTCTACGACGGGTTGATGACTTTTTTTGATAAGAACCCGCCAGTCGCACGACGGATTTTCGACAAAGTGCTCACCGCAGCGCGGGCGCGAGAAGCGGCTCGAAAAGCCAGGGAAACAATTCGCAAGGGCGCTCTCACCGGTGGCGGATTGCCAGGGAAACTGGCTGATTGCTCCGAACGCGATCCCGAACTGACTGAGCTTTACATCGTCGAAGGCGATTCAGCGGGCGGCTCGGCCAAACAGGGACGGGACCGGCGTTATCAAGCCATTCTGCCGATTCGCGGAAAATTGATCAACGTGGAAAAAGCGCGCGAGGATCAGTTTCTAAAGAACAATGAGATCCAGTCGATGATTACGGCGATCGGCACTGGGATCGGCAAATCGAGAGAGGATGGCAACGGCAAAGATGAAGGGCGTTTCGATATCACCAAGCTGCGCTACGGCAGGATTATTATCATGACAGACGCGGACGTCGATGGATCGCACATTCGCACTCTGTTGCTGACCTTTTTCTTCCGGCAAATGACCGAGCTGGTGCGTGCGGGCAGGATTTACATCGCGCAACCGCCGCTGTACCAAATCAAGCGGAAGAAACGCGAAGAATATGTCGATGACGATGCCCGGCTAAACAAAATCCTGATTTCGCTTGGTGCCGAGGACGTGCGACTGAGAAATCTAGCCGATGACAAAGAAATCCCGGCAACACAATTGAAGGACATTCTCGAATCGCTCGAGAAACTTGCGAAGTTAAGCGAAGCCGTGCGCCGCCACGGCGGTGATTTCGAAACTTATCTTGCCGAACGAAACCCGAAGTCGGCCAAGCTTCCAACGTATCTGGTAAAAGTGCGCGAGGGAAACGAGGAGACCGTACACTATTTTCATGACGAGAAAGCGGTGCGCAAATTTCATCAGGAGAATCTCGACCTGAATCTGTTCGACGCCGAGCTTGGTCAGGAATTGCTTCCGCTGAGCGAAGCGCCAGTGCGGACGGACGGGAGTCGCAGACGCGGCAGACTGGTAGAGCTGCACGAATCGGCTGCGATCGAAAAAATTATAGCCGAATTGGCCCGCAAAGGTTTGAAAGTCGCCCATTACGCGACCAGCGATCAGCCGATCTTTGAATTGATCGAAGGCGAAGGCGAAAAAGCGGTTTTGCATCCGCTGTTTTCAATTCCGGAAATCCTGGAAAAGATTTTGGAGATTGGCCGGCGCGGAGTGCAGATCAAGCGTTTCAAAGGTCTCGGCGAAATGAACGCCAAAGAATTGTTCGAGACCACAATGAATCCGGAGAAACGCAAACTCCTGAAGGTGGACCTGAACGACGATAACGCCGTCGATGCCGATAAAATGTTCACGATTCTGATGGGTGATGTCGTCGAGCCGCGCCGGCAATTCATCGAAGACAACGCGCTGAATGTGCGAAACCTCGACGTGTAAGTTCCAAGATGGGGGGCTTGTTTCACAAACTACGCCATCCGCGACGCTGTTACGTTGTCTGCACAATTCCGCGTTCGGGTAGCAATTTGTTGACGGATGGCTTGCGCGCCACGCGGCAGGCGGGCATGCCGAAACAATTTTTCCTCCCAAAGTCCGAAGGCCGCTACGGAGCCGAGCTCGGACTAAATCCAAATGCTGATTATCCGGGCTACGTGCGCGGCATCGTCGATACGAAGATAAGCCGCAATGAGGTGTTCGGCTTTAAACTAATGAGTTGGTATCTGGAGGATTTCCTTGCTCGACTGCGAGGTACTCATGCTTTTGGCGACGCAGCGACTGATGATCTCACAATGTTGCGAAACGCGTTCCCACGCCTTCGCTTTGTGCACATCGTTCGGCGCCACAAACTGCGGCAAGCATTGTCCACAGCTCGAGCTCTTCAGACCGGTCTTTGGAAAGTACAGCAGGGAAAAACAGCCTTACGAGAACCGCAATTCGATGCGCAGTTGATCGAGCAGTCTCTTAGAGAAGCCGAGCGACAGGAGAATATCTGGTACGCATTTTTTCAGCGAATCGGCATTGCTCCCTTCCGGGTCGAGTACGAGGAACTGTGCCGGGATTATGAGAGAACCATCCGCGGTACGTTGGATTTCTTGAAAATTTCGCTGGCGAGCGACGCGCGGATCGGTCCTCCCGTAACAATTAGACAAGCTGATGAAATCTCCCGAATTTGGGAAGAGCGTTTCCTTACGGAGCGTCCTTCCGCGTACTTGCCAGCGCATGGATAAATCCAAACGTCATGCTTAACCCAAACGAAAAAGCTGAACCGATAAATGTAGCCGAAGAAGTATCGAGGTCCTTTCTCGATTACTCGATGTCGGTCATTATTTCGCGCGCGTTACCGGACGCGCGCGACGGGCTCAAGCCATCGCAGCGAAGAATTCTTTATGCGATGCACGATCTCTCTCTTTTTCCGGGACGACAGCATCGCAAATGCGCGAAGATTTGCGGTGACACAAGCGGAAATTATCACCCGCATGGCGAAGCGGTGATCTATCCGACGCTGGTCCACATGGCCCAGCCGTGGGCGATGCGTGAAACGCTCGTCAACGGTCAGGGTAATTTCGGCTCCGTCGAAGGCGATCCCCCAGCGGCGATGCGTTACACCGAAGCCCGCATGACGCATCTCGGCGCCGCGCTGATGACCGATATGGATAAGGACACGGTCGATTTCGTCCCAAATTATGACGAAACGCGCACCGAGCCGACGGTTTTTCCAGCTGCCTTTCCAAATCTGCTCGTTAATGGCGGAACCGGCATCGCCGTGGGCATGGCGACCAATATTCCGCCGCACAATCTCAGCGAAGTGATTGACGGAATCTGTGAGCAAATCGACAATCCGGAAATCACGCTCGAGGAGCTGATGAAACATGTAAAAGGGCCCGACTTCCCGACCGGCTGCGTCATCTGCGGCGTGTCGGGAATCAAACAATATCTCGAGACCGGGCGAGGCAGTATGAAGGTGCGCGGCAAGGCCGGCATCGAAGAGCTCAAAGGCGGCAAAGAACAAATCGTCATCACTGAAATTCCATACAACGTCAATCGCGCGACCCTCGTCGAACGCATCGCATCGCTGGTAAATGAAAAAGTGCTGACAGACATTAGCGCTGTTCGTGACGAGTCAGATGAAAATACGCGGGTAGTTATCGAGCTGAAGCGTGACGGCAATCCAAAAGTCGTGATCAACAATCTCTACAAGCACACCGCGATGGAAAGCTCCTTCGCGGTGATCATGCTGGCGATTGATCACGGACGGCCCAAACTGCTTTCTCTCAAGGAAGCTAACGCCTGCTACATCGAGCATCGGCGCGATGTTGTGCTGCGCCGCACTCGCTTTGAGTTGCGTAAAGCGGAGGAGCGCGCCGAAACGCTCGAGGGTTATCTCATTGCGCTCGCTAATCTCGACGAATTTCTTCGGATTATTCGCGGATCCGCCAGTCGCGATGAAGCCCGAGTAAAATTGCTGGCCTTCGAATTCACCAAGCGTCAGGTCGAGCAGATCGGCATATTGATTCGCAGTGAGGCCCGCCTGACAAATGGCCGCTATGCCTTCAGCGAACATCAGGCTGACGAAATCCTAAATCTTCGGCTGTATCAGCTCACCGGGCTCGAGCGAGAAAAGATTGACAAGGAGTACAAGGAACTACTCGAATCGATCAAAGACCTTCGCGACATCCTGGCCAAAGAGCAGCGTGTCTTCACGATTATCAAAAGAGAGCTTCGTGAAATTCGCGACAAATACGGTTCGCCGCGCCTGACCGAGCTCGCTCCTCATCAGGCAGAGATCAACATGGAGGATCTCATCGTTAACGAGGGTTGCATCATCAGCATTACTCATGGGGGCTTTATCAAACGCACGGCTGTGAGCGCGTTTCGTGCCCAGCGGCGAGGAGGTAAGGGCGTGATCGGGATGCAAACGCGCGAAGGCGCTACCGAGGAGGAGGAAGGCGATTTCGTGGAGCATCTTTTTACCGCGACCACGCACGACTACCTGATGTTTTTTACTGCGGCCGGACGCGCTTACGTGGAAAAAGTTTACGAAATCCCCGAGATGGGCCGCGCCGCCAAAGGCCGCTCGATCGCAAATATTCTCGAGCTGAAGCCCGATGAAAAGATCGCCGCGACGATCCGGGTTCAGTCAAAAAAATCCGGCACCGGACCAAGCGCTGTCGATCAGACCTGGGACGAAAATTTCCACATCGTGTTCGCCACGCGGTCCGGCATTGTTAAGAAATCGAATCTCTCCGATTACGCGAATGTCCGCCGTGGCGGAATCATCGCCATCCAGATCGAGGAAGGCGATCGGTTAATTGATGCCAAGCTAACCAATGGCAATAACGAAATCGTGCTTATCACCAAGTATGGAATGAGCTTGCGATTTCACGAGGAACAACTGCGCGATCAAGGCCGCAACACAGTCGGCGTCTGGGGGATTCGCCCCGGGAAAGGCGACCACGTGGTGGCCAGCGCCATTGTCGATCCAAACTCCATGCTGCTGGTCGCCGGCGAAAATGGAATTGGCAAACGGACGTCGTTCGATGATTACCGGCGGCAATCGCGCGGCGGCAAAGGCATTATTACCATGAAAACCGGTGAGAAAACCGGCAACGTGGTTGGCGCACTCACGGTCAGCGAGACGGATGAGATCATGCTCATCACCAACAAAGGCCAGATGGTACGCACGCGGGTCAAGGAAATTCGCGAAACCGGTCGAAATACGATGGGTGTAAAACTGATGGATCTCCGCAATAGCGAAAAGCTTCAGGCCATTGCGCCAGTCGTCAGCCAGGTGCAGGAAGAAGCCCAAACCGCCGAGGACCCGGCAGAAAAATCGTAAGCCGATTTCGTGAATCTTGTAGCTATCGGTTCGCGGCAGGACGGATCCGTCCGGTCTGCGCACCTGTGGTCAGTCCGCTTCGGCACTGTTTGCACATCAGGAGGGAACGGCCCACCCACAGGGCCGTGGCTACAAAAGCCAGCACCTGTCACTTCTAGCTGCCGGTTTCCACCGATCAGTAGCCGCCACCCATGCGATGCGTAGTTGTGGTAGTTGTTTGACCGACCGGCTGCGGGGGCGCCGTTGTAACAGTCGTCTGGCGGGTTGTGGTGCTAGTCGTCTCGGGCTCACTCGAACAAGAGATAAGCATCAAGGCGAGAACGGAAAACGCCGAACCAAGTATAATTGCTTTTTTCATAGCGTGAATTGTTTCTTCAACAAACGATTCGTCGCAGGTCGCATCGCCAGACGTATTTAGAGCGAAGAAATATACTAAATCTCGACCTTCGCCCGCTGTTTCTTTAGCTCACCGCGTTTTCGTTTCGATTCCAGAATTCGCTTCTTCAAACGAGCTGGGCGCGGGGATTTTCTTCGCCGCGCTTTTTCTCTTTTTGCGATCTCCGCCAAGCGACGTTTTTCCTGATCGCTGTCGATCGCGTCGAGCAGTCGTTCGCGGGCCAGCTTGCGATTCACTGCTTGCGAGCGCGAATCCTGAACCGTCACGCTGATGCCACTTGGCCTGTGCCGCAACGTTACGGCGGTTGCTACTTTGTTTACGTTTTGACCTCCCGGCCCGCTTGATCGCGCAAAGGTTTCCTCAAAGTCGGAAGCCCGAATGCCGAGGCGTTCCATTCGCTCGGCTAGCGCGTCTTTCGACATTACTCAGCTACTCCGCCTTAACTTCTGGAATGTTCTCTCGTCCGTAGCGAAGAACTCGCGCCATCCAGATCAATTCATTCAGAAATTTGTCGAGACGTCGCACATAACTTTGATCGAGCAAATTTCCCTGCTCATCGAAAAGATTTTGCACGTTTCCAAAATTCACGTCCCAAAAGATCGTTACCAGGCCAAGCTCGCGCATGACCGGCAGCAGACCTTCGATCACACGTGCCCCGCCAAACAGACCCGCTGAGACTCCGCAGATCCCCACGGCTTTGTGAATATACTCCTCCAGATTCATGTCGAGGGCGTGCTTCAGAAGGCCGGGGTAACCATGATTGTATTCCGGAGTTACTATAATGAGTCCGTCGCAACGCTGGATGGTCGCTGAGAATTTTGGGTCTTTCATTTGCTCGCCTGCGTCATCGAGTTTCATAGGAAGCTCGCACACGTCGATCAGCTCGGTCTCTATATCCGCACGTCTCTTTGTTTGCTCAAAAACAAAGCGCGAAGCGTGTTCACTTTTCCGTCCCCGACGAGCAGTTCCAAGAATCACCGGAATAAAAAGTGGCCGTTCCATTTCTGGATGGTAATTAGTAATTCGCCAATCGTGAATCGTTTTCCGATGTAACGATTTAACGATTTACATTCTCCGAAGAAGAATTGCCGATGGCCGGACTCGAACCGGCACGGGCCGTTTACGGCCCAACGGATTTTAAGTCCGTTGCGTCTGCCATTTCGCCACATCGGCGCTGAGTTCGCTGGAGTCTAACCGGGTTGTGCATCGGGCGAAAATAAATTTCGCACTCACGAACGTTGTGGTGCGCTAGGAGAGAGACTTGAACGTCAGTTCACGAAAGCGAAAGTCGATTAGCCTTCCATCATCAAACTCGCCGGAGAGGCCTTCGTTAGCGCCGGCCACGCTCCGAAGAATTAATCAAAGAAAAGGAGTTACTTTCTGAGCGCGCGGCTTTTGCCTCGCAACGTAGCACCTGATTGTTTATGGCGCGTTTATGAAAACTCTAACGCTATCCACAAATTGTATTCCCGGTTCGCTTGGACGATCCGCTTTTTTTCTCGCCTCACTTCTGATTGCCTGCTTTTGCTGGCGGCGAACGCCTCAGTGGCCGTGTTTTTCCCGCCATTGATGAACCCGTAGAGCTTCCAGGTCGCCCAATTTTTTGTGGGGCGGATCTTTACCTCATTGCAGATGAAATGCCCACATCGCACTATCAATTCTTATGTCTACGAACAAACACATTGCCTGTACCGTCGCTGTAGTTATCGCGTCTTGTATTTTTCTAGGACAAGCGGCATCCGAACCCAAGCAACCAGAAATTGATTCGGCCGATCGGCTCTTTCAGCTTGGGAAGTTTGCTGACGCCGGCAAACTCTATGCGCAAATTGCCGCTCAACAGCCTAACTACTATTCAGCAACTCTTCGGCTGGGTCGCATCGCATTGCTTTCGAATCGATTGGATGATGCACAGAGATGGCTGGAAAAGGCGATAAGCCTGCGGCCAAATGATACCGACGCCAAGGTCATGCTGGCCGAGGCGTTTTATCGCCGCGACGATTTCCAAAGGGCGGCAGCCTCGCTGAACGGCGTAGACGTGAGCAGCAACAAGCTGATTATTGAGCAGTATCCGACACTGAACGTTGCGATGTTGGAAAGCTTCAAGGGCCAGACGCCTTATGAATTGCAAGGCAACGGGACAAGTACGCATGTGAAGTTCGTAAAGACCGATCCGCTGCCGGTGGTCAACGTACGCGTGAACGGCGGTAAGGAAGTCACCTTCTTTATCGATACCGGGGGTTCGGAGGTCACGCTCGACACAGACTTTGCCAAGGAGCTCGGTGCTCCGCAATTCGCCGCAGTGCAAGGCACCTTTTCGGGCGGGCAGCACACTGAGGTTCGGCTTGGGCGGATTGAGTCACTCACCATCGGCGATTGGACCATCAAAAATGTGCCCACCGCAATGCTTCCACTGCGCCAACTTTCGGAAGGATTCGGCGTGAAACAAATCGACGGAATTATCGGAACCACTCTGTTCTACCATTTCCTGGCAACCATGGATTATCCACACGGCGAGCTTGTGCTGCGCCGGAAGGACGCCAAAAGCCTGGAGGAACTTAAAAAGTCGCCGGGCAATAGAGTCGCGGTTCCGATCTGGATGGCGAGCGACCATTTCATGGTGGGTTGGGGTCGCGTAGAGACGCTTCCGCCCACGCTGCTTTTCGTTGACTCAGGATTGATGGGCGCGGGTGTTAAACTGACGGAGTCGGTTATCAAGGAAGCCGGAATCAAGCTTGAGAAAAACAAAGCTGAAGAAGGCGCGGGCGGCGGTGGGAAGCTGAAAATTGTGCCATACACCGTACGTCATCTTTCCTTCGGGGAGATAAAGGAAGAGAACGTGCCGGGTCTCTACGATGGGCCGTTCCCGTGGGAAAACATGTTTGGTTTTCATCTTGCAGGCATGGTCGGCCACGATTTTCTCAAGCCTTACGCGGTGACTTTTGACTTTCAGAACATGCAGATTTTTCTGCAATAGAAACGCGATCGAAGCATGATGTGAGCACTTATTGTCGAGTGCTACGGGAGACAACATAGGGCTTCATAACGCCATTGCCGGTATCGTGTGCCTCGGTCAATTTGTGCGAGTTGGGCGTAATATCGGTCCAGAGATCTTGAATCCTGGTTCGCTTACCGTCGATCACTTCCTCGTAATCATTGACGAATGTCTCGCCTTCCCAATGCGCCGTGCCTCGTAGTTCGCAACCGGCATCCGCTGACGTTTTGAAGCAAGTGAGAAAGCGATAGGTCTTCGCGTTCGAATCCCACCAGATCGTAATGAACCAACGCAGGTCTCCTCCGACAGTACCAACGGAATGCCCTTCGGAAACCAGCGCAGTCCCACCACCAGTTAGCCTGACTTGTGTTGTGCCTCGCCGACCGGCGCCCTCGGCAACAGGCTGGCCGTGCTGCACTATCTCCACTGTATTCCAATCTCCCGCGAGTACCTTGGCAAGTCGGGCCATCTCGGGAATGGCAGCGGAGACGGCGGACTGCGCTCGGGCCGGCGACGGCAGCACTTCGGCCACACAGAGCAGCGAAAGGATAACGAGACCGGTCACGCCCAAATATGGTTGTTTATCTTTCGAGCGTAAATCGTTTTCAACAGTTAGGAAGGCAGGGAACCGCAAGCTTGCGTTTGAGCCATGGATTTTCTCGAGCGAATGACCTTCAATCCGAAGGCCCGCTAAGAATCTAAGCAAAGCCTGATAGAGTTGGGACGATGTATCAGCCGTGATTTGCCCCTGGCCGAACGATCTTCGTTGCTGACGCACATCGCGATGACGGAAAGTGTTTCGTTGTGCGAGCGGATGAAAAGCTGACCGCGTTTGTTGAACTTGAAGCGGTGACTCCAAACCGCTCTTTTTCATTTTAGATCGGTGTGTCAGGATTGAGACTTCGTAATCGCCATTTGATTCCGTAATCAGGCCGCTTGCAATGAAAGCGAACATTGTCGCCACTACGTGAGATGAATTGGACCTGCGTTACCGGTAGGAAGGGTAACGGTGTTATTGGTCTGATCCTGCGCGACACTTGTCTAACACGATGCTCAAGCCAGGAGGCTTGATATTGTATGGTAGATCATCTCCTGCTTTCCAAGGCGGCGAAACTGGCCATCTGTTAAGACGCTTATCTATCCTAATCTCGTTTTCTGTCGGGGGGTCTGAAGCGTTTTGAATAACGGTAACTATGCGGAATTCGGTTGTACGTTCAGTCAGCTTGAAGCAGACCAGGTATGAGCTGCGATCGCGCTGTACTCCGGCGCCTGAACTGGTGATTACAACGTGAAAGAGATAAAAAGGCCAATCTTTGTCTACAATGTCTACCTTCTCGAAACTCGCTGAGAAGGGATGCGGCACACCATCCCACACCAGGAATTGGGCTTGTCTGCGTGCGATATCATCGTTGTTAGCAGCATCAAAAAGCCAGTCGAGACCTCCGGCGTGCGTTTGGAATGTGGCAACCGCTAGTGCGGTCAGTATAACCGTGAGCTGTCGCATAAGAGCTGCTAGGCGTCTAATCTGATTGGCTTCTCTCGTGACCGCCCGATAAAAGCGGAATCATGGAAATTCATTTTAGCGGGAAGTGCGACGTGACGCGAGCAAAAAACTTTACGCTTTTTTGAAATCGCCCATGTGCTCGTTCGTCTCGATCCGCTGCTGATTTGAAACCATCGGTATCGAAGCGCGATGTATTTGTAATCTGCTAGGAATTCTTTCGATAGATGAGCCGCATGAAACAATGATGGCTTTGTCAAATGAAGAACCGTCGCCGGCGCCAATCGTCACACCTTCACCTTTCAGCACGGCTGCTACTTGATCCGCGTCCGTTGCGAAGGATGGCCTCTCGACTGCAATGAGAAAAACACAGACCATGAGCGCTATCACACTCGGATTAAAAGAACGGTTTTCATATCGTCGATGGCATACTGGCCGGATCATTGCCAATCAAAAACGGTTCTAGGCGCGATTCTGGCGCGGGGGCGGCGCTTATAGCATTTTGTCATTGCGGTGTGGAGAGGAAAAACGGCAGAATCATTCGATCCCGATGACACTCGAAGAGTTTAGTACGAACTATGCGCCGACAATTCAGGCCGTGGCAGCCTTGTTAGCTTTAGGTTCGCTCTTGCAAGTTTGGTGCCAAATCCGCAAGGCAAACGCTTGGAATTGCACTGCGGCAGCATTTGGTCTCTTGGACGTCGATCGATTCGATGCACTTGAAAAGGCGGTTATCGACGAATGTGACAAGATCGGAATAAAGTTTCCGAAGGAGCTGACGGCGGGCGAAGCGAAACTCATCCGAGAAAACCACGACGCCTACCATACCATGAAGCCGTTTATATATTTTCACGAGCGTCTTTGTGTTGCGGTTACCGCAGGGTACGCCGATGAAAATGTGGTGTATGATACCTATGGGACGTTGATTCGGGGTTACTATAAAGTGTTGAAGGCGTACATCGCGGCGGCTCGTGCAGAGGATGTACCAGAAGCGTATCAAGACTTCGAGGAAGTCACGACTCGTTTTGAACAGCGGTCTCTCAAGAGACAGAAGCAGACCGCGTGAAACACTGGGAGATCATCGCTGACAATCTCAAGAAACGGGGGCATACCGGGCACCTTTGATGCGATTATCGATTCTCCACAAAGGCTGCAAGTTAGTATAGTGGAAGCATTGCCTTTGTTGCTCGGGGTCGGACAGATCAAAACTGGAGCATGGCTTAATATGGTCGATCTCCCATTCTAATTGATTGCTCCACGACATGCCCGCTAGGAATTTGGATTCTACGTGCTTCGAAAGCTCTGTTATTGTGCAACCAACCAGCCGCATTGTGTGTGGTTTCTTTCCAACCCCGTATAGACGAATGGCTTGATATAGGGATGCTTGTAATCTTCTCTTCATGTTGTAGCCGTGATCCAAAAGGCGGCGTGAACGACACCTTGCATTCACGTCAGCTTGGCGAGCACGATCACGCGCCCTATTTTTCTCAATTTTTCGCCAGTAAGAAGCTCTGACCTTATCTCGGTTTGTCCGCTTCCACTCAGCTATTTTTGCGATACGCTTACGCGCGTGTTTGGCGTAATTTTCGCGGCTTCTCCGACGCGCTTCGTCAGGATTGGCTAAATACCAACGACGCATCCATTCTCGGTTTCGTTTCCGCTTATTCTTTTTCTGTGCATCAGAAAGTAGCGCATGTGGCTTATAACCGGCCTTGGCCCTTTTTTCATCTTTAGTTAGCGTCGTGTATTTTTCGTGTCTCTTGGCATTAAGAATCTCTCTCTGTGCTTCTGTCAATGCGGCGTATTGCTGTTTTGTCATCTTGGATGTTTTGAGAGGCCGGCATCGGGGTAGCTCGTGGTTTCAACGGGCGGAACGCGACGAAAGAGAGACAACACAACTCGTCGCGCGATACGCGAGATGGCTCCGCGTCCTGCGCCCGGAAATAGCGAAAATACGAATCCGACTGCGGTTAGTATGAACAGAATCCCGGGTAGCCAGCCGAGATAAAAGAACAAAAGCGCGAATCCGAGAATGTTTAGCGCCACTAAACCCAAGAATCTGCAGAAAAGGATGTTGACGCGTGCGCTTTTATTTCCCTGCTCGTGATACGCTGGAAAATCGTCATCGAGAACATAAACGCGCAGATTCAGCGGCAAAGTCACAGCGAAAATGCCGATGGCTATTTGAAGCAAACATGGGACAGAATCTCGTGTGAGGATTTGCATCATAGCAACAAAATTAGCTCCCGCCATCGCGGCGCATACGTGCTGCGGCGTTTTGGGAATCATTGAAATTGATGATTTGAAACCAGCGTACTGGCGTGGAGAAATCGTCGAATGACATAATGGCCGAATCACTCACCGTCCGGCAATCAAAAACGATTCTAGCAGCTCAGTCTGGCTGCCAGACGGTGGGCGGATGCAACGACTCCAGCTGTTCCTGCTCGCGAGCCGCCGCTAGCAACGCCTCAATCGACGCACGAACGCCGGGCATGCATGCTGTCGTAGGACCAAGAATCCCTTGAATCGCCTCCCTTGGATTCGGGAAACTTGCCACCTCGCCATATCTTGTCTCAAATCGGGACATCATTTCGTTCACGTGCACCACGTCGCGATATGCTCGGGTCAAGCGCGGGAATAACTGGCCTCCTCTAGGATGCTTCATGACGCCAAGGCGAGCAGCAGCTAAGAAATCAGAGTTTAGTCGTCTGGTGGGGCATCGAAGATCACCGCCAGACAGCATTCCCTCATACGTCGGTCGCAACTCCTCAATGCTCGCAACGATCAACTCACATTCCGGCACGAGACCTCGCAGCCAAGACAAATATTCGCGGTGCGTTGCCAGTGCGTCGCCATACTGGTCGCGGCGATAAGTCCATAATATCGACAGCACCGCAACGGCAAGTCCGGATATGAAGCCGATAAGTCCGCCTACGAGTGCTCCAGCGATTGCGTCGGACATGCGGCTTATTGCATCTAACTATAAATCGGACGGCATTTGCAATCTAAACGCGGTGCAGGACTCGTCGATGACATTGGCGCTATGTTGGACGCGTTCGGCGATCAATTCGCAATCTAGCGCGATCCTGTGAAGCGGGTCGGTAGGTTGAGGCAACGCCATGGTTTAATCATCAAGGGCAAGCGCATATCGTGTCCACCGCACGAACTTCGCCGTCGTTGCTGACCGGTTGATGTACGACACCCGATCGCCGCGCACCTTCATCACGATTACGAACATGGTTTTCCATTGATCCGCAGCCTGCGAGCATCAGCCCAACGATCAAGATCACTATTGTTTTCATTTGCGCTTTCCCTGTTGATTGTGGCCGGATCATTTGCCATCCGGCAATCAAAAAACGATTCTGGCGCGATCCTAATCACCGGAAGGACGCTCCGGCATTGGTTTCCCTATGATTCTTGGAATGTGAGGCTTTGGCTTGTGGTCTGTCACGTGAAAGATCACGTTCCGAAGTTCGCATTTGTCCACGAAGTCACCGCATTTTGGACACTGAAAGAAGTGTTCTTTTTCTTCGTCGCTTAGCTTGTCAAAATCGGCCGCATTCATTTCGGAAGCGTAGAGGCTTCGGGGATCACACCGGGCCGTATGTTGATACACCCGGCGATCTAAATGCAATCTCTATGCGATCCTGTGAAACGGGCCGGGCCAAAGCCAAAAGCGGCAATAAAACGGCAATGAGAACTCTCTACAAGGCATAGCGGCGTATTTTAAGTTCGTTGCGTCTGCTATTTCGCACATCGGCGCTGTGTTCGTTGGAGGCTAAGCTGGTTACGCGAGCATAATGCAGTGAAGACATTAGCTGCTGTGTTTGGCTAGATCGTTTGCAGCAGTTTGCACATAATATCACCGGGCCTCTGGTGCCAAACGCACGGGCCGATTATTGACCAGCCGAGGCGTGTATACCACGCCTGTTTGTCGAGCGTGAACAAGTATAGCGTGTGTATACCTCGCGACCGAGCCTCGTCCTCGACGGCGGCACATAGTGCGGCACCAATACCCTGACGGCGAAAATGTGGGCCTACAAAGACTCCGCCGAGCCAAGGAGTCAGATCTTGGCGTCCCTCAAGATCATGCACGCGAAGGGCGGCGGTTCCGAGAAGTTGTCCATTCGCATGCGCAACCCATGCAATAGGCAATTTATCTCGATTCATGTGCGTCTTCAGTTTTTTGATTCGAGCCTCAGGGTTTTTTTCTCCAAGGATAGAGTCCCACTGTTCGAACAGCCATTGTCCCAATTGCGGGATGTATTCCGGGTGCTCAATCAGATAGCTAATTTGAACTCCGCGCATACTAATTCAGCGTTCTATCTAACTATGATTCGGCGAATCTTCGTAAAACGCCACGAGCATTTTATGCCCTAGCGGTAAACAGCTTTGCTGAAACGACTTCACTGCTTGGAAAGAAGTCTTGAACTGCAGCTCCTAAATCTTGTAAAAGGCTCAAACGCAGCAGGTGGCCAACCATTGTCTGCAGAAATCAAATGACAATCCTCCAATTCTGCGTTCCGCGATGGAACGCACTTCAACTCTCAAGTCGTGACCAATGAAAAAAGTACTAAGAAAAAATAGCCGTTTCGGGTTCGGCTGGATGCCGGACCTTCCCGATAACCGCGATCATCTTTATTCCGCACCGCTGGCAAAGCTGCGCGTGCTTCCCACCAAGGCCGATCTGCGCAGACACTGTCCTAAAGTTTATAATCAGGGAGAAATCGGTTCGTGCACCGCCAACGCAATCGCAGCGGCCATCGAGTTCGATCGCAAGAAGCAAAAATTGCGCGACTTCATCCCATCGCGTCTCTTCATCTATTACAACGAGCGAAGCATTGAGCGCAGCGTGCCGCTCGATAACGGCGCGCAGATTCGCGACGGCA
>Ga0209056_10001041_pt1 | contig 30687 bp, 33 predicted proteins | sample GraSoiAngelo_114_FD_185876 | JGI IMG/M metagenome (GOLD analysis project Ga0209056, IMG submission 185876) | Grasslands soil microbial communities from the Angelo Coastal Reserve, California, USA - 14_0903_13_40cm (SPAdes) (version 2) | ecosystem: Environmental > Terrestrial > Soil > Grasslands... | reverse complement strand
CAGGGCACGGAGCGCGACGCGGGCGAGGCCGCGCGACTCGCCGCGCTCTACGACCTCGCCGTCGGGCCGATCGAAGGTGGCCCGGATGTGGAGTGGTTCTCCGGTCTTGCGCGCCGCACCGGCGGTCCGATCCTCGAGCTAGGCTGCGGTACCGGCCGCATCGCGGTGCCGATCGCGCAGGACGGCCATCATGTCGTGGGTCTCGATCACTCTCGGGCGATGCTGGAGCGCGCGGAGCGCCGCGCCCGGCGGGTGAACGTCGACGTGCGGTGGGTCGAGGCTGACATGCGGGCCTTCTCACTTGATGAGGCCTTCGCGCTCATCTTTGTCGCCCTCAATTCCTTCCTGATGCTCACGCCGGACGATCGCTGGGCCTGCCTTGCCCGGATGCGCGAGCATCTCGCCCCTCGCGGGCGGGTGGCGATCGACGTCTTTCAGCCGGACCCGCAGCGCATCGTGGGTATGGAGGGTGGCGTCGTCGACGAGTGGGAACGCCTCGACCCAGAGACGGGCAAGGCCGTCCGGGCGTTTTCATCGAGCCGGGCGAATGTCGATGGCGTGACCCAGCGCATGTGGTACGACGAGATCGCGGAGGATGGCACGGTGAAGCGGATCACCGGGACCACGACACTTCATTACCTCTATCGGCGTGAAGCCGAGCTTCTTTTCTCGGAAGCGGGATTCCAGGTCGAGACGCTGCACGGCGACTACGACGGACACCCCGCCGACGCAGGGTCGCCGAAGCTCCTGATCGTCGGAAAGCGCAAGGAGCGCGGGACAGGACGCGAGCGACGGACTCGGTGATCGACCTCGTGCTGCGCGGCGGCAGCGTTATCGACGGTACGGGGGCGCCCGCGCGCCGAGCGGACGTGGCGATAAAGGACGGCCGCATCGCGGCGATCGGCCGCGATCTGGCCCAGGATGATGCTCGCACGCTCGACGTCTCCGAGCGGATGATCACGCCGGGGTTCATCGACATCCATTCGCACTCCGACGAGGCGATGTTCGTGAACGACGCCCTCGAGAGCGCCCTCCACATGGGCGTGACCCTCGTGGTCTGTGGGAACTGCGGCGGCTCGTCCGCGCCGGTGAGCGGCCTTGCCGAGGCCGAGCTCGATCGCGAGCTCGCGCGGCTCGACGTCAAGCGGACGTGGTCGTCGTTCGGCGAGTACGCCGCCGCGGTGGACCGCGCGCGCCCTTCGATAAACGTCTGCTCGTTCGTGGGGCACGGCACCCTCCGCTCGTGTGTCATGGGCGCGGACGCGCGTGCGCCGACCGCCAACGAGCTCGCCCGGATGCGCACGCTGCTCGCGAAGTCGATGGATGAAGGCGCCATCGGCCTCGCCTCCGGGCTCATCTATCCACCGAGTGCCTTCGGGACCACCGACGAGCTCGCCGCGCTCTGCGCGATCGTGCGGGAGCGGGGCGGCTTGTACGCGAGCCATATCCGCAACGAGAGCACCAGGCTTCTCGATGCCGTCGAGGAGAACCTCGAGATCGGACGGAGATCTGGGGTCCGGGTCGAGCTCTCGCATCACAAGGCCTCGGGAAAGCAGAACTGGGGCAAGGTCAAGGAGTCGACCGCGCTGATCGAGCGCGCGCGGGCCGAGGGGGTCGACGTGACCGCCGACCAGTACCCGTACACGGCCTCATCGACCGGCCTCGCGGTCACCATCCCGAACTGGGTGCACGAGGGTGGGACCGCGAAGATGTGCGACCGCCTGCGCGACCCCGCCGTGCGCGAGCGCATCCGCGGGGAAGACGTCGAGACCGGAAGAGCCTGGGACCGCATCGTCATCGCGCGCGCGCGGCACCACCCGGAGTGGGCGGGGAAGAACGTGCAGCAGCTCGCGACCGAAGCTGGCCGTGACCCACTCGAGTGGTCGTGTGACGCGCTCATCGAGCACGACGGCGCCGTGGACATCGTCCACCATTCGATGAGCGAGGACGACGTGCGCTACGTCATGGCCAAGGAGTGGGTCTGCGTCGGAAGCGACTCCCGCGCCAACGCGCCCTACGGGCCGCTTTCGTTCGGGAAGCCGCATCCGCGCTCGTACGGCACCTTTCCCCGCGTGCTCGGTCGATACGCGCGCGACGAAGGCGTGCTCACCCTCGCGGACGCGGTCCGGAAAATGACTTCCGCTACCGCGTCGCGCCTACGGCTTCGGGACCGGGGCGTCGTCCGCGAGCACGCGTGGGCGGATCTGGTCGTGTTCGATCCCGCTCGTGTGCGGGACACGGCGACCTATGACGACCCGCATCGCTTTCCGGTCGGGATCGACCACGTGCTCGTTCGTGGCGCTATGGCCCTCGAGTCCGGAGAGACCACGCGCGAGCGCGGTGGACGGTTCCTGCGCCTGGGTCCTGATCTGGGAGGAGCATGAATCGGGGACCGGGGGGAGGGGCCCAGGGGGCAGGGGCCCCCGGACGCGTAGCGGAGCACGAAGCGACAGCCCCCCGACTGGCGATCCTCGCCGAGGGCCAGTTCGCGCCCGCAACCGCCAAGACCGCCATCGGGATCCTGCGTTACGCGCCGTTCCCGGTCGTTGCGGTCGTGGACTCGACGCGCGCGGGCAAGGATGCGGCGGACTGCGTGGGTGTCGGACGAGGCGTGCCTATCGTCGCGAGCGTCGAGGAGGCGGCGGCGCTCGGCGCCAGGGCGCTGGTCATCGGGACGGCGGCGGCCGGCGGCCGCATCCCGGACTCCTACCGGCCCGCGCTCGCGTGGGCGCTCGCAAGCGGGCTTGAGGTCTGGAACGGACTGCACGAGCGGGTGCTGGCGGACCCCGCCCTCGCGGACGCCGCGCGGCGCGGCGGCGGGAGCGTGCGCGAGCTTCGAGAGCCGCCGATAGACCTCTCCATCGGAGGTCATCGCCGGCCCCGCGAAGGCGCGACGGTCGTTCTCACGGTCGGCACCGATGCCGCGGTGGGGAAGATGACCGCGTCCCTGGAGATCGTGCGCGCGCTCGAGCGCGCGGGCGAGCGAGCCGCGTTCGTCGCCACGGGACAGACCGGCATCGCCATCGCCGGAGACGGCATCGCGGTCGACGCCGTCGTTGCCGACTTCATCGCCGGCGCGGCGGAGCGCATGGTCTGCGATGCGGCCGAGCGCGCGGACTGGGTGATCGTCGAGGGGCAGGGGTCGCTGACCCACCCCGGTTTCTCCGGCGTCACCCTTGGCCTGCTTCATGGGAGCGCCCCTCACCTGATGGTCCTCTGCCACGACGCGACGCGGATGACCGTCAAGGGGTTCGAGCGGGAAGGCCTGCCGCTCCGGGACCTGCGCGAGTGCGTGCGGATCTACGAAGAGGCCGCGTCGTGGCGGAGGCCACCGGGCCATCCGCCCGCGCGGGTCGTCGCGATCGCTGTCAACACCAGCGGCATGGGCGAAGAACGAGCACGTGCCGAGCTCGGCGATGCTGCGTACGCGACGAAGCTGCCGGCCGCGGATCCGATCCGCGAAGGCGCCGCCGGAGCCGATCGCCTCGCTCAGGCGCTGCGCGCGGCGGTTCCGGCGTGAAGACCGACGTCCACGTCGTCGAGCTCCACCTGACGGTACCGTTCGCGATCTCGCGTGCGACTCAGACGACCAAGAAGGTCGTGCTCGTCGAGCTCCGGGAGGGCGAGCGCGTTTCGCGCGGCGAGGGCGTCCCGGACGCCTTCTTCGGCGAGTCGGCTGAGTCCATCGAGCGCGACGTACGTTCGGCGCTCGACCTGCTGCCCAAGGATCCGCTCGACCTCACGCTCCTCGGCGCGCGGCTCGACGAGCGCTTCCCCCACGGCGGGGCGGCCTGCTGCGCGATCGACATCCTCGCGCACGACCGGGCGGCGCAGGCCGCGGGGGTCCCGCTTCGCGAGTTCCTCGGCCTGGCCCCGGCGGAGCCGCCGCCGACGTCGTTCACGATCGGGATCGCCGAGCCGGCGGTGATGGCCGAGCGCGCGGCGAAGGCCGCGGCCCAAGGCTTCACGGTGTTGAAGGTGAAGCTCGGGCACGGCGACGACGTCGCCATTCTCTCGGCCATCCGCGAGCGGTTCGACGGCGTGATTCGCGTCGATCCGAACGCCGCATGGTCCGTGGAAGAGGCGCCAGGACGCATTGCGCGCCTCGTGCCCTTCGGGATCGAGTTCGTCGAGCAGCCGGTCACGCCGGATGACATCGACGGCCTCCGCCTGGTACGGGAACGTTCGGAGCTGCCGATCGTCGTGGACGAGGCCGCCGTCCGTGCGGCCGACGTGCCGCGTCTGGCCGGCGCGTGCGACGGCATCAATGTGAAGCTTCAGAAATGCGGAGGCGTCGGGCCCGCGCGCGCGATGATCACGGCCGCTCACGAGCGGGGGCTCAAGGTGATGCTCGGATGTCGCGCGGCGGAGACCAGCGTAGCGATCGCGGCGGCGGCGCATCTCGCGCCGGCGGTCGAGTGGGCCGACCTCGACGGCAATCTGCTGATTACGGACGATCCCTTCCGCGCCGTCCGCGTCGAGAACGGACGCTTTGTGTATCCCGATCGGCCAGGCCTCGGCGCGATCCCGGCGTGAGCTCGCATCGTGTTGAGGTCGCGATCTTCGCGATCGCATTCGCGATCTTCGGTCTCGTTGCATTCGCGCTGGTGTGGAGCGGCGATTGGGCGTACGCGGCGCTCGCGAACGTGAACGGCGTGAAGGGGACGACCTTCACGAGCAAGCTGCTGACAACGACAAGCGTCGAGTGGTCCGTCGATCTCCCTGCGCTCGTGGAGTGGCATCGGCGCTGGACGGCCTACGTCATCGGGTTGAGGGAGCCTCCCGCGGGCCTCGGCACATTCAGCGGTGCGGAGTACGAGCACATGGCGGACGTCCGGAACGTGTTCCGCGGGGCCGAGGTCGCCGCCCTCCTCGCCCTCGGCGTCGGGGCGTTCCGGCTGCGGCGCGCTCGGCGCGATGGCGATGCGCTGCGGCTCGTGCGTGATGGCGGGTTGCTCGCAGCGGCGCTTGTCGTCGCCGCGGGTATCGGCGCGGTGTTCGCCTTTGACCAGCTGTTCCTGCTCTTCCACGAGGTTTTCTTTCCGCAGGGCAACTTCCTGTTCGACCCGGCGACGAGCAATCTGCTGCGGCTGTACCCGGAGTGGTACTGGCAAGGCGTAACGGCAGGCGTGGCGGTCTCGTTCATCGCGGCCGCCCTGCTCGCGGCGGTCGGGGCCCACCTTGCGCTCCGCCGGGCGTCGACGAAATACACTCCCGCCGCATGAAGAGAGTCCTGCTCGTCGAGGACCTGCCCCAGGTCGCGCAACACCTTCAGCAGATGCTCTCCCGGGAGAAAGAGGCCGAGCTCGTCGGTGTGGAGAAAGAGAGCGAGTCCGCGATCGCGCGCGTCAACACCGAGAAGCCGGATGTCGTGATGATCGATGCGCTCCTCCAGGGGAATACGACGGGCTTCGAAATCGCCAAGCGCGTTCGCGCCGCCTCGCCGGGGACCCGGATCATCATCGTCACCGTCCCGCAGCGACCTGTAGATCCCAAGCCGGATCAGGGGATCGATGCGGTCTTCGTGCTGCCCGGTGGCGCGAACGAGCTCGCGAGCGCGCTCGCGGTGGGCAAGCGCGAGATCCGTCTCAAGGGACGGATGATCGTCTGCTACTCGCCGAAGGGTGGATCGGGCAAGACGACCATCGCGGTGAATCTCGCGACCATCCTCCGGCGTCGCGGGAACTCGGTCGCGCTGATGGACGGCGTCATGCAGTTCGGCTCGATCCGTCACGTGCTGCAGGTGCCGCCGGCGACGCGTTCCATCGTGGACCTCCCGACCGGGCAAGGCATGCGGACATCGTTGTCGGAAGTTCTCTGGGAAGGACCGAGCGGCGTCGCGGTCCTCCTCGGGCCGCCGCGTCCCGAAGAAGCGGAGCTCATGGCGGCCCCGGACGTGGCGACCGCGATGATGCTGCTCGCGGAGGACCACGACTACGTCATCGTCGATGCGCCCACGAAGCTCTCCGACGAGTCGCTCGCCGTGCTGGACGCGGCGGACGTGATCCTTCTCGTCGTGACGTACATGCAGGCGTCGGTCGCAAACACGCGTGCGGCCGTGGACACCTTCGAGGCGCTCGGCTACAAGGGCACGAAGCCGATCCTGCTCGTGGTGAACCAGGCCGACTCGGCCGCCGGGATGTCCAAGGGCGGCATCGAGCACACGCTGAACCTCCCGGTCGTCGCGGAGATCCCGACGGACTGGAAGGTCGTGGCTGAATCCCTGAACAAGCAACAGCCCTTCGTACTGTCGAGCCCGAACTCGGCCGTCGCGAAAGCGATGGAAGCGCTCGCGAGCGCCCTGGTACAGCAGCAGCGCCGCTAGACCTTCGTGTGGGAGACGCCGTTGACCGGCCGATAGGTCTGTTCGACTCGGGCGTCGGCGGGTTGACGGTCCTGCGCGAGCTGCGCCGTCAGCTCCCGAACGAGTCGACGCTCTATCTCGGCGACGAGGCGCGCATGCCGTACGGACCGCGTGAACCAGCCGAGGTGCTCGGCTTCACGCGTGAGGCGATGCGGTGGTTTTCCGGCCGGGACTGCAAGCTCGTGGTCATCGCGTGCAACACCGCGACATCGGTCGCTCTCGAGGCGGTCCGAGACGAGTCCGCCGTCCCGATCATCGGCGTCATCCGCCCGGGCGCTGCGGCGGCCCTGACGGCGACGGCACGGCGGGCGATCGGGGTTCTGGCCACCGTGCTCACCGTCCGTTCGGGCGCGTACGTCCGCGCACTCCGCGACCTTGACCCGCTCGTCGACGTAGCCCAGCAGGCATGCCCGCGCCTGGTGCCGCTCGTTGAGGATGGTCGGGCGAACACCGCGGAGGCCGAGGACGCGGTCCGAGAATATGTCGAGCCGCTGCTCACGGAGGGGGGAGTGGTCCGGCCGGTCGTCGACACGCTGTTGCTCGGCTGCACGCACTACCCCCTGCTCCGGCCGATCATCGAAAAGGTCGCCGGCAGAGACGTCCGCGTCGTCGACTCCGCCGCGACGACGGCGCTCGCGGTTCGTGAGGTGCTGACATCGCATCGCGTGGTGCGTAATGGAGGCCGCGCGGAACACAGTGTCTTCTGCACCGGCTCGGTCGAACGATTCCGCCGGGTCGCGCGGGCGATCTTCCAGGAGGACCCGCCAAACGTCGAGGAGACGCGACTCCAGACGTGAGCGTCGTTTCGGCCATCACGGGGCTGCCCTACGTCGGCAAGACGACGCTCTTCAACCTCCTGACGGGTGCGCACGCCGCCACCGGGTCGTTTTCGGGAGCGGAAGCCGAGACGAACGTGGGAGTCGCGAAGGTGCCCGATGACCGCGTCGACCAGCTCGCGGCGCTCTATCGCCCGAAGAAGACGACGCACGCTGAGGTCATGTACCGCGACCTCGGCCTCGCGCATGCCGAGAAACCGGGTCAGGGCATCTCGCCGCAGAAGCTCGGTGACCTTCGTACGGCGGACGCTCTCGTCCATGTCGTCCGCGCGTTTGGCGACCCGTCGGTGCCCCACGTCGACGGATCGGTCGATCCGGTGCGCGATCTCGCCGCGGTCGAACTCGAGCTGCTTTTCGCGGATCACGGCGTGGTCGAGCGACGTCTCGAGCGGCTCGAGCCCGAGCTCCGGAGCGCGAAGGGCGTCGAGCGCGAGACCAAGGAGCGCGAGAAGGCGGTGCTGCGCAAAGCCCTCGCCGCGCTTGATGCAGAGCGGCCGCTGCGCGATGTCGACTTCGACGTCGAGGAGACGAAGGCGATGCGCGGATTCCGTTTCTTAACGCTCATGCCGCTCCTGCTTGCCGTCAACCTCGATGAGGCCGACGTCTCGTCGCCGGAGAAGGTCCTCGCGCCGGTGCGCGCCGCGGCCTCGGTCCACCGTGCGACGGGCGTTGTCCCGGTATGCGCGAAGCTCGAGGCGGAGATCGCAGAGCTTTCCGCGGGAGAGGCGGCGGCCTTCCGCGCGGAGCTCGGGCTCGCGGAGCCCGCGCTGGACCGGTTGATCCGCGCGACCTACGAGTTGCTCGGCCTTTGCTCCTTCTTCACCACCGGCGAGGATGAAGTTCGCGCGTGGACCGTGCCCTGCGGCACGCCCGCGCAGGAGGCGGCGGGCGCGATCCACACGGATCTCGAACGCGGGTTCATCCGTGCGGAGGTGATCGCTTGGGACGAGCTTTTGAAAGCGGGGAGCGAGGCCAATGCGAAGCGGCAAGGGGTCATGCGGGTAGAAGGGAAAGCCCATCCGATCAAGGACGGCGAGATCATGCACGTCCTTTTTAATGTTTGATCTCGTCGCGATTGGGCACGCCGCGCGCGACGAATTCGAAAGCGACCCCGAGTGGCGCATTGGGGGCACGGCGGTGTACGCGGCCGCGGCGGCCGCACGGCTCGGCGATCGCGTCGCCCTTCTTACGCGCGCCGGCCCCAGGGAACGGGAGCGGCTGGCTGCCGGCTGCGCCGAGCTCGGGATCGAGCTGCATGCGCTCGACAGCGAGACCACCACGACGTTCGCGTTCCGCTATGTCGACGGGAAGAGGAAGCTGCGCCTCAAATCGCGCGCCCGCGGCATCGGGGCGGAGGCCATTCCGGCGCCTCTCCGCAAGACCCGCAGCGCGGTGCTCGCGTCGATCGCGCACGAGCTCGATCTCTCGCTCTTCGATGCGTTCGCGGAGGTGCCCCGGGTGCTGGCGGCGCAGGGCTATCTGCGCTCGTGGGACGCCGACGGCAGGGTCCACCGCCGTGACTGGGATGACGCGCACGACGTCCTTGGCCGCGTCACCGTCGCGGTCGTCAGCGAAGAGGACATCGAGGGCGATCTCGAGCTCGCACGTGGATGGGCGCGTGCTGCGGCGGTGATCGTCACGGTCGCCGAGCGCGGCGCGATCCTGCTACGCGGCGGGCGGGAGATCCTCGTCCCGGGGTACGTGGCGGAGCGCGTGGTCGACCCGACGGGCGCCGGGGACGCCTTCTGCGCCGGACTCGCCCTCTCGCTCGCCGACGGGAACAATCTGGAAGAGGCGGCGCGCTACGCCAACGCCGTCGCATCCTTCGCCGTCGAGGCGGTCGGGATCGCCGGCCTTGCGACCCGGGAGCAGGTAGAGGCGCGGATGCGCGCTCACACGCCGTCTTCGTCGGCGTCGAGGACCCCATCCGGCGGCGCTCCACCGGGGCGGACGATCCCGTAGTCGTCCTCGACCGGCGCCGAGAGCTCGAGCCCCGACGACCGCATGTGCTCGAGCTCGTGGGCGTAGTCGCGCAGCTTCTGCGCGGCGTCGGTGAGGGTCCTTGCGCCATCCATCGCCCACCTGCCGCGGATGGTCAGGCTGCCGCATTCGGGACATTCGAAGATCGGCTCGCCGTGTGCGGCCTCGAGCTCGCTCTCGTTCATTCGTCCTCCTCGACAAGGCGCATCGGGGACTCTTCGCCAGGTCGCACGATGAACGCGTAGTCGTCGTTCACCGGCTGCTCGAGCTCGAACCCCGCGCGGGCGAGCTGCTCGAGCTCGTCGGCCCGTTCCCTGAATTTGCCCGCAGCCTCCGCGAGCGTCCTTGAGCCATCCATCGTCCATTTCGCGCGCATGACCAGATGGCCGTAGTCGCGCCACTCCTCCATGCAGTCGCCCAACCAGCGCTCGTCCATTAGGCGACGCCAACCTTCTTCCATGACGTTTCGTACATCGGCGGACGCTTGCGGTCAGTCCGCTGGAGTGGTCTTGGTCTCTCCCGAGTACGTCTTGATGTCCTGCCCGTACAGTCGCGCCCAGGTGCCGTCACGGATCGCGCCGGCGAGCCAGGCGTTGAGGAAGGGGAGGAAACCCTGACGGTCGCCGGCGGCGTTCCTCTTCACCCCGATCGAGTAGCGCTCCGTGGTCACGAACCTTCCGACGAGCTTCGTGTTCGGGTCGAGCTTCACCAGGTTCCACAGGATCGCCTCGTCCGCGCCGATCGCGTCGACCTGACCCTGTTGGAGCGCGCCGAGGCAGGAGGCATAGGTGTCGAGCGACAGCGTCCTCGCGAAGGCGCTCGCCTCGACGACGTGTTCGGCAACGGCCGTGTCCCGCTGGACGCACACCGTCTTGGTGTCGAGGTCGGGCAGGTCCTTGATCTCGTCGTTCGAGGACTTGATCAGGATGCGCTCGCCGGTCACGAAATATGGATCGGTGAGATCTACCGGCGAATCGAGTCCGCTGCCGCTTTCCGGCGCCGCGAGCCGCGCGAGGATCAGGTCGGCTTGCGCGCTCGTGAGGGCCGAGACCGCCGTGGTGCCATCCACGGAGATCCATTCGATCACCGAGTCGGGGTCCCGCTGCGGGCCGAAGATGGCTTTCGCGAGCGCGCGGCCGAGATCGACCTCGAACCCGGTGCGCAGGCCGCTGGAGTCGTGCACCGCGAAGGGGATGGCCTTGTCGAGCACCCCGATCCTGATCTTCCCCTTGGTCTGAAGGGCATACATGTAGGTGGCGAGCTCGAACCTCGGCCGGGCCGACGTCGGCCGCGCGGTCGGCGCGGGCGTCTCCTCGGAGGGCTGCGGGACACACGCCGCGATCACCATCGCGAGCAGCGCCAGAGCGGCGGGGTAGCGCGGATTCATGGAACGAGCGTACCGGTCGTCCGCGGCCGCGCCGTGAATTAGGCTCGCGAACATGGACCATTTCGGACCCGCGCGGTCCGGGCTTCTGTCGTTCCCCGGCGAGGCCGCTGCGTTCGCCTGCGACGATCGTGGAAGAGAGCTCCTCGCGGAGCAGGCGGACGAGCTCTTTCCCTCGGCGTCGGTGATCAAGCTGCCTCTGGTGATGGCGCTGTACGCGGACGCCGCCCGCGGCGAGATCGATCTCGAGGAGCGCGTGCGGGTGGGGGAGCGGGTCGACGGCAGCGGAGTGCTCCGGCACATGCGCGACGTGGAGACGCTGTCGCTGCGCGACCTCGCGATGCTGTCGATCATCGTCTCGGACAACACCGCGACGAATCTGCTCGTCGACCGCTTCGGATTGGATCGAGTCAACGAGCGCATGCGTGAGTGGGGTTGCTCAGAAAGCCGATTCGCCCGGAAGATGTACGACTTCGATGCTGCCAGGTGCGGTAAGGAGAACCTCATGACCGCGCGCGAGACCGCCTCGCTGCTGCTGCGGCTGCTGCGCGGCGACTGCGGCGACCGCGCCACGAGCGACGCGGTGCTCGCCATCCTGGGCGAGTGCCAGGACCGCACGATGCTGCGGCGCTACCTGCCGTACGGCGCGAAGCTGGCGCACAAGACGGGGACGCTGGACGAGTCCCGCAACGACGCCGCGATCGTCCGCGGCGAGCGGCCGGTCGTGGTCGCGGCGTTCAGCCGGAAGCTGACCGACACGGGCGCGGCTGTCGCGTGGCTTGGTGTCCTCGGCTGGTGCGCGTACCGCGCCGCGGGGAATTCGGGCGGAGCTCTTCCCCCGGAGCTCGTGCGTACCGCATGATTCGCGTGTGAGAGGGCGCGCCGTTCATCGGCGCGGGCGACGCGGCCCGCGAGCGGTTCGATCGCTCGCCGCGCTTGCCTTATCGCTTGCGGGACTGGTGCTCGCCGCCGCGTTCGTGAGCATCACCGTGCAAGCGAACGCGATCGCGCGCGAGATCGCCGGCTATCACGCGGACATCGCGGCGGCGCAGGCTGAGCGGGCCGCCCGGACCGCGCACATCGCCGAGCAGCAAACGCCCGACTACGTGCGCGAGAAGGCTCGCGATTACGGGTACATCGGCCCGAACGAGTCACTGATCGCGGTCGAGCGGAGCGGACAGACGAGCGGCCTGTCGGCGCAGGCGGTCTCGTCGAGCGTTTCTCGGATCGCGCGGTGGGTTACGTTCTTTTTCGGAACACGCTGATCTGGCGTGATCACTAGGGGTCGCGGCGCGCTCGCGGTAGAATTGTCGCGCGGGATGGAGCAGCGGTAGCTCGACGGGCTCATAACCCGTAGGTCGTTGGTTCGAATCCAACTCCCGCAACAGAGGCGCGCTCTCGGCGCCGTTTTCATTCGGGCGGTCCCATTGTCACGAGCCCGCTCGTCTGGTACATGTGGCTCGATGCCGCATCTCGATATCGAACGCCGTCGGGCGTATGGGCGCGCGTGGATCACCCGAAACAAAGAGAAGGCGCGCGATGCTATGCGGCGCTGGCGGTCACGCCATCGCGAGGATGACCGGTCAGACAAGCGCGACTACTACGCCCGGAATCGCGATCGAGTCAAAGCAGCAGTTCTCGCTTATCGGCGGCGGAACCCGGAGATCGTTCGTGTGGTTCGGACGCTGCGCCGCGCCCGCGAGCTCGCTGCTGAAGGTCATTACTCGCTCGCCGAGTGGTTGGCGCTCCTCGAACGGTACGGCATCGCTGCGGCTACTGCGGCGCTGTTGGGAAGCTTGAACCTGACCATCGCGTGCCGCTTTCACGCGGAGGGTCGAATTGGATCTCGAACATCATTCCGGCGTGCCGGCGCTGCAATACCCGCAAGCGGACGGCGCCGGAGACCGAATACCGAGCGCGACTCGCCGCGGAAGAGCGCCGCGGAGGCGCGGACTGCGACTTCTCGCGGGTTCTCATCATGTAGTAGAAGAAGCCCCCGATGAGCAGCACGGGAGCATGCTGAGAACGATCGACCCGATGATCGAGAAGCTGTTTTCGGCGGACTGATAGACGAGATCGACCGCGCTGTCGGGATGCGCCGCGTTGTAGTCGACGACGGCTTTCGCGAAAAGCTGATCCTGCTCGGGAAGCGTCGTCTGCTCTCTTTGCGTCCCGTTGCGGAACTCCAGCGTTGCCTTGTTGCCGACGACCGTGACCGACCGGATCTTCCCGGCCTGTACGTCCTGGATCGCCTGGGTGAGAGAGACCTGAGGAACGGTGGGCGTCTGCGAACGGTACGCGTAGAGGAGGGCCAGACCCAGCACCACGAGCAGAAGCGTGAGCACCGCGTTCGTGACGAGCCGATTCGCGGCGGGCCGCATCTGCCGATCACCGCTGGCGGGCATGGCGAGCTCGCCCCAGCCGCGAAAGCCACCGCAGCGACAAGCGGCGCCCCCGACCTCGCGATAGCAGGGTCGCTCGATCCCCGGATCATCCCGCTGTCGCGACCGCATGGCGTCGCGGTCGTGCCGCTCATAGGTGTGCCCGCAGGTCGCGCAGATCGCACGCAGATCGAACATCTTCTTCAACTCGCGTCGATACACTAGGTCCCATTCACGGCTGGGTAGCTCAGTGGTAGAGCAGCCGACTCATAACCGGCAGGTTCGTGGGTCCGATCCCCACCCCAGCCACCAGTGATCCCATCCCGGGTCCGTGCGACCGTCCGCGACTACATCCGTGCGCACGAGATCCTGAAGCCCGGACCGCTCGTCCTCGCGGTCTCCGGCGGTGCCGATTCAACCGCGCTGCTCTTGCTTCTCGCCGACCTCGCCGACGAATTCGGCCTCTCGCTCCACGTGGCGCACTTCGATCACCGCACCCGTCCGAAGGCGTCCGCCGCCGATGCGGACTTCGTCGCTAAGCTCGCGAACCGTGTGGGTGCACCGATCAGGGTCGGGCGCGCGGACAAACCCACAAGGAGCGAGGACGACGCGCGTCGTGCGCGCTACGAGTTCCTCCGCCGCGCCGCGCAAGAGATCGGCGCGACCGCGATCGCCACCGGTCACACCCGCGACGATCAGGCCGAGACCGTCCTCCTTCATCTTGCCCGGGGGAGCGGTCTCGCAGGCCTCGCCGGCATGCGCCCGCTACGCGGCGGCATCGCGCGCCCGATCCTGGCCATCGGGCGCAAGGACACCGCCGCCGTGTGCCGCGCGGCCCGGATCCGACCGCGCGTGGATCCGACGAACCGCTCGCTCAGGTACGCGCGCAACCGCGTGCGCCTCAAGGTCGTCCCGGAGCTCACGAAGATCAATCCGCGCGCGACCGAGGCGATCGCACGGCTCGCCGAGGCCGCTGCGGGGGTCGAAGGCGAGGAGGAGCAGGCGGTCGCCCGCGCGCTCGCGAGCGCGACACGCGGCGACGCGATCGCGATCGATGCGCTCGCTGACGACGAGCTCCGCGGTCAGGTACTCGCGCTCGCGTGGACGCTCGCGACGGCTCGAACGCTCACCGCCAGGCATCGACGCGCGCTCGAGCAGCTTACGGCGACCACGGATGGCACAAGATCGATCGATCTTCCGGGCGGTCGCGCGGTACGTGAATACGGAATGCTCCGCATCGTCACCGCCCGCTCGGAGGCGCCGCAGGATGACGTGCGGCGACTCGAGCCGGGGCGGGAGATCACCTGGAACGGTTGGCGCCTCGCCCTCGGCGTCCCGCAGACGGGCGATGGGAAGGCAGAGGCGCGCGTTCCTGTGAACCTGGTAAGAACTCTTGAAGTACGCGGACGCCGTCCCGGGGACCGGCTTCTCGGGCGAGGCGGACGCAAGCTTCAGGACGTGTTCACTGACGCCAAAGTGCCGCTCGCGTTGCGCTCGCGCTGGCCCGTCATCAGCACCACGGAGGGCGTTTGGTGGGTTCCTGGCCTCACCAAGGCCCCGCCTGACAGCGACGGAACACCGCTTGCGGTAGCGGCTCCGGCGCACTTTGGGAACGTCCTTTGGACCGCTCGCGTTAGACAGGTAGCATCGAAGCGAGAGCCGACCGCCAAGCGGTCGCGGAGAGGACCTAGTAGCTGAACCTCGACAACCGGATCTTCAAAAACGGCATCCTGACGCTGCTCCTGGTCGTAATGGGGCTGGCGTTGCTGTACGCGTACCGGTCGCAGACGCCATCGGTTCCCGAGGTTTCGATCACCGCGGCGATCCAGGACATTCAGGCCGGGAAGATCAAGTCGGTCACCGTGGTCGCCAACAAGGCGACGCTCGACTATCGCAACGGGAGTCAGAAGGAGCAGGCGCAGCTCCAAGAGCAAGACCAGCTGCTCTCGAAGGCGATCACCGACTATAACAACGCGAATCCGTCGCAGGCCGTCGAGCTCAAGTACCAGCCCGACAACAACTCACTCTCCATCGTCGGCTCGATCGTTTTGAGCCTCTTGCCCGTCTTGCTGATCGGCGGCTTCTTCTTCTACATGATGCGGCAGGCGCAGGGCACGAATAACCAGGCGCTGTCGTTCGGAAAGAGTCGCGCGCGGATGTTCATCGGCAACAAACCGACGGTGACCTTCGACGACGTCGCCGGCGTCGAGGAGGCCAAGCAGGAGCTCACCGAGGTCGTCGAGTTTCTGAAGTACCCGGAGAAGTTCAGCTCGCTCGGCGCCAGGATCCCGCGCGGCGTGCTGCTTGTCGGGCCGCCCGGCACGGGCAAGACGATGCTCGCGCGTGCCGTCGCCGGCGAGGCGGGCGTCCCGTTCTTCTCGATCTCGGGCTCCGAGTTCGTTGAGATGTTCGTTGGCGTCGGCGCCTCCCGCGTGCGCGACCTCTTCGACCAGGCCAAGCGCAATGCGCCATGCATCGTGTTCATCGACGAGATCGACGCGGTCGGGCGCCAGCGCGGCGCCGGCCTCGGCGGCTCGCACGACGAGCGCGAGCAGACCTTGAACCAGATCCTCGTCGAGATGGACGGCTTCGACACCGGCACCAACGTCATCGTCGTCGCCGCCACGAACCGCCCGGACGTCCTCGACCCGGCGCTTCTCCGGCCCGGCCGGTTCGACCGTCAGGTCGTGCTCGACCGCCCCGACATCAAGGGCCGGAAGGCGATCCTCGACGTGCACGTCCGGGGCAAGCCGCTCGACAAGAATGTCGACCTGCTCCGTATCGGGCAGATATCGCCGGGCTTCTCGGGCGCGGACCTCGCCAACGTCGTGAACGAGGCCGCGATCCTCGCCGCGCGCCGGAACAAGAAGCAGATCGGACAGATCGACTTCGAGGAGGCGCTCGAGAAGGTCGCCCTCGGCCCGGAGCGCCGCTCGCGCGTGATCACCGAGAAAGAGAAGTGGATCGTCGCCTACCACGAGGCCGGCCACGCGCTCTGCTTCAAGCTCCTCAAGCACACCAACCCGGTGCACAAGATCTCGATCGTCGCCCGCGGCATGGCCATGGGCGTCACCTGGTCGCTTCCGCAGGAGGACCGCTACTTCCGGACCCGCACCGAGTTCGAGGACGACATCGCCGCCGCGCTCGGCGGTTGGGTCGCCGAACAGCTCCACCTCGGCGGGGACGCCACGACCGGGGCTTCGAACGACATCGAGAAGGCCACCGAGATGGCGCGGCAGATGGTCACCAAATTTGGCATGAGTGAAAAGCTTGGCCCGCTCCAGTACGGGAAGACCGACGAGCTCATCTTCCTGGGCCGACAGATCCAGGAAGAGCGGAACTACTCCGAGGAAGTCGCCAAGATCATCGACTCCGAGGTCCACGACATCGTCGACCGCGCCCGCCAGCGGGCCTACGAGGTGCTCACCACCAATCGCGAGAAGCTCGACCTGATCGTCAGCAAGCTCATCGAGCAGGAGACCCTGGAGGCGGACGAGTTCAACAAGCTGTTCGAAGCCCCCGAGGAGGGTCTGCCGGTGGCCGCCTCGACGCCCGGCCCGGACGCGACGCCTCCGGGCGCTCCGGCCGGCGAGGAGCGACGCCGGGAGAAGGGCGAGAAGGGCAAAGGCCCGGCACCCGCCCCGACGCCTGCCTAGCAATTCGGCGCTCGCTCCATAACGACCGGCACGCCGTTTGCTTGTACTGATCGGCGATGGCCGACCTCATTGTTGTGACGATGCACCGGACGCTCCGCAGCGAAACGGCGCGGCTCGTCGCGCTGTGGGCATTCACGGCGCTTCTTGCGGTCGCCTTCCTGGCGATGCTCGTCGGCGACCAGGTCCAAGCCGCCGGTTTCTCTAACTCGCTCTAGCGTCCCGGCGTGCGGCTCTTCATAGCGATCCCTCTCCCGCCGGACGTTGCGCACCGCGCGTCTGCGCTCCTTCCTCCAGCTTTGCCGGGCCTGCGGCGCGTGCAGCCCGAAAACCTGCACGTGACACTTGCCTTTCTTGGTGAGACCCCCGAGTCGCGCCTTCCCGACGTCGCGGCCGCCGCGGAGGACGCGGCCCGCGCCGTCCGCCGGTTCACGCTCGTCTTCGATCGAACGGGTCGCTTTCCGGAGCGCGGGCGGCCTCGGGTGCTCTGGCTTGGGTTCGCCGATGGTCTCCCATGCGTTCAACGCCTCGGCGAGGGGGTTTACCGGGCGCTGCGAGAGAACGCACTTGACTTCGAGGGTGGTCCGCTTTCGCCACACATGACACTGGCGCGCGTCCGCGACGAGGCCACCGCCGACGAGGCCCGGACCGTCGCCGCAACGATCGATACGCTCGAGGTCCCGAGTCTTTCGGTCGACGTAGGCGAAATCGCTGTCGTTCAGAGCGTGCTTTCCTCGAAGGGCCCGCGATACACTGCCCGCGCGACGGCTCCGCTCGGAGGGCTGGGGAAGGAAGCAGGATGAGCATCGAGGCGCTGAACGCGGTCCTCGACCGTGCCATGAACGACGCCACGTTTCGCGCGAAGCTCGCCGCGGACCCGACGTCGGCGCTGGCGGGCTACGACCTCACCGACGACGAGCGCTCGCGCTTCACGGCCGGGACAGCACAGGCGGAGCGGCTGGAAGAACGCATGTCCAAGACCGACCTTTCGGCCGTGTTCAGCGCGAAGACGTCAACCCCGAACGTCCGGACGCCCCCGAAAACAGGCCGCCGCTAGGGCGCTCCATCGGCGCGGGCCGCGAGGATCTCGCTGACGAAGGGTCCAAGGTTGAAGGCCGCGAGCGCGAGAGCCACGAGGATCCCCAGCAGATCCCGAAGTGAGGCGTCGACCCGGTCCGCGAGCACGCCGTCCACCAGGCTGGGGACGCCCACCAGGACCAGCGCGGTCACGCCGATCACGTAGGCCAGCGCCGCCGCGGCGTAGGCGACAAAGCCCGCCTCGAGGCGGCTGCGCGGACGCCGCGGGTGCTCCAGCAGATCTGTGAACACGAACCGGAGCGCCTTGTGGCGGAGTGCGTTGACGTTCGCGAGGTCTTCGAGGACGTAGTAGCCGTCGAACTCGAGGAGCGGCGAGAAGTTGAACACGACGCTCGCGAGGTTCGCGACGGCCAACCAAATAGCGATGAGCTGCAGAGGGCCGTCGGTCCACGCCGCGACGAGTCCGAGCAGGCCCGCGAGACCGAAGTTGAAGAGCGGACCTGCGGCGTTTACGAGCGCTCGACGGCGCCGGTCGATGAGCCACGCGTCCGAGGTATCGACGTAGATCACTGGCGTGAACCAGAGCAGCCCCAGTCCGGCGCGTCCAACCCGCCGGCCCCCGGCCTTCGTGGCGAGCGCATGCGCCGCCTCGTGCCCGATTCCCGCGACGAGCAGGCCAGCAAAGGCGACGAGGATCCCGCCGAGGCCGAAGTCGTTGGGCGAGGCCTCCCGGAACACGGAAGCAAGCGCACCGAGCCCGACGATCCCGAACCCGACCGCAGCCGCGACGCCGCCAGGGGTGAACGCAAACCCGAGGAAGCGGAAAAGGTGCGTCGCGAGGCGGTCGGCGTCGTGCATCTCCAGGCGCGGCGCGATAACCAGATCGGTCACGCGCGCGAATCGGCTGTTCGCGTCCTCCGCCACGATGCGCGGCGCGGTGGCCAGACCGGCTGACTGCAGGGTCGCGACGGTCGCGAACACAGCCTGCGGATCGAGAGCTCCAGTGCGTTCGAAGTGGCGGAACGCCAGATCACGAAGCGTGCGCTCGCCGTCGAGGTCCCGGTAGATCGCGAGCGCCTCGCGCGTCAGTCTCAAGTAGGCCCCCGTGGCGCTGTCGCCGAGGATGGTCGCGGTCGGGTCGTCCGGTGCCGGCGCGATGGTCGGTGTGCCGGACCGCCGCGGCGCGTGCCGCCCCTGCATCGCGGCTTCGAGGCGGTGGACCAAGTGGCGGTGCTTCGCCACGACCGGACGCACGTCGGAACCCAAGAGACGGAAGGCCTCCACCGGCGTCTTCGCTCGGACCGTTGCGGTCCTGATCGCGCCGGTAAGTGCGCCGACGTCGCCCACGAACGCGCCGCTCCCAAGCGTATTCAGCACACGCCCGCCGGATCCGCCGCGCACGATCTCGACTTCGCCAGTGCGGATCAGGTAGGTGTCGTCGCCCTCCTCGCTCTCGCGCAACAGCTCGTCCCCTTCGGCGAACCGCACCGGCTCGAGCTTGGCCGCGAGCTCGTCGATCGCGCCCGACGGTAGGTCGGCGAAGGGGCTTGAGCGTCCCAGAAAGTGCGTGCCGTGACGCACGAGGGCAAAGGCATCGAGGGTCGACGCGAAGGCGGCCGAAGCGCTGATCGCCGCGCGAAGCGCGACGGCGGGGATCCGCAGGGCGCGGCACGAGACGATCGCGGTTACGGAGGCGTTCCGCGGCTGCCCCGAGAGGATGGCCATCTCCCCGACAAGCACGGGCGCGGCGAGCGTTCGCAGCGTGCGCCCATTCGGACCGGCGGCGACGCGTACGCGACCACTGGTGAGCGCATAGGCCGCGTCGGCGCTTTCGCCCTCCCTGACGATCGTTGCTCCGGCGGAGAACCGCACGCTCGTGCTCGCCGCCGCGAGGCGTGCCCGCTCCTCGGGTTCCAGGACAAGCAACGGACCGAAGTCAAGCGGACCGGACACGGCCCGCAGGTTAGCGAGGGCGCTCTGCACACATCCGTCGGGAATGGCGCCTCAAACGGTGTCGTTCCATATTTCCGAGCGGTAGACTCGGAAATCGGAGGGCGGCGTGAGACCGATCGGCGTGATCTATGAGAACGAAGCCTGGCTGGAGCCCCTCTTCGGCGCGCTCGACGCGGTCGAGGCGCCGTACGAACGGCTCTTCGCCGTGGACGCCACGTTCGACCCAGCCGGACCCGGGCCGCGGTGGTCGCTGGCGGTGAACAAGGTCTCGCCGTCGAGCTACCTGCGAGACCACGCAGCGGCGATCCCCTTCGCGCGGTCGTTCTTGCCCTTCCTGGAGGAGCGTGGCGTCCCGGTCGTGAACGGCAGCCCCGCGTTCCGACTCGAGACCTCGAAAGCGCAGCAGCTCCTTCTCCTTCACTCGCTGGGGATCCGCGGGCCGCGAGCGCGAGTCGTGACGAGCCAGGCGCGAGTCAGCGAGGCTGCCGCAGGGCTCCGCTTCCCGGTGATCGTGAAGCCGAACATCGGGGGGTCCGGCGCCTTGATGCGCCGGTTCGACGAGCCGGCGGAGCTCGCCGCGGCGGTTTCCTTCGAGCTCGGACCCGATGGCAGCGGGATCGTCCAGGAGTATCTCGAGCCTCAGGATGGTGCGATCGTTCGCATCGAGTTCCTCGACGGCGAGTTCCTCTACGCGATCAGCATTACGAACGACCGCGATCAGGATTTCAATCTCTGCCCGGCGGACATCTGCCAGGTACCCGATCCGCTGGCGGAGTTCGACAACAATCCGCTCGACGCGCCCATGAAGAAGCCGCTCCGGATCGAGGCATTCGATCCGCCTGGCGAGATGGTCGACGCGGTCCTGCGTATCGCGCGTGCGGGGAAGCTCGACGTCGGCGGAGTGGAGTACCTCGTGGCGGCCCGCGACGGGCTTCCGTACGTCTACGACATCAACGCGCTGTCGAACTTCGTCACCGACGCGCCGTCGCTCGTCGGCTTCGATCCCCACGCTCGTTTCGCCCGGTGGCTCGTGGAGCGCGCGTCCCGCACTTCAGACCACGCCTTCGAGGAGGTTCTTCGATGATCCGCAAGGCCGATCCCTATCGCGACACCGATGTCATCGACGCACGCGCCCCGCGAACGAACCAGGCCATCGTCGGGAGTCTCTCGCTTCTCGCGGTCCTCACCGGGTGGTGGCCGATCCTCGGCGTGCTCGCCGGACAGCTCGCGATCGGTCTGCTCTTCGGACGCCGCTACTGCGTGCCCTGCCTCTTGTACTTCGAAATCATTCAACCGCGGATCGGCGAAGGCCCGATCGAGGACAGCCGCCCGCCCCGCTTCGCGAATATCGTCGGCGCGGTCTTCCTCGGCGTCGCCAGCGTCGCCTACCTCGCGGGCATCACCATCATCGGCCAGGCCCTTGGGCTGATCGTCGCCGCCCTCGCCCTGCTGGCGGCGACGACGGGGCTCTGCGTCGGCTGCGAGATCTATCGCTTCGCGGCGCGACTTCGCGGGGTTCGCGCCAGGCGGATCGACAGCATCGATCTGGTCGAGCTCGGCGCACCGACCCCCGCGGGCGAGGTCGTCGTTGAATTCACGCACCCGCTGTGCACCGACTGCCGAACGCTCGAGGACGAGCTGCGCGCGGCGGGACGCACTGTCGTGACCGTGGACGTGTCCCGCCGTCCCGAGCTCGCGCGCAAATACGGCGTCGCGCTCGTGCCGATGGCGGTCGCGGTCGCGCCCGGCGGCGCCGTCGTCGAGCGTCTCGTGTGACGCTACCCGCGATCGAGCAGCGCGTCAGGGAGATGCGCGATTCGGGCGAGCTGAGCGGCCTGCCGGGCGAAGGTGCTCCACTGCCCGTCGATCCCGACAACGGTGCGGGCGACGCGTGGGCCGCGCGCCATCTCGTCCGAACCTCCCGCGCGCGGCCGGAATGGGTCGTGCTTCGACAGGAGATCGAGGAGCTCCGCTCGCGGCTCGCGGCGCGCGTTCGCGCGCATCAGGCCTGGCTCGAACGTCGTGCTGCGTTGCTCGATCGCGTGCCGGCCGAGCGGATCTTGCGCGAGGTCGCGGCGACGCACGCTGCCGACGAGCGCGTGCGGAACCAACAGACCGTTGCGGTCGGGGAACTGGAGGCGCTCGTGCGGCGACACAACCTGCTCGCGCCGAGCGCGTCGCTCCATGTTCACGTGGTGACGCTCGAAGGACTGCGCGCCGGGACGGGCGACCGGCGCGGCTAGGCCGCGCGCTCACCTCGTCCGCGCTGCGCGGGCGGGCGCACCGGTCCAAGGCGGCGGTAGTTGGCGAACGCGTACCGGTCACACGCGATCTCGGCGCTCGATCCCCAGCCGTGGGTCAGGTAGAGCCACCAGTGGCAGAACTCGTGGAGGTAAAGGAAACGGATGACGTCGCGCCTCGTGCGAAACAGCACGATCGGGGTACCGTCAGCCCCGAGGTCAACGAGCTCGCGGAATGGCCGGAAGGGCTCCGGCACCTGCAACACCATCTCGGGCTCGTCCCAAAACGTGAAAGCCTGAAGGTGCGGCGCCGTCCGGTAGCGGAGCGGCTTGACCGTAACCCGATAGCCGGTCGCCGTGGGCAGGCCACGTAGAACCTCGCGGATATCCACGGCCGAATGGGTCCGCAAGGTCGAGCGCACGGCCATCCGCCCGAGGGGGCGGCCGGCCGGGCGAAGGCGTCTCACTCTCTCAATCTAGCGGCGAGGGGTTGCGTAGCGCGTCGCGCCGCCGGCACACGTGAGAGGTCGTAGGGTCGCGAAACCGCGTCGCCCGCCGGCGCACGTGAGGGGTCGCAGGGGCAAGCCCCTGCAATAGAACGGGTGCTAGGATTTCGGGGAACGTCGCTCGAGCGGGAGCGATTAGGCCGTGGATGCCGGCAAGAGAACCGGGGTGAGGTGTGAGCCCGGGACGGCGAAAGCGGCGCGAATGGGTCCCGCGAGACGGTGTCGCGAAGCGAAGGTCCGCACTAGCGACGCCCGGAAGCCCACCGTTAGAAGGGCGCTCCGTGATAGCGGAGGCTGAGGGTCCGCCAGCGATGGCGGGCCGAGATCGGGTGGCACCACGAGCCCTCGTCCCGTGATCGGGCGAGGGTTTTTGTTTTCTTGCCGGCGCGGCGGTAGGGGCCCAGGGGGCAGGGGCCCCCGGACGCGAAGCGGAGCGCCGACGAAGGAGGCGACACATGACGGCGGTGCTGACGACAAAGACGAATACGCGAACGCTGGTGCCGGTGGTGCGCGAGCGGCTGGCCGATCTCGAGACACCGGTCTCCGCGTTCGCGAAGCTGCGAGCGCTTGGCGGCGCGTTCCTGCTCGAGAGCGTCGAGGGCGGCGAACGCATGGGCCGTTATTCCTTCATCGGCGTCCTGCCGCGGGCGACGCTCGTCTTCCGTGACGGCACGGCGACGATCGTCGAAGATGGCGGCGCTCGGACCATCGACTACGCCGATCCGCTCGACCTTCTCCGCGACGAGCTCGGTCGCTACCGGCGCGACGATGGCCATGACCTCCCGCGTTTCTCCGGCGGCGCTGTGGGCTATGTCGGCTACGAGGCCGCGCGGCGCTTCGAGCGCCTTCCAGCGGCAGCTCGCGATGTCTTGCGCCTGCCGGAAGCGGCCTTCGCGATCTACGACACCGTCGTGTGCTTCGATCACGTCCGGCACTCGCTCGCCGTGCTGGCACACGACGTCGCGGGCGAGCGCGAGTCCGCGCAGGACCGCATCGCGCGGGTGTTCTCCGCGCTCGACGCTCCGCTCGTGCTGCCAGAGATCACCGAACGCACCGTGCGCAGCATCACCGCGAACGGAACGCCCGACGAGTTTCGCACCCGCGTCGCCCGCGCCCGCGAGCTCATAGCGGAGGGGGACTGCATCCAGATCGTGGTTTCGCAGCGCTTTGACGTCAGACCGGCGCCGGAGCCGCTCGCGCTCTACCGCGCACTGCGGCACATCAATCCATCGCCCTACATGTTCCTGATCGGCGCCGGCGGGGCCACGATGGTCGGTGCGTCTCCGGAGCCGTTCGTGCGCGTGGAAGCGGGCCGCGTGGTGATGCATCCGATCGCCGGGACGCGCCCGCGGGGCCGCGACGAGCGGGAGGATGGCGCGAACGAGCAGGAGCTCCGGTCTTCGGAGAAGGAGCGCGCCGAGCACGTGATGCTCGTCGATCTCGCGCGCAACGACATCGGCCGAGTCTCGCGTGCGGGCACGGTCCGCGTGCGCGAACTCATGCGCGTCGACCGCTTCTCTCACGTGATGCATCTCACGTCCGTCGTCGACGGCGAGCTCGCCCCCGGCCTCGACGCGCTCGATGCGTTCCGCGCGTGCTTCCCGGCTGGGACGGTCTCCGGCGCGCCGAAGATCCGGGCCATGGAGCGCATCGCCGAGCTCGAGCCTGACCGGCGCGGTCCATACGCCGGCGCCGTGGGCTACATCGGGTTCGACGGCCGTCTCGACACCTGCATCGCGATCCGTACGGCGGTGATCGGGGACGGCGTCTGCCGTATCCAGGCCGGCGCAGGCATCGTCGCCGACTCGGACCCCGCCGCCGAGGAGCTCGAAACGCGCGCCAAGGCCCGCGCGCTGCTTCGCGCGATCGAGCTCGTCGACGGAGGGGAGGCGCGGCCATGACGAAGGTGCTGCTGATCGATAACTACGACTCGTTCACCTACAACCTGGCGCAGGCCTTCGGGTCGCTCGGCGCCGAGGTTTCCGTGGTACGCGCGGACGATCCCGCGCTCGCGACCGCCCTGGACCAAAAGCCCGACCGGCTCGTGATCTCGCCGGGCCCGGGGCGACCGGAGGTCGCCGGCCGATCGCCGGCGCTGGTGCGAGAGGCGCCCGAGCGTGGCATAAAGACGCTCGGCGTATGCCTCGGCTTGCAGTGCGCGGCGATCGCGTTCGGAGCGAGCGTGGTGCGCGCACCGGAGCCGCGCCATGGCAAGACGTCGCTCGTTCGGCATGACGGCAGCGGCATCTTCACAGGAGTGCCCGATCCGACCGAGGCGACGCGCTACCACTCGCTGATGGTCGACGAGACGAGCCTTCCCCCGGAGCTCGTGGTCACCGCGCGAAGCGACGATGGCGTCGTGATGGCGCTTCGCCATCGCACACTTCCGCTCGAGGCCGTGCAGTTCCACCCGGAGTCGGTGATGACCGCGGACGGAATGCGCATGTTGGAGAACTTCTGTGGACGCGCGTGAGGCGCTGGGCGTAGTCGCCGCCGGCCGGACGCTGGCGCGCGACGAGGCTCGTGCGGCAATGGCCTCGGTCATGGCCGGGGAGGCCACGCCCGCTCAGCTCGGCGCGCTCCTCGCGGCGTTGCACGTCCGTGGCGAGAGCGTCGACGAGATCGCCGGCTTCGCGACGGCGCTGCGCGAGGTCGCGGTTCGGGTGACCGTGACCGGCGACGCGATGGACATCGTCGGCACTGGCGGAGATCGCTCGAACAGCTTCAACATCTCGACCGTGAGCTCGCTCGTGGTGGCCGCGGCCGGCGGTCGGGTGGCGAAGCACGGAAACCGCGCCGCGTCGAGCGCGTGCGGAAGCGCCGACGTCCTCGAGGCGCTCGGCGTGAAGATCGATCTCGGGCCGGACGGCGTTGCGCGCTGTGTCGAGGAGGCCTGCGTCGGCTTCATGTTCGCGCCGCGATACCACCCGGCGATGCGCCACGCCGCGCCGGTCCGACGTGAGATCGGGATCCGTACCGTGTTCAACGTGCTCGGGCCGCTCGCGAACCCGGCCGGCGTGAGGCGCATGCTGCTCGGCGTGCCATCCCCGGCCCTCGGCGAGAAGATCGCGCGCGTGCTTTCCGAGCTCGGCACCGAGCACGCCCTGGTCGTGCACGGCGAGGATGGGCTCGATGAGATCAGCCCGAGCGGACCGACGCGCACGTGGGAGGTCCGCGGCGGGAGCGTGCGCGAGGGGCGGATCGATCCGAAGGAGCTCGGGGTCGCGGCGGCGCGACGGGAGGAGATCGTCGGAGGAGATCCCGCCAGGAACGCGGCGATGGCCCGTCGTGTCCTCGGCGGCGCGAGCGACGGGACGCGGAGCGCGATCCTCCTGAACGCGGGCGCAGCGTGTTACGTCGCGGGCCTGGCGAATGACGTGCGGCAGGGGATGAAGCTCGCGGCCGACGCGATCGATCGCGGCCGCGCGACGGAGGTGCTCGAGCGCTTCATCACGACGAGCCAGCGCCTCGGGCTGGCTGAGGCGGCGCAAGCGTGACGGATTTCCTGGAACAAGTCATCCGGGAGCGGCGCATGGATGTCGCCGCGGCACGAGAGCTCGCACGAGAGCTCGGTAGGGATGCGGACATGCGCGCGAACGCCGCCGCGTCGCCGAACACGCGGATCGGCTGGTTTCATCAGACGCTCTGGAACGGTCGCGCGAACCTCATGGTGATCGCCGAGGTGAAGCGCCGCTCGCCTGCGCTCGGGGTGCTCGCGACCGATGTTGACCCGGCGGTCCAGGCGCGGCGATACGTGGCGGCGGGCGCTCGAGCGATCTCCGTCCTGACCGAGCCGCGACACTGGGGCGGCTCGCTCGCCGATCTCGCCGCTGTGCGTGCGGCGGTCGACGTGCCCGTTCTCGCAAAGGACGTGATCGTCGATGCGTATCAGGTGTACGAAGCCCGTGCTGCGGGCGCGGACGCCGTCCTTCTCATCGCGGAAGCGTTCGCGGGGCGTGAGCTGAGGCCGGTGCTCGATGGCGCCGGCAGCGCGGGCACCTATGTCGCGTATGGGCGCGGCGGCCCGGAAGGGACACTCCGCGAGCACGATCCGCTTCGCGAGATGGTCGCGCTTGTGGAACGCTTGGGAATGACTGCGTTCGTCGAGGCCCACGAGCTCGCAGCCTTTGGTCGCGCAGTTGCGTGTGGCGCCAAGGTCATCGGCGTGAACGCGCGGAACCTTCGGCGCCCTACCGAGATCGATGTCGGCCGTGTGCGGCAGCTGCACACATTCGTCCATGCGGACCAGGTCCTCGTCGCCGAGTCGGGCATCAGTTCGGTCGATGACGCGCGGATGCTTCCGGCGCGGGTCGATGCGGTCCTTGTCGGCACCGCGCTCATGCGCGCGGAAGACCCCGCGCCGCTCATCCATGGCATTTCGTCCATCCGGCGGACAGTGCACGCATGATCACCAAGACGCGACCCGGGCGCTACGGCGAATTCGGCGGACAGTACCTGCCCGAGACGCTCATGCCGGCGGTCGCCGAGCTCGAGGCCGCGTGGCTCGAGGCGCGCGCCGACCGCGTATTCACCGACGAGCTCGCGCGTCTCCTGCGCGACTGGGTCGGCCGTCCGACCCCGCTGACGGACGCGCCGCGGCTCGCGCGCGCGGTCGGCCTCCCCCGCGTGCTGCTCAAGCGCGAAGACCTCGCGCACACCGGCGCGCACAAGATCAACAGCGCCGTCGGGCAGGCGCTCCTGGCGAAGCGGATGGGCAAGCGGCGCATCGTCGCCGAGACCGGGGCGGGCCAGCACGGCGTCGCCACCGCGGCCGCGTGCGCTCTCCTCGGGCTCGAGTGCATCGTGTACATGGGCACCGTCGACGCACGACGCCAGCAGGCGAACGTCTTCCGCATGAAGCTGCTGGGCGCCGAGGTCCGCGAGGTCGGGGCCGGGAGCCGCACGCTGAAGGACGCGGTGAACGAAGCGATCCGCGACTGGGTGACGAACGTCCGCACCACGTATTACCTGCTTGGCTCCGCGATCGGTCCCCATCCGTATCCCGCGATGGTCCGCGACTTTCAGTCGATCATCGGCACCGAGGCCCGCGATCAGAGCGTCGCGGCCCTCGGGCGTCTGCCGGACGCGGTCGTGGCGTGCGTCGGCGGGGGCTCTAACGCCATCGGTATCTTCAGCGCGTTCCTCGCCGACAAGGGTGTCCGTCTGATCGGTGTCGAGGCGGGAGGTGAGGGCATCGCCAGCGGCCGTCACGCGGCTTCGATCGTCGGCGGGGCCGTCGGCGTGCTGCACGGCTCGCGAACGCTCGTGCTCCAGGACGAGCACGGCCAGATCCGCGAAACGCACTCGGTGTCCGCTGGCCTCGACTATCCGGGCGTGGGTCCCGAGCATGCCGAGTTGGCAAGGTCGGGGCGGGTCCGGTACGCCGCGCGCACCGACCGCGAAGCGCTGGATGCCTTCGCACTGCTGTCGCGGACGGAGGGCATCATTCCCGCGCTCGAGCCGGCGCACGCGATCGCCGAGCTGCCCGCTATCGCGCGCGACGGGGCCGATCATGCCGTCCTGGTCTGCCTCTCCGGGCGGGGTGACAAGGATCTCGAGATCGTGATGCACGAGGGGCTCCTACGGTGACCGTATCGACCACCCGCAGCGGGACGGAGCGGATCGCCCGCGCCTTCGCGCACGCGCGCGAGGAGCGGCGCCTGGCGATCGTCGTCTACCTCACCGTCGGCTACCCCGAGCGCGCCGCCACCGCTCCGTTGCTGCGCGCCGCGCTCGAGGGAGGCGCCGACCTGATCGAGCTTGGCGTGCCGTTCAGCGATCCACTCGCCGATGGCGCGACGGTGCAGCGGGCGAGTGAGATCGCGCTTCGGAACGGCGTGACGCTCGCCGATTGCATCGGTGAAGCGGAGACGCTTGTGCGCGAGCGAGACGCCCCGGTCCTCCTCATGGGCTACGCGAATCCGTTCTTGAAATACCGGCGTGGTCTCGCGGACTTCGCCGCCGACGCCGCACGCGCCGGCGTCGCCGGAATCATCGTCCCGGATCTGCCCGCGGAGGAGTCGGCGGAGTTCGACGCCGCGCTCGGACCGGAGGGCCTGGCGCGCATCGACCTCTATGCGCCGACGACCCCCGATGCCCGGCTCGCGCGGCTCGTCCCATCAGCGCGCGGCTTCGTGTACTGCGTGTCGCTGACCGGCGTGACCGGTGCGCGCCGCGCCCTCGGATCGGACGTTGGCGATTTCGTCGCGCGGGTGAGGCGTCACACCGACCTTCCCGTCGCCGTCGGCTTCGGCATCAGCGCGGCGGAACACGTCGCGTCGCTGCGCGGGGTCGCCGACGCTGTGGTGGTCGGGAGCGCGGCGCTGGACACAATCGCGGCCGCGCCGACAGAGCGGCGGGCGGACGCGCTCCGCCGATTCGTCTCCGGCCTCGCTGCTGCGGGGAGGGCCTGATGCCCGTCCGCGGCATTCGCGGGGCGACGACCGTGATGAAGAACGAAGCGAGCGCGATCTACGGCGCCACGCTCGAGCTCCTCACGACGATCGTGAAGCTGAACGGCGTACGGCCCGAGGACGTCGGCTACGTCTGGTTCACCGTGACCGATGACCTCGACGCATCCTTCCCCGCGGACGCCGCTCGCGCGGGTCTTGGCTGGACGGACGTGCCGCTCATCTGCGGGCGTGAGATCCCGGTCCCGGGAGCGCTCGAGAAGTGCATTCGCGTGCTCTTCGCCTGGAACACGCCGAAGACCCAGACCGATATCCGACACGCTTTCCTACACGGCGCGCGGGTGTTGCGTCCGGCGTGGGCCGTTGACCTGCCGGGCGACGCGCCGCTCGGGGTGCCCTAAGTGCTCGTCGTCATGAAGCGCGACGCAACGAAGGAAGAGATCGAGGCGGTGGTCGAGCGCATCAAGGAATTCGGCATCACGCCTATCCCGCTGCCCGGTGCGGAGCGGACGGCGATCGGCACGTTCGGGACGACCTCACGCGAGGCCGCCGAAGCAGTCGAGTCGCTGCCGGGCGTCTCGGAAGTCGTTCCGGTCAGCCGACCGTTCAAGCTCGCATCGCGCGAGGTCATCGCAAGCGACACCGTCGTCCGCATCGGCGATGTCCCGGTCGGGCATGGCCATCCGTTGGCGGTGGTGGCCGGGCCCTGCGCGGTCGAGTCGCGCGAGGTGACGCTCGAGACGGCACGCGGAGTGCGGGCCGCGGGCGGAGCTGCGCTGCGCGGCGGGGCGTTCAAGCCGCGAACCTCTCCATACACGTTCCGGGGCATGGGCGAGGAAGGCCTCGAGATCCTCGCGGAGGCGCGGGCGGTGACAGGGCTGCCCATCGTGACCGAAGTCCTCGCTCCCGAAGACGTCGACGCCGTGGCGCGCGTCGCCGACTGCCTTCAGATCGGGGCTCGCAACATGCAGAACTTCTCGCTCCTCGACGCGGTGGGCGAGCAGACCAAGCCCGTACTCCTCAAACGTGGGATGTCCGCCACCGTGGAGGAGCTGCTGCTCTCGGCCGAGTACGTGCTCGCCCGCGGTAATCGCAACGTCATCCTGTGCGAGCGCGGCATTCGGACGTTCGAGCGCTACACGCGGAATACCTTCGACGTGAACGCGATCCCGCTGCTCAAGCGTCTCACCCACCTGCCTGTGCTCGCCGACCCCTCGCACGGAACGGGGAAGTGGTACCTCGTCGCGCCGGTCGCCCTCGCTGCGGTCGCGGCCGGGGCGGATGGGCTTTTGATCGAGGTGCATCCCAGCCCGGACCACGCGCTCTCCGACGGCTTTCAGTCGCTCAACTTCGACAACTTCCGCGCGCTCATGTCAGCGGTGCCGCACGTGGCGCGCGCGGTCGGACGCACGGAGCAGGTCGCCGCACGTTGAGGATCGGCGTCGTTGGTCTCGGGCTCATTGGCGGCTCGCTGGCGCTGGCGCTCCGCGAGCGGCACGACGTGACCGGCTACGACATCGACGAAGCCGCTCGCCGAGCGGCGGCGAGCGACGGGATCCGCGTCGGCTCCAAGCTCGACGACCTGGTGCCCGCGGACGCGGTTCTCGTCGCGACCCCGATGCCGGCGATCGTCCCGACGCTCGAGCGTCTCGCCGCGCGCTCGAACGGCGCGGTCCTTCTCGACACCGGATCGCTGAAGCGCGCGGTCGCCGACTTCGCCGGCCGCGCGCCCAAGGACGCGCGCATCGTCGGGGGGCATCCGATGGCCGGGACGACGTCCTCCGGCTTCTCCGCGGCGGACAGGCACCTCTTCCAGGGTCGGCCGTTCCTCCTCGTTCCCACGGAGCGTTCGGACGACGCGGCCATGGCCGTGGCGGGCACGATCGCACGGGACGCCGGCGGCACGGTGACGGTGTGCTCGGCGGCCGTGCACGACCGCGCG
>Ga0209056_10001039_pt1 | contig 30707 bp, 26 predicted proteins | sample GraSoiAngelo_114_FD_185876 | JGI IMG/M metagenome (GOLD analysis project Ga0209056, IMG submission 185876) | Grasslands soil microbial communities from the Angelo Coastal Reserve, California, USA - 14_0903_13_40cm (SPAdes) (version 2) | ecosystem: Environmental > Terrestrial > Soil > Grasslands... | reverse complement strand
CGCCGCCGGCGAGGTAGCGGGCGCTTGTGCAACGATCGCCGAAGGGACAAAGGCCGCGAGGCCCAAAGCGAACGATCGAACTCGTGCAAGCATCGGAGCCTCGGCAAAGAAGTGAGGTATAGGTCGAATTAACGCCCGCGCGACGCCGGTGGCCAGAGGGTATGTTTGGACCGTGACATTTCTCTTACTGAGCCTCCTTCTCCAGGCTCAGACGGGAACGCTGGCCTCCATCGAGCGCCAAGTTGCACGTGCGGAGCGCAGCGAGCTTGGGGAGCCTGGGAGCGAGCGATTCTTCCGCATCGGCCATGACCGGCTCCTGCAATACCGCGGGCAGATCGAATCGTATTTGCAGGCCAAACCGGATGATCCGGCCGCCCTTGTGCTGCTGGGACGAGTCGAGCGGTTCATCCTCGGACGGTCGCGAAACGTCAGCTGCGGGCCGGATCATGGATGCGCCGTGGACAGCACCTATGACGACTCATCGGCGAACGCCGCGTTCGACCGGGCGATCAGTCTACAAGAAGGCGACGCGGCGGCGCATTTTTGGAAGGCGCGTCTCCTCGCGGACGGGCGGCCGGTGATGCGTGACGGGGAGTTCGCGTTCGATATCGACACCGGTGCGGCCCTGGCTCACGCGCAACGCGCCGTGGCGCTCGACGCTCGGAACGTTCGCTACCGGGAGTTTCTCGCCGTCACGCTGTCGAACATGGGACGGTACCAGGAGGCTGCCGAGGCGATCCGGCCGGTCCAGGGCGGCAAGCACCTCCTGTCGCTGATCTTCCAGGACCTCGCCGCGGTGCCGATTCCGGAGGGCGCCGTGCCGTGGCCCGGCGGCCATGCCGCGTTCGCTGCGGTGGGGCTCGACGAGAACCCGCCGCGATTCGTCGCCCAGACGGGTCGCAGCTGGGTCACCGACCTGTCGCTCGAGCAGTTGGAAGCGTTTTACCGGCGCCGCTGGCCGGCGTTCAGATTCTTTCGCGTTCAGGGTGACACGGGCCAAAGAGGAGGAATGCAGTACCTGCGTCCTGACCGCAACGGCAAGCTGCAGCCCGCGCGCGATTCCGCGTTCATTGACCAGCTCGAAAGCGCCAGCGCGTTCGCGGGCGTCCTCCTGGCCGTCGGTCAGTCTGGTCCGCGGTTCGACCAGCCCGGCCTGCAATATCCCGCCGCCGTCGCGGGGAAGGATGTCTTCCTGGAGATCATCATCGTGACCGGCCGCAGAGGTTCCCGAAACTGAGCGTGGCGAGCTCTCCTCCCGTCGTCTTCGCAATCACGGGTGCCTCGGGCGCGCCCTATGCGGCCCGCCTGCTCGAGGTTTTCGCCACGAACCACGTGACGACCTGGCTGCTCGTGTCCGCGCACGGCTGGCGGCTGCTCGCCGAGGAGTGCGGGATCAAGGACGAAGCGGCGCTGAAACGAGCTACCGGCGGCGACTGGGGCTGCGTCCGGCTGTTCAACGATGCGGATCGGGGCGCCGAGCCCGCTTCGGGATCGGTGAAGACGCTGGGGATGGTGGTCTGTCCGTGCTCGATGGGCACACTCGCCGCGATCGCGCATGGAACCAGCCGGTCGCTGATCGAGCGCGCCGCAGATGTCACGCTCAAGGAGCGGCGCAAGCTCGTGCTTGTGCCGCGTGAGACGCCGCTCTCCCTCGTGCACCTGCGCAACATGGCGCTGGCGGCGGAAGCGGGTGCGGTCGTCATGCCGGCGGCGCCGGGGTTCTACCAGCGACCGAAGGATATCGGCGAGCTCGTCGACTTCATCGTCCAACGCATCGTCGATCAGCTCGGGCTCGAGATCAAGTTGATCAAGCCCTGGCAAGGCTGACGATGGACGTCCGGGAGCTGCTGGCGCGCGAGGTGACGCCGGAGCTATATCGCGAGATCCGCGAGCTCTGGAAAGCCCACTCGATTGCCGAAGACAAGCGTGACATCGCCGGGCTCATCGCGACGTTGACGCCGGACTGTGTGTACGAAGTCCTCCCCGACGGCGGCCGCTGGGAGGGCCATGCCGGGGCAACACGTTTCTATATGGAATTGCTGGCCGCCTTTCCCGACATCCACTTCGATCTGCAGACCATCGTCATCGGGCCGCAGGGCGTGTGCGAGGAAGCGCGAGTCACCGGGACGCACCGGGGCAAGTGGCTCGAGCGCGCGGCGACGGGCGAGCGCGTCACCTTTCGGGTGGTAATTTTCTTTCCATGGGACACCAAACGACGCAAGTTCGCCGGCGAGCGCGTATTCGTGCTGCCATGAGTTTCCTCGTCGCCAGCCTCGCGCTGGTATCGATCGCGTCGGCGCAGGATACGACGCGCTACACCCACGCCGACACGCTGCGCGGCTCCAGCGGGCCCGCGCGTGCGTGGTGGGACGTGCAGTTCTACGATCTGCACACGCGCGTGAACCCGCAGGATTCGAGCATCAGCGGCTGGAATGGCATCACGTACCGCGTCCTGCAACCCGCGCGCGAGATGCAGATCGATCTGCAGATGCCGCTCGTGGTTGACAGCATGGTCCAGGACCGCCGGAAGCTCAATTACCGGCGGGACGGCAATGCGTTCTTCGTGACGCTGACGGCACCACAACGTGCCGGGGCGACGCGGACGATCACGGTGTGGTATCACGGCAAGCCGCGCGTCGGGCGGCGCCTGCCGTGGGACGGGGGGTTCACATTCCCCAAGGACAGCCTGGGCCGGCCATGGATCGCGACCGCGAACGAAGGCTTGGGCGCCAGCGTGTGGTGGCCCACCAAAGACTATCTCGCCGACGAGCCGGACAGCCAGCGCATCGCGATCACCGTGCCCGATCCCCTGATCGACGTATCGAACGGTCGGCTGCGGAGCACCACGAAGAATGGCGACGGCACCACCACGTACGAGTGGTTCGTGACGAGCCCGATCAACACCTACAACGTCACCATCAACGCGGGCTACTATACGCACGTCAGTGACACGCTCGACGGCGAAGCGGGAAAGCTGTCACTCGATTTCTGGCCGCTCGATTACCACGTCGACACCGCGCGGCGGCAGTTCCGGCAGGTGATCCCGATGATGCGGTGCTTCGAAAAATGGTTCGGTCCGTACCCCTGGTACGCCGACGGCTACAAGCTGGTCGAGACGCCGCACCTCGGCATGGAGCATCAGAGCGCCGTCGCGTACGGCAATCATTATCTCAACGGCTACCTGGGCCGCGACTTGTCGGGCACAGGACTCGGCCTGCAGTGGGACTTCATCATCGTGCACGAGAGCGCCCACGAGTGGTGGGGCAACAACATCTCGGCCCAGGATCACGCCGACATGTGGGTGCACGAGAGCTTCGCGAATTATGCGGAGGGGCTCTATACGGAGTGCCGGTTGAGCAAGAGTGCCGGTGCGGCGTACATGATCGGGGCCCGTTCAGGCATCCGGAACGACCGGCCGATCGTGCCGGCGTTCGGCGTCAACGCGCAAGGCTCCGGCGACATGTATCCCAAGGGTGGGAACATGTTGCACACGATTCGCGCGGTAATCGGCGATGACGTGAAGTGGCGCGACATTTTGCGCGGGCTGAACAAGACGTTCTATCACCAGACCGTCACCGGCAAACAGGTACAGGACTATATCAGCCGCGAGTCGGGGATCGATCTCAGCAGGGTCTTCGAGCAGTACCTCACCACGACCAAGATCGCGGTGTTCGAGTACCGGCTACAGGGGAGTACGCTGTCGTACCACTGGACGAACGTCATTCCGGGGTTCGACATGCCGGTGCGCGTCCAGATTCCGGGGATGGGGACTCGGCTACTCCGTCCCACCGAAGCGTGGCAGAGTTTCGAGGCCTCACCGCAGGCGGGCGAACTGAGCGTGGACGAGAACTTCTATGTGACGGCGTCGCAAGCGCCGTGAGACTCGGCGTCATCTCGGATACGCACGGTCTGCTGCGGCCGAGAGTTTTCGAGATCTTCAAGGAAGTCGATCACATCCTGCACGGCGGCGACGTGGGGCGGAGCGATCTCTTGGTCGAGCTGGGCGCCCTCGCCCCAGTGACGGCGGTGTACGGCAACACTGACGGCTTCGATTTGCGGGCGCAGCTTCCGCAGGTCGCCGAAATCGAGCTGGACGGTTTTCCGATCGTCGTGACGCACGGCGATCAGTTCGGCAGCCCCAATCCCGCCAAGCTGCACGAGGCTTTCCCCGATGCCGAGATCATCATCTTCGGGCATAGTCACCGGCCGCTGCTCGAGCTGGTGGACAAGACAGTGACGGTGATGAACCCGGGTGGTGCGGGCGCGCCCCGGTTTGGGATTCCGCCGAGCGTCGGGATTCTGGAGCTCGAGGCGGGGATTCCGCCGCGCGGACGGATTGTAGCGCTTCAGTGAGACTCGGCGTTGCGGTCGTGCTCGTCGCGGTTCTTGGGTGCGCCAGCCATGCCGTCCCTCCTCATGCTCGGGGCCCGGCCCCAAGTCCCTCCAGGCGTGCGTCGCCGTCCGCCGTACCTGGTGCGTTGGACGATGTGCTGCGGAGCGATCTGGCCGCCGACCACGCGTTCCCGTGGTCCGCAGGGCGGCGGCTCGCCTGGAGCGACTTCCAGGGGTCCCCGCCCTCGGAGGGCTCGGAGGGGGCGAAGATCTCCTACACGCTGTACTCAGGCTGGAAATGCAAAGGTGCGGCGTTCGAGTTTCGGATGATCGCCGGATTCCGGCCGCGGCAGTCCTGGGTCAAGGCGGTCGTCCTGAACGACAGCATGCAACGCCGGACGGTCCTGGGCCACGAACAGACGCATTTCGATTTGGCGGAGGTGCACGCCCGCCGGATGCAGCGGGCGTTCGGCGATCTGGCCCGCCCCTGCGCAAGGACCGATGCGGAGCTGAGCGCCCTGGCGCAGCGGCTCACCCAGGAGGAGAAGGCCGAGCAACGCCGGTACGATGAGGAGACCAACCATGGGCTCCTGGCGGACCAGCAGGCGGCATGGAGCCGGGACGTCGCGCAGCGGCTCGGCGGCTCGTAGGCCATCTAGCGTGGAACGGAAAACGGCTGGATTGTGTCTAACTTACGGCTCCCCCGTGAGGTAATACCATGCGTGCGCTTCGACTTCCCTCGCTGGCAACGCTGCGGGCGTTCCGTCCCACTCGGCGGCAACTGATCGGGATCGGAATAGCCATTCTCGTCCCAAGCGCCTGGCTGCTGGCGCGCGGTCCCGCAGGCCCGGACAATTCCCTCGTCGCGCGCGTCAAGCGCGGTCCGTTTGCCGTCACGGTCACGACGTCCGGCGAGTTGCGGGCGCGGCAGTTCGTCCAAATCACCGCCCCCGCCGGCGCGCAGCAAGCGGGCGCGTGGCAGATGAAGATCCAGTCCATTGTACCGGAAGGCACGATCGTAAAGCAGGGTGACGTGGTCGCAGAGCTCGACCGCTCGACCCTGGCGAACAAGCTCGACGAGGTGCGCCTCGCCCTCCAGAAGGCGGAGGCGCAGTACGAGCAGGCGATGCTCGACTCCACCCTCACCCTGTCGACCGCACGCGAGAACATTCGCACGATGGAGTTAGCGCTGGAGGAGAAACGTCTCGCCAAGGAGCAGGCGGTCTACGAGGCGCCCACGGTGCAGCGCCAGGCCGCGATCGACTACGAACGGGCGGACCGCGCGCTGACCCAGGCGCGGTCGGACTACGACACCAAGACGGAGCAGGCGCGCGCAAAGATGCGCGAGGTCGGCGCTGATCTCCAGCGGCAGCGAAATCTGCTGAAAGCCGTGCAGGACGTGATGGCGGGGTTCACGATCCGCGCGCCAGCGCCCGGGATGGTGATCTACGTGAAAGAATGGAATGGCCGCAAGCGCACGGTCGGCTCGCAGGTGAACGCGTGGGAGCCGGGCGTCGCCACGCTGCCGGACCTCACGCAGATGGAGTCTGTCACCTACGTCAATGAGATCGACGTGCGCAAGCTTGCCGTCGGCCAGCCGGTGACGCTCACGCTCGATGCCGATCCTACCAAGCACCTCACCGGAGCCGTGGCGAGTGTCGCGAACGTCGGTGAACAGCGGCCGAACGCCGACGCGAAAGTCTTCGAGGTGAAGGTGACGGTCCAGGGCTCGGACACGACGCTGCGTCCCGGGATGACGACGGGGAACGCGATTGAGACCCTCAAGCTCAATGTGGCGCTGTACGTGCCGCTCGAAGCGTTGAGCAGCGCGGGCGGCGTCCCGTTCGTGTATCGCCAGGACGGTGGACGCATCGTGAAACAGGAAGTGATCACCGGACCGATGAACGACGACGAAGTGGTGATCGTGCGTGGCCTCGAGGAGAACGACCGAGTGCTGCTGACGCCTCCACCGGATCACGACCGAATCGCGCTGACGCGTCTCCCGGCCTCCGCGCGCGACAGCCTGCCGGTGGCGGGCGGTGACACCGCCCCCCGGGGTGGCATCGCGGTTCCACCGCCAGTGCGGTGAACGTCGCCGAGCTGCGCCGCCAGTTCATCGCGCACGTTGGATTCAGCATGCGCACGGCGGTCGAAGCCGTGCAGCACAACAAGCTGCGGGCTTCGCTCACCTCGCTGGGCATCCTGTTCGGCGTCGCCTCCGTCATTGCGATGCTCGCGATCGGGAAGGGCGCCGAGCGTGAAATCCTCGAGCAGATGCGCCTGCTCGGCTCGAACAACGTGATGATTACGCCGCTGGTGGAGCAGCGTGAGGGCCCCGCCGACGACCAACCCGACAAGAAAGTGACGAAGTTCTCGCCCGGCCTCACCTACGCGGACGCCCAGGCGATCGCCCGGGTGGTTCCTGGGGTGGAGGTGACGAGCGCGGAAGTCGTCCTCAATACGTCGCTCACGCGGGAGGGACTGCGTCGTTCGGGAAAGTTGGTCGGCGTGGACACCACGTATTTCCGCCTCACGAACCTGGCGCTTGCCACCGGGGCGACGTTCACCCCGCCGCAGGTGGAGCGCGGGCTTCCCGTCGCGATCATCGGCCATGGCGTACGCACGCGCTTCTTCACGACCGAGGATCCTATTGGCCGGCCCCTCAAGGTCGGCGAGAGCTGGGTCACCGTCGTCGGCGTGCTCCAGGATCGTCGCCTTACCCAGCAAACCGCGCAGCGCCTCGGCATCCGCGACGCCAACATGGACGTCTACGTCCCGGTGCGCACCGTGCTCATCCGTTTCCGGAACCGTGCGCAGCTCACGCAGCGCGATATCGAGCAGGCAGCCCGGGAGGTCACCGTCACCACCACCAGCGACGCGCCGACGGAGTCCGAGCAGCAACGTGAGGAGCGCACCAACCGCAACCAGCTCGACCGGATCATTGTGCGCGTCACCGAATCGCGCTACGTGCCGTCGGTCGCCGACGTCCTGCAACGCATGCTCGCCCGCCGGCACAACACGGTCGTGGACTTCGAAATCACCGTGCCGGAGCTGCTCCTCCGCCAGGAGCAGCGCACCAAGACGATCTTCAACGTCGTGCTCGGGGCGATCGCCTCCATTTCGCTCGTGGTGGGCGGCATCGGGATCATGAACATCATGCTCGCGTCGGTCCTGGAGCGGATCCGGGAGATCGGGGTGCGTCGCGCCATGGGCGCCACCCAGAAGGACATCCTCTTTCAGTTCCTGAGCGAGGCGGTGCTGATCAGCGTGGCCGGTGGCGTGGCCGGTATTCTCGTCGGCGTCGGCCTGTCGATGGGCATCGAGCGGTTCGCGGGAATCACCACGATCGTGTCATCCCTGTCGGTGTTCGTCGCCTTTGGGGTGTCGTTCACCGTGGGCCTCGGGTTCGGGATCGTGCCCGCCTACCGCGCCGCGCGACAGGACCCAGTTGTCTGCCTCCGCTACGAGTGATCTCATGAACAACCGCGTGTGCATCATCCTGGCCCTCGCCCTGGGCGCGTTCGTGACACGCACGCTCGCTGCCCAGACGGCGCCTCCCGATTCCTCCAAGGCGATCACGCTGTCGGAAGCCATCGCGCTGGCGCAGCAACGCGGGCACCAGGCCCGCGCCGCGCGGGCCGCGCGTGAATCGGGGCGCTACCGCCACCGTGCCTACCGCTCGGGGCTGCTGCCGCAGCTGTCCCTCGGCGGCACGGTGCCAGCGTACAACAAGTCGATCATTTCGGTGCTCCGGGACGACGGCAGCACCGAGTTCGTACCCCAGCAGCAGACCGACGCCAGCGTGACGGTCACGCTCGCTCAGAAAATCCCGGTTACGGGCGGCGACCTGTTTGTGTCTTCGGCGCTGGCTCGGCTCAGGGTGAGCGGCCCGGCAGCCTACCAGTCGTGGTCCTCGACGCCGGTATCCGTGGGATTGCGGCAGGACATCTTCCGTCCGAACACCGCCGCATGGGACGGTCAGGAGGACGCGGTGCGCGCCGAGCTGAACGAACGCGCATACCTCGAAGCGATGGAGGACGTGGCTCTCCAAACAGCTGCGCTGTTCTTCGACGTGTACGCCGCCCGCGTCGCGCTCCAGAACGCCGTGACGAATGCCGCGGTGAACGACACGTTGTACCGCCTGAACACCGGGCGGTTTGAGGTCGGCAAGATCGGGGAGAACGACCTGCTGCAGAGCGAGCTCGCGTTGCTTCGCTCCCGCACGACCCTCGAGTCGGCGCGGCTGGAGCACGAACGCGCGACCGTTGCCCTTCGCCTCGCGCTCGATCTCCCCTCTGGGACGACGGTCGAGGTCGCCGTGACGGGGGAGGTCCCCGAGTTCGAGGCCGACACGGCTCGGGCCGTGGCGGAAGCCTTGAAAAATCGGGCCGCGGTGACGGCCGTCGCCCTCGATGACGTCCAGGCCCGGCGGAGCGTCGCCGAGGCGCGGCTTCGTTCGGGCGCCGGTGCCACGGTCCAGGCCAGTTACGGATTCAACGCCACGGCCCCGGAGGCGAGCCTCGCATATCAGAACCTGCTCGAGGCTCGGCGCTTCACGCTCTCGGTACAGGTTCCGTTGTGGCAGTGGGGCGGCCGTCACGAAGGGGTGCAGGCGGCGCAGGCCGACCGCGAGCGTGTCGCCAACCTCTCGGCGGCCACCCTGGACCAGCTCGCGCACGACGCCCGCTTCGCCGCGCTCGCACTCGCACAGGCCCGCCGCACCGCGCTGCTCGTGGCGAAGTCGGACAGCGTCGCCGCCAAACGGTTCGAGGTGGCGTACAATCGCTACGTGATCGGCCGCATCACGATCGACAACCTGTACATCGCCCAGGCCGAGAAGGACCAGGCGCTGGTCGAATACGTCCGGGGGCTGCGCGGATACTGGGCGGCGCTCTATCGCCTGCGCGGTGCCACGCTCTTCGATTTCGCTGCGGGAGGGCCGATTCGGGAGTGACAATCGATGGACTGTCTCGCTCAGTGTTCCATCATCAGAGCGGGCGGACCTGCAGGTACACGGTGACGCCCACCGGCGTGCGGCTGCCGTAAAACAGCCGCAGCTGCTCCGGCACAACGTCGACGTTTCCCCGTCCGCTGAGCCACGCCCCGACGCTATGGATCTTGCCGACGCGCCTGGCATAACCCAGGGAGAGCGACCAATGCGAGCTCTTCGGCCGTGCGGGTCACGTATTCCGCGCGGCCGAAGATCGCGTTCCGGCCGTCGAGCTCGATGTTGGTCTCGATCAGCGCGGTATTCAGGAGGCGACGCGTGTCCGTGGGCACGTTCGCGCCCCAGACGAACGACGTTGACCATCCTCCCGCCACATGCAGCGCCGAAAACTCCAGGCGGTGGAGTGGCTGGTGTTCGTGCGGACCTCGTTCGCATGCGCCCCGTTGAAGACCGAAGCCTCCAGATGAACCTTGGGCGTGAAGACTCCGATTGTCGCGACGCCGAAGCTCTCGTGCGTGATATCTTGCGTATGATGGGGGCGATCGTACATGACAGCGACTTCGCTCAGCAACTCGTGCGGATGCATGCGATCGGTGACTGTGCCGCCGCGATAGGGCTGCGCGACCTGCAGCAGCTGCGGATAACCGGCCCGCGTCACCATGTTGATACTGCCCAGCTGATAGTTGCCCCGCGGCCCGAATTCCTGGATGAACTGCCCGAAGACGCTGCCGTGGACCATCACACTCCAGTCGGATGCCTCAAAATGAAAGCCACGCATCGGTGCGACTGCCGGGAGCCACGAGGTTCCCGAGCCAAATGGCGGATAGATGGCTCCCATCATGTGGCCTTCGTGCTGCGCCACCGCTGGTGTCGCCGCGAGGATTAACGCGAGCTCAATGAACCAGAACAGGGGCCCGCCGCATGCACAGCAGATGGTGACGGCGAGCAGAGGTTTGGCTGCGCGACGGCGCACGCCGAAATCTAACCCGCGTGAATCCTTGGCTTGACCGGTCACGTACGTCGTCTTAGTTTGACCGCAGTGGCTCCCCGAATCACATGCGAAAGGGTTTCGGACTGAAATGATTCGTCAATCCACCGTTACGCCAATGCTGCGCCGCCTCTGGGCGGGGCCGGGCCTGCTGTGCCGGTTCGCGCCGATTGTCGACGCGCGTGGGCGTATTGCGTCCGGCATCGCCGGCGCCGGTGGAGGTGGAGGAGCACCCTAGAAGTCGATCGGATCGAGTTCGCGCCGTGATCCGGCCTTCCGGGTGCTTCATGGGACCTGGGAGGCCGTTCTGTTACACACGATTCGAGGATCACGGACATGAGCACGCAGCAACAACTCGACGACCACATCATCGAGCGCTACACAGCCCAGCCGACTCGGCTCCCTGCGGAGCTGCGCCGGCAGATCGAGCACGCCTGGCAGGGCGCGCCCGTCCAGCTGTACGCGCTCGCCGATCTCGACCAGAGCCTGCGGCTGACCGTAGCGTGGCTGGCACTCGGCCCACGTCACATCGCCGTCGCGCAGCGCGAGAGCACAGGCTGGCACGTGCGGAGCGTCGAACGGTCACGCATCGAGGCGATCCGGGAAGCGCCAGGATTGTCGGCCAACACGTTGACCATCCTCGGCGCATCGGGCGAGCCGGCGCTGGCGCTGTTGCGCTACACGCACCGGCAGCGCCGCGCCTTCGAGAACATCCGGTTCGTCCTCGAGGAGCAGATCCAGGGCCACGAGCGAGAGCTCGTGGACGGCGACGCGGACCGCCTGTACGCCGAGAGCGTGGCGCGCCCCATCCGCGATGCGCAGGCGCTCGTCTCCGGCCGGCAAACCGCAGTGATCCGGCGGCTGCTCGGCTACCTGAAGCCGTATCGCCGGCAGCTGACGCTGGGCATGGCGGCGGCGACGGTGATCACGCTGGTCAGCCTGGTGCCGCCGTATCTGGCGGGCCACCTGATCGACCGCGTGGTGCGTCCGGCACAGGCGGGAACGCTGTCACTGGTGCAGGCTGCTAAAGTCGCATGGCTGGCCGTTGCGGCGATGGCGCTCGTCTACCTCGTGCGTCAGCCTGCGGTGCACGTCCGGCTGCGCCTGATGTCGATCATTGGCGAGTGGGTCGCCCGCGACCTGCGCTCCGAGCTGTACGAGCACATCCAACGGCTCTCCCTGGCGTTCTTTTCGCGCAAGCGGACGGGTAGCCTGATCACGCGCGTGTCCGCCGATACCGACCGGCTGTGGGATTTCCTGGCGTTCGGCGTGGTGGACGTGTCGCTGTCGCTCGTGATGCTCGCGGGGCTGGGCACCGTGCTACTGACGCTCGACTGGCGGCTGGGGTTGGTGATGACCCTGCCGGTGCCGGTCTTCTGCTGGCTGATCTACCGGCACAGCGAAGAGATCACGCGGCTGTTCATCCGCGCGTGGCGCAAGTGGTCACGGGTGACGGACGTCTTGTCGGATACGATCCCGGGCATCCGGGTGGTCAAGGCGTTCAACCAGGAGCAGCGGGAGATCGAACGCTTCGGTGAGCGCAACGAGGACGTGACGGCGGAGTTCAACCGCATTCACGCGTCGTGGACCAGGTTCTGGCCGTTGCTGATGCTCGGCGTCCACATGATGACGGTCGCGGTCTGGGTGTTCGCGGTGCCGCGGCTGCTTGGGAGCGGCGCGCAGCTGCCGGTGGGAACGTTCGTGTCGTTCCTGCTCTACACCACGATGTTCGGTGCTCCGATCGAAGTGATCGGGCAGATGGCGCGCACCATCAACCGGGCCACGACCTCGGCGCACCGCGTGTTCGAGGTGCTCGACACCGAGCCGGAAATCCGCGACGTGGCGGAGCCGGTGCGGCTCGAGCCGGTGCACGGGCGGGTCACGTTCGAGCACGTGACGTTCGGCTACGACGGCGTCCGGCAAGTGCTGCGGGGCGTGAGTTTCGACGTGACGCCCGGCGAGCTCATCGGGCTCGTTGGCCCTTCGGGTGGCGGCAAGACGACGATCGTGAACCTCATCGCGCGCTTCTATGACGTGAGCGGGGGAACGATCCGAATCGATGGCGTCGATCTCCGACGGCTCGACACGGGGCATTATCGCCGGCAGATCGGCATGGTGCTCCAGGATCCGTACCTGTTTCACGGCACGGTGCTGGAGAACATCCGCTACGGGTCGCAGGAGGCGCCGTTGAACCAGGTCGTCGCGGCGGCCCAGGCGGCGAATGCCCACGACTTCATCACCAAGCTGCAGCACGGCTACGACACGGTGGTGGGGGAGCGGGGGCACACGTTGTCGGGCGGTGAGCGCCAGCGCGTGTCGATTGCGCGGGCGATCCTGCACGATCCTCGGATCCTCATTCTGGACGAGGCGACGAGCAGCGTGGATACGGAAACCGAGCGCGAGATCCAGCAAGCGCTCGAGCGGTTGGTCGCAGGGCGGACCGTGTTCGCGATCGCGCACCGGCTCTCGACGCTCCGCAAGGCGTCGCGGCTGTTCGTCATCGAGGACGGCAGGCTGATCGAGCACGGGACGCACGCCGAATTGCTGGCGAAACCGGAAGGGCAGTACCGGCATTTGTACGAGCTGCAGCTGCAGCTCCAGTAGAAAGGAGGTGCCATGACGCTGACCTTGGGCAAATCGGCCACCGCCACTCGGGGGGGGGCGCTGAGCCTCGAGTGGCGGGCCGACGGCTCGCTGTGGGCGATGTGGGGGGAGGAGGAGCGGGCGGTATCGGTACGCCGTTGCTTCCCGTGGACCGAGCCGGCGCGGCATCTATCGCTGCGAGATACGGATGAGGAGGAGTTCGCCTTTGTTCGCGATCCGGCGGATCTCGACCAGCGCTCCCGCGCCGCCTTGGAGCGGGCGCTCGCGGTCGCGGGGTTCGTCTTCGAGGTCACGCAGGTGCTCGAGATCGAGGAGGAGGTCGAGATCCGACGCTGGCGCGTGGAGACGCAGCAGGGTCCGCGCACGTTCCAGACGAGGCTCGATGATTGGCCCCGCACGCTGCCCCATGGCGGGCTGCTCATCCGCGACCTCGCGGGGGATCTGTATCACCTGGTTGCGCCGGAGCGGTTGGACCGGGAGAGCCGGGAGCTGTTGTGGGCGTTCGTGGACTGACGGAACGTTGGAATGATGGAATGATGGAATGGTTGTTCGTTCCGTCCTTCCATCATTCCATCATTCCATCATTTCTGGCATCTCCGGCAAAACACCGTCTGCCTTTTATCGATCTCGTGCGTCATGAGCAGCTTCCGCCCGCAATTCACGCACTTCTCGCCGCCCCTGCTGTAGACTCGAAGCTCGAACTGAAACCGACCCCGCTCACCGGTGCCGGTGCGATAGTCCCGCAGGGTCGTGCCCGACGACGCGAGCGCGCGCTGTAGGACGTCCACGATCGCGGCGTGCAGGCGCGCGAATTCCTCGAGCGACATCCTGTTCGTGGGGCGCGCTGGATTGAGCCGGGCGTCGAACAGCGCCTCGTTGGCGTAGATGTTCCCGACGCCCGCGACCCGCCGCTGATCCATGATCGCTTTTTTCACCGCGGTGCGAGTCCCCTTGAGCCGGTCGGCGAAGACGAACGGTGTGAACGTCTCCTCCAGCGGCTCCGGACCGATCCGTCCGGTGTAGGCGATCCAGCCCTTTTCATCGAGTAACCAGATCGTGCCGAGGCGACGGACATCACGGTAGACGAACTTGCGCCCGTCGCTGAGCGTGCAGATCAGGACCGCGTATTTCAGCTCATCCCGCGTGAGCCGGCGGTCGTAGACGATCACCGATCCCGTCATGCGCGGCTGGATGATCATCCGATGGCCGCTCGAGAGGCGAAACACGACGTGCTTGGCTCGCCGGTAGACTTGCTCGATCGTATTGCCGCGTAGAGTGTTGATGAGGCGCGGCTTGGAGACCTCACGCAGGACGTCGGATTTCCTGAGCTCGGCGCGCGCGACGAGAGAGCCCTCCAGGCGCGGGGCGATTTCGCGAACGATCGTTTCGACTTCAGGCAGCTCCGGCACGCTGGATCTCGCGCCAGGCGATGTCGCGCCGCCAGGTCTTGCCCTCGAAGGAAATTCGCTCGGCCCCGCGGCGACTCGCCTGCGCCGCGAGCGCCACGGTGTCGCCAAGGCCGGTCACACTCAGCACGCGGCCGCCCGAGGTCCGCAGTCTGCCCTCGTTGTCGCGGTAGGTGCCGGCGTGAAAGACGATCACGTCGTCACCGAGCTCCGCCGCGTCGGGAAGCCGGATCGCCACGCCCTTTTCCGGATTGTCGGGATAGCCGCGCGCCGCCAGGACGGTGGTGACCGCGGCCCGCTCGACCGACAGCACCTGCTGCGTCGCGACGGGATTCCAGCGCCGCTGCGCGATGGCGGCGAGATGCTCGCTGAATCCGGGCAATAGGGCGGGCAATAACGCCTGCGTCTCCGGATCGCCGAAGCGCGCGTTGAATTCGAGCACCGCCGGCGTGCCGTCAGGCCGAATCATCAATCCGGCGTACAGTACCCCCTCGTACGGCGTCCCCTGCGCCGCCACCTCGCGCAGCACCGGTTCGAAGACTTCCGCGCGGACCCGCGCGAAGAGCGGCTCCGTGGCGATGCCGACAGGACAATACGCGCCCATGCCGCCCGTGTTCGGTCCAGTGTCGCCTTCACCCAGTCGTTTGTGATCCTGCGCCGGCGGCAGGATCAGGACGCGCTCGCCGTCCGTCAGTGCCAGGACCGAAAGCTCTTCGCCGTCGAGGAACTCCTCGATGACGATTTCCTTCCCGGCTTCACCGAGCGAGCCTTCCAGCATTTCCCGCGCGACGCGCACGGCATCTTCACGGGTCTTGCAGACAACCGCGCCCTTGCCGGCGGCGAGTCCCGACGCCTTCACGACGAGCGGCTCTGCCTGATCGCCGATGTACTCGAGCGCCGGGCCCATACCCACGAACGTGGCGCTGGCGGCCGTCGGGACACCGGCACGACGCATGACTTCCTTGGCGTACGCCTTGGATGACTCGAGCCGGGCGGCGGCCGCGGACGGTCCGAACACGCCGCGTCCGGCATCGCGCAGGCGATCGGCGAGTCCCGCAGCGAGGGGCGCTTCGGGGCCGATGATCGTGACGTCGATATCGTGTTGAGCGACGGCGGCAGCGACTTCGTCTACGGCCGTTGCCGAGATCGGGAGATTGGTGGCGAGCGCGGCGGTGCCGGGATTGCCCGGGGCCGCGAACAGCGTCAGGTCGTCAGAAAAGGCGGAGGCGGCGTCGCGACGCAGTGCCCAGCAGAGGGCATGTTCGCGGCCGCCGCCTCCGACGACCAGTACGTTCACCTCTTCTTGAATGCGTCCGTAAACGCCTGCGCGGCCCGCTTGGCGGAGTCGACCACGTCGTTCACGACCGCTTTCGCTTCCTTCATATAGTGCTCGCGCGCCTCGTCGATGTCCTTGTCGATCGGCCGGTTGTCGGCATCGGGGCCACGGCGCGTGTACTCGCCGTTCAGAATGCGCTCGTAATGACCGGCCTCGATCCACCGCTGCAGCTCGGCGGCACGCAGCGTATTGAACGGATGCGTGCGATCGAGCGTGTTCAGGATCTGGAAGATCCGATCGAGCGCACCGCCTGACTCCTCGTATTCCTTGGCCTGCACGAGGAACTCGTTGAGGTTCATCTGCTTCATGTCGCCGCCGCCCGCCATCTTGAGGTACATGCGCATGGCGGCGTTGGGGTCCTGGGTCGCCAGGAGTCCGGCGCGATCGGAAGAGAGTTCGCTCTTCCGGAACCACTCGAGCAGCGCAATCCGGATGGGCAGCAGGGCGATGCCTGCCAGGAACGGCAACGTCGAGAAACTGAAGTTCAAAATGAGGATCAGAATCGTGACGTAGAGCGCGTGCCCGCTCATGACATGGCCGAGCTCGTGGCCGAGCAGCGTCCGCATCTCGTCGTCATCGAGCAGCTTCAATGCGCCGGAATTGATGACGATGAACGGCCGGTCCATCCCGTAGGCGCCCGCGTTGACGAACGGTGTCTGCGACACGAACAAGTCGGGCTGCGGATCCCAATCCATCGTCGTCAGCACATCGGTGTACAGCTCGTTGAGGCGTGGGAACTGCCTCGGCCCCACGCGGACCGCGTCGGCCTGGAACAGCAGCCGGATGCCGCGCTCGCCGATGAAGCCGTAGATCTTCTTCACCACCTGGTCGAATCCGGGGATGGAGCGCAGCGACTGCAGGGCTGCGCGATCCGCCGGATGCTCCCACGAGACGGGGGCGATCTGGGTCAAGACTTTCCGCGGGCGGGCCGCGGGAAGGGTGTTGGTCGGTTCGGTCATGCGTCACTCCTGCGAATGGATTCCCTCACGTACGGGCTGGGGAATCGCATGTTTCGTGGTAGCTAATCATCAGCCAACGCCTGATCCAAATCACCGATCAGGTCCTCAACATCTTCAATGCCGACCGACAGGCGGATGAGGCTGTCGGTCAGTCCCATGCGGCGCCGCATTTCCGGCGGCACGCTGGCGTGCGTCATCGAGGCCGGATGTCCGATCAGGCTTTCCACGCCGCCCAGCGACTCCGCCAGCGCAAAGATCCTGGTCCGCTCGACGAACCGGCGCGCGAACGCGGTGTCACCCAGCTCGATGCTCAGCATCCCGCCGTATCCCCGCATCTGCCGCGCGGCGAGCTCGTGTTGCGGATGCGAGTGCAGTCCCGGATAATACACGCGCTGCACGCGCGGATGCTTTTCCAGAAACTCCGCGATGCGCCGGCCGTTCGCGTCGTGCCGGCCCATCCGCAGCGCCAGCGTCTTGGTGCCGCGCAGCGCCAACCAGCAGTCGAACGGCCCCGGCACGGCGCCGGACGAGTTCTGAATGAACCCGATACGCTCCGCGATATCGTCGCGGGTCGCGACGAGCATGCCGCCCACCATGTCGGAGTGGCCGTTCAAGTATTTCGTGGTCGAGTGGAGGACGATGTCGGCGCCGAACTGCAGGGGCTGCTGGAAGTAGGGGGTCGCAAACGTGTTGTCGACGACGAACAACGCTTTGGCCTTGCGTGCGATCTCGCCGGTCGCCTTGAGATCGCACAGTCGCATCATCGGATTGGTGGGCGTCTCGGCGTACACGATCTTGGTATTCGGCATGACCGCCGCTGCGACCGCCGGGGTATCGCCGCCGTCCACGAACGTGAATGTGAGGCCCAGGCGCGACCAGATGTGCGTCATCTGGCGGTGCGAGCCGCCGTACACGTTCTCGCCGCTCACCACGTGATCACCCGCCGACAGCAGCTTCATGACCGCATCGAGCGCGGCCAACCCCGACCCAAACGCAAACCCGTGCTGGCCCCCTTCGAGCGCGGCCACGTTCCGTTCGAGCGCCTCGCGTGTCGGATTGCGGGTGCGCGCGTACTCGTAGCCCTTGTTACGACCCAGCCCTTCCTGGATGTAGGTGGAGGTCTGGTAGATCGGGGCCATGACGGCCCCACTGAGGGGATCGCCTAGGTAACCGGCGTGCACGGCGCGTGTCGCAATTCGGTGTGTTAGGTCACGTTCGGCGACTCGCGTCATGGCCGGAACGTAAGGGCGGCTTCCCCACGGGGCAAGCGACCTTTACTTTGGGCGGCGATGCCACCCTTCTCGGGAATGCGCTGTCTCGTCGTTGACGATGAGCCGCGTTTGCGCCGCGTGCTCGTCCGGCTACTGGAGGGCGAAGGCTTTGCGTGCGCCGAGGCCGGCTCGGGGGTCGAGGCGTTGCAGGAGCTCGCGAAGGGACCGGTACCGCTCGTCATCTCCGACTTGCGGATGCCGGAAATGGACGGCGTCACGCTGCTCCGCGAGATCATCACGCGCTGGCCGGAAACGGCCGTCATCGTGGTGACCGCTGTGGCCGAAGTGGAGAGCGCCGTCGCCTGCCTGCAGATGGGCGCGCTCGATTACGTCGCCAAGCCGTTTCATCTCGACGAAGTGCGTGCCCGCGTTTCGCAGGCGCTCGACAAACGCCGGCTCATCATCGAAAATCGGAACTATCAGGCGGGTCTCGAGGAACGCGTCGAGGCACAGGCGCGGCGCATCGAGGAGCTGTTTCTCGAGGGTGTGCACGCGCTCGTGTTCGCGCTCGAAGCGAAGGACGCGTACACACGCGGTCACTCGATGCGCGTGGCCAACTACTCCGTCGAAATCGCCCGTGCCCTCGGCCTCGATAAGGATCTGATCGATACCATCGCGCTCGGCGCCGAGCTGCATGATGTCGGGAAGATCGGCGTCAGCGAGAGTGTATTGCACAAGGCGGGAAAGCTGTCCGACGCCGAATACCGCCACATCATGGAGCATACGGTGATCGGGGCGCGCATTCTGGGGCCGCTGATGCGCGACGCACCCGGCGCCCTGTCGATCGTGCGCTCGCATCACGAGCGGCTCGACGGCACCGGCTTCCCCGACAGCCTGAAAGGCGATCAGATCCCGTTCGAGGCGCGCCTCGTCAGCGTCGCCGACGCGTTCGACGCGATGACGAGCGTGCGGCCCTACCGCCCGTCGCTGTCCGTGAAACACGCGATGCGGGAGCTCGAGGAAGGGCAGGGCGTGCAGTTCGACGCCGAGATCGTCACGGCGTTCCTGCGCGCGTTTGCCGAGGGAACGTCGCTGCCCATTCCGACGCCGCAGCTCCAGCCTCTGCGGCTTCCTACCCGAGCCATGGAAGCCCGTCGCGCCTGATTGATTCATTAGATTGACGGGCATGTCCCCCTCCGACACTCTGATGGTAAGCGTGTCGGGAATTCGAGGTCTCGTCGGTACGGACCTCACTCCCGAAATGGTGGCTCGCTGGGCGGCGGCATTTGGGACGTGGGCAAGGGATGGGAATCGGCCGTCCGGCCGTCGGGCCGTCCGACCGTCGGTAGTCGTTGGGCGCGATGCCCGCACTTCGGGCCCCATGTTCGCGCAGGCGGCAACTGCCGGCCTGAACTCCATCGGCTGCGACGTCATCGATGTAGGCCTGGTTGCCACGCCCACCGTGCAACTCGCCGTGGAGCATCATCGGGCCGCCGGCGGCATCATCCTGACCGCCAGCCACAATCCCATCGAATGGAATGCGCTCAAGTTCGTCGGTCCCGATGGCATCTTTCTTGATAGTGTAGCGGGCACGCGGGTACGCGACTTGGCGGCGGGGGAGCCCCTGCCACGAGCCAGCTACAATGCGATCGGCGGTGTGGAGCCGGATTCGGACGCGATTTCCCGCCATCTCGCCGCGGTGCTCGCGCTTCGCGGAGTCGCTGTGCGGGCGATCCGGCGGCGGCGCTTCCGCGTCGCGCTCGATACGGTGCGTGGCGCGGGCGGTGCGCTCATGCCGGAGCTGCTCGAGCGGCTCGGCTGCCGGGTGACTGCGATAAACCTGGAGACCGACGGACTGTTTCCGCGGCCGCCCGAGCCGGTGCCCGAAAACCTGAAGGCCCTGGGCGCGCTGGTGCGACGAAAGAAGGCCGACATCGGGATCGCGGTCGATCCGGACGTCGATCGACTGGCGATTGTCGATGAGAAGGGTCGAGCGATTGGAGAAGATTACACGCTCGCCTTTGCGATACGGGCCGTCCGGCCGTCCGGCCGTCAGACCGTCGTTTGCAATCTCTCGACGAGCCTGGTTGTTGAAGACGCGGCGAAAGAGTTCGGGGCCACGGTCGTGCGCGCTCCGGTTGGCGAAGCGCATGTCGCGCGCAAGATCATCGAACTGAGAGCCGTGATCGGCGGCGAAGGCAATGGCGGGGTGATGTATCCGGCGCTCCACGTCGGTCGCGATGCGCCGGTGGCTGCGGCGTTGGTGCTGTCACTGCTCGCGCGCGAGCGCACGACGGTGAGCGAACTGGTCGCCCGCGCGCCGCGTTACACGATCGTCAAAGCGAAGGTTCCTCGTGGGGCGCGGCTCGAGCAGGTCTACGAAGCGTTACGCCAACGGTTCGGTGATGCAACCGTTGATCGGCAGGATGGACTACGGCTCTCCTGGCCGGATCGGTGGCTGCACGTGCGGCCTTCGGGCACCGAGCCGATCATTCGACTCATCGCGGAAGCGCCAACGAGCGCGGACGCAGAACGGCTGATAGAAGAAGGGCGGCGGTTATGTGCGGCATCGTAGGATATGTCGGCAAGCGGATGGCGGCGCCGGTGGTGCTCGAGGGTCTGAAGCGCCTCGAGTATCGCGGCTATGACTCCGCCGGTCTGGCCGTCGTCAATGGCGGGCTCGAAATCTTTCGCGCTCCCGGCAAGATCGCCGTGCTCGAGCGCGAGCTTGGCAGCAAGCTGCCCGAAGGCACGACGGCCATCGCCCACACCCGTTGGGCGACACACGGCGCCCCCACCACCGCGAACGCCCACCCGCACGCCGATTGTGGCGGCACCATCGCCCTGGTCCATAACGGCATCATCGAAAACGCAGGAGCGCTGCGCCAGGCGCTGACCAAACGGGGTCATGTGTTTCGCTCGCAGACCGATACCGAGGTGTTGTCGCATCTGATCGAAGAGACGCACACCAAGGGGACGCCGCTGGTTGACGCCACGGCAAAAGCGCTGCGGCAGATCGAAGGCGCGTACGGCATCGCGGTGATCTCGAGCCAGGAGCCGGACACGATCGTCGCCGCGCGCCGCGGCTCGCCACTGCTCGTCGCCATCGGGAACGGCGAGAACTTCGTGGCCTCGGATGCCTCGGCGGTGCTCGCGCATACGCGCTCGGTCGTCTACCTGGATGACGGTGAGATCGCCGAAGTGAAGCCTGCCGAGTACCGCATCATGGACCTCGGTGCGGTCGAGAAGGAAAAGATGATCACGCAGGTGGAGTGGGACCTCGCGACGATCGAGCGCGGCGGCTACGCCCACTTCATGCTCAAGGAGATCATGGAACAGCCCGAGAGCGTGCGGAACACGCTGCGCGGCCGGTTGCTCGAGGAAGAAGGCACGGTCCGCTTCGGCGGCCTGAACATCAGCGACGAAGCGCTCCTCAAGGTGCAGCGCATCGTCATCACGGCCTGCGGCACGTCGTGGCATTCGGCGTTGATCGGCGAATACATGATGGAGGAGCTGGCGCGCATTCCGACGGAAGTCGAGTACGCGTCGGAGTTTCGCTATCGCAATCCGATCGTCGATGAGCGCACGCTCGTGATCGGCATTTCGCAGTCGGGCGAGACGGCCGATACGCTGGCCGCTCTGCGCGAGGCCAAGCGGCGGGGCGCCCGGACGCTCGGACTCGTGAACGTGGTGGGGAGCACGATCGCCCGCGAAGTGGACGGCGGGATCTACCTCCATGCCGGACCTGAGATCGGCGTGGCGAGTACCAAAGCGTTCACCAGCCAGATCGTTGCGCTGGCGCTCCTGACCTTGAAAATGGGCCGGCTCCGCGCCCTCTCGATCCTCCAGGGACGGGAAGTCGTGCGGGCGCTCGCCAAGCTGCCGGACCTCGTGAGCTTGGTGCTGACCAGGGCGCCGCAAATCGAGCAGCTCGCCGATCGCCTGATCCGGGCGCAGAACGTGCTCTATCTGGGCCGCGGCTACAATTTCCCGGTCGCGCTCGAGGGGGCTCTGAAGCTCAAGGAAATCTCCTACATCCACGCCGAGGGATACCCGGCGGCGGAGATGAAGCACGGGCCGATCGCGCTGATCGACGACCTGATGCCGGTCGTGTTCATCGCGCCGAAGGACGGTGTGCACCAGAAGGTCCTGAGCAACATCGAAGAGGTGAAGGCGCGCGGCGGCCGCGTGATCGCGATCGTGACGGAGGGCGACACGGCGCTCGACAAGCTGGCCGATTACCGCATCGAGATTCCCGAGACTCTCGACCTGCTCACGCCGGTGCTGAGCGTTGTTCCCCTGCAGCTCCTGGCGTACTACATCGCGGTTCGTCGGGGCTGTAACGTGGATCAGCCGAGAAATCTGGCCAAGAGCGTGACGGTCGAGTGAGAGTCGTCCTACAGCGGGTCAAACGGGCTGAGGTTCGCGTGGAAGGCCGGGTTACCGGGAAGATCGGGCCCGGCTTTCTTGTGCTTGCTGGTTTCGCTCCCACTGATACGGACGTGCAGCTGACCTGGATGGCCGAGAAGATCCTCGGTCTGCGGGTTTTTGGTGATGCCGAGGGGAAGATGAACCGGGACCTCGACGAGGCGGGCGGCGGCGTGCTCGTGGTTTCTCAATTCACACTCTATGGCGATACCAGCAAGGGACGGCGACCAAGTTTCATCGGTGCCGCCCAGCCGGACATCGCAGTCCCCTTATACGAACGGTTTGTTGCGTTGTTACGGGAAAAATCCAATGGCATCGCCATCGAGACCGGCGAGTTCGGCGCGATGATGGATGTCGAATTGGTCAACGACGGGCCGGTGACGCTGATTCTCGAGCGCTAGCGGGTCACCGGGACGGCCACGATCGCCAGGCGGTCCCCGCGTGGGCTCACCGCTAGGCGCGTCACGCTGCTCAGACCAGCAGCGGCGAGATCCGCCACCTTCTCCCAGGCTCCGCCGCGTCGCGAATCCCACTGATACAAGGTCGTTCCGCTCGCGGTCAACACGATTCCATCAGGCGTCCAGGCGAAGAAATCAGCGCCCGGTGGAATCTTCGCGAGCTCCTTCACGCGACGCCTGCGGATGTCCAGCTCCTCGAGCGTGCTACCAGCGACCGAGTCGCGCTGCACGAAGCTGACCGACGCGCGCCCCGGGATCCGCTGCAATGAACGACCGATGTCTTTGGCCATCACCTCGCCGCGGGCGGTCGGGAAACCGGCATCCGCGATCTGCAATGTCGAAGGCGAGCCGAGGACGAAGAGGACCAGCGTGTGGGCGTCGCCCCAGGCGTGGTAGCCCACCGGTTTGATGGAATCGAGCACCAGGCGTGGTGGCGACCCGGCGAGGTCGAACGCCCACAGGCGCTGCGTCGAATCGGCTTCGACGCGCACCACGGAGAAGCCGCTGCCGTCCGGCAGCGGTGTGGGCGAATACTCGCTCTCGCGCGTCGCGGTGAGCCGGACGCTCGTCTTCGTGTCGATGTCGTACCGGTAGATGTCCGCCTGACTGTCCTCGCGGATCGACGTATAGAGGAACGCGCCACCATCCGGCAGAAAAAACGGCTGGTTGTCGTACCCCGGCCTGGCGGTGACGTTGACAGGCACGCCTACGCTGACGCGACCCTGGGCGACGCGCAGGTCGGCCAGGTAGATGTCAGTCGCAGGCGGCCCTGCGGGAGCGGCAGGTGCGGCTTGCACAATGCACAGCGCCATCCAGAGCACGCCCAAACTTAGCCCGAGCTAGGGGGGAGGGGGGGCGTTCTTGCCGAACGACCCACTCCGCGGTACTTCAAGGGCGTCACCCTAACAGAGGGGGTTCCCATGACGATCCGGTGGACGGTGCTCGCGCCCGCAATGGTCGCACTGCCGTTCGTGGTCAGTGCCTGCATCAATGAACCGACCGCCGCCGGGACGGGACCTCGCCTTTCCGCGGCGAGGCTCGTCGCAGCCGATCCCGTGTCGCTGAAGCTGGACCCGACCGCGGGCAACTTTCCGCCGCCCGACTTCGCCAAGGAGACCGGCAACGGGCCGTACTCGCAGGCCCGGTGGACGAACAGGGTGGCGCTGGACGGCAGGTTCTCGGTGCTGCTGGAGAAGTCGGTCGACTTTGCGTCCTGTTACACGCCAACCCCACAGAACGGGTGCATGGCGTTCGCGGCGGTGATCGTGACCGGGGTCGAAGGGATAACGATCGCCGATCTGGGCAACATCGGCTTCTCGGTAAACGGCGACTGCGGCGCCGGCGCGCCGCGGTTCAACCTGTACTACGACACGAACGGCGACGGCCAGGCCGACGGCGTCGCCTTCTACGGCTGCGCGGCGCACGTGAGCGAGACGACGACGGATTGGACGAGCATGTCCGCGAGCGCGGCAGCGCCGGACTTCTGCTACACGTTCCCATCCGGCGACTGCACGCTGATGCGGACCTCGACCGTGGTCGAGCTGTCGGTCCTCGTGGACGAGCAGGGCGTGTGGCACATCGACCGCGTACAGGCCGCCGGCAGCACCACGGGTGAGCCCAACGGCACCTGACCGAGGTGGGTCAAGGGGTGAGGACGATGAATGACCGTCCCATCGTCCTCGCCTCCGGCTCCCCGCGCCGCCGGCAGCTCCTCGAAATGCTGCGTATTCCCTTCCGCGTCATCCCGCCCGACGTGGATGAGCACGTGTTGCCGGGGGAAAGGCCCGATGCCTATGTCACGAGACTGTCGCGCGCCAAAGCGGAGGCGGTTGTCGCGCGGGCTCCGGGTGACGTGATCCTCGCCGCGGATACGACAGTCGTGCTCCACGGCAAGATCTTCGAGAAGCCGACGTCACCGGCCAACGCGGTTGAGATGCTGGAGCAGCTCCAGGGCAAGACCCACGAAGTGCTCACGGCGATCGCGGTCGCCGAGAACGGGCGGCTGGAGCAGGCGCTCGATGTCTCGCGCGTGACATTCCGGCCCAACAATCGGCAGACGCTCGAGGCATACGTGGCGACAGGCGAGCCGCTCGACAAGGCGGGTGCCTACGCGATCCAGGGACTCGGCGCGCCGCTGATCGAGCGCGTCGAGGGAGACTTCTTTGGCGTGATGGGTCTGCCGCTGCGGCTGGCGTTGGACCTGCTGGCGAAGTTCGGGCGGCCTTACCGCTTCACGCGATAGACCGGCACCTTTTTCGTCTTTCCCTTGACCTGAATCGGCTCGAGGGCCTCGACCTTCGGCGGCTTCTTCAGCGCTTTGTAGAACGGCTCCGAAATCAGAATCTCGTTGCCACCGGCTGATGAGCACAGGCGGCTGGCGGTGTTCACGGCATCGCCGATGACCGTATACTCGAGCCGCCGGTTCGAGCCGACGTTCCCGGCGAAGACTTCGCCGAAGTTGATCCCGATGCCGACGGCGAGCGGCTGGCGCCCCGATTCCTTCCACTTCGCATTCATTTTTTCGAGCGTGTCGAGCTGATCGAGCGCGCATTGCATCGCGCGGTCCGCATCGTCGGCGTGGCCGATCGGCGCGCCCCACAGCGCCATGATCGCGTCGCCCATGAACTTGTCGAGCGTGCCGGAATGCTCGAACACGATGTCCACCATCTCGGTGAAGTAATCGGTGAGCAGTCCCGCGATCTCGTCGGGGTTCATCGTTTCCGACATCGGGGTGAAGCCGCGAATATCCGAGAAGAACACGACCACCGGCTGTTTCTGACTGGGCAGTTTCCCGGCGTCCTGCTGCTCGGCAATGACCGACGCGATGTTGGGCGAGAAGTAGCGCTCGAAGTTCGAGCGCACGAGCGCCTCGCGGCGGATCCGCTCCGACAGCTGCGAGTTCTCGATGGCGATCGCGGTGAGACCGCCGAACGCAATGAGAAACTCGAGATCCTCATCGGCGAATGAATGCGTCGCCGTGAGGTTGTCCACGTAGAGAATGCCCAGGACCTTCTGGTCCGAGCCCATGAGCGGCGTGCACATGGCGCTCCGGACACTCTGGATGAGAATCGATTTTCCCTTGAAGCGCTCGTCGGCGGCCGCGTTGTCCGACAAGATCGCGACGCGCTCCTCCACCGCTTTCCGGGCGATCGACTGCGGGACGTGCTTGGCGGCGCTCGCGTCGCCCGTCCGGCTCTTGGAAATGCGCGGAATCAGCTCGTCCGACTTGCCGTCCAGCAGCAGGATCGAGACGCGGTCCACGTTCATGATCTGGAACGTGAAGTCCACGACCTTGTCGAGCAGGCGGTCGAGCTCCTGCTGCTTCGACAGCTCCTTCGATACCTCGAGCAGCAGCGACAGCTTCTTCTCGCGCCGCTCTTCCTGACTCTGCGCATGGACCTTGAGGTGGGAGGAGCCTTGCGGCTGGTCGATGACGATCGCTGGGACGCCGCCGCTGACCGGCAGCTGCCGCACGATCGTCCCGCCGCCGGCGCCGCCTTTGGCACCGGGTTTGGGACTCGGGAAGTCGGGCGGCGCCACGACCTGAGGCCGCGGCATCGGCGCCGTCACTTCCTTCACCCGAAACGCCACCTTGCCGAAGGTCACGACGTCGTTGGCCCCAGCCTCCGCCTCGGTGATCTTGGCCCCGTTCAGGAACGTGCCGTTCGAGGAGCCGAGGTCGGTGACCCGGACGCCGCTTTCGGTCAGCACGACTTCGGCGTGGCGGCGGGAGATCGTGGGATCGTAGATGGGGACGTCGCTCGTGACCGCGCGCCCCACCACGAGTTTCCGCCCGAGCTGGAGGTCGATCGATTGTTCGCCCGAAGTGCTCAGCAGCTTGAACACAGGCCCCGAAGCTAATCGCCTGCTTTGGCCAGCGCGAGCGCCCGTAGCACAGCCTGTGCCTTCGCTTCGGTTTCGGCGAATTCGCGCGCCGGGTCGGAGTCGGCGACGATCCCCGCGCCCGCCTGCACGACAACCTGATCCTTGAGCACGAGCGCGGAGCGAATCGCGATGGCCGTATCCATGCTCGTCGCGCCCCAGCCGACGTAGCCCACCGCCCCCGCATACGGGCCGCGTCGTTCCGGCTCCAGCTCGTCGATGATCTCCATGGCGCGCACCTTGGGCGCACCGCTGACCGTCCCGGCGGGGAAGCAGGCGCGCAACACGTCGAGCGCGTCGTACCCGTCCTTCAGCCGGCCGCGTACTTCGCTCACGAGGTGTTGCACGTGCGAGTAGCGCTCGATCTGCAGCGATTCGGTCACGCGCACCGTGCCGTACGCTGCCACCCGTCCGACATCGTTGCGTCCCAGATCTACGAGCATGCGGTGCTCCGCGAGCTCCTTCGCGTCGCCGCGCAGCGACGTCGCGAGCGCTTCATCTTCCTCGGGGCTCGCGCCACGGGGGCGCGTGCCGGCGATCGGCCGCACCGTCACTTCGTTGCCCTCGACGCGGACCAACACCTCCGGCGAGCTCCCGAGGAGCGTCACATCATCGAGGGTGAGATAGAAGAGATACGGCGCCGGGTTCAGGGCGCGCAGGTACCGGTAGAGTCGCAGCGGCTCGACCGCGCCGGGCACGACCTGGCGGCGCGACAGCACCGCCTGGAAGACGTCGCCCGCGGCGATGTACTCGCGGATCTTCGCGACATCGCGTTCGAAGGCGGCGCGCGGATACTTGGATTGCGGCGGCGGCCGCAACGCCAGACCGTCGTCGTCGAGGGCCAGCGGCGCCAGCTGGTGCGGCCCGCTGAGGCGCCCAATCAACGTGTCGAGTCGCTCCTGGGCGACGTCGTACAGCCGCAGCCGTTGTGCGGGCGACGATTTCGCCGGCACCTCGACGTTTGCCACGACGATCGCGCGCCCGAACACGTTGTCGAGAATCACGAGCGAGTCCGCGATCATCACGACCGCGTCCGGCACGCCGAGCGTATCGGTCGGGCCCGCGGGCAGGCGCTCGATGCTGCGCACGACGTCGTAACCGAGAAACCCGACGGCGCCGCCCATGAAGCGCGGCAACCCCGGCAGCGCGACGCTGGGAAGAGCCCGCATGCGGTCAGCGAGGTGCGCGACCGGATCCGCGGTCTCGCCCGCCTTTTCCCACCCCGCCGCCGGCGTCCACCGGTCCACCTGTTGCCCGCGATAACGCCATGCTTCCCGGGGCTCGGTGCCGAGGAACGTGTAGCGGGCCCAGCGCTCCCCGCCGACCAGTGATTCGAGGAGAAACGCGAACGGCGGCCGCGCGATCTTCGCGAAAGCAGCCACGGGCGTGTCGGCGTCGGTGACCACCTCGCGAATCACCGGCACGATCCCGCCGCCCTTGGCGCGCTCCAGAAATGCGTCGCGTGGGTCCATGGCCTAAATTTCTCCGCCATGCGCTGGTCTGCCGTGCTGCTGTTCGCCCTTGCAACGCCCACCCGTGCGCCGGCTCAGGCCTGGAACAGCGATTCCGCCCTGGCGCTCGCGCGGCGCGCCATCGAGCGCCGCGCGCAGACCGCGGTCGATACAGCGCTGCGTGACTACAAGGCCAAAGCTCACGGGTTTCTCTTCTTCCTCGGGCAGTTCGGCGAAGGGCTCACCGAGCCGCCGCGGCTCGTCAAGGCGGATCAGCTGGAGCTGGAAGTGTACTGGAAGGCGCCGCAGCTCAGCAAGCAGCGCATCATCGGCTGGCGCGATCGCGCCGAGCTCCCCACCGACATCAACTACCATCGCGATCACCTCGGCATCGTGCAGAACAACTTCGGAACCGCCATCCGGTTGGGCGAGGGTGATGAAGTGCGCGACGTCCCGCACCCGTTGGCGCCCGGCGGCACCGACCGGTACGACTTCGCGTTGGGCGACACGACGGCCATCGTGCTGTCGCAGCGTGCGGTGCGCGTCGTCGCGCTGCGGGTGCGGCCCAAGCACTTCGGCACCGCCGCGATCGTCGGCACGCTGTTCGTGGACGTCGGATCCGCCGAGCTGGTGCGCCTGGCGTTCAACTTCACGCCCACAGCCTATCTCGATCCGCAGCTCGAAGACGTCAGCATCGTGCTGGACAACGCGCTCTGGGAAGGCTTCTGGCTCCCCTACCGTCAGGAGATCGAGATCCGCCGGCGCGCCACCTGGCTCGACATCCCGGCGCGCGGCATCATCCGCGGCCGCTGGGAGATCGACAGCTACGTGTTCAACCTCGGCCTCGAGACGAGCTTTTTCCGCGGCGAGGAGATCACGGCGCTGCCCAAGGCGCAGCGCGATTCGTTCCCCTGGCCTGGTCCCCTCAGCGCCGCGATCCAGGACGTCGCCGAACCGGTCCGCGAAAACGATCTCCAACACGTCCGCGCCGAAGTCAGTCGCATCGCCGGCCGCCGCGCGCTCACCGGCCTCAAGCGCCATCGTCTCGGCGCGCGTGCGCTGAGCGAGCTGGTCCACGTCAATCGCGTCGAGGGTCTGGCGGCGGGGGCCGGCTTCGTGTGGCGTACGTCCGATGATGGCTTCGAGCTTCGCGGCCTGGGGAGTTATGGGTTTGGCGACCGTGAGGGGAAAGGCCTCCTCGCCCTCACGTCCGCGGACGGGCTCGAGCTGACGGCGTACGCCCAAGTGCGAGACATCGGAGACACGCCCGTGATCGCACCGCTGCTCAACTCGATTGCGTCGCAGGAATTTGGCGACGACTACGGCGACTATTACCGCGCGACGGGTGCGCGGCTCAGCGTGCGCGCCGGCATCGGTGCGCGCGGCGAGTGGCGTTTCGCTGCCGCGCGCGAGCATGTCGCATCCCTCGCCGTGCACGCGACTCCGGCAACCGGACGCTATCGCCCGAATCCCGCGATCAGCGATGGCGACTATTCCACCGCTTCGGTGACACTGCGGCGCCGCAGCGAAGGCTTTGCCGTGCGTCGCGATGTCGCGGGAGAGACGACGCTGGAATTCGGCGAACGCTACACGCGGGTCAGTGGGGCGGCGCATTGGCTCGTGCCGCTCGGCGCGGGGGCGAGCCGGCTGTTGACGCGAGTGCAATTCGGTGTCGCAACCCGCTACCTGCCGCCGCACCGCGCGTTCGTCCTCGGGGGCCGGGGGACGCTGTTGGGCGATGAGTTCCGGGAGTGGGGCGGCCGCCGCGCGGCGCTCGTGCACTTCGAGTGGCGCACTCCGGTTCCGTTCATTCGTCTGAGTGCGGGACCGGCGCGCACGCCGGGAACGATCACCCTCGCACCGTACGCGGCGTTGGGATGGACGGATCAGGCGATCGCGCTCACGCCGTGGCGGGCGACGCCCGGGACGCGGGTGACCCTGGGGCTCGGCGCGGAATGGCTCGGGCTGCTCCGGCTCGAAGCGGGCTACGGGGTGCAGACACGCCAGTTACACGTCGCCTTCGACGTCACGCGCGATTTTTGGGACATTTTGTGATGTCGGATACTGGACTGATTGGCCTTCGGGACTAGCTTGGAGGCTACCTCATGCCGGTAACCGCATTCCCAGACGAGTGGTTGGCCCAATCTCTCGAGGGCCTGACGCCCGAGCGTCTTCAGGAGCTGCGGGGGAAGGCGGAGTCCGGCCGGACGCTGTGGGAATGCCTGGTCGCTCAGAAGATCGCGACGGATGCCGAAATCATCGATAAGCTGTCGCATCGCTTCCGGCTGAAGGTCGGGGACGCTTCCAAGATCGATGTCACGGCGCGTGACGGCGTCCCCGAACAGCTCGCGCGCCGCTACCGTGTGCTCCCGCTTCGGCTCACCGATTCCTACCTCGAGCTGGGAACAGCGAATCCCTTCGACCTCGACGCTGAGAAAGCTCTGGCATTCGCGACCGCGCGCGAGATCCGGCTGTTCCTGGTAGCGCCGTCGAAAATCAGCGAGAAGCTGGACGAGATGTACCGGTCGGACAAGGCGATCGACAAGCTGCTCGAGGGGATGGGCGATCAAGAGGTTACGACCCTGGCCGAGGCGCCGCATCCCGAAGAGCTCAACATCTCCGAGGCCGACGCCAGCCAGAAGCCGGTCGTACGTCTGGTTGACATGATCATTTCCGAAGGGATTCTGTCCCGCGCGAGCGATAT
>Ga0209056_10001028_pt1 | contig 30901 bp, 28 predicted proteins | sample GraSoiAngelo_114_FD_185876 | JGI IMG/M metagenome (GOLD analysis project Ga0209056, IMG submission 185876) | Grasslands soil microbial communities from the Angelo Coastal Reserve, California, USA - 14_0903_13_40cm (SPAdes) (version 2) | ecosystem: Environmental > Terrestrial > Soil > Grasslands... | reverse complement strand
TCACCCGTGGATCGACCGCACGGGAAAGATCGTCGGCGCCTCCTTCGTCGCGATGGACACGGGGACGGGGCTCGTCCACATCGCCCCCGGCCACGGCGAGGAGGACTACGACCTGGGCCGCCGGCTGGGGCTGCCGATCTACAACCCGGTCGACGACGACGGGCGCTTCGTTCCCGAGGTCGAGCGCTTCGCCGGCCTCACCGTGTGGGAGGCGAACCCGAAGATCGTCGAGCACCTCCGGGCCGTGGGAGCGCTGGTGGCGGCGGTGCCGCTCACCCACAGCTATCCCCACTGCTGGCGCTGCGGGAACCCGACGCTCTTCCGCGCGACCGAGCAGTGGTTCATCTCTCTCGACCGCGACGGTCTCCGCGCGCGGGCGCTCGAGGCGATCAAGCGCGACGTCCGCTGGTTCCCCCCCTGGGGCGAGGAGCGCATCTACAGCATGGTCGCGCACCGCCCCGACTGGACGATCTCGCGCCAGCGGGTCTGGGGGGTGCCGATCGTCGCCTTCTACTGCCGCGCCTGCGACGCGCTCCTCCTCGAGGAGCGGCTCGTCGAGCACGTCGCGCAGATCTTCCGCGCGGGCCACGGGGCCGACGAGTGGTACGCGCGCGAGGCCGGGGAGCTGCTGCCTCCGGGGACCGCCTGCCCGAAGTGCGGCGGGCGCGAGTTCCGGAAGGAGGAGGACATCCTCGACGTCTGGTTCGACTCCGGCTGCAGCCACGCGGCGGTGCTGGAGACGCGCCCCGAGCTGCGCTGGCCCGCGGACCTCTACCTCGAGGGCTCGGACCAGCACCGCGGGTGGTTTCACTCCTCGCTGCTCGAGGCGGTGGGCACCCGGGACGCGCCGCCGTACCGCGGCGTCCTGACCCACGGCTTCGTGGTGGACGGCGTGGGGCGCAAGATGTCCAAGTCCCAGGGCAACTACGTGACGCCCCAGGAGCTGATCCCGAAGTACGGGGCGGAGGTGCTCCGCCTCTGGGCGGCGGCCGAGGACTACTCGGAGGACATCCGGCTCTCGGACGAGATCCTGAACCGCCTGGCCGACGCCTACCGGCGCCTGCGCAACACCTTCCGCTTCCTGCTCGGCAACCTCGCCGACTTCGAGCCCGCGCGCGATCGGCAGTCCTACGCGCGGCTCGACGAGGTCGACCGCTGGATCCTCGCCCGGCTCGGGCGGCTCGTCGGCCGCGTCGTGAAGGCCTACGGCGACTACCAGTTCCACACGGTCTTCCACTCGGTGCACAACTTCTGCGCGGTCGACCTCTCGGCCCAGTACCTCGACATCATCAAGGACCGGCTCTACACCTCGGCCGCCGACGACCCGCGTCGGCGGGCGGCCCAGACCGCGTGCTACGACATCTTCAGCGCGCTGGCCCGGCTGATGGCGCCGATCCTGACCTTCACCGCCGAGGAGGCCTGGAGCTACCTGCCCGGGCGCCCCCGGGAGAGCGTGCACCTGGAGCTCTTCCCGGAGGCGGCGCGGGAGTGGCTCGACGAGCGGCTCGAGCGCGACTGGGAGCGGCTGCTCGAGGTGCGGCGCGAGGTCGCCAAGGCGCTCGAGACCGCGCGCCAGCAGGGGGGCATCGGCTCGGGGCTCGAGGCGCGCGTGGCCTTCGTCCACGCGCCCGAGGACCTGCCCGCGCTGCTCCACGCCAAGCGCGACCTCCTGGCCACGCTCTTCATCGTGTCGAAGGTCGGCGTCGGCCCGGCCGTGGGGGCGCCGCTCGTGCGCTACGAGAGCCAGGAGATCCCCGGGCTCGTCATCGACGTCGAGCGCGCGCCCGGCCAGAAGTGCGCGCGCTGCTGGACGTGGAGCGAGCGCGTCGGCGAGAGCCGCGAGCACCCCACGCTCTGCGAGCGCTGTCTCCCCGTGGTCGCGCAGATCCGATGACGGCCGTCCTGGTGGTCGCGGGCGCCGTGCTGGCGCTCGACCAGGGCACCAAGTACCTCATCCTCGGCCGGCTCGCGCCCGGGGCGCCGGTCCCCATCGTCGACGACCTCGTGAACCTCACCCTCGTCCGGAACCCGGGCCTGGCCTTCGGCGTCCTCGCGGGGGTGCCCGTCGGCTGGCGGTGGCTCGTGGCGGTCCTCTCCGTCGCCGCGCTGGCGGTCCTCGGGCGCCTGGCCCTGCGGATGCTGCCGGCCTCGGGCTGGCTCGGGCAGCTCTCGCTCGGGCTGATCTTCGGCGGCGCCGTCGGCAACCTGATCGACCGGGCGCGGTGGGGGGCGGTCGTGGACTTCATCGACGTGTACTGGAGGACCTACCACTGGCCGGCCTTCAACGTGGCCGACTCGTCGATCAGCGTCGGGGTCGCCCTCCTCGCCCTCCAGCTCTGCGCCAGTGATCGTCAGCGTGGCTGACGCCGGTCAGCGGCTCGATCGCTGGCTCGCCGCCCGCCTGCCCGAGCTCTCCCGGGCCCGGCTCCAGACCCTGATCGAGGGCGGCCGCGTCACCGTGGGCGGCCGCGCGCGCAAGGCCGCGTACCGGGTGCGGGCGGGCGAGCGGGTCGAGGCGGAGATCCCGCCGGCCGAGGCGCAGGAGCTCCGCCCCGAGGCGCTGCCGCTCGAGGTCGTCTACGAAGACGACGCCGTGCTCGTGGTGAACAAGCCCGCGGGCATGGTCATGCATCCCGGCGCCGGCCACGCCGGGGGCACGCTCGCGGCCGCCGTCCTCGCCCATGCTCCCGAGACGGCGAGGGTCGGCGGCCAGCGCCGCCCCGGGATCGTCCACCGGCTCGACAAGGGCACCTCCGGCCTGCTCGTCGTCGCCAAGACGCGCCCCGCCTACGACTCGCTGGTCGCCCAGCTCGCCGCGCGCACCGTCGCGCGCCGGTACCTCGTGGTCGTCCACGGCCTGCCCACGCCGAGCGACGGCGTGATCGACGCGCCCATCGGCCGCCATCCGCGCGACCGCGTCCGCATGGCCGTCCGCCCGCCGGGGCAGGGCAGGCGGGCCGTGACGCGCTACCGGGTCCTCGAGCGCTTCCCCGCCGTTCCCGCCGCCTACCTCGAAGCGCGGCTCGAGACGGGGCGCACGCATCAGATCCGCGTCCACCTGGCCGCGCGGGGGCACCCCGTCCTCGGCGACGACACGTATCGCCCCCGGTCCCTCCCGCGCCCCGACCTCGACCCCGAGGGGCTCGCTCTCCACGCGGCGGAGCTCGGCTTCGTCCATCCCCTGACGGGCCAGCCGGTCGCGTTCGCCGTCGCGCCCCCGCCGCGGATGGCCCGCTTGCTCGCTCGGCTGCGCGGCCCCGAGAGCCCGACGACCCCGGCGCGGCGGCCAGCGCGGTGAGGGCGGCCCGGGCCCCGCGCGGTCGCCCCAATGCTAGAATGAGCGGCGTGACCCCCCTGACGTTCGTCATCCTGGCGGCGGGCGAAGGCAAGCGGATGCGCTCCCGCCACCCGAAAGTGCTCCACCGGCTGTGCGGGCGCCCGCTCCTGGGCTACCCGCTACGCCTGGCGCGGGCGCTCGGCGACCGCATCGTGGTGGTCGTCGGCCGCGAGGCCGCGGAGGTGCGCGCCGCCGCCGGGCCGGGGGTCGAGTTCGCGGAGCAGGCCGAGCGCCTCGGCACCGGGCACGCCGTCCAGCAGGCGCGGGCGGCGTGCGGGGACGGCGCGATCGTCGTCCTGCCCGGCGACACGCCGCTCCTCTCCGAGGCCACCGTCACCAGGCTGATCGACCACCACGCGAAGACCGGCGCGGCGGTGACCCTCCTCACCGCGCTCGTCGAGCGTCCGGCGGGATACGGGCGCGTGCTGCGGCAGCGCGGGCACGTCCGCGGCGTCGTCGAGGACCGGGACGCGACCGACGACCAGCGGCGGATCCGCGAGATCAACACGAGCGTCTACTGCTTCGACGCGCGGCGGCTCTGGCCGGCCCTGGCCAAGGTCACCGCGAGCAACGAGCAGGGCGAGTTCTACCTCACGGACGTGGTCGGGATCCTCGCCCGCGCGGGGGCGCGCGTCGAGGCCGTCACGACCCCCGATCCCGCCGAGTGCCTCGGCGTGAACGACCGCAAGCAGCTCGCGGCGCTCGCCGCGCTCCAGCGCCAGCGGACCCTCGACCGGCTGATGACCGAGGGCGTCACCATCCTCGACCCCGCCGCGACCTACGTCGACGACACGGTGCAGATCGGCCCCGACACGCTGCTCCAGCCGGGGGTGGTGCTCGAAGGGGAGACCCGGGTGGGCGCCGAGTGCGTCATCGGCGCCGGCTGCCACCTCGACCGGAGCCGCCTCGGCGACCGGGTCACGCTCCTGCCCTACTGCGTGCTGACGGAGGCGGTCGTCGAGGCGGGGGCCGTCCTCGGACCGTTCTGCCACCTGCGGCCCCTCTCGCACGTGGGGGCGGACGCCAAGGTCGGCAACTTCGTCGAGCTGAAGAAATCGACGATCGGCCGGCGGTCGAAGGTACCGCACCTCTCGTACGTCGGCGACACGACCGTCGGCGAGGCGGTGAACGTCGGCGCGGGGACGATCACCTGCAACTACGACGGCGTCACCAAGCACGAGACCCGCATCGGGGACCGCGCGTTCATCGGCACGAACACGAGCCTGGTGGCCCCCCTCACGATCGGCGAGGGCGCCTACGTCGGCGCCGGCTCGACGATCACCCGGGACGTCCCGCCGGGCGCCCTCGCCGTCGGGCGCGCCGAGCAGGTCGTCAAGGACGGCTGGGCCGAGCGCCGCCGGGCGCGCGGCAAGACGGGCTGATTCGATGTGCGGCATCGTCGGGTACGTGGGGGACAAGAACGCGGTCGGCCTGATCCTCGAGGGGCTGAAGCGGCTCGAGTACCGGGGCTACGACTCGGCGGGCGTCGCCGTCCTCAACCGCGAGGGGCTCCACGTGCGCCGCGCCGCGGGCCGGATCAAGGCGCTCGAGGCGATGCTCCGCGAGCGTCCGGTCAGCGGCACCGTCGGCATCGGGCACACCCGCTGGGCCACCCACGGCCGTCCCTCCGAGGAGAACGCCCACCCCCACACCGACTGCGCGGGCGCGCTCGTCGTCGTCCACAACGGGATCCTGGAGAACTACCTGCCGCTGAAGGAGCGGCTGCTGGCCCAGGGCCACGTCTTCCGCTCCGAGACCGACACCGAGGTCCTCGCCCACCTGGTCGAGCACTACCTCCGGGAGACCCCCCGCCTGGACGGCGCCGTCAAGCGGGCGCTGCGTGAGGTCCGGGGCTCGTACGCGATCGGCGTGGTGGCCGCGAGCGCGCCCGACCGGCTCGTGGCGGCCAAGCACGGCGCGGGCGGGGTCGTCATCGGCCTCGGCCGGGACGAGACCTTCATCGCCTCCGACATCCCGGCGATCCTCGCCCACACGCGCGACGTGGTGGTGCTCGAGGACGGCGAGGTGGCGTCGGTGACGGCGACGGGCGTGGAGCTGTCGACGCTCGACGACGAGCCGGTCCAGCGCGCCCCCGTGCGGATCCTGTGGGACCCGATCATGGCCGAGAAGGGCGGCTACCGCCACTTCATGCTCAAGGAGATCTACGAGCAGCCGCGGGCGGTGACCGACACCGTGCGCGGGCGGGTGGCGCCCGAGACGGGCGGGGTGGTCCTCGCCGAGGCCGCCCTCGACCCCTCGGTCGTCCGGGCGATCGACCGGGTGGTCCTGGTCGCCTGCGGCACGTCGTACCACGCCGCCATGGTCGGCCGGACGATGGTGGAGCGGCTCGCCGGGCTACCCGCCGAGACCGACCTCGGCTCGGAGTTCCGGTACCGCGACGCGCTCGTCGGCCCCACCACGCTGATCGTGGCCCTGTCCCAGTCGGGCGAGACCGCGGACACGCTCGGCGCCGTCAAGGCCGCCCGGCTCCGTGGCTGCCCGATCCTCGCGATCACGAACGTCGTCGGCTCGGCGCTGGCGCGCGAGGCGACGGGGGTGCTCTACACCCACGCCGGGCCCGAGATCGGCGTCGCCTCCTCCAAGACCTTCACCGCCACCGTCGTCGCCGCGTACCTGCTCGCCCTGTGGCTCGGCCGCCAGCGCGGGACGCTCGGGGCCGGCGACGCGAGCAAGCACATCCAGGAGCTCCTGGAGCTGCCCCGGCTCATGGAACGGACGCTCGAGCTCGAGCCGAGGCTCGCCGAGCTGGCGCGGGAGGTCGCGCACCACCGGGACTTCCTCTACCTCGGCCGGGGCGTGCAGTACCCGATCGCGCTCGAGGGCGCGCTCAAGCTGAAGGAGCTCTCCTACATCCACGCCGAAGGCTACGCGGGCGGCGAGATGAAGCACGGCCCGATCGCGCTGATCGACGACGGCATGCCGGTGGTCGCGCTGGCGCCGCGCGATTCCTCGCACGACCGGATGCTCGGCAACGTCGAGGAGGTCCGGGCGCGCGCGGGCAAGATCATCGCCGTCGGCCACCCGGGGGACAGCGAGCTCGCGGCCAAGGCCCAGCACCTGATCGTGGTGCCGCCGTGCGCCGACCTGCTCGCCCCGCTCCTGACCGTGATCCCGCTCCAGCTGCTCGCCTACCACGTGGCGGTCCGCCGGGGCTGCGACGTGGATCAGCCGCGCAACCTCGCCAAGAGCGTGACGGTCGAGTAGTACCGGTCGGCTGTCGGCGGGCCGCCCGCCGTGCTAGAATCCTGGCCATGCGTGCCGGGCTCCTTCGGGTCTTGGTCCTCCTGTTCGCCCTGCCGACGCTCGCCCAGGGCGCGGGACCGACCCCCATCCCTCGGGGGTTCGATCCCAAGACCGGGGTCATTTCTCCGGCGGTGCCGGCCGGCTCGCCGCCCGGCACGTTCAGCCCGGTTCGGACCAACCCGTACGACTTTCCCTTCCCGCTGATGCCGTGGGACGGCCTCCCCCAGCCGGGGATGCCGGGGGACGGCCTCGTTCGGCAGACCGGGCCGGTCATCCGCTACCTGGAGGTTCCCCCGCAGGCGGTCACGGTCGAACTGCCCGTGCCGAGCGCCGAGACCGCGCCGTTCCGGCTCGAGCCGCAGGTGGTGACGATTCCTGGCTATGTCTTGGCCGAGACCACGAACGGCTATCTGTATCCCCAGCGCTGGACGCTCGAGCAGCTCAACGTCGGAGTGTACCAGTGGAGACTGCGCCCCCAGGAATTCCAACTGAAGTAGCCGCTTGCTCGACGCCGAATCGACCCTGCGGGACCTGAACCCGCCCCAGCGGGAGGCGGTGACCGCGGCCGACGGCCCGGTCCTCGTGTTAGCGGGTGCCGGCAGCGGCAAGACCCGGGTCATCGCCCACCGGATCGCCTACCTCCTGGGCACCCGGGGCGTGCACCCCCGGCAGGTCCTCGCCGTCACCTTCACCAACAAGGCGGCCGAGGAGATGGGCCGCCGGGTCGAAGCGCTGCTCGGGCCGGCGGGGGTGCGGCCGCCGCTCATCGCCACCTTCCACTCGGCGTGTGTCCGCATCCTGCGCGAGCATATCCGCCACATCGGGTACCCGTCGCACTTCGTGATCTACGACGAGGACGACCGGCTGGCGGTGGTCCGGGACTGCATGCGCGAGCTCGACGTGGACGAGCGGGCGACGACGCCGGCGAGCCTCGTGCACCGGCTGAGCCACGCCAAGAACCAGATGCTGGCCGTGAAGGAGGCGGAGCAGCTGGCCCGTGGCCCCCGCGAGGAGCAGGTCGCGGCCGTGTACCGCCGCTACCAGGAGCGGCTCGCCACGGCGGGGGCGGTGGACTTCGACGACCTGCTCCTGCTCACCGTCCGGCTCTTCGACCGGGTGCCGGAGGTGCTGGCCTGGTACCGCGGGCTCTGGAAGTGGGTCCTGGTCGACGAGTACCAGGACACGAACCGCGCCCAGTATCGGATCATCCGCGCGCTCACGAAGGAGCATCGGAACATCTGCGTCGTGGGCGATCCGGACCAATCGGTCTATGGGTGGCGGGGAGCCGACGTGCGCAACATCCTCGATTTCGAGCAGGACTATCCCGGCACCAAGGTCATCCGCCTCGAGCAGAACTACCGCTCGACCAAGCGCATCCTCGCCGCGGCGTCGGCGGTGATCGCCAACAACGTCACGCGCAAGGAGAAGTCGCTCTGGACCGAGAATGTCGAGGGGGAGCCGCCCGCGATCTATCGCGCGTGGGACGAGCACGAGGAGGCGAACTTCGTCGCCCAGACGATCCGGCGCCTCCGGGACGAGGGGCGGGAGTGGAGCGACGTCGCCGTCTTCTACCGCACGAACGCTCAGTCTCGCGTGCTCGAGGAGGCGCTGCGCCGCGGCGGCGTGCCCTACGTCCTCGTCGGCTCCGTCCGCTTCTACGAGCGGCGGGAGATCAAGGACGCGCTCGCGTACCTGCGCCTCACGCTGAACCCGGGCGACGACATCGCCTTCCGGCGCGCGGTCGGGGCGCCGCCGCGGGGCATCGGGCGCGCGAGCATGGTCCGGCTCGAGCAGGTGGCCGCCCGCGAGGGGCACTCGCTGCTGGAGCAGTGTGCCCTCCTCCCGCCGGACCTCACGGGCAAGCCCCGCCGCGGGCTCGAGGAGTTCGCCCGGCTCTGCGCGCGCCTTCGGGAGCGACGGGCCGCCCTGACCATCCCCGCCTTCCTCGACGAGGTGCTGACCGCCTCTGGCTACCGGGAGGCGCTCCGGCAGGAGAAGAGCGCGGAGGCCGAGGGACGGCTCGAGAACCTGGAGGAGCTGATCTCCGCCGCCGAGGACTACCAGCGCTCGCACGAGGACGCGTCGGTCGAGGGGTTCCTCGACGTCGCCACGCTCGTGAGCGACCTGGACGAGCTGCCCGGGGATGCGCGCGGCGTGACCTTGATGACCCTCCACTTGGCGAAGGGCCTCGAGTTCCCGGTCGTCTTCGTGACCGGGATGGAGGAAGGCGTCTTCCCCCACGCCCGCTCGATGAACGACGGGGACGAGATCGAGGAGGAGCGGCGGCTCTGCTACGTCGGGCTCACGCGGGCCAAGCAGCGGCTCTACCTGTCCTACGCCCTCCACCGGCGGCTGCACGGCTATGGGCTCGGCGAGCCCTCCCGCTTCCTCCTGGAGATTCCGGAGGACCAGGTCACGCTGCTCAACGTGACGCGCGTGGGGTCGGAGGGGGAGCCTCCCCCGGACCCCGCGGAACTGCCCGACGATCTCCCGTTCCGGGTCGGCGCCCACGTGCGCCACGCGCGGTGGGGGGAGGGGCTCCTGGTCGGCATCGAGCGCGAGGGCAAGGACGTCATCGTGACGGTGGGGTTCGCGAGCGTCGGACGCAAGCGCCTGTCGCTGCAGTACGCCCACCTCGAGGAGATGTAGCGCGATGGGCGGCCGGATCGAGGCGCGGGAGGTCGAGCAGGTCGCGCGTCTGGCGCGGCTCGAGCTGTCGGCCGAGGAGCAGGGGCGGATGCGCGAGCAGCTCGACCGGATCCTCGGCTACATCGACAAGCTCCGCCGGCTCGAGACGGAGGGCGTCCCCCCGACGTCGCACGCGGTCCCGATGGTGAACGTGCTGCGCGAGGACGAGCCGCGGCCGTGCGTGCCGGCCGAGGAGATGCTCGCGAACGCCCCCGACCGGAGCGGCGACTTCTTCCGCGTCCCCCGCATCATCGAGGAGTGATGCGAGCCGACGGCGAGCGGTCCGTCGTGACGGCATGCTCACCCAGCTGACGGTCCACGCGCTGGTCGAGCAGTTCCGGGGCGGCGCGGCGACGCCGTCCGCGGCGGCGCGCGCCTACCTCGACCGCATCGCCGCCGTGGATCCCTCGGTGCGCGCCTACCTCACGGTCACGCCCGAGCGCGCGCTGGCCGCCGCGGCGGCCGCCGACGCTCGCTGGCGGGCGGGCCGGCCGCTCAGCTCGATCGACGGCGCGCCGATCGCCGTGAAGGACCTCCTCTGCACCAAGGGGGTGCGGACCACCTGCGGCTCGCGGATCCTCGAGCACTTCGTCCCGCCCTACGACGCCACCGTCATCGAGCGGCTCGAGGCCGCCGGCGCCGTCCTCCTCGGCAACGAGCCCCCGGGCACGCGCGCGATGGGCTCCTCGACCGAGCACTCGGCGTTCTTCGCGACCCGCAACCCGTGGGACCTCGCGCGCGTGCCCGGGGGCTCGTCGGGCGGGTCGGGGGCGGCGGTGGCCGCCGATCTCGCCGCGGCGGCGCTCGGCAGCGACACCGGCGGGTCGATCCGCCAGCCGGCCGCGTTCACGGGGACGGTGGGCCTCAAGCCGACGTACGGCCGGGTCTCGCGCTACGGCCTCGTCGCCTTCGCCTCGTCCCTCGACCAGATCGGCCCGTTCGCGAAGGACGTAGTCGACGCGGCGCTCGTCCTCCGCGTGATCGCGGGGCGGGACCCGCTCGACTCGACATCGGCCGACGTCCCGGTGCCGGACTGGGTCGCGGAGCTCGGGCGCCCGATCGAGGGCCTGCGGCTCGGCGTGCCCCGGGAGTACTTCGTCGAGGGGATGGACCCCGAGGTCGAGGCCGCGGTGCGCGAGGCGATCGAGGTCCTGAAGCGGCTCGGCGGCCGGGCCGAGCCGATCTCGCTGCCGGCGACCGACTACGCGCTGGCGGCGTACTACCTGATCGCGCCCGCCGAGGCGTCGTCGAACCTGGCCCGCTACGACGGCGTGAAGTACGGGAGCCGCGCCGCCGGCGCCCGGGACGTGATCGACATGTACTCGAAGACCCGCGCCGAGGGCTTCGGGCCGGAAGTCAAGCGGCGGATCATGCTCGGCACGTATGCCCTCTCCGCCGGCTACCACGAGGCCTACTACGGCAAGGCCCAGAAGGTGCGGACGCTCGTGCGACGGGACTTCGACGCCGCCTTCGCCCGGGTCGACGTGATCGTGGCGCCGACGACGCCCAACCTGCCGTTCAAGCTCGGCGAGAAGGAAGACCCCCTCGCCATGTACCTGAACGACCTGTTCACCATCCCGGTCAACCTGGCCGGGCTCCCCGGCCTCTCGGTGCGCTGCGGGTTCAGCCTGGCCGGGCTGCCGATCGGGCTCCAGTTCATCGGCCGGCCCTTCGACGAGGCGACGCTCCTGCGGGCGGCCCACGCCTACGAGCAGGCCACCCGCTGGCAGGCGCGGCGGCCCCCGCTGCCATGACGGACCCGTCCTCGGCGTACGAGGTCGTCATCGGCCTCGAGGTGCACGCCCAGCTCCGGACGCGCTCCAAGATGTTCTGCGGCTGCCCGACGGACTTCGGGGCGCCGCCCAACAGCCAGACCTGCCCCGTCTGCCAGGGCATGCCGGGCAGCCTCCCCGTGATCAACCGGCGGGCGGTCGAGTTCGGGGTCCGCACGGCGCTGGCGTTCCACTGCCGGGTCAACGCGGGCTGCCGGTTCGCGCGGAAGCACTACTACTACCCCGACATGCCGAAGAACTACCAGATCAGTCAGTACGAGGAGCCGCTCGCCGAGGACGGGTGGCTCGAGCTCGAGGCCTTCGGCCAGCCCCGGCGCATCGCCATCCAGCGCCTGCACCTCGAGGAGGACGTGGGCCGGCTGGTCCACGAGGGCACGCTCGAGACCGCCCGCGCGAGCCTGGTGGACTTCAATCGCTCGGGCGTGCCGTTGATGGAAACGGTCTCGCAGCCGGACGTCCGCTCGCCGGAGGAGGCCGCGGCCTACCTCCGCGCCTTCCGCGCGATCCTCCTCTACCTCGGCGTCTGCGACGGCAACATGGAGGAGGGGAGCCTCCGCTGCGACGCGAACATCTCCCTGCGCCGGCGAGGGGCGCCGGACCTCGGCACCAAGGTCGAGATCAAGAACCTGAACTCGTTCAAGAACGTGCAGCGCGCGCTCGAGTTCGAGGCCCTGCGCCAGCGGGAGGCGCTCGACCGCGGCGAGCGGATCCTCCAGGAGACGCGCCTGTGGGACGCCGACGGCGGCCGGACGCGGGTGATGCGCGGCAAGGAGCAGGCCCACGACTACCGGTACTTCCCCGAGCCCGACCTGGTGCCGCTCGAGCTCAGCCGGGAGTCGGTGGAGGCCGCGCGGGCAGGCCTGCCCGAGCTGCCGGCGGCGCGGCGCGAGCGCTTCGTCCGCGAGCACGGATTGCCCGCCTACGACGCCGACCTCCTCACGCAGACCCGCGCCCTCGCCGACTATTACGAGGCGGCCGTCCGCGAGGCCCCGCACCCGAAACTCGTGTCGAACTGGATCATGTCGGAGCTCCTGCGCGAGATCCCGGCCGACGACGAGCGGGCGCTCGCCGCCTCCCCGATCCCCCCCCGCCACCTCGCCGGGCTCCTCCGGCTCGTGGCGGACGGCACGATCACCGGCAAGATCGCGAAGGACGTGTTCGAGAAGATGCTCCGGTCGGGGGAGGACGCCCTGACGATCGTCGCCCGCGAGGGGCTCACCCAGGTCGCGGACGCGGCGGCGCTCGGGGCCGTCGTCGACGAGGTCCTCCGCGCGAATCCCAAGGCCGTCGAGGACTGGAGGCGCGGCAAGAAGGCGGCGGCGGGCGCCCTGGTGGGCCAGGTCATGAAGGCGACGCAGGGCAAAGCCAACCCGAGCGTGGTCAATTCGCTCCTCGAGGCGAAGCTGTCGCAGCTATAATCGGCGGCAGCGGCTCATGATTGAGCTTCACCGCGTATCGAAGGTCTTTAGCGTCGGACCGGTGAAGGTGCCGGCGCTCTCCGACGTGAGCTTCCGGATCGGCAAGGGCGAGTTCGCCGTGCTGTGCGGGCCGAGCGGCGCCGGCAAGACCACGCTCCTGCGCCTCCTCTACCGCGACGAGGTGCCGAGCGGCGGCCGGATCGACGTCGCCGACTACAACGTCGGCGCGCTGCCGCGCTCGCGGGTGCCGGAGCTCCGTCGCGCCATGGGCATCGTCTTCCAGGACGTCAAGCTCCTCCCCGCACGCACGGTCTACGAGAACATCGCCTTCGTGCTGCGCGTGCTCGGCACGCCGCGGGCCGAGATCACGCCGCGGGCCTTCGCGGCGCTCAAGGCCGTCGGCCTCTCGGCGCGCGCCCAGGCCTACCCGGCGCAGCTCTCGCAGGGCGAGGCGCAGCGCGTCGCCCTCGCGCGCGCGATCGTCAAGGAGCCGGCGCTGCTCCTGGCCGACGAGCCCACGGGCAACCTGGACGAGGGGATCGCCTCCGAGCTCTTCGACCTCCTCAAGGACATCTGGAGCCGGGGCACCACGGTGCTCCTGGCGACGCACCAGGCGGCGCTCGCCGAGCGCCTGAACCGCCGCACGCTCGTGTTCCACGGAGGCCGGCTCGTGAAGGACGCGCGCTAGCGTGCTCGGCTTCCTCTGCGGCGAGGCGCTTCGGGACCTCGTCCGGGCCGGCTGGATCGCGCTCAGCTCGGTGCTCCTGATCGCGCTCTCGCTCCTCACCCTCGGCGGCTTCTGGGTGTTCTCGACGAACCTGGGCGGCGCCGTCGCGCGCTGGCGCGAGCAGCTCCGCATCATCGTCTACCTCAAGACGGAGCCCTCGCCCGCCGCCGCGGGCGTGCTCGGCCAGCGGATCCGCGCGGCGGGTGACGTCGCGCAGGTCCGGTACGTGTCGAAGGCGGAGGCGCTCCAGACGCTCCGGCGCCAGCTCGGCGCGCAGGCGGCGGTCGCCGACACGCTGCCCCAGAACCCGCTGCCCGCCTCGTTCGAGGTCACGCTGGCGGGGACGGCCTCGACCCCCGAGGCGACCCGGGCGCTCGTGGACCGCCTGGCGGCGCTGCCGGAGGTCGAGGAGGTCCAGGGCGGGACGGAATGGATGGAGCGCCTGACCCAGCTCCAGCGCCTGCTCGGCCTCGTCGGCCTCGGCGTCGGCGGCGTCCTCGGCCTCGCCGCGATCCTCACCGTGACGACCGCGACGACCCTCGTCCTCCACGCGCGCCGCGAGGAGCTCGACATCATGCGCCTCGTGGGCGCGCCGGAGGCGGTGATCCGCCTGCCGCTGCTCCTGCAGGGGATCGGGCAGGGGCTCCTCGGCGCCCTCCTGGCGCTGCTCGGGCTCGTCGGCGCCTACCGGCTCGTGCGCCCGCGGCTCGAGCCGCTCGTGACCCTCACGCTCGGGCTTCCCCACACGGCGTTCCTGTCGCCGACGGCGGTCGCCACCCTGCTCGTGAGCGGGGCGCTGCTCGGCGGCGTGGGCGGGTGGCTCGCCAAGGGGCGCGCGTGAGGCTGGCGGCCGCGGCCGCCCTCGTCCTGGTGCTCGTCCCCGCCGCCGGCCTCGCGCAGAAGAAGGACGACGTCGGCGCCGAGCAGCGGAAGCTCCAGCAGACGCAGCGCGAGCTCCGGGAGCAGCGCGCCAAGGCGGCGGAGGCGCGGAAGAAGGAGTCGTCGCTCCTCGCCGAGCTCGAGGAGATCGACCGCACGCTCGCCGAGAAGCGGGCGGAGGTGACGCGTCTCGACGAACGGATCACCCGCACCCAGGCCGAGATCGGCGGCCTGCGCGGCGACATCCGGCGGCTCGAGGGCCGGAAGGCGATCGAGCAGCAGGCGCTCGCCACCCGGCTCCGCTCGATGTACAAGATCCAGGCGCAGGGCGGGGCGCTGCCGCTCGTGCTCGGCGGCCAGGACCCCGTGGAGCGGGTCATGCTGCTCCGCCACCTGACGACGCTGGCCACGGTGGACGCTCGGCTGATTCAAGAGTACCTTGTGACCTCGACCGGGCTGTCGGAGCGCAAGGCGCGCGAGGAGGCCCGCCGGGCCGAGCTCGAGTCGCTCCGCCGCGAAGCCGAGCGGGGCCGTGCCGAGATGGACCTCGAGGCCACCCGGCGGCGCGGTCTCCTCGCCAAGGTGCGCGACGAGCGCGCCTACCACGAACGCATGGTGGGCGAGCTGACCGAGGCCTCGCGGCGGCTCGAAGCCTTGATCCAGAGCCTCCAGGAGCGGCAGCGGCGGGCGGCCCGGGGCCCGACGCCGCCCAAGCCCGGAGCCCCCGCGGCCGGGTTCGCGACCCTGCGGGGCGAGCTGCCCTGGCCGACCCAGGGGCGCCTCGTCGGCCCCTACGGGGCCCAGATCCACCCGCGGTTCGGCACGCGGACGTTCCGGAACGGCATCGACATCGAGGCGGGCGTGGGGACCGAGATCACGGCCGTCTACGCCGGCCAGGTCGTGTACACGGGGTGGTTCAAGGGGTACGGGAACCTGATTATCCTGGATCACGGAAGCGAGTACTATACCCTATACGCCCACGTTGCCGAGATCGAGGTGCAGGAGGGCGAGGACGTGCGTCAGGGGCAGCGGATCGGGACGGTGGGGGACACCGGCTCGCTGACGGGGCCGCGCCTGTACTTCGAGGTCCGGTACCAGGGCAAGCCGCAGGACCCACAACAGTGGCTCCGACACCGGGGCTGAGCAGGGACGACACGTGAGGAGGACGGGCTCGATGAAGAAGGCCGTCGTGGTCGGCGCGCTGTTGCTCGTGATCACCCTGTCGATGGGCGGGACGGTGGCCAGCAAGGGCACCGACACGGCCGCGACGTACGAACAGCTCAGGCTGTTCACCGAGGTCATGTCGATCGTCGAGAACCAGTACGTCGACGAGGTATCGCCGAAGGAGCTCGTCTACAACGCGATCAAGGGGACGCTGCGCGGGCTCGACCCCCACAGCTCGTTCCTGGACCCGGACAGCTACAAGGAGATGCAGGTCGAAACGTCCGGCAGCTTCGGCGGCCTCGGCATCGAGATCACGCTCCGCGACGACATCCTGACCGTCGTCTCGCCCATCGAGGGGACCCCCGCCTACCGGGTCGGCCTCCATTCCGGCGACCGGATCCTCAAGATCGACGGGATCGCGACCAAGGACATGCAGCTCGCGGACGCGGTCAAGCGCATGCGCGGCAAGCCGGGCAGCAAGGTCACGGTCACGATCGCCCGCGAGGGCTGGACGGAGCCGCAGGACTTCGCGATCGTCCGCGAGCAGATCCACATCCAGTCCGTCCGCTCCCAGGAGCTCGAAGACGGCATCGAGTACATCCGGCTCCGGCAGTTCCAGGAGCAGACCGCGAGCGACCTCGACCAGACCCTCGAGCGCGCCGAGAAGAGCGGGCTGAAGGGCGTCGTGCTGGACCTCCGCAACAACCCCGGCGGCCTCCTGACCTCGGCGGTCGAGGTGACGGAGAAGTTCATCGACGACGGCAAGCTGGTCGTCTACACCGAGGGGCGGATCCGCAACCAGAACATGCGCTTCACGGCCCACGCCAAGCACCCGCTGCTGGGCGTGCCGATGGTCGTCATGGTCAACCAGGGTAGCGCCTCGGCCTCCGAGATCGTGGCGGGCGCCCTCCAGGACTGGGGCCGGGCGATCGTGCTCGGCACGCAGAGCTTCGGCAAGGGGTCGGTCCAGACGATCATCCCGCTCTCCGACGGTTCGGGGCTCCGGCTGACGACGGCCAAGTACTACACGCCGAAGGGCCGCTCGATCCACGGCAAGGGCATCACGCCCGACATCGTCGTGGAGCCTCCGAAGGTCGCGGCCGCCGCGCCGGCTCCCGGCGACAAGGAGTCGAAGGACAAGACGCCGCCGCCGGCGCCGAACCCGGTGGAGGACATCAAGAAGGACCCGCAGCTCCAGCGCGCGGTCGACCTCCTGAAAGCCGTTCGCATCCTCGAGCACCGGCCGGCCGGGCAGGGCACCGCAGCCCAGGCTCGGTAGCCCGGCGGCCGTTCCGTCGGCGGGCCGGGGAGCTGCCGAGCCCCGCCCCGCTCCGCTCGCGCCGAGGCCGGCGGGCGAGTCCGGCCTCACGCGCCTTGGGGTCGTCGTCGACGGCTCTTCGGAGCGCGCCCGGGCCTCTTCGGGCGAGCGGTGGCGATCGGGCGGCCCTGACGACCGCCGTCCTCCGACCTGCTGCCGTCCCCGGGGTCGCGGACAGGCCCCGAGGCCCTCGTCGAGCCGCCGCTCGAGCCCCACCGGTACCCGACGCTCGACCCGGGGCGGGGCGCCCTGCTGCCCTCGATGCGGCGACGGGGCGGCGGGGGGGACATGGTCCGCGTGCGGGGTTACCCGCCGAGGGAGTACATTTCAGGGTGGGAGGCGCGAGGGATCGGGGTCGTTCCCGTCCCCCGACTGGCGCGATGAACGTCCTCGGCATCGAGAGTTCCTGCGACGAGACGGCGGCCGCCGTGGTGGCGGACGGCCGCCGGATCCTGTCGAGCGTCGTCGCCTCCCAGGAGCTCGTCCACGCCCCGTACGGCGGCGTGGTGCCGGAGTTGGCCTCGCGACGCCACCTGGAAGTGATCGTTCCCGTCGTCGAGGACGCGCTGGCCCGGGCGGGAGTCAAGCTGGGCGATCTCGACGGGATCGCGGTGACGCAGGGTCCCGGCCTGGTCGGCTCGCTCCTGGTCGGCTGCGCTCTCGCGAAGGCGCTCGCCTGGGTCACGGGCCTGCCGCTCGTCGGCGTCAACCACCTCGAGGGCCACATCTTCGCCGCCTTCCTGGCCCCCGTGCCCCCGGAGTACCCGTTCCTGGCGCTGGTCGTCTCCGGCGGCCACACGGCCCTCTACCACGCGCCGGCGCCGCTCCGCTACGAGCTCGTGGGCCAGACGCGGGACGACGCCGCGGGCGAGGCCTTCGACAAGGTGGCGAAGCTGCTCGGCCTCGGCTACCCCGGCGGGCCCGCGATCGAGCGGACGGCGCGGGCGGGCAACCCGGCCGCGGTGGCGTTTCCCCTCGCCCAGATGACGGACCAGGCGCCGGATTTCTCCTTCAGCGGGATCAAGACGGCCGCGTCGCTGCTGGTCCGCCGCACGGCGCCCCTCTCGGCGGCGGCCGTGGCCGACGTGAGCGCCTCCTTCCAGGCCACCGTCGTCAAGATGCTCGTCCGGAAGACCGTGCGGGCGGCGGTGCGCCGCGGGGTCCGGCGCCTGGTCCTCACGGGCGGCGTCGCCGCCAACCAGGCGCTCCGGCAGGCCCTCGCCGCCGAGGCCCAAGAGCGCGGGCTCGAGCTCCACGTGCCGACCCCCGGGCTCTGCACGGACAACGCCGCGATGATCGCGGCGGCGGGGGCGGCGCGGCTCGCGGCGGGCGAGCGGGCCTCGCTCGACCTCAACGCGCGGCCCGACCTCGTCCTCGCGTGACGCCCGGGCGCCGATGAACTTCGAGACCGTCCTCGCCGGCCTCCCCGACGCGGTCATCGCCGTCGACGACGCGCTCCGGGTCGTCTTCTGGAACGCGGCGGCCGAGGCGCTGACCGGGCGCTCGTCGCGCCGCGCCGAGGGCCGCTCGCTGAAGGAGCTCCTGCCCCCCGACGCCTCGCTGATCCGTCACCTCGCGGAGACCGTGCGGACCGGCGAGAGCCGGGGGGAGGGAGAGACGACGCTCCTGACGCCCGACGGCCACACCGTCCCCGTGAGCATCGTCACCGCCCCCCTCTTCGACCACGGCGGGACGGTGGGGGCCGCGGTCGCCGTTCTGCGCGACATCTCGCGGATCCGCGAGCTCGAGGCCGAGGTGCGCCGCGGCGAGACGCTGGCGGCGGCGGGGCGGATGGCCGTCGGCCTCGCCCACGAGATCCGAAACCCGCTCGGGGCGATCCGGGGCGCGGTGCAGCTCCTCGCGCGCGAGGTCGCCCCGGGCTCGCGCTTCGGCGAATACACCCAGGTCCTGATCCAGGAGGTCGACCGGGTCAACCGGATCATCGAGCAGCTGCTCGACCTCGCCCGCCCCGTCCAGCTCAGGACGGCGCCCCTGAACCTGCACCAGCTCCTCGAGCGGGTCGCGCTCCTGGCCGCCGAGGGGGCGCAGGCGCAGGGGGTGACGATCGTCCGCCGCTACGATCCCTCCCTGCCGCCGATCCTCGGCGACGAGGACCGCCTGGTGCAGGTGTTCCACAACCTCGTGCGCAACGCGTTCGACGCGATGAAGGGGGGCGGCCGGCTCACGCTGAGCACGCGGATCAGCCTGAGCCCGGTCTTCGCCAAGATGGACCTGGGCGCCGGCCAGCGGAGCATGGTGGAGGTGCAGGTGACGGACGAGGGGACGGGGATCCCGGCCCGCGTCCAGGCCAAGGTGTTCGACCCGTTCTTCACGACCAAGGAGCGGGGGCTCGGGCTCGGGCTGGCCCTCTGCCACCGGATCCTCGAGGAGCACAAGGGCGCGGTGAGGATCGACAGCGTCGAGGGGCGGGGCACGACCGTGACCTGCTTCCTGCCGATCGCGCGCTGATGGCGCCGCGGATCCTCGTCGCCGACGACGAAGACGGGGTGCGGTGGGTCCTCGAGAAGGGCCTGCGTGAGGCGGGGTACGAGGTCACCTCGGTCAAGGACGGCGAGTCGGCGCTCCGGCACGCCGAGGCCGACGTCCCCGACCTCATCTTCCTCGACGTGCGGATGCCCGGGCTCGACGGCCTCGCCGTGCTCGGGCGGCTCCGGGCGGGCCGGCCCGACGCGCTCGTGATCGTCATGACCGCGCACGGCACGATGGAGACCGCGATCCAGGCCATGCAGCGCGGCGCCTACGATTACCTCGCCAAGCCCTTCGACCTCGACGAGGTCCTGCTCCTGGCCGAGCGCGCGCTCACCGCGCGCCGCCTCACCCAGGAGGTCGCCGAGCTCCGGACCGGGCTCCAGGAGGTGTGGGAGTTCGGGGTGCTCATCGGGCGCCACCCGCGCATGCAGGAGATCTACAAGACGATCGGCCGCACGGCCGCCAGCGACGTGACCGTGCTGCTCCGGGGCGAGTCCGGCACCGGCAAGGAGCTGGTCGCGCGCGCGATCCACCACTACAGCCGTCGGGCGGGCCGTCCGTTCGTCGCGGTCTCGTGCGCGGCCATCCCCGGCGCGCTCTTGGAGTCCGAGCTCTTCGGCCACGAGCGCGGCGCCTTCACCGACGCCCGGGAGCGCAAGCTCGGCAAGTTCGAGCTCGCCCACGGCGGAACGCTCTTCCTCGACGAGGTCGGCGACATGCCGCCGGAGCTCCAGATCAAGCTCCTGCGCGCGCTGCAGGAGCGGTCGTTCGAGCGCGTCGGCGGCCAGGAGCCGATCCGTGTCGACGTCCGGATTCTGGCCGCCACCAACCGCGACCTCGAGGTCCTGATCAAGGAGGGCCGGTTCCGCGACGACCTCTACTACCGCCTGAACGTCGTCGCGCTCCACCTCCCTCCGCTCCGCGAGCGGCGGCGGGACGTGCCCCTTCTGGTCGACCACTTCCTGGCCAAGTACGCGGGCGACCTCGGCCCCCGGGTGGTCGCCCTGGAGGCGCTCGACCGGCTGGTCGGCTACGAGTGGCCGGGCAACGTGCGGGAGCTGGAGAACGTCGTCCAGCGGGCGATGGTGATGGCCACGGGCGGCGTGGTCATGCCCGAGCACCTGCCGATCGGGGAGGTGTCGGCGGCGGCCTCGGTGGCGGTGGACGCGACGCTCGAGGACGTCATCGAGCGGCGGCTCCTCGACTGCGTGCGCGGCCTCCGCGCGCGCGCGAGCGCGAACCTCTACGACCTGATGACGAGCCTCGTGGAGAAACCCCTGTTCCGGGCGGTGCTCCGGGAGACCGGCGGCAACCAGGTCCGCGCCGCCCAGCTCCTTGGCATCAACCGCAACACGCTCCGGAAGAAGCTCAAGGAGCACGGCATCGACCCCGACGCGCTAGACTAACGTCACCCGGATCAGGACGCTCGTCCCCGCCGCGAGCCCCTTGCGGATCCGGCGCCCCATCCAGAGCGGCGCGAGGAGCCGGTGCGCGCGCCGGTAGTGGGCGAGCACGGCCCGCTCGAGGTCGGGCCGGTCGGGGACCCACTCGGCGCGCCCCGGCCGGGCGGGCGCGTCCGTGGCGCCCACGCGCACGGTGACCCGGCCGCCGTCGCGGATCCGCCGCGCCTTGAGGCTCTCGCGCCGGGTGGTGAAGTAGAACACGCCCGCGCCCGCCGGCATGAACCAGACGGGCACGGTGCCGGGCGTCCCCGCCCGGCTGTACGTGGTCAGGTAGAGGAGCCTACCCGCCCGGGACGTAGAGCTCGCCGCCGGCCCGCCGGAACTCCTCGGCCTTCTCCCGCAGGCCGGCCTCGCGCTCGGCCCAGGCGCGCACGTCCTGGGTGATCTTCATCGAGCAGAAGTGCGGGCCGCACATCGAGCAGAAGTGGGCGACCTTGGCGCCGGCGGCGGGCAGGGTCTCGTCGTGGAACTCGCGCGCCGTCTCCGGGTCGAGCGAGAGGTTGAACTGGTCCTCCCAGCGGAACTCGAAGCGCGCCTTGGAGAGCGCGTCGTCCCACTCCCGCGCCCGCGGGTGGCCCTTGGCCAGGTCGGCGGCGTGGGCGGCGATCTTGTAGGCGATGACGCCGTCCTTGACGTCCTTCTTGTTCGGGAGCCCGAGGTGCTCCTTCGGCGTCACGTAGCAGAGCATGGCCGTGCCGTACCAGCCGATCATGGCGGCGCCGATGGCGGACGTGATGTGGTCGTAACCCGGCGCGACGTCGGTGGTGAGCGGGCCGAGCGTGTAGAAGGGCGCCTCGTGGCAGATCCGGAGCTGCCGGTCCATGTTCTCCCGGATCAGATGCATGGGGACGTGGCCGGGCCCCTCGATCATGACCTGGCAGTCGTACTCCCAGGCGATCCGGGTCAGCTCGCCGAGCGTGTCGAGTTCGGCGAACTGGGCGTCGTCGTTGGCGTCGGCGATCGATCCGGGCCGGAGCCCGTCGCCGAGCGAGAACGCGACGTCGTAGGCGGCCATGAGCTCGCAGATCTCGCGGAAGTGGGTGTAGAGGAAGCTCTCCTCGTGGTGGGCGAGGCACCACTTCGCCATGATCGAGCCGCCGCGGGAGACGATCCCGGTCACGCGACGGGCGGTCAGCGGGATGTAGCGCAGGAGGACGCCGGCGTGGATCGTGAAGTAGTCGACCCCCTGCTCGGCCTGCTCGACGAGGGTGTCGCGGTAGACCTCCCACGTCAGCTCCTCGGCCTTGCCGTCGACCTTCTCGAGCGCCTGGTAGATCGGTACGGTGCCGACGGGGACGGGGGCGTTGCGGAGGATCCACTCCCGCGTCTCGTGGATGTTCTTGCCGGTGGAGAGGTCCATCACGGTGTCCGCCCCGTAGCGGATCGCCCATGTCATCTTCTCGACCTCTTCCTCGACCGACGACGTGACGGCCGAGTTGCCGAGGTTGGCGTTGATCTTCACGAGGAAGTTCCGCCCGATGATCATCGGCTCGGACTCGGGGTGGTTGACGTTGGCGGGGATGATGGCGCGGCCGCGGGCGATCTCGCTCCGCACGCGCTCGGGGTCGACGCCCTCGCGGGTCGCGACGAACTCCATCTCCCGCGTCAGCTCGCCGCGCCGCGCGTAGTGCAGCTGCGTGACCCGGCGCCCCGGCCGGGCGCGGAGCCCCACCCGACCCGGCTCGACGTCGGCGCGGGCCCGGATCCACTCCCGGCGGAGCGGCGGCAGCCCGAGCTTCAGGTCGACCGCGTAGGCGGGATCGGTGTAGGGGCCGCTCGTGTCGTAGAGGCGAAGCGGCGGGTTATCGCCGGCGAGGGTGATCTCCCGCATCGGGACGCCGTCGACGTACACCTTCTTGGACGACGCCGGCATGTTCCTGGACGAAGTCGGCATGACTTCCTCCCTTCGCTGGTATTACCCAGGTCAGGTTCTTGCGGTCGGCGGCCCGTCGCCGCCCTCTCAGCCCGGCTGTCCGAGCTCCCGCGCGCTCTCGAGGAGCACTGTAGCCCCGACCCCGCCGGGCCGTCAAGCGGCCCTGCCGAGCCCGCCCGCCGACTCCCGCGCCCCGCGAGCGTCCGGGAGCGCCGCCCGCAAAGGCGCTCGTCCCGGGGCGCCCGCCTGCTATCCTGGTAGGGAGTCGGGTCCTGATGCCGTCCGCGCCCAGCATGCTCGCCCTCGCCCTTGGGGTAACCGCGGTCGTGGTGCCGGCCACGCCGCTCGGCGACCTCGTCCCCGTGCCGCCCGTCAGCGTGGCCGAGACGGCGATCCGGCGCGGCGACACGCTCGAGGGCGCCCTCGGGCGGCTGCGGCTGCCACGGCCGGCGGCGGCCGCGGTGGCGCTGAGCCTCCGCCGCCTGGTCGACCTCCGCGGGCTTCGTCCCGCCGAGCAGCTCTTCCTCGCCCGCGCCCAGGACGGCCGCGTCCTCGGCCTGACCTACCGGCGGTCCTCGCTCGAGCGCTACGAGGTCCGGCCGGGCGACGCGGGCTGGAGGGCCGAGCAGACTCTGACGCCGACCGAGACGCGCGTCGTCGCCGTCGGGGGCACCGTGGAGGGCTCCCTCTTCGCCGCGATGGACCGGCTCGGCGAGGCCCCGCTCCTGACCGCCCTCTTCGTCGGCATCTTCGAGACGAACTTCGACTTCGCGGCGGAGGCGCTGCCCGGCGACCGGTTCCGGCTGCTCGTGGAGAAGCGCTACGCGGAGGGCGCGTTCGCCGGCTACGGCCGGATCCTGATCGCCCAGTACCAGAGCGGGGGCCGGCGCGCGCTGACCGGCGTGGCGTTCCAGGTGGCGGGGGCGCGGCCCGCCTACTACGACGCCGAGGGCCGCTCCGTCGAGAAGATGTTCCTGCGCGCGCCGCTCGACTACACGCGCATCACCTCCGGCTACTCCCACGCGCGCCACCATCCGATCCTCGGCGGCGTGCGCCCGCACCTGGCGGTCGACTACGGCGCGCCGATCGGCACGCCGGTGCGCGCGGTGGCCGACGGCATCGTCACCCACGTGGGGTGGGACGGCGGCAACGGCATCACGATCACGCTCCGCCACGTCCGCGGCTACGAGACCATGTACAACCACCTCTCGGCGGTGGAGGTCCGGCCGGGGCAGCGGGTGCGCCAGCGCGACGTGATCGGGCTCGTCGGCACGACGGGGCTCTCCACGGGGCCCCACCTCGACTACCGGGTGCGGAAGAACGGGAGCTTCGTGAACCCGCTCTCGGAGCGCTTCGTGCCCGGCCCGGAGCTGCCCCCGCGGCAGCGTCCCTCGTTCGCCGACCGGCTCCGCACGCTGCTCGAGCGCCTGAACCAGGACGCCCCGTTCCGCTCGTAGCGGCCCGGGGGCCGCCTTGGCCTGGCCCGCCCGGCGGTGGTATGATCCTCGACCATCGGGAGGGGCCCGTGAAGATCAGCTTCTTTCACCTGATGCCGTACCGATTCCTGCCTCCGGACTTCGACACGCGGTACCGCTCGGTATGGGTCGACGTGCCCCACGCGCTCTACGACCCGGCGAAGACGCGCGACCTCTACCACGAGTACCTCGACGAGCTCGAGTTCGCCGAGCAGGTCGGCTTCGACGGCCTCTGCGTCAACGAGCACCACAACAACGCCTACGGCCTCATGCCGTCGCCCAACCTGATGGCGGCGACCCTGGCGCGCCGGACCTCGCGCGCGGCCCTCGTCGTGCTCGGCAACAGCCTGGCCGCCTACAACCCGCCGCTCCGCGTGGCCGAGGAGTTCGCGATGCTCGACCTCCTCTCCGGCGGCCGGCTCGTCGCCGGGTTCCCGGTCGGCACCTCGATGGACATGAACTTCGCGTACGGCATCGACCCGGCGACCTTGCGCGCGCGCTACTTCGAGGCCCACGACCTCGTGCTCCAGGCGTGGACGCGGCCCGAGGTCTTCGCCTTCAACGGCAAGTACACGCAGGTGCGCTACGTGAACATCTGGCCGCAGCCGCTCCAGAAGCCGCACCCGCCGGTGTGGATCCCGGGCGGCGGGAGCCTCGAGACCTGGGAGTGGACGGCCCGGCAGGACTACGTCTACTGCTACCTCTCCTACTACGGCTACAAGCGCGGCAAGGCGACGATGGACGGCTTCTGGAACGCGATCGCCCGGCTCGGCGTCGACGACAACCCCTACCGGGCGGGCTTCCTCCAGCTCGTGTGCGTCGCCGACTCCGACGCCGAGGCCGAGCGGGAATACTTCCCGCACGTCGACTACTTCTACCAGAAGTGCCTGCACGTCTGGGAGGGGTTCGCGGAGGCGCCGGGCTACCGCACGCTCAAGACGCTCCAGGCCGGCGTCCGGCCCCAGGTGGGCGCCCAGGCGCGGAAGATCCGGCAGTCGCTCGACTGGCCGAAGTACCTCGAGCAGGGCTACGTGATCGCGGGCGGCCCCGAGACCGTGCGCGAGCAGCTCCTGCAGTGCATCCGGACGCTCCGGGTCGGGCACCTCATGGTGCTGCTCCAGATCGGCAGCATGCCGCGGGAGCTCACGCTCCGGAACACCGAGCTCTTCGCGACCAAGGTCCTGCCCCACCTCCGCCAGGTCTGGCCCGGCTACGTGGACCGGTGGTGGCCGGCGGCGGCGGGCGGCAACGGCCGATGACCCCCGCGGACCGGACGGTCGAGCTGCGCGGGGGTCTGGTCCGGATCCGGGTCCTCTCCGGCGGCCGGGGGCGGCCCCTCGTCTACTTCCACTCGTTCCACGAGCGCGGCGGGTGGTCGCCGTTCCTCGACCGCCTCGCCGCCCGCTACGCGGTGTACGCCCCCCTCCATCCCGGCGTCGGGGGCTCGGAGGGCGTCGACACGCTCGAGGACCTGCTGGACCTGGCGCTCGTCTACGACGAGCTGCTCCAGGCGCTCGGGCTCCCGACGGCGTACCTCGCGGGCCACTTCTTCGGCGGCATGATGGCGGCGGAGCTCGCCGCGCTCTTCCCCGGGCGGGCGGCCGGGGTCGCGCTCTGCTCGCCCCTCGGGCTCTGGCTCGAGCAGGCCCCGGTGGCGGACGTCGCGATCCTGCCCCGGGAGGAGCTCCGGGCGCTCCTCTGGCTCGACCCGGAGGCGGAGGTCGCCCGGCGCTGGGCCGCGCTCCCCGAGTCCGAGGAGGAGCAGGTCGCCGCCCAGCTCGAGTCGATCCAGCGGCTCGCCGCGATGGCCCGCTTCGTCTGGCCGATCCCCGACAAGGGGATCCGGAAGCGGCTGCACCGGATCGCGGCCCCGACGCTCCTCCTGTGGGGCGACCGGGACCGGGTGAACCCGATCGTCTACGGCGAGGAGTGGCAGCGCCGCATCAAGGGATCCGAGGTCCGGCTCCTCCCGGGGGGCCACATGCTGCTCGACGAGGCGCCGGCCGCCGCGGCCGAGGCCGTGGCGGCGTTCCTCGGCTGAGGCCACGGGGGGGCCGAGGGGAGGCGGGATGATCACGAAGTTCTCGGTGCTCTACGTCGGGCAGATCGAGCTCGACCGGATCGGCCGCGACGGCACCCCCCCGGACCTGCGGTGCTACCCGAACGAGCGGCTCGCGGAGGCGTTCTTCACGGCCCGGGACATCGCCCGGACCATGGACGAGCTCGGCTTCTACTGCCTGTGGACCGCGGAGCACCACTTCCAGCGGGAGGGCTACGAGGTCTTCCCGAACCTGATCCTCTTGTCCACGTGGCTCGCCACCCAGACCGAGCGGCTCAAGCTCGGCTGCGCCTTCAACATCCTCCCCATGTGGCATCCCCTCCGGCTGGCCGAGGACTACGCCGTCGCCGACATCGTCACCGGCGGCCGGGTCATCATGGGCGTGGGCCGCGGCTACCACACGCGCGAGGTCGAGACCTTCGGCGCGCCGCTCCTGGACGCGACCGCCAACCGCGAGCTGTTCGAGGAGCAGATGGAGGTCCTCTGGAAGGCGCTGCACGAGGAGGCCTTCAGCCACCACGGCAAGCACTACGACATCCCGCCCCCCGTGCCGTACCGCGGCTACGAGCTCCGCGAGGTCACGCTCGTGCCGCGGCCGATCCACCGCCCGGTCGAGATCTGGCAGCCGATCGCCAGCGGCAAGACGCTCGACTACATCGCCGCGCGCGGCATCAAGGGCATGGTGACGCTGAACGGCGAGCGGATCTTCGACCAGATCGCGCACGCCTACCGGGACGCCGCCGCCCGGGCCGGCCGCCGGCTCGAGCTCGGCGAGGACCTCTGCTGGGGCGTCGGGCTCTACCTGGCGCCGACGGCGGAGGAGGCGATCCGCCGCGTCGAGCCGGCGCACGACGAGCGCTACAAGTGGTTCGCGCCGTTCGGGTTCGTTCGCTACGCCGACGCCGAGGGGCGCCCCTGGGGCACCCCCGGCGCGCCCGCGCGGATCCCGACGCTCGCGGAGGGCGTCGCCCAGCGGGCGTGGCTCTGCGGGCCGCCGTCGCTCGTCATCGAGGAGATCAAGCGCGTCGAGGCCCGATACCCGGGCCTCGACCAGGTGATGATTCACTGGGCGGAGGGGATCCCGCCGGCCGAGTTCGAGGAGCAGCTCCGGTGGTTCGCCCGGGACGTGATGCCCGCCTTCCGGCGGTGACTCGGATACACCCACCCGGTAGTCCCTCCCTCGGACGGTCGACCCTACCGGTAGTATTTTTTGTTACTCTTCCCTCTGACACGGGTCATAATACCCGTGGCCGTCCCGGGACGCGACGGGTCGCGCGACTCACTCACAACAGACGGAGGGGAAGGAATGGCGAAGGGCAAGAAGGCGTTCGGAGGCTACGCGATCAGTTTCAAGGGCTGCCACGACACGATGACCGCCGTCTTCGGCGACAAGCCGATCGGCCCGTCCGAGATGACGAAGAAGCTCTGGGTGTACGTCAAGCGGAAGAAGCTCGCCGGCAAGTAGCGCGGTCGGCGTCCGCGGGACGAGGCGGCTCGCCCTCAGCGGGCCGCCCCTTTTTTCGTATACTGTCTTCGCCATGCGCGCCCGCCTCTACAGCCGCGAGACCTGACCGAGCTGCGTGCAGGCGAGAGAGTCTCTCTCGCGTCGCGGCCTGGACTATGAGAGTGTCTTCGTCGACCGGGCCCCCGTCCCCCGCGCGGCCGCGCTCGAGCTGGCGGCCCGGGCGCGCCGGTTCCTGGTGAAGGTCGGCGCGGGCACGCTCCGCTTCGACGCCGCCCGGAACCCGATCTCGCGCGCCGAGGCGGAGGCGTACCTGGTCCACGAGGACGGCTTTCTTCGCGTGCCCGTGCTCGTGGTGGGCGACCTGATCGTCCGCGGCTACACGGAGGAGATCTACCGCGAGGCGCTGGGCGCGTCGCGCGAGGGAGGAGCCCCCCCCATGATCATCAAGGAAACGGCGCGATCGACCTATCTCGACGTCTCGAAGATCGCCTGGGAGCCGACCAAGTACCCGGGCATCGAGACGAAGGTCCTCTACCAGGAGCCCTCGGGCAAGCTGACGACGCTGACGCGCATGGCGCCGGGCGCCCGGCTGCCTGACCACCGCCACGTGGGGGTCGAGCAGAGCTACGTGCTCGAGGGCACGCTCGTCGACGCGGACGGCGCCTGCACGGCCGGCAACTTCGTCCACCGTCGGCCGGGCTCCGTGCACGACGCCTGGAGCCCCGACGGCTGCGTCGTCCTCGGAATCTTCGACGTCCCGAACGAGTTCCTCGGGTAGGGTCGCGCCGCGCCGGCCGCCCGCTCAGCGCCCCGCGCGGATCGAGCGGATGCGGGCGGGCTTCCGCGCGGGGCCCGGCAGGGGTTCGGGCTCCGTCTCGATCCCCGCCTCGACGAAGCCGTAGTGGAGGATCTTCCGCGCGTCGAGGAACGAGAGGCGGCGGGAGCGCGCGCCCAGGACCACCATGAGGAACTGCTGGCCGCCGCGCCAGGCGGCGACCGCGAGGTTGTAGCCCGCCTCCTGGGTGAAACCCGTCTTCAGGGCCTCGACGCCGCCCGGGTCATTGAAGAGCGGGATGCGGCGGGCGTAGACGCGGCCGCGGAAGACGAACATCTGCCCGCCGAGGATCGCGCGCGAGAACGGGTAGTCGCGCAGGAGCCGCGAGATCAGCTCGGCCAGGTCCTTCGCGGTGCTCCGCTGGAGCGGATCCGGGAGCCCGTGCGGGTTGGCGAAGTGCGTCTGGGCGAGCCCGAGCTCCTGGGCCTTCGCGTTCATGCGCTCGACGAACGCCTCCTCGTCGCCGTGGGCGAGGTGCTCGGCGACGGCGGTCGCGGCGTCGTTGGCGGAGGCGATGCCGACGCCGTCGAGGAGAACCCGCAGCGGCACCTGCTCGTCGGCGCGGAGCCCCATCCGGTACTTGGGCGTCGCCCCCGCGCGCCGGCTGACCGTGACCAGGTCGTCCCACTGGGCCCGTCCCTGCTCGATGTCCTCGAGCGCGAGGTAGAGCGTCATCATCTTGGCGAGGCTCGCCGGCGCGTGGGGCTCGTCGGCGTTCTTCTCGAACAGGACCTTGCCGTCGGGATCCAGGAGCAGGACGCTCTCCGCGCTCACCTTCAGCGGGCGTCCGTTCTCGGCGGGGGCGGGACGGGGAGCCAGGGCGACCGTCGCGAGGACGACGACGGCGAGCAGCGGGGCGCGGGTCACCAAGGCATTGTAGCAGTCACCGTACCGCCTGCTTCAACTCCCTGGATGGTTTGAAGCGCGGAACGCGGCCGCCGATGGCGACCGGCCGCCCGGTTCGAGGATTGCGCGCCGCGCGGGGCTTGAGGCGGCCGACCGAGAACGTGCCGAAGCCGACGAGCGTCACCGGCTCGCCGCGCTTGAGCGACGCGCGAATGCTCGCGAGCATCGCCATGAGGGCGCGCTCGGTCACGGTTTTTGGCCAGCCCGAGGCCTCGGCCATGCGGACGACCAAATCGGCCTTCGTCATGGGAGCCGCATCCTAGCAGAGCCGTGCTATGCTGGCAACACGATGGCGCGCCGCGCGGGGCTCACCCTCGGCCTACTGGCGCTGCTCGCCGGCGCGGCCGCGCCCGACGCGGGAGTCGGTCAGCCGATCGACTGGGGGCGGCTCCCGTCCGACAGCCAGCGGCTCGTCGAGCCGGTCGTCGCCCGGCCCCAGATCTCGCGCGACGTCGCCCACATCACCTACCCGAGCCGGCGCGAGATCTGGGAGTACCTGCTCGATTACCCCGACTTCGCCGCCGACGTGGCGCGCGCCCTCCACGAGGGCAAGTACCGCCTCCGCCTCGTCGGCGACCACTACGAGGCGGACGACGGGCGCGGCGTGACGGGGATCGTGCGGCCGCTGCTCGTCGAGGGCGGCCGGCGGATCTTCTACCTCGAGGGCCGCTACGACACCCGGTGGTTTCCCACCCTCCGCGGACGCGCGGTCGTCGTGCTCGACAGCGAGTACGTGGAGCCGCCGGGCGGCCAGCCGCTCGCCCAGGTCCGTCTGACGGGCTACCTCCGGATCGACAACGTCATCGTGCGGGCCTTCGTCGCGATCGCGAGGGAGTTCAGCGAGCGGACCTTCGACGGCAAGGTGCGGAAGTTCTTCTCTCACGTCGAGCGCGTGAGCCGGCGCGCGTGCGACGACCCGGCGGGGCTGTTGGACCTCCTCGCCGCGGAGCCGCGGCTCAGCCGGGAGCGGCTCGTCGAGTTCCGCGGGATTCTGCTCCGTCACCCGCTTCGGCGCGCGGCCGACCTCGGGTAGCGCCGGGCTCGATTGGTCGGCGCGGCGGGCCCGGTCGGGCGACCCGCGGACGGACCCGGGCCCGGGCCTACATCCCCAACGCCGTGCGGGCCTCGTCCATCACCGCCTCGGTGATCGTCCGGTAGCCCTTGCCCTCCGCGTAGCGCTCGATGGCGACCCTCGCCATCGGCCGGATGAAGGCCGGAATCCGGTCGACGCGCGCAGCGGCGTCCGGGCTCCACAGGACGCGCGCGGGGGCGGCCGCGTCGGGCGCGGCCAGCATCGCGGCGAACGGGCAGCCCGGCCCGCCCGCCGCCGCCTCCGGCCCCGTGGCGTCCCGGATGGCGCCGCCGAGGTCCGGCGCCTGGGCCATCGACGCCCGCAGATGCTCGAACGGCTGGGCGGGCTCGGTCCGGCCGCCCACCTTGACGCCGAGGCTCTTGACCATCTGGGTCTCGAACTGGTTCGTCAGCATCGCGACCCGGAAGCCGCACTCGGGGCAGCGGAAGGTGACGGCGAGCGAGCCGTCCTCGGGCCCCTCGGTCGCGAGGAGCTTCATCGGCTCGTCGCAGTCGAGGCAGAGGAACTTCATGGCGGCGCCATTCTACCATCGTTGCGGGGGGCCCGCGGCGGACGCTCGGGGCGCTCCCGGTACGCCTGGTGGAGCGGCCTCGGGCCACGACCGCCGGGCCGGGCGCCGCGGGAGTCGCCACCGCGTTTCGCCGTATACTCGTG
>Ga0209056_10001027_pt1 | contig 30933 bp, 29 predicted proteins | sample GraSoiAngelo_114_FD_185876 | JGI IMG/M metagenome (GOLD analysis project Ga0209056, IMG submission 185876) | Grasslands soil microbial communities from the Angelo Coastal Reserve, California, USA - 14_0903_13_40cm (SPAdes) (version 2) | ecosystem: Environmental > Terrestrial > Soil > Grasslands... | reverse complement strand
CCGCCTCTCGGATGAGCGCGGCGATCTCCTCCACCGTGATCGTGTTCACGTAGTCGGCGGCGCGGTGGACGTTCTCCTCGAAGAGGGTCCCCCCCCAGTCGTCGGCGCCGAAGTGGAGCGCCACCTGCCCGGCCGGCTTGCCCTCGGAGAACCAGGAGGCCTGCACATGCGGGAAGTTGTCGAGGTAGAGCCGCGCCGTCGCGAGCACGCGGAGGTACGTGGTCGGCCCCTTGTACTGCTTGATCCACTTCTCGAGCAGCGTCCGGCCAGGCTTGAACGACCAGGGGACGAAGGCAGTGAAGCCGCCCGTGTCGTCCTGGAGCGCCCGGATCGCGTCCAGGTGGTCGAGAACGTCCTCCGGCTCCTCCACGTGGCCGTACATCATCGTGGCGGTGCTCTTGAAGCCCTGCCGGTGCGCCTCGCGATGAACGTCGAGCCAGGCTTCGGGGCCCCCCTTCTTCGGCTCGATGCGCGCGCGCACCCGTGCCGAGAGAATCTCGGCGCCGCCGCCGGGCAGGGTCGACTGGCCGGCGTGTCGAAGCCGGGCGAGGACCTCGCGGACCGATAGGCCCGAGGCCTCGGCCATCGTGCGGATCTCTGACGCCGTGAAGAAATGGGGCGTCACCTGCGGGAAGCGCCGGCGCGTCTCCCGGACGAGCGCGAGGTAGTAGTCGAGGGGAAGCGCCGGATTATGGCCGCCCTGCAGCAACACCGTCGTCGCGCCCCTGAGCGCGGCGGCCTCCACCCTCGCGAGGACCTCGTCCACGGTGAGCGTGTAGGCCTCGGAGTGGCCCGGCTTGCGGTAGAACGCGCAGAACTGGCAGTCCGTGACGCAGACGTTCGTGTAGTTCGGGTTCGAGTCGATGACGAATGTCACCATCGCCTCGGGCAGCCGCCGGAAGCGCGCGGCCTGGGCGAGCGCGCCGACCTCGAGCAGCGGGGCCGCGGTGAGCAGGTAGAGACCGTCCTCGCGGTCGAGCCGCCGGCCGCCCTCGACCCGCTCCCGGATGCCGTCGAGCGAGGTGGCCACGGGGAGGCTCACGGCCACGGCTCCAGCCGGCGGCGGAGCTCCGTGATCGCGCGCTCCTCGTCGTGGCCGAGCCGGTACGTGAAGCCGCCGAGGTAGCGGTGGACTCCGGTCTCGTCGAGCCCGACGTCGCGGCGCGCCCCCGCGATCCGGGGCAGGGAGGCGAGGGCGCGGCCGATCGAGGCCTCGAGGGCCTCCGCGAGCGCGGCCGTCGCGGGGGCGCCCAGCGACGCGCGGACGCCCCAGCGGGCGAAGACGCACGGCAGGCCGGTCCACTGGACCCACTCGGTGCCGACGTCGATCCGGTGCGGGGCGGGGTGGTCACCGTGCAGCGCGCGCAGCGCCTGGTCCCCGATCAGGAGGACGGCATCGCTCGGAGCCGCGGCGTCCACCCAGGCTCGAGGCGTCACCCCATACTTTGCGGTGAGGAGCAGACGGAGGATCTCGACCGAGGTCGACGTCTCGTCGGTCACGCCGACGACGGCGCCGTCGAGCTCCTTCGGCGGGCGGGCCGAAAAGAGGATCACGCTCCGAGCCGGGCCGTTCGTGGCGATGCCGAGCGGCAGCGCCCGGAGGGTCCGCTCCAGCCGGAAGAAATCCACCAGCGAGAGGGGGCCCGCGTCGATCCGGCCGGCTTCCATCGCCTGCCCGAGCGGGCGCGGCGGGAGCGGCACGAGCTCGTGCCCTTGAAGGGCGAAGTAGAAGGGCTCAGAGTTCAGGTATGGGATGCGGCCGACGCGCACGTCAGTTCCAGACGCGGACGACGTTGTAGAGCGCATCCCGCTCCACGGCCGTCTTGCCCGCGTCGTGGATCATGCGAAGGAGCTGCGCCCGCGCGAGTCCCGCCGGGCTCTCCGCCTTGGCCATGTGGGCGATCCGCTCGTCCTCGAGGGTGCCGTTGACGTCGTCGGCGCCGAAGTGGAGCGCGATCGACGCGGTCTGCTCGCCGAGCATGACCCAGTAGGCCTCGACGTGGGGGAAGTTGTCGAGCAGGAGCCGCGCGGCGGCGATCGTGCGGAGGGCGTCTGTGGGCGGCGTCTGCCGCGGCACGAGCTTCGTGTCGCCGACCTGATAGACGAGGGGGATGAAGGTCAGAAACCCCCCCGAAGCATCCTGCTGGGTCCGGAGCCGGAGAAGGTGGTCCACCCGCTCCGCCAGGGTTTCGATGTGGCCGAACAGCATGGTCGCGTTGGTGGGGATGCCGAGCGAGTGGGCGAGCCCGTGGATCTCGCACCAGCGGTCCGGGTCGGCCTTGCCGGTATAGGCGAGGGCCTTGGCGACCCGCCCGGAGAAGACCTCCGCGCCGCCGCCGGGCAGGGCGTGGAGCCCCGCCGCCTTCAGGCGCTGGAGCGCCTCCTTCGGCTCGATCTTCCAGCGCCGCCAGAAGTAGTCGATCTCGGCCGCGGTGAACGCCTTGATCTGCACCGCGGGGCGCGCGGCGTGGATGGCCTCGATCAGCCGCTCATAGTACTCGAACGGCCAATCCGGGTGGTGCCCGCCCACGATGTGCACCTCGGACACTCCGTCCTTGATCATTCCGAGCACATCCTCGATCGAGTTCTCGAAGGCGCCGGGCCGACCTGGCTTGCGCGCGAAGTCGCAGAAGCGGCACGACAGCACGCAGACGTTGGTGGGGTTGATGTAGCGGTTGATCACGAAGTGGACGCGGTCGCCGTGCAGCCGTGTCTTGACGTGATCGGCGAGCCACCCGAGCCCGAGCAGGTCGCCGGTCTCGAACAGGGTGAGCCCGTCGTCCCGCGAAAGGCGCTCCCGCGCGCAGACCTTCGCGCAGATCCGGTCGAGTCGGGTGTCGGCGAAACGCACGGCGCCTCCTTGGCGGAGTGCAGCGGCCGAACTCTCCGCATGGTAAGGAGCGGCCGCGTCGCCTGTCAAGAACCGGCGGGGGAGCGCCGACCGTCGGGCGCCGACGACCCGACGACACCGGGGCGGCGGGCGGGGCGCCGCGCGCTCAGGCGGCGGGACCGAACGCGATGCCGGTCTGGTGCGGTTCGACGATCGGTCGGAACCGGACCGCCTGCCCGACGGCGAGGGCGTCGAGGGGGATGTCGACGATGCGGCCGAGGACCGAGACGCCCTCCCGGAGCCGCACGAGCGCGACGGCATAGGGGGCGCCGATGGCGCCGCCGCGCGGCGGCACCCGGACCACGTTGAAGCTCGCGACCGTCCCCGATCCCTCGAGCGGCACCGTCTGCCACTCACGGCGCCGGCAGGCCGCGCACGCCTCCTGCGGCGGCATGGCGAGGGCCGCGCAGTGGGCGCACCGGATCGCTGTGAGCCGGCCCTGGCGGGCCTGCTCGAAAAAGGCGTCGAGCATGATCACGATCGCGGATCCTCCCCCGCCACCGGCGCGGGCTGTACCAGGTCGACCACTATAGCAGAAGCTACGCCATGCTAGCATGCCGCCATGCCGAGACCGCTCATCGTGATCCTCGGCTGCGGCTGGATCGCCCGCCGCCACGCCGCGGCCGCGCGGCGCCTCTCGGCCAACCTCGACCTGGCGTTCGCGAGCCGGAGCGGAACCCGGGCGCGCGCCTACGCCCGCGCGTTCGGCGGCGTGGCCGCCTTCGACCGCTACGAGAGCGCGGTCCGCGACCCGCGGGTGAGGGCGGCGATCGTCTGTACCCCGCACGACCGGCACCTCGCCGACGTCCTGCTCGCGCTCGACCACGACCGGCACGTACTGGTCGAGAAGCCCATCGCCCGTACCCTGGCGGAGGCGGACCAAATGATCGAGGCCGCCCGCGCCCGGGGCCGGGTCCTAATGGTCGCCGAGAACTTTCACTACATGCCGGCGTTCCGGCGCGTGCGGGCGCTCGTCGCGGGAGGCCGCCTCGGCAACCTCCGGGACCTCCTCCTCACCTCCCGAGGCTTCCGTGAGCGTACGGGCTGGCGCCTCGATCCCGAGGCGGCGGGCGGCGGGTGCCTGATCGACGGCGGGATCCACTACCTCCACAACCTCCGGTCGTGGGGCGGCGAGGTCCGACGCGTCTTCGGCCTGGCGCCCCCGCCGACCTTGGCCCGGCTGGCCGGCGAGGACGCGGTCAGCGCGTTGCTCGAACTGGACCGCGGCGTGGTAGGATTTCTGGCGAATTCTGTGGCAACCCCGGGCATTCCGGCCTTCCAGTGGGCGTCGGTGTCCGGCACACGGGGCACCTGCTTTGCGGACAATCGCGGCCGGCTCGTGGTGGTCCGCGGCGGCGGCGGATCGAGTATCCGGGCCTACTGGCGAGACCATCGGGGACACGAGGCGATGCTGAGGGCGTTCCTGCACGCGATCACCACCGGGCTGGCGCCCGAGACGGATGGCGGCGAAGGCCGCCGCGACCTCGCGGTGGTGCTCGCCGTCTACCGCTCGCTGCGCGAGCGGCAACCGGTGGACGTCGAATGCTGAGCGAGGAGGCGGTGCTCCTGCTCGCCTGCCTGGCGGTGACGGCGCTCGTGATCATCGCGTTGCTGGAAGTCGTCTGGCCCTCCCGGGTTCGCCATCCGCGGGCGCGCGCCCGATACCGGCGTCCGCCCGCGACGCGGTCGCGGGATGGCCGCCCGGCCTACCGCCGGCCCGCGCCGGAAGCCCGCGAGGCCCCGCCGCGCCCCGGACCCCCGACCCCGCGGAGGGTGGCAGAGGCCCCCCCAGCGGCGATCGAGCGTCGCGGCGAGAGCGTCTTCGCGCGGGCCGTCCAATCCCTGGCGGCGCCCCGGCCCGCGCCCGGCCTCGGGCCGCCGCCGGAAGTTCTCGCGGCGGAACCGGCCGCGCCGCCGCCGCCACCCGCCCCGGCTCCCGCCGGCCCGGCGCCTGGCCCCGTGGCCGACCGTGGGACGGCCGACAGCAGCCTTCCCCTCGAGGAGTGCTTCTCGCTCTACCAGGACAAGCGCTACGCCGACGTGATCGCGCAGGCGGCGCTTGCCCTCGAGCGGGACGCGGAGGCGGGGCGACGCGGCCCGACGGTCGCCCACGAGGTCGCGGCGCTCTGGAGCGTGACGGGGTTGTCGCGGCAGGCGCTCGACGACGAGGAGGGCGCCCGGGCCGCGTTCGAGGCGGCGATCCACGCCGCGCCGGCGTCCGAGCGCCCCACCTACGAGCGCCACCTGGCCGCGCTCGCCCTCACGGTCGCACGGCGGCTGATCGCGCGGGCAGACACCCTGCCCGACGCCGCCGGCGCAGAGCGGTCGGGCGCGCTCCGGAACGCGGTGCGCTGGCTCCGCCAGGCGCTCGCGAGCGCGCCGGACGACACGGCCCTCCAGCAGGCCCTGGCGCGGGCGTGCGCCGGGCTTTGGGATTCCTATGGGCGGTTCGCGCGGGCGCTGATCCAGCGGCAGGAGTTCCCGGGCGCCCGCCGCGTGATCCGGGAGGCCCTCGCCGAGGACGGGTTCCCCGAGGAGCGGCGGGAGGTGTTCGGCGACCTCCTGGCGGCGACCTTCAGCGGTGAGATTGGACAGCTCACCGCCCACGCCATCCGCGTCATGCAGGACGAGCACGAGCGCGAGGCGCTGGCGTCACTCGAGCGCGCCGAGGCGCTGCTGGCATCCGTCCCGACCGAGACGCTCACGCCCAAGCGTCGTGAGGAAGTGAACCGCCGGCTCTGGTGGGGCTACACCAAGCTCGGCGCCCGCCGCGTGGCGTCCGGCGCGTACGAGGACGCCGTCGAGCCGCTCTTCCACGCGCTCAGGCTGGGCGACGCCAACCCCGAGCAGCAGGACGAAGCGCGGGCGGCGCTGGTTCAGGCCCTCGACGGCGTCGCCGAGGCGCGGGCAGCCTCGATCGGTCAGCTCCTCAAGACCGGCGACCGGGACGCCGCCGCCAGGGAGAGCGATCGGCTGCGGAAGCTCCTCCTCGAGGGCATCGAGCTCGGGCTCACCAAGAACGAGCTCACGTCCGCGCTCACGCGGACCCGCCGCGTGTTCGAGCAGGTCGAGCCCTCGCCGTGAGGCAGAGGGTGGGCGCTCGGCCGCGGCGCGCCCGGCTCTAGCCCGCCGTCCCGGCTCCGCTGCCGATGATCCCCTTCGCCAAGGGCCACGGGCTCGGGAACGACTATCTGGTGCTCGACCTGACGGAGCTGCCGTGCGAGCTGTCCGCGCACGCGATCCAGCGGATCTGCGACCGCAACCGGGGCGTCGGCGCCGACGGGATCCTGCTTCGGGTGGCGAGCGCCCGCGCGGACTTTGGCGTGCGCATCTTCAATCCCGACGGGAGCGAGGCGGAGAAGTCGGGCAACGGCCTCCGGATCTTCGCGAAGTACCTCCACGATCACGGTCACGCCAAGGCCACGGTCTTCACGGTGGACACTCGGGGCGGCCTCGTCGAGTGCGCGTGCCACGTCGTGAACGGACGGGTCGCGGCGGTGGCGGTCGAGATGGGGCGGGCGACGTTCCGGGCGCCGGAGATCCCGATGAGCGGTCCCGACCGGGAGGCGATCGGCATCCCCCTCGAAGTCGCCGGCACGATCCTGACCATCACCGCGGTGTCGGTAGGCAACCCGCACTGCGTGGTCTTCGTGGAGCGCCTGGACGAGGGCGAGGCCCGGCGGCTCGGGCCGCTCGTCGAGCGGCACCCCGCCTTCCCGAATCGGACCAACGTGCAGTTCGCCCGGGTCCGCGCCCGGGACACCGTCGACGTCCTCGTCTGGGAACGGGGCGCCGGCTGGACGCTCGCGTCCGGCTCGTCCGCGTGCGCGGTGGCCTCGGCCGCCGTGCGGAACGGCTTGGCCGACGGGCGGGTGACGGTCCGGATGCCCGGCGGGCAGCTGGCGGTCGAGGTACGGCGGGACTGGTCGCTTCGCCTCGAGGGGCCGGCGGAGGAAATCTGCACGGGGGTCCTGAGCCCCGAGCTCGAGCGGCACCTCTGATCGGGCGTCTCTGCGTCTTCTGCGGGTCGCGCGAGGGCGTCCGGCCGGAGTACCGAGCCGCGGCCGCCGCCCTCGGCCGCGAACTGGTCGCCCGGCGGGTGGAGCTCGTGTACGGCGGCGGCTCGGTCGGCCTCATGGGCGTGCTGGCCGATACGGTCATGCGGGGCGGCGGCCGGGTGATCGGCGTCATCCCGGGCCCCCTCGCGACCCGCGAGCTCGCCCACGCGGGCCTCACGGAGCTGCGTATCGTGGCGAGCATGCACGAGCGGAAGTCGGTGATGGCCGGGCTCGCCGACGGTTTCATCGCCCTCCCCGGCGGCCTCGGCACGCTCGAGGAGCTCCTAGAGGTGCTCAGCTGGGCCCAGCTCGGCGTCCACTGTAGACCCGTCGGCGTGCTGAACGCGGCCCGCTACTACGACGGGCTGCTGCAGCTCCTCGCGCACGCCGTCGAGCAGGGCTTCGCGCTTCCCGAGCACGTCGCCCTCCTGCAGGCGGCGCCGACCGCGGCCGAGCTACTGGACCTCTTCGCCGCCTGGCGCCCGCCGCCGGCCCGGCGGGCGTGGCTCGCGCCGACCGAGACCTAGCGGCCGGAGCCCCGCCGAGTGGACCGCCGCGCAGGCTCGTGCTAGAAGACTCTTGCGCGTGGTATCGCGCGAGCCTGGGGGACTGGCTGGCGGGGGACCGGAGGCGCGTGATCACGATCGAGATTCAGGGACTACCGAGCGGGAGCGCCCTGCGGGCGCGGGTCGCCCAGCAGCTGGCCCACGCGCTCCGTCCCCTCGGCGACGCGCCGGTGCGGGCGAAGGTCACCTTCGTCGACCGCGACGGCCCCAAGCACGGGCTGAGCATCCGGTGCGCCCTGACGGTCCGCCTGCCGCACCGGCCGGTCGTCCGCGTCGAGGAGCTGTCCGACACGCCGACGCGCGCCTTCCGCGGCAGCTTCGCGACGCTCGAGCGCCAGCTCAAGAAGTACCGGGAGCGCCGAACGGAGCGTCGCCGGCGGCCCAAGAAGTACTACGTGGCCAAGCGGCTCCTCGCCGAAGGCCTGCCGCCGGAGCTCGTGGGCGGCCCGCGCCGGCCGGCTCCGGAGGACGGGTGACGAGGCTCTACCGGAGGATCCTCCACCCAACCGACTTCTCCGCAGCGTCGCGTCGCGCGTTCGCGTGCGCGGTGGCGCTGGCCCGGCGGGACCGAGCCGAGCTCCTCCTGCTGCACGTGCTCGCGTCGCCGGCCGCGTTCGCCGGCGACGGGTACGTGACGCCGGAGGCCTGGCAGCGGATCGAAGCCGCGGCCCGCCGCTCGGCCGAGTCCCGCCTGAAAGCGACGCTCGCCCGGGCGGGGCGGGCGGGCGGACGGGCGCGGGCGATCCTCGTCGAGGGCGTCCCGTTTCTCCAGATCGTGCGGACGGCGAGGGCCCGGCGCGCGGACCTCATCGTGATCGGCACCCACGGCCGGGGCGCGATCTCTCGGCTCTTCATTGGGAGCGTGGCGGTGCGCGTGATCCAGCTGGCGCCGTGCCCCGTGCTGACGGTTCGCGGGCGGTAGGCCGGCCCCGCGCGAGTCGGGTCCGTCAGGTGAGCGTGCCGCCGTCGAGGACGATCGTGTGGCCCGTGACGTAGGAGGAGGCGTCGGCCGCGAGGTAGAGGACCGCACCGACCATCTCGTCGGGCTTGCCGGTCCGGCCGAGGGGCGTCGTCTTCAGGTACTGACCGAGGATCTCCGCGTTGGTCCAGAGCGCCTCGCTGAACCGCGTCTCGATCAGCCCGGGCGCGATCGCGTTCACCCGGATGCCGTGGGGCCCGAGCTCGCGGGCGAGTACCCTGGTGAGCATGATGACCGCGGCCTTGGAGACGCCGTAGGCGCCGATCAGCGTCGGCACCCGGAGTCCGCCCGTCGACGACACGTTGATGATCGAGCCGCTCTTCTGCGCCATCATCAGCCGGGCCGCCTGCTGGCTCAGGAGCAGGCAGCCCTTGACGTTGACCTCCATGACCTTGTCCCACGCCTCGGGCGTGATGTCGACGAGGGGCCCGAAGTGCGGGTTGGTCGCGGCGTTGTTGACGAGGATGTCGAGGCGACCGAGCTCGCGCTCCGTCGTCGCGACGAGGCGCTCGACGTCTTCGCGCCGGCCCGTATGGGTGGCGACGGCGAGCGAGCGGCGGCCGAGCGCCCGGATCTCCGCAGCGACCGGCTCGAGGTCGGGGAGCTTGCGGCTCGCGACGACGACGTCGGCGCCGGCGGCGGCCAGACCCAGCGCGATCGCGCGGCCGATGCCGCGCGATGCCCCGGTGACGATGGCGACGCGCTTGTCGAGGCGGAACAGGTCGGCGGTCATTAGCCGTATCATATCGGAAATGTGGTAATTTGTAGCCGATGTTGAACCTCGCGCTGATCGCTTACGTCGTGGCCACGGGCCTGGCGCTCGCCTACCTGGTCCAGCGAGAGGAGGTCACCTACCGGCTCACGACCGCGGTGACGCTCGCCGGCTGGGCGCTCCAAACCGCAGGCCTGATCGCGCGGACCGTCGAGGCCGGCCGCGGGCCGCTCGCGAGCTTCCCCGAGGCCGTCTCGGTGGCGGTGTGGGCGGCCGTGCTCCTCGAGCTCTGGGCCGAACGGCAGTACGGGATCAGGGTCCTGGGGGCGTTCGTGCTGCCGGTCGTAGTCGTGCTGAGCGTCTCGGGGACGATGGCGGGGCCGGCCCTCCAGTCGACCGCGCTCCACAATGTCTGGATCACCGTGCACGTGGTCCTGGCGCTCCTTGGCATCGCGGCGTTCGTCCTGAACTTTGCGGGATCCATCATGTACTTGCTTCAGGAGCGGCAGCTAAAGGCCCGGCGCCCCGGCACGTTCTACTACCGCCTGCCGTCGCTCGAGACGCTCGACCGCCTGACCTTCCGCGCCCTCACCCTCGGGTTTCCGTTTCTGACCGTCGGGCTGATGCTGGGCGCCTTCTGGACGGGGCGCTTCCACCCGCTGATCGCGTTCTCGGCCGTCGCATGGGTCATCTACGCGTTCACTCTGGCGAGCCGTGCGGTCGCTGGGTGGCGCGGCCGGCGGGCGGCCTACTGCGCGATCCTCGGCTTCGCGGCGCTCGTGCTGACTCTCGGCGCGGGTGTCCTGCTGCCGGGGCCCCACGGCTCCTAGGGGCCTCCCGCTATGGTCGCCTCCGGGTCCCTCGGCCTCGGCAGTCCCCGTCGCGGGCGGTCTCTGGCCGAGCGCGCCGCGGCGCGAACCCTCGGGCGGGAGGCGACGCCTCCGGCCGAGGCCTGACGTGGGCACGCTCTTCGTGTCGGGCCTGAGCCACCGGGAGGCGCCGGTCGCCGTGCGTGAGCGACTCGCCCTGGAGGCAGACAAGCTCCGAGAAGTCCTGGGCCACGTGATGGCCACGGGCGCCCTCGCCGAGGTCATGATCCTCTCGACCTGCAATCGCGTCGAGGTCTATGGAGTCGCCGGCGCGCCGGCCGCGGCCCGGGCCCTGACCTTCCGGCAGCTCGGCGCGCAGCGCGGGATGGAGCTCGACGGCCTCGAGCCCATGCTCTACACGAAGACGGAGACCGACGCGGTCCACCACGCCTTCCGCGTCGCCGCGAGCCTCGACTCGATGATCGTGGGCGAGCCGCAGATCCTCGGGCAAGTCAAGGAGGCGGTCGCCATCGCTCGGGACTGCCAGACCCTGGGCCCGACACTCCATCGCCTGTGGATGAAGGCGTTCGCCGTCGCGAAGCGGGTGCGGACCGAGACCGACGTGGCGCGCCACGCGGTGTCGGTCTCGTTCGCCGCGGTCGAGCTGGCGAAGAAGATCTTCTCCGGGCTCGAGGGGCGGGCCGTCTTGCTGGTCGGCGCCGGTGAGATGGGGGAGCTGGCCGCCCGCCATCTCGTCGAGCAGGGGGCGTTCCCCATCTACGTCGCGAACCGGACCTGGGCCCGGGCGCAGGCGCTCGCCCGCGCGCTCGCCGGCACCGCCGTCCCCTTCGCCGACCTCGGGGCCACGCTGGCCGTCGTCGACATTGTCGTGACGTCGACGGGCGCGTCCGAGCCGATCATCACGCGGGAGGCGGTGCAGCGCGCGCTCCACCTCCGGCGCTCGCGGCCACTGTTCTTCGTGGACATCGCGGTGCCGCGCGACGTCGAGCCGACGGTCAACGAGCTGGACAACGTCTTCTGCTACGACATCGACCACCTCAAGCAGGTCGTCGACGCGAACCTGCGCGAGCGTGAGCGCGAAGCCCAGCGGGCGGAGACGATCGTCAAGCACGAGGTCGAGCGGTTTGTGACGGGCCGCCTCGACCAGGAGGTCGTGCCCACCATCGTGTCGCTGCGGACGCGGCTCGAGGCGATCCGCCAGGCCGAGCTCGACAAGGCGCTGGCCAAGCTGCCCGACGCCTCGCCGGAGACGCGCCAGACCCTCGAGGCGCTGTCGACCGCCATCGTCAACAAGATCCTCCACGCGCCCATCACGAAGCTCCGCGAGTCGTCGCGGGCGGGACAGGGCGGGTCGTGGACCGCCTTCGTCCACGAGCTGTTCGGGCTCCGCCGGGACGCCCCGTGACGCTTCGCATCGGCACGCGCGCCAGTCCGCTCGCCCTGGCGCAGGCGGGCTGGGTGGCGGACGCGCTCCGCACGACGGGCGTCGAGGCCGAGTTGGTCCCGATGCGGACCGAGGGCGACCGCCTGGAGGAGGTCCGCCTCGGCCAGGCCGGTGGCAAGGGCCTGTTCGTGCGCGAGATCGAGGAGGCGCTCCTCGCGGGCGGCATCGACCTGGCCGTGCACAGCCTGAAGGATCTGCCCGCCGAGCTGCCGGCGGGACTCCAGTTGGCCGCGTTCCCGCGACGCGAGGATCCCCGCGACCTGCTCGTGACGCGGGGCGCCGGTGGGCTCGCGGACCTGCCGCCCGGCGCGCGAGTCGCGACGTCGAGCCTCCGCCGCCGCGCGCTCCTCCTGGCGGCGCGCGCCGATCTCACCGTCCTCCCGATGCGCGGCAACGTCGACACCCGCCTCCGGCGGCTCGACGGGGGCGACTGCGACGCGATCGTGCTCGCGGCGGCCGGGCTCGCCCGGCTCGGGCGGACGCCCCCGCACGCCTGGCCGCTCGAGCCGGAAGAGTTCGTGCCCGCGGTCGGGCAGGGGATCCTGGGCGTCGAGGCTCGCGCCGGCGACGGGGCCGCGCTCGCGGCCGCCGCGGCGCTCGACGACCCCGACACGCGCCCGTGCGCGGTGGCCGAGCGCGCCTTCCTCCGCCACCTCGGCGGCTCCTGCGCAACGCCGATGGCGGGCCACGCGATGCTGGAGTACGCGTCACTGCGCATGACCGGCGTCGTCCTGAGCGAGGACGGCCGGGCCTGCCTCCGGGACGGCGTGACCGGGGCGCCCGAGGATGCCGAGGAGGTCGGTCGCTGGCTGGCGGAATCGCTGCTCGCGCAGGGCGCCGCCAAGATCGCCGCGCTCAATCCGGTACAATGATCTGATGACCGCCCGCGCGTCGATCGACACCCGTCCCCTGGCGGGTCGCCGGGTGGTGATCACCCGCGCGGCCGCGCAGGCCTCCGCGTTCGCGCGGCTGTTGAGCGCGGCCGGCGCGGACGTGCTCGAGGCGCCGACGATCGCGATCGGGCCGCCGGACAGCTGGGGCCCGCTGGACGCGGCGCTCGAGCGGCTGCGCACGTACCAGTGGGTCGTCTTCACGAGCGTGAACGGCGTGGCGATGGTCGGCGCCCGCCTCGCCGACCGCGGACTCGGGTGGACGGCGCTCGCGGGCGTGCGCGCGGCGGCGATCGGCCCCGCCACGGCCGCGGCCCTCGACTCGTGCGGGGTCCGTGCCGACGTCGTGCCCGAGGAGTACCGGGCGGAAGGGCTCGTGGAGCGCCTGCGGGAGCTGGTCCGACCCGGCGACGCCGTGCTGCTGCCCCGGGCGGCCCAGACCCGCGACGTCCTCGCGACCGAACTCGCGCGGCTCGGCGCGCAGGTGAGTGAGGTGCCCGCGTACCGCACGCGGCCGGTCGCGGAGGCCGCGGCGGGCCTGCGCGCGGCGCTCGAGCGCGGCGAGGTGGACGTCGTCACCTTCACGAGCTCGTCCACCGCGTTGAGCTTCGCCGCCCTCTTCACGGACGAGGAACGAGCGCGGCTGCTCGCGGGCGTGACGATCGCGTCGATCGGGCCGATCACCGCGGCCACGGCCGCGTCGGTCGGGCTGGCGACCCGAGTCATGCCCGACGAGTACACGATCCCGGCGCTCGCACGGGCCATCGTCGCGCACTTCGCGAGCGGCGCCGAAAGGAGTGGTTGAGGATGGCTCACCCGATCTATCGCCCCCGGCGGCTTCGCGACAAGGCGCTCCTGCGGAAGATGGTGCGCGAGACCGCGCTCTCGAGCGACGACCTCATCTACCCGCTGTTCGTCGTGCACGGGCGCGGGCTCCGCCAGCCGATCGCCCCGATGCCGGGCCAGTACCGGCTGTCGGTGGACGAAGTCGTCAAGGAGGCCAAGGACGCGGCGAGCATGGGCATCCCGGCCGTGCTGCTCTTCGGTATCCCCGAGGACAAGGACCCCCGCGGGTCGGAGGCGTACGCGGACGAGGGAATCGTGCAGCAGGCCACCCGCGCCATCAAGGACACGGTGCCGGACCTGCTCGTGATCACCGACGTCTGCCTCTGCGAGTACACGAGCCACGGTCACTGCGGCGTCGTCGAGGACGGTCGCGTGAAGAACGATCCGACGCTCGAGCTGCTGGCCCGTACCGCGGTGTCGCACGCAGAGGCGGGAGCGGACCTGGTGGCGCCGTCGGACATGATGGACGGGCGAGTGGCCGCGATCCGGGAGGCGTTGGACGAGGCGGGCTTCGGCGAGACTCCCATCATGGCGTACTCCGCGAAGTACGCGTCGAGCTTCTACGGGCCGTTCCGAGAGGCCGCGGGGTCGACCCCGCAGTTCGGCGACCGCCACTCCTACCAGATGGATCCCGCCAACGTCGTGGAGGCGTTGCGGGAGGTCGCGCTCGACATCGACGAGGGGGCGGACATCGTGATGGTGAAGCCCGCCCTGCCGTACCTGGACGTGGTGTCGCGTGTGAAGGCGGAGTTCGGGCTGCCGCTGGCCGCCTACTCGGTATCCGGCGAGTACGCGATGATCCGGGCCGCGGGAGCGCTCGGGTGGCTCGACGAGGAGCGGGCGATGATGGAGGCCCTGGTCTCGATCCGCCGCGCCGGGGCCGACCTCGTGATCACGTACTTCGCCAAGGATGCGGCGCGGCTCCTCGAATCGAGGCGCGCGTGAGCCGGGCGGCCGCCCGGCGGGGCGGGGCCCGGGTGTCGCCGGCCCCAAGGGAAGGCCCCGCCGCCGCTCGATGAAAATCTCCGCAAAGGGAGAGTACGCTCTCAAGGCGATGCTGGATCTATCGATGCATGAGTCGAGCGGCCTCGTCTCGATCCAGGAGATCGCGGCGCGGCAGTCGATTCCCCAGCGCTACCTGGAGCAGGTGCTGCTCCAGCTCAAGCGCGCCAGCCTCCTGACCTCAAAGCGTGGCGCGGCGGGCGGGTACCATCTGACGCGGCCGCCCGGCGAGATCACGGTCGGCGAGGTGCTCCGCGCGATCGAAGGCGAGGTCGGGCCGTTCGAGGCCGCCCGGCGCCCCCGGCGGGGCGCGGCCGACCATGGGAGCGACCTCACCGAGCTGTGGGACGACCTCTCCCGGGCCGTCTCGGAGGTGATCGACCGGAAGACGTTCGGGGACCTCGCGGCGCGGGCGGCGGAGCGTCGGAGCGCCGCCCGCCCCATGTATCACATCTAACGCTCGACCATCCCGGACGCGGGAATCGGCGGGGACCACCGGGTGAGGGTGCGATGAGACCGAAGATCGCGGGCAGCGTGCTCGACCTCGTCGGCAACACCCCGATCGTCCGGCTCCGCCGGGTGGTCAAGCCGGGCGGGGCGGCGGTCGTCGCGAAGGTCGAGTCGGTGAACCCGGGAGGCAGCGTGAAGGACCGGATCGCCGTCGCGATGGTGGAGGATGCGGAGCGGCGCGGCGTGCTGCGGCCGGGCGCCACCATCGTGGAGCCGACCAGCGGCAACACCGGGATCGGGCTCGCGATGGTGGCGGCGGTCAAGGGCTACCGCCTCATCCTCACCATGCCCGACGACATGAGCGTCGAGCGGCAGCGCCTCCTCTCGCGGTTCGGCGCCGAGATCCAGCTCACGCCAGCGATCGAGGGCATGACGGGCGCGGTCTACGCGGCGACCGAGCTCTGCCGCGAGCACCCCGACTACTTCATGCCCCAGCAGTTCCAGAACCCCGCCAACCCGGACATCCACCGCCGGACGACGGCGCTCGAAATCCTGGACGGGACCGAGGGGCGGCTCGACGTCTTCGTGGCGGGGGTGGGCACGGGCGGGACCCTCACCGGCGTCGGCGAGGTGCTGAAGGAGAAGGTGCCGGGGATCCGCGTGGTCGCCGTCGAGCCCGCGCGATCGCCCGTGCTCGCGGGGGGCAAGGCGCGCCCCCACGGCATCCAGGGCATCGGCGCCTCGTTCGTCCCCGGCGTCCTCAACCGAGCCGTGATCGACGAGATCGTGCACGTCCGCGACGAGGACGCGACCGGGATGTCGAAGCGGCTCGCCCGCGAAGAGGGGCTCCTCGTGGGCATCTCGGCCGGCGCCAACGTCTTCGCCGCCGTCGCCCTCGCGGCGTCGCTGCCGCCCGAGAGACTCGTGCTCACCGTGCTGCCCGACACGGGCGAGCGCTATCTCAGCCTCACGCCATGACCGGAGGACGGATGGGCGTCCAAGTCTACATCCCCACGCCGTTCCGGCGGGCGACGAATAACCGGGACCGGGTCGAGGCGCGCCCGGGCGATGTCGGCGCGCTGCTGGACGAGCTCGAGTCGACGTTCGGCGGCCTCCGCGGCCTCATCCGCAACGAGACCGGCGAGGTCCACCACCACGTCAACATCTACGTGAACAGCGAGGCGATCGAGGCGCTCCAGGGATTGAAGACGCCCGTCCGCGACGGCGACGAGGTGACGATCATCCCCGCCCTGGCCGGCGGCGCGTGACCCTGACGCCCGACGAGCTGGAGGAGATCCGCGGGCACGCGGAGGCCGACTATCCGAGCGAGTGCTGCGGGGTCATCCTCGTCCGGGGTGGGGGTGAGCGTGTGCTCGTTCGACTGCGGAATGTCCAAGACGCTCTGCACCGGCGCGACCCCGTCAAGCACCCCCGCGACTCGAGCACCGCCTACGCGGTCGACGGCCAGGAGTGGTGGCGGCAGGTGTGCAAGCGCGAAGACGAGGGGTACCGGATCGCCGTGATATACCACTCGCACATCGACGTGGGGGCCTACTTCTCCGCGACCGACACGCAGAACGCGCTCCTCGGCGGGGAGCAGCCCGGGTATCCGGATGCGACGTGGGTCGTGGTCTCTGTCGTCAAGGGTCGCGCGGGCGCCGCCGCGGCGTTCCGGTGGAATGCGGCGGAGCGAAGCTTCCTCCCCGTCGACCTTCCCGTGTTCCGCGCGTGAGCCGGTCCGACTCCCTCTTCGCCGCCGCGCAACGGGTGATCCCGGGGGGCGTGAACAGTCCGGTGCGCGCCTTCCGGGGCGTCGGCGGCCGCCCGTTCTTCGTCGACCGCGCGGCGGGCGCCCGCATCTTCGACGTGGACGGCAACACCTACATCGACTTCCTCGGCTCGTGGGGACCCCTCATCCTCGGCCACGCGTCGCCGGCGGTGGTGGAGGCCGTCGTGGAGGCGGCGCGGCGAGGCACGAGCTACGGCGCGCCGACCGAGGGCGAGGTCGAGCTGGCGGAACGGATCACGGCCGCCGTTCCGTCAATGGAGATGGTGCGGCTCGTGAGCTCGGGGACGGAGGCCGCGATGAGCGCGATCCGCCTGGCCCGCGGCGCCACCGGGCGCGACGTGATCGTCAAGTTCGACGGCTGCTACCACGGGCACGCCGACAGCTTGCTCGTCAAGGCGGGGTCGGGCGGCGCGACCTTTTCGCTGCCCGACAGCGCCGGAGTCCCCGCGAGCCTCGCCCGCCTGACGGTCACCGTCCCCTTCAATGACCTCGCGGCCGTCCAGCGGGTGTTCCGTGAGCGCGCCGCTGAGATCGCGGCCGTGATCGTGGAGCCGGTGGCGGGCAACATGGGCGTGGTCCCCCCGCAGCCCGGCTTCCTCGACGGGCTGCGCGCGCTTACGCGCGACGCCGGCGCGCTGTTGATCTTCGACGAAGTGATCACCGGCTTCCGCGTGGCGTATGGCGGTGCCCAGCGGCGGTACGGCGTGCGGCCCGATCTGACGTGCCTCGGCAAGATCATCGGCGGCGGCCTGCCCGTCGGCGCCTACGGCGGTCGCCGGGATCTCATGGAGCAGGTGGCCCCGCTCGGCACGGTCTACCAGGCCGGAACGCTCTCCGGCAATCCCCTCGCGGTGGCGGCCGGGCTCGCGACCCTCACGGCCCTGCGCGATCCCGCCGTCTACGACCGGCTCGAGCGACTTGGAGCGCGGCTCGAGGAAGGCCTCCGGGCGGCCGCGCGGAAGGCGGAGGTCGCGCTCACGGTGAACCGGGTCGGCTCGATGCTCACGGGGTTTTTCTGCGCCGGGCCGGTGACGGACTACGCCGGAGCCAGGCGGTCCGACACGGCTCGCTACGGGCGCTACTTTCACGCCATGCTCGCGCGCGGCGTGTTCCTCGCCGCCTCTCAGTTCGAAGCGGTCTTCGTCTCTGCCGCCCACAGCGACGCCGACGTCGAGCACGCCGCGGCCGCCGCCGCGGAGGCGGTGGCGACGCCGGCCTGAGGTTGGCTTGAGATCGGTTGACTTGGGTTTTTCGCTGGTGATAGTCTTCACAAAGTCTTTCCTAGCTTCCGGGAGGGTACGGCTCTCGCGATGACGGTGAAGGCGGGCGGTGGCGAGCTTGGCGTCGTGCTGCTCGCCGGGCCCGTCGGGCTGGCCCCGGTGTCGCGGGCGCCGGGCGCGGCCCGGGGCCCCGCGCAGTCGATCCCTCGAGTCCGCCGACTCCCCCCTCACGCCGGACTCGTGCCACCACCGACGCCCGGACCGCCGCGTGACGGGGCGCGCGTGGCCTGATGGAGCGACGAGACTTCTTCCGGGTCGTGGCCGCCACCGGCGCGGCCGCCGCGGCCGGCGGCTGCGGCGGCGCGGCCGAGACGCTGCTCCCCCAGGTCGTCCCGAACGAGCAGATCGTCCCCGGCGCCCCCACGTACTTCGCGACGGTCTGCCGCGAGTGCCCGGCCGGCTGCGGCGCCCTCGCCGAGAACAACAACGGGCGCGTCACCAAGCTCGAGGGGCACCCCGACCATCCCGTCAGTCGGGGCGCGCTCTGCCTCCGAGGCCACGCCGCGCTCCAGGGGCTCTATCATCCCGACCGCCTCTCCGGCGCGCGCCTCGGCGGCAAGCCCGTCACCTGGGAGGCGGCCGAGGCGGCGCTCGTCGCCCGGCTCCAGGCCGCCCGCGGCAAGGGCACGAGCATCGCGCTCGTCTCCCAGCTCGAGTCCGGCAGCCTCGGTCGCCTCATGGACGCCGTCCTCAGGGCGCTCGGCGCCCGACCGCGCGTGGCCTTCGAGCCCTTCGCGTACGAAGCGATCCGGGCGGCGAACCAGCTGACGTTTGGTCGCGACGCGATTCCGTACTACGCCTTCGAGGAGGCCGGGACGGTCCTCTCCTTCGGCGCCGACTTCATGGAGACGTGGCTCTCGACGGTCGAGTACAGCCGCAGCTTCGCGCACATGCACACGCTCAGGGACGGGCGGGCCGGCCTGTTCGTCCAGGTCGAGCCGCGCCAGTCGCTGACGGCGTCGAACGCCGACCTCTGGGTACGGAATGCGCCCGGCACCGAGGGCGTGCTCGCGCTGGCGATCCTGAAGGCGATGGTCGAGGACGGTCTCGCGGACCGCTCGTTCGCCGAGGCGGTCCGGGGGGTCGACCTCGAGACCGCCGCGCGGGACACGGGCGTGAGCGTCGAGATGATCAAGCGCGTCGCCCACGCCTTCGCCGCCGGGCGGCCGGGTCTCGCCGTCGGCGGCGGAGTCGCCGCGTCCGGGCCCGACGCCACGCAGACGCAGACCGCCATCAACCTGCTGAATGTGGCGGTCGGCGCGGTCGGCCGGACCGTGCGGTTCGGGCCCGACTCGGCCCTCGGAAAGGCGAGTCCATTCAGGGACGTGGCGCGACTGATCCAGGCGATGGCCGCCGGCGAGATCGAGGTGCTCCTCCTCGCGAACGGCGTCAACCCCGCGTTCACGCTCCCAGCCGGTCTCAAGTTCGCCGACGCGATCGGGAAGGTCCCCTTCGTCGTGAGCTTCTCCAACATGCCAGACGAGACGACGGCGCTCGCCCACCTCATCCTGCCCGACACCCACTGGCTCGAGAGCTGGGGCGACTACGGGGCGCGGGACGGCGTGGTCGGTCTCCTGCAACCGACGATGTCGCCGGTGCGCGACTCGCGGCCGACGGGCCAGGTGCTGATCGAAGTCGGCCGCGCCGTCCTCGGCACCGCGGAAGGCACGGGGCCGCTCCCATGGGCGAGCTTCGAGGCCTACCTGAGGAACGCGTGGGAGCCGCTGGTCGGCGCCGCGGGCTGGGGTCCGACGCTCGAGCGCGGTGGGGTCTGGAGGGCCATCGCGCCGGTCGCCGTCTCCCCCCGGCAGCCGCCGGTCACGGTCGCGCCCGCGAAGCTCGACGGGGATCCGGGCGGCCTCGCGCTCCTGGCCTATCCGTCGCTCCGCTGGTACGACGGACGCGGCGCGAGCCGCTCGTGGCTCCAGGAGGCGCCGGACCCCGTCACGCAGATCGCCTGGGACGGCTGGGTCGAGGTCCCGCGCGCCGCCGCCCAGCGGCTCGGCGTCGCGAACGGCGACGTCCTGCGGGTGATCTCCCCGCACGGCTCGCTGGAGCTACCCGCGTACGTCTCTGACAGCCTCCACCCCGACGCCGTTGCGATCCCGATCGGCCAGCACTACGCGCCGTACCAGACGGGGCGTTATGTGCGGCCGGAGGCCGGGCCGATGAACCCCCTGGCCCTGCTCGGGTCGACGATCGACCCGGTCTCCGGCGGGCTCGCGTTCCTCGCCGTGCGCGTGACGCTCGAGAAGACGGGGAGGCGCCGGCCGCTCGCGATCCTGCAGGCGACGCACGACCAGGATCAGCGCGAGATCGCCCGGGAACTCGACCTCGCCGCCGCGCGCGAGCTCGAGCTGCGCGGCCACGCTCCCGACCACGCCAATCTGCCGAGCCTGTATCCCGATCTGGTCTACCCGAACCACCGCTGGGGGATGTCGATCGACCTCGACGCGTGCATCGGGTGCTCGGCGTGCATGATCGCCTGCCAGGCCGAGAACAACGTGGCGGTGGTCGGCAAGCCGCAGGCGGCGTACGGCCGGCAGATGCACTGGCTCCGGGTCGAGCGGTGGGCGGAGGGGGCCGCCGACCACCCGCGCAACATCTTCCTGCCCATGCTCTGCCAGCACTGCGAGGTGGCGCCGTGCGAGCCCGTCTGCCCGGTGTTCGCGGCCTACCGCACGGACGAAGGGCTCAACGGGCAGGTCTACAACCGCTGCGTCGGGACCCGATACTGCGGCAACAACTGCCCCTACGAGGTGCGCCGCTTCAACTGGTTCTGGTGGGAGTGGCCCGGGCCACTCGAGGTGCAGCTGAACCCGGACGTCACCGTCCGCCAGCTCGGCGTGATGGAGAAGTGCACGATGTGTCTGCAGCGGATCATCGCGGGCAAGGATCGCGCCCGCGGCGAGAACCGCGCGGTGCGGGATGGCGACATCGTCACCGCCTGCCAGCAGACCTGTCCGACGCAGGCGATCACGTTCGGCGACCTGAAGGACGGCGCCAGCCGCGCCTCGAAGCTCGCACGCTCGCCGCGCGGATACCACGTCTTCGAGGAACTCGGGACGCGGCCGGCGATCACCTACCTGAAGAAGGTCACGCGCGCGCCCGAGCGCGCCCGAGGCTAGTCCCCTGAGCGACCAGTCGACCGCCACGACGAGCCTGACGTTCGCCGACGTCAACCGCGACGTCGCCCGCACCCTGGCCCCGCCCGGCGACCTCTACTTCGGCTGGATGGGCGTCGTCGCTCTCATCCTCGCCGCCGGGATCGTGGCGTGGACGGCCCAGATCTGGTGGGGCATGGGGATGGCGGGCAAGCGTACGCCCGAGATGTGGGCGATGTACATCACGACGTTCGTGTTCTGGATCGGGATCGGCCACGCGGGCACGCTCATCTCGGCCATCCTGTATCTCTTCCGCGCGCGCTGGCGCACCTCGATCTACCGCGGCGCGGAGGCGATGACGGTCTTTGCCGTCATGACGGCCGGCCTCTTCCCGCTGATCCACGCGGGGCGCATGTGGTTCGCCTACTGGCTGCTCCCGTACCCGAACCAGCGCTACCTCTGGCCCAACTTCCGCTCGCCGCTCGTCTGGGACGTCTTCGCGATCTCGACCTACCTGACGATCAGCGTCGTCTTCTTCAGCGTCGGGCTGTTCCCGGACATCGCCGCCCTCCGCGACATGTCGACCGGCTGGAAGAAGCGGATCTACTCGATCCTGGCGCTCGGGTGGGAGGGCTCGGATTCGCAGTGGCGCCACTACCAGCGCGCCTACGGACTGTTGGCGTCCCTCGCCACGCCGCTCGTGCTCTCCGTCCACAGCGTCGTGTCGTGGGACTTCGCGATGGCCCTCGTTCCCGGCTGGCATTCGACGCTGTTCGCCCCGTTCTTCGTCGACGGCGCGATCTTCTCCGGCTTCGCGATGGTGCTGGTGCTGATCATCCCGATGCGCCACTTCTTCAGGCTTCAGCCGTACCTCACGGACCGTCACCTGGACGCGATGGCCAAGCTCATCCTGGTCACGAGCCTCGTGCTGACCTACTTCTACGTCTGCGAGGCGTTCACGGCCTGGTACAGCGGCGAGCACTTCGAGAAGGCGTCGATGTTCGCGCGGGCGACGCGGCAGTACGCGTGGGCCTTCTGGCTGCAGTACTTCTGCAACAGCCTCGTCCCGCTCGTCCTGTTCAGAAAGCGGGCGCGCACCCACACGCCGACGCTCTACGTGGTCTCGCTCTTCGTGCTGGTCGGCATGTGGTTCGAGCGCTTCAACATCATCGTGCCCGGCCTCGCCCACGACTTCTACCCGTATACCTGGGGCACCTACGTCCCCACGGTGACGGACACGACGATCATCATCGCGAGCTTCGCGTGGTTCTTCATCCTGTTCCTTGCGTTCATCCGGGTGCTGCCCTCGGTCTCAATCGTGGAGGTGAAGGAGACGCTGGCGGCCCCGTTCAAGACGCCCAGGGCGGGCCACTAGGATGCAACGGGGCGAGCCGCGCGGTCGGGATCGGCGCCGCGGCCTCGACGGCGGGACGCGCCTCGGGGACCGGCCGTGCGTGGCGCGAGGGCCGACCCGATGAGCGCCCAGGTTCTCGGCGTGTTCGCGCACGTGGACACGACCGTCGACGCCATCCTTCGCCTGAAGGCAGGCGGCTATCGCGATCTGACCGTGTACACGCCGGTGCCGGTCCACGAGATCCTCGACACGCTCGAGGTCGAGCGGCCGCTCTCCAGGGTCCGTCTCTTCACGCTGGTCGGCGGGCTCTCGGGCACGACGCTCGGGTTCTTCCTGACCATCTATTCCGCGCTCCGGTTCGGGCAGGTGACGGGCGGCAAGCCGATCGTGTCCATCCCACCCTACGTCGTGATCGCCTTCGAGTTGACGATCCTGCTCGGCGGCCTCGCGACGCTCTTGGGCATGCTCGTGCTCGGGCGGATCCCCCGGCTCACGCCGTCGGCCGCTTACGACCCGCGCTTCACCCGGGACAAGTTCGGTGTGGCGGTGGCGTGCGCGCTGGGGCAAGTCCAATCGGTGCGGGACATCCTGGCCGCGACCGGCGCGGAGGAAGTGCGCTCGTGAGATACGTCTTCGGGCTGACCCTCCTCGTCGTGCTCGGCGCCGGGAGCGTCCTCGCGGCCGCGGTCGTCACGCGCTGGCGGCACGACATGACCGAGACCCCCCGGATCGTCGCCGGCGAACGCGTGTTCACGATGCCCCCGGGCGTCGTGCCGCGGGGCGGGGAGCTGACGATCCCGAAGGAGTCGCGCGACGTCGCGGCCCGGCTGCCCAACCCGGTCCGGCCGACCCCGGAATCGATCGCGGCCGGCCGGCAGGACTTCGCGGCGTTCTGCACGCCCTGCCACGGCGTGGGCGGGAAGGGGGACGGACCGGTCGCGGCCAAGTTCATCCCGCCGCCGGACCTGACCAACGCCGGGCTCCAGAAGGCGCGCACGGACGGCTACTGGTACAGTTACATCGGCGTGGGGGGCGCGGTCATGCCCGCGTACGGCGAGGCGCTGTCACCTCGGGAGCGGTGGGACGTGGTGAACTACGTTCGCACGCTCGCGGCGAAGTGACGGCCTTCCTCGGCCTCCTGGTGCTGCTCGGCGCCGGCTCGCTCGTCCGGGGCGCCGCCTCGACCGACGCGACCCACGCGTGGTCGATCTACCTCGTGAACCTCCTCTTCTGGTCCGGCCTCGCCGTGACGGGCCCGGCTATCGCGAGCATGATGGAGCTGACCGAGGCGCGCTGGTCGCCGACCGTCAAGCGGCTCGCGCTCACGACGGCCGGGTTCCTGCCGGTATCCCTGATTCTCTTCGTTCTGCTCTTCGCGGGACGCGCGGCGCTCTACGCGTGGGTGCGGGAGCCCGTGCCGGTCAAGGCCGCGTGGCTCAACGTCCCGTTCATGGCGGCGCGCACGGCGGTCGGGACGTTCCTGCTCTTCTGGAGCTGCTTCACGTACGCGGCGGCCGTCTTCCGCGAGGACCCGATGGGGCGGGACCAGCCCCGGCGGACCCGGCTGGCGACGACACTCCTGTTGCTGTACGTGATCGTCGTCTCCCTGTGGGGCTTCGACCTCGTGATGTCGATTGACCCGACGTGGTATAGCGGTCTCTTCGGCGGCTACTTCGTCGTGAGCGCCCTCTACACCGGCTTCGCGGCGCTGTCGCTCCTGACCATCCGGGCCAATGCGCGGGGCGAGATCGCGGTGTCGCCGTCGGCGATCCAGGACGTCGCCAAGCTGCAGTTCGCGATGTCGATCATGTGGATGTACTTCTTCTGGTCGCAGTACCTCGTGATCTGGTACGGCAACGTGCCGGTCGAGACCCGCTTCTTCGTGCGCCGGGTGTTCGTCGACCCGTGGCGCATCGTGGCGTGGGTCGTCCTCGTGGTGGGCTGGCTCCTGCCCTTCTGCTACCTGCTCAAGCGCCTGACCGGCCGGCCGCCCGAACGACACACCCCGCTCGTCGTCGTTTCGGTGATGGGGCTCGGCGCCATCTTTCTGGAGCGGGTCTTCCTCGTGTTCCCGGCCGCACCCGGCGGAAGCCGCCTGCCCCTTGGCTGGGGCGATCTCTTCGTCACGGCCGGCTTCTTGGCCCTCTTCCTGCTGAGCCGTCGTTGGTTCTTCGCTCGCTTCAAGCCAGGCCTCACCAGTGGGCTGCCAACCGCTCGTTGACGCAGGCGTTGATCGAGACAGTCGGCCCGCCCTCGGCGCGGGAGAGGCCACTCCGCGCACCCGCCCGACCCGACGGGTAGCGGCTGCTGGATGTTAGGACGCGGAGCGTGCTGACCGTTGAAGAGGCCGTCGAGCAGATTCTCTCCCGGGTGGAGCCGCTGCCTACCGAATGGGTCGACCTGGAGGCCGCCCTCGGTCGCGTCCTCGGCGAGCCTGTCGTCTCCCGTCGCCAGATCCCGCCGTGGCCGAACTCGTCCATGGACGGCTACGCCCTCCGGTCGGCGGACGCCCGGGCGGCCAACGCCTCCCTCACGGTGGTCCTGCAAGTCGCCGCCGGCGCCACGCCGTCGCGGGCGATCGGCCCCGGCGAGGCCGCGCGGATCTTCACCGGCGCGCCAATGCCGCCGGGCGCTGACGCCGTGATTCCCCAGGAGGACGTCCGGGTCGACGGCGACCGCGTCGTGGCGGCGCGGCCAGTCAGGGCGGGCGACTTCGTGCGGGCGGCGGGCGAGGACGTGCGCGTCGGCGACGCCGTCCTCGAGCGCGGCCAGCCGATCGGCCCGCCGGAAATCGGCATGCTCGCCACCCTCGGCTACGCGCGCGTGCGCGTCCACCGCCGGCCACGGGTGGCCATCCTGTCCACCGGGGACGAGCTGGCCGAGCTCGGGCGGGAGCCCGGTCCCGGACAGATCCCGAACTCGAACACCTACGCCCTCATGGCTCAGGTGCGCGAGACCGGCGCCGATCCCGTGAACCTCGGGGTCGCGCGCGACCGGCGCGAGGCCATCGAGACGCGGCTCGGTTGGGGACGATCGGCGGACGTCCTCCTCTCCTCGGCGGGCGTGTCGGTCGGCGAGTTCGACTTCGTGAAGGACGCCTTGGCCCGGTTGGGCGCCACCCTGCACCTTTGGCGGGTCTCGATGCGGCCGGGCAAGCCGATCGCCTTCGGGTCGCTCGGCGGGCATCCCGTCTTCGGACTCCCGGGCAACCCGGTCTCGGCGATGGTGACCTTCGAGCTCTTCGTGCGGCCGGCGCTCCGAAAGATGGCCGGGCACGCACGGCTCACGCGTCCCACTGTGCGCGCGCGGGCCCTGGCGCCGATTCCGAACCCGGGCTCGCGCCGGGGTTACCTCCGGGTCACGGTGACACCCGACGACGGCGGCTACGGCGTCCGCCTCACCGGCGACCAGGGGTCGAGCATCCTCAAGTCTATGGTCCTCGCCGACGGTCTGGCGATCGTCGCGCCGGACACGACGGTCGAGGCGGGCGGGGCCGTCGAGGTGATCCTCCTCCGATAGCCTGTTTCCGGTCGCCGGCTCATCGCCGCTTCCTTGACTTTCGGTGCGGTCGCTGCTACGGTCGCCGCATCGTGAGAGGCGCCCGGGCGGCCCTGGTCCTCTTCTGCCTGTCCGCTTTCCTCCCTGGCTGTGCTACCCGCGGAAGTATCAATCGCACCCGCGCCGACATCGCCACGCTCGGCAGGCAGCTCGAGGAGCTCCGCACGGCGCAGGAGCGACTGGCCCTCGAGGTGGGGCGGATGGCCACCGACGTCCGGCTGAGCCTGGCGCAGCTGACGAGCCTCGGCCCGGAAGTCGCCCAGAGCACCGTCGCCGTCGAGCGGCTCAGGGCACGCGTCGACGCCACCGAGGCGACGGTCACGCGGCTCCAAAGCGCGGTCGAGCGGGCCGAGCCCGAGCCGCCGCGCCCGGCGACACCCGCCCCACCGCCGACCGCGCCGCCCGCGGCGGCGCCCGCGAGTCTGCCCGCGCCCGACTCGGATCGCACGCCTCCCGGCGAGCCGGCGCCGCACGTCGACCCCGTCGCGCGCACGTACGCGGCCGCGCTCGAGCAGTACCAGAAGCGCGAGTACGGCCAAGCCGTGCTCGACTTCCTCGACTTCATCGCCAAGTACCCGAAGCATCCGCTCGCGAACAACGCGCAGTACTGGATCGGCGAGGCGTACTATGTGCAGCGCGACTACCGGCAGGCGGCCCTCGAGTTTCGGAGGGTGCTCGACAGCGACCCGCGCGGCACCAAAGTCCCTGACGCCCTCCTGAAGGAGGGGCTCTGCAGTCTCAATCTCCGCCAGCCCGGCCGGGCCTTCGAGCTGTGGCGACGGATCCTTCGCGAGTACCCGGACTCTGAGGCCGCCCGCAAGGCCGGCTCGTTCCTCAGCGCGCGAGGCGTTTCCTCTCCCCGCTGATCGACGCCGCGCCGCCTCCGCGACGCGCTCGCCCCCGATCGGCGGCGCGGTCGGGGGCGCGGCTCCGACGTGAACACTAGATGTCAGAGACCGACGGTGTCTCCCGCCGGCGACGACGGCCCGGGTTCGGACTCCCCCGCGGGCGCGGGTGCGCGCCCGCGTCGCACGGGAGGGGACGATGGCCCGGGGGGCCACCCGCGCCTATTTTCCGCGCGCATTCGGACGATCGCCCGGCTCACGCTCCAGCGCGATCGCGGGCGGAGGCCGCGGAGGCACTGTACCCTTGAATTTCCAAGGGTCTGTGCGCGGCTCGGCTCGTCGAGTCCGCGTGCTGGGCGGACGGGCGACGGCGCGCCGCCGCGGCGGGTACGAATGGAGTCACTCGCGATGGTGCTACACTGGGTAGAAGGCGCAATAGGCGCACTAGATGTCGTCAGCGAGGTGCCGACGATGTGGCGCGACGGAGCACGCATCGTCGACGGCGCGGTGACGACGCCGCACGCGACGCCGCCCGACCACGAACGGATCGGGCTCGACCTGGGCGGCGAGGTGCCGCGGCCGGGCGAGCAACCGACCGTCACCTCCGGGCGTGGCCCAGGCCGTATCTCGGCCGCACGGATGAGCCGGAACGTCAGCGGCCGGCTCCGGCAGCGGCTGGACAGCGTGCCGTGCGGTCGAGGTGAACACGCACAAGGAGACGCGAGTGGGGAAATCGTTGGTGGTCGTGGAGTCGCCGACGAAGGTCAAGACGATCCAGAAATATCTCGACTCTAAGTTCGTCGTGAAGGCCTCCATGGGGCACATCCGCGACCTGCCGAAATCCAAGCTCGGTGTCGACGAGAAGACGTTCGCGCCGAAGTACGTGACGCTGAAATCGAAGGAGAAGACGCTCGAGGAGCTGCAACGGGTGGCGGCCAAGGCGGACGCGCTCTACATCGCCACCGACCCCGACCGCGAAGGGGAGGCGATCGGCTGGCATCTGGCGCAGACCCTCAAGGTCAATAAGAAGCGGATCCACCGCATCATGTTCAACGAGATCACCGGGCGCGCCATCAAGGCGGCGTTTGAGCACCCCGGCAAAATCGACCTCCGGAAGGTCGACGCCCAGCAAGCACGTCGGGTGCTCGACCGGCTCGTCGGTTACAAGCTGTCTCCGCTCTTGTGGGAGAAGGTACGGCGCGGGTTGTCGGCCGGGCGGGTGCAGTCGGTCGCGCTTCGCATGATCGTCGATCGCGAGCGCGAGGTCCTGGCCTTCGTGCCGGTGGAGTACTGGTCCCTCCACGCCCGGCTCCGGGGCGGGCAGCCGCCGGAGTTCGTCGCGACGCTCAAGGAGGTGCGGGGCGAGAAGGTGAGCCTCGGCGACGAGACCCAGACGCGCGCGCTGGTGGAGGCCCTCCAGGGCGCGCGCTTCGTCGTCAAGGCGGTGAACCGCGGGGAGCGCCGCCGGAACCCGGCGCCGCCCTTCATCACGTCGACGCTGCAGCAGGACGCGGGGCGGAAGCTCCACTTCACCGCCAAGAAGACGATGCTGGTGGCCCAGCAGCTCTACGAGGGGGTCGAGATCGGCGGCGAGGGCGCGGTCGGGCTGATCACGTACATGCGGACGGACTCGACCCGGGTGGCGGCGGAAGCCCAGGCCGAGGCCCGCGAGTGGATCGGCGAGCGCCTGGGGAGGGCGTACCTGCCGGACGCGCCGCCCACGTACCGCGCGAAGAAGGGCGCGCAGGAGGCGCACGAGGCGATCCGTCCGAGCGAGATCGCGCGCGAGCCGCGGGGGCTCGCGGGGAGCCTCACCCGGGATCAGCTTGCCCTCTACCGGCTGATCTGGGAGCGGTTCCTCGCGAGCCAGATGCTCCCCGCCGTGTACGACACGGTCGCGGCCGAGATCGAAGCGACGTCGCCCGCGGCGCAGGCGGCGGCCGGGGACGCTCCGGGACCCTGGCTCTTCCGCGCGCAGGGCGCGACGCTCCAGTTCGCCGGCTTCATGGCGATCTACGTCGAGAGCCGCGACGAGGTCCCCACCGAGGACGACGCGGAGGTCGTCATCCCGCCGCTCGAGGTCGGCGAGGTGCTCGCCCTGCTCGGGCTCGATCCCAAGCAGCACTTTACCCAGCCGCCGCCCCGCTTCACCGAGGCCGCGCTGGTCAAGGCGCTCGAGGAGCGGGGAATCGGGCGGCCGTCTACCTACGCCACGATCCTCAGCACGATCCAGCAGCGCGAGTACGTGCGGCGCGAGAAGGGCACACTCTACCCGACGGAGCTCGGTACCCAAGTGACGGATCTCCTGTTACCGTTCTTCCCGGAGATCATGGACATCGAGTTCACCGCACAGCTCGAGGAGGAGCTCGACCGGATCGAGGAGGGCGATACGCCGTGGGTCGACACCGTCCGGAGCTTCTACAAGCGCTTCGCGCAGGATCTGCGACGGGCGGGCGGCAAGATGGAGAACCTGAAACGCGGCACGGAGACGGGGCAGGCCTGCCCGACCTGCGGCCAGCCGCTCCTCGAGCGGTGGGGGCGCTTCGGACGGTTCCTGGCGTGCTCGGCCTATCCGGAGTGCCGCTTCACCCAGAACCTGAGCGGGAACGGGCCCGGCAAGCCCGAGGACCAGCCGACCGGCGAGGCCTGCGCGCAGTGCGGGAAGCCCATGGTGATCAAGCACGGCCGCTACGGGCAGTTCGTCGCCTGCTCCGGCTATCCGGAGTGCCGGAACACCAAGGCGGTCTCGCTCGGCATCACCTGTCCGGAGCAGGGTTGTGGGGGCCAAATCGTCCAGCGCCGCTCGAAGCGGGGCCGCGCCTTCTACTCGTGCTCGAACTACCCGAACTGCAAGTTCGTCGTCTGGCACCGGCCGGTCGCCGAACCCTGCCCGAAGTGCGGGGCGCCGTTCCTGACCGAGCGCTTCGCGAAGGGGCGGAAGATGATCCGCGAGTGCATCCGAGAGCAGTGCGGCTACAAGCTGGAGGCTGAGCAGGCGGTGTCATGACCGATCCGGTGGGCGCCTTCCTCCGCTACCTGGCGGTCGAGAAGGACGCGTCGGCGCACACGATCCGGAGCTACCGGGTGGACCTCGAGCAGTTTCGGGCCTTCCTCGCGGGGCAGGGCGAGGGCGCCTTCACCGCGGTGGACGGCCGCGCGATCCGCGCCTACCTGGCGGCGCTCCACGGCCGGGGGCTCGACCGGGCCACGGTCGCCCGCAAGCTCGCGGCCGTTCGCAGCTGCTTTCGCTTCCTCGCGCGCCGCGGCTCCGTCCGCCGGAACCCGGCCCGACAGGTGCGCGGGCCACGGCTCGGGCGCAAGCTCGTCTCGTTCCTTCCGCTCGACGAAAGCGTGGCCCTGCTCGACCGGGCGGCGGGCACGCGGCGCGATCAGGCAATCCTCGAGCTCCTGTACGCCAGCGGGCTTCGGGTGTCGGAGCTGGCGGGCCTCGACCTGGACGACGTCGACCGCGACGCCGGCACGGTCCGGGTTCTCGGCAAGGGACGGAAGGAGCGCATCGTCCCCTTTGGCGAGGCGGCGGCGCGGGCGCTCGAGCTCTACCTGGCCGAGCGCGGGGCGGCGGCGGGACCGCTCTTCCGGAACGCCCGGGGCGGCCGGCTCGGCGTCCGGAGCCTGCACACGATCGTCCGCACGCGGGCGCGGGCCGCGGGGATCACCCGGCGCGTGAGCCCGCACACGCTGCGCCACACCTTCGCGACCCACATGCTCAACGCAGGGGCGGACCTCCGGCTGATCCAGGACCTCCTCGGTCACAGCCGCCTGTCGACGACGCAGCGGTACACTCACGTGAGCGCCGACCAGCTGATGCGGGTGTACGACGCGGCGCACCCGCGCTCGAAATAGCCCGGCTCCACGACCCCGAATGACTCCCCGATCGACGCGAGCAATGCCATTGGATCCGGATCTTCGGGCCGGCCACCGCTTCCACGGCACGACGATCCTGGCGGTCCGGCACCGGGGACGCGTGGCGGTCGGCGGCGATGGGCAGGTCACCCTCGGGAACACCGTCGTGAAGGCCGGTGCCCGGAAGGTGCGGAAGCTCTATAATGGCCGGATTGTGAGCGGCTTCGCCGGCACCGCGGGGGACGCCTTCACGCTGTTCGCCCGCTTCGAGGCGAAGCTAGAGGAGTACCGGGGCAATCTGCAGCGGGCAGCGGTGGAGCTGGCCAAGGACTGGCGGACGGACCGGGTGCTCCGCCGGCTCGAGGCGCTCCTGGCGGTCGCCGACGCCGCGCAGTCGTTCATCGTGTCGGGCACCGGCGACGTGATCGAGCCGGACGACGGGCTGATCGGCATCGGCTCGGGAGGGCCGTTC
>Ga0209056_10001026_pt1 | contig 30941 bp, 34 predicted proteins | sample GraSoiAngelo_114_FD_185876 | JGI IMG/M metagenome (GOLD analysis project Ga0209056, IMG submission 185876) | Grasslands soil microbial communities from the Angelo Coastal Reserve, California, USA - 14_0903_13_40cm (SPAdes) (version 2) | ecosystem: Environmental > Terrestrial > Soil > Grasslands... | reverse complement strand
TGAAGGCCTCCTCTAGCGCACTGAAGACGGTGGCCGTCTCGCCAGTCACGATGGTACTCATGGATCCGACCTCGGGCCGGAGCCCCGCCGTCTCAAGCGCCCGGCTTACCGCGGTGACGGCCGGCGTGAGCCGATCGTGCCGGAGCGGATAGATTGCGATCTGTGCACTGACGACCATTTCATTTCGCTCCTCTCCGAATCGCTTCGCCTCGCCTTGCCGACGACGCGTTCAATCTCCCAGGCCGACGGGCCCGGCGCGACTCCCCGCAGACCATCGCCGCCGACGCAGAGTCTTGGTCTCGACCCGGGCCCCTGCGCCATTCTGCAGCGACCCATCGCGTTTCGCATCGATCGGGCACTGCCGAGACGGCCCCTCCTGCAGTCGTCTGGCCGTCGCCACCTAATTTTCTGAGGGCTTCGAGACCAATCGACTGCAGGGCGGCGGTGGCACGCCTCTGGCTCCAAGCGGCTCAATGCATGGCTCAGGCCGCGATTGACGCATGGCTCGTGCCCCCGCATAATCCGCCGCGGCAAAAGCGTGCGGCGGATAGAAGGAGCAGAGCCATGCGTCTGTCCGCCCTGTTCGAGGAGTTCACTCAATATCTGAAAGTCGAAAGGGGGGCGAGCCATCGGAGCATCGATACGTACCGGCGCTACTTCGGCTACTTCCAGAACTTTGCGAAGGATCAGGTCGGAGGCTCAGTCCTGATCGCGCACTTCACCTCGGAGCTGTGCCGGAGCTACCAGTACTTCATGGCATCGAAGGAGCTTCAGCCCGGCAGCATCAGGGTCCGCCTCGCGGTGCTCGGAAGCTTCGGGAAGTGGGCGGTCAAGCACAGTCGACTCGAGAAGAACCCCATGGAGGTGATCACGCTCCCGGCGAAGCGAAGCAGGATTCCCGGCGTTCCGAAGTGGGAGACCGTCGAGCTGTTTCTCGCACGATGCTCTCGTCGTCGGGACAAGGCCATGCTCGCTCTGATGGTCTACGGCGGTCTTCGCCGCGCCGAGGTTGTGCGGCTCAACATCGGCGACTACCAGCCACAGTTCGGGCTGCGTCGCGTGCTCGGTAAAGGTGGGCACGAGACCACCGTGCCGCTGCCGGAGATTGCGCGCGCGATCGTGAACGAGTACCTGGCGAAGGAGCGACCGGGCGCGGCGGCGAGCGAGCCGCTGTTCCAGGTGCAGTACAAGTGGTACGGCGGTGAGAAGAAGGTCCGACGTATGTCGGGCCAACGCGTCTGGAAGATTATCAAGGACCTCGGCAAACGCGTCGGCGTGGATACGATCCACCCCCACGCGTTCCGCCACGCGTGCGGCGTCGAGCTGCTCAAGCGCTCCGGCGGCAACCTGCGCGCGGTGCAGGAGCATCTGCGTCACGCCGACATCCAGACGACGACGATCTACACGCGGCTCGCGCCGCAGGATCTGCAGAAGGTCGTGAACCTGTTCGACGAGAAGAACGGAGGTGCGGCGCGCTAGGGTTTCCATCCCCTCCCACCCGGGACGGAAATCTTTTCGAGAAAACATCAACAAAAACAATTTGGTGGCCCCAACGGGATTCGAACCCGTGTTTCAGCCTTGAGAGGGCCGTGTCCTGGGCCTCTAGACGATGGGGCCGCGTACATAACGAGGCGCGCGACGGGTAAAAGTGGCTGGGGGAGGAGGATTCGAACCCCCGCTACGTGGTCCAGAGCCACGCGTCCTACCACTAGACGATCCCCCACCGGACGCTGATTCGGGAGTATACCGCATTCCCGCTCAGCGAAGCGTGTCTTTCAGAACGCGGCTGGCCTTGAAGCGGGGCACGCGGGTGGCGGGAATATGGATCGCCTTGCCCGTGCGCGGGTTGCGACCATTGCGGGCGGCGCGCCGGGTCACCACGAATGTCCCGAAGCCGCCGATTGTCACGCGCCGGCCCCTGCGTAGCGAGTCGCAGACGGCCGCGATAAAGGCGTTGATGGCCTTCTCGGCGGCCGTCTTAGTGCCGTCGGCGGCCCTGGCCATCCCGGCGGCGAGATCCGCCTTCGTCATTCCTAAACGTATACGTCCCGCCCCTTGAACGTGTCAAGACGCGGAGTATGATGGGACGATTGACGATGGCCTTCGCGGATCTCGGCGAGTTCGTCGCGCACATCGAGAAGCACAATCAGCTCCACCGGATCACGGCGTCCGTCTCGCGCGACCTCGAGATCGCCGAGATCGCCGACCGCGTCTCCAAAGGGCCGGCGGTCCAAAACAAGGCGCTCCTTTTCGAGCGGGTCGAGGGCTACGACATTCCCGTCCTGATCAATGCCTTCGGCTCGGCGCAGCGGATGGCGTGGGCTCTCGGCGTGGAGGACCTGAGCGGGCTCCCTGCGCGGGCGGCGGGGTTGCTGAATTTCACGTTACCCGGCACGTTCTTCGAGAAGCTGCAGAAGCTTGGCACTCTGATCGATCTCGCCCGGGTGGGGCCAAGGCGCGTCGGTTCGGGCCCGTGCCAGGAGCTGGTGGAGACCGCAAGCCCGTCGCTCGCGTCACTACCGATCCTCACCTGCTGGCCGGGCGACGCGGGGCGCTACATCACGCTTCCGCTCGTCTTCACGCGGGACCCCGCGACGGGCGCCCGCAACGTCGGCATGTACCGCCTCCAGGTATTCGACGACCGGACGCTCGGCATGCACTGGCAGACCCACAAGGGCTCGGCCGAGCACGAGCGCGAGGCCCAGCGGATCAGGCTCGATCGGATGGAGGTCGCGATCGCGCTCGGTGGCGACCCCGCTACGATCTACGCAGCCTGCGCCCCACTCCCGCCGGGGCTCGACGAGATCGTCTTCGCGGGCTGGCTCCGTGGGCGTGGGGTCGAGCTGGTTCGTTGCAAGACGGTCGACGTCGAGGTGCCCGCGCACGCGGAGATCGTCCTCGAAGGGTACGTGGAGCCACGGGAACGTCGGCTCGAGGGTCCCTTCGGCGACCACACGGGGTACTACTCGCTCGCGCGCGAGTACCCGGTGTTCCACCTCACCGCGATCACCCGACGACGACGGCCGCTCTACCCCACGATCATCGTGGGGCGCCCGCCACAGGAGGACTACTGGCTCGGCAAGGCAACGGAGCGGCTGTTCCTGCCGATCATCCGGCTCCTGCTGCCTGAAGTCGTGGACATCAACATGCCGGCCGAGGGCGTCTTCCACAACCTCGTGATCGTCTCGATCAAGAAACGCTACCCTGGGCAGGCGCGGAAGGTGATGCTGGCCCTCTGGGGCATGGGGCTCATGATGCTCACCAAGACGATCGTCGTCGTAAGTGAGCACGTGAACGTTCACGACCCGTCCGAAGTCGCCTGGCGCGCGACCGGCAACATCGATCCCAAGCGCGACATCATGCTGCTCGAGGGGCCGCTGGATGACCTCGACCACGCCGCTCTGCGCCACCGCTACGGTGGCAAGATTGGGATCGACGCAACCGAAAAGAGCTCGCTCGACGATGTGGCGCAGACCTGGCCCGAGGAGATCGTGATGAGCGAGGAGATCCGGCAACTCGTCTCGCGTCGCTGGAAGGACTACGGGTTCTGAGCAGGGCCAAGCAGTTCCTCGACGCGATCAAGTTCGAGCACACGATCTTCGCGCTCCCCTTCGCCTACGTCTCAATGGTGCTGGCGGCGAGGGGCTGGCCGGGCTGGCGGGTCGTCTTCTGGGTTACGGCGGCGATGGCCGGTGCGCGCACTACCGCGATGTCGGTCAACCGCCTGGTCGACCGCGCGATCGACGCCCAGAACCCGCGGACGTCGAATCGACATCTCCCCCGCGGGCTCATCCGGCCGGGCGAGATGCTGATGCTCGCCGCGGTCTCGATCGTGGTGCTGCTAGTCGCCGCCTGGCAACTCAACCCGCTCTGTCTCGCCCTCGCTCCGCTGGCGTGCCTCTTCCTGACCGGCTACTCCTACACGAAATACTTTACGTGGACCTCGCACTGGGTCCTCGGCTTCACCGACGGGCTCGCGGCCGCCGGTGGCTGGATCGCCGTGACGGGCAGCTTCGCGGCGCCGGCTCTGCTGCTCTGGGCCGCGGTCACGGTGTGGATCGCGGGCTTCGATCTCCTGTACGCGTGTCAAGACGTCGACTTCGACCGCGCTTCCGGCCTCCACTCGGTGCCCGAGCGCTTCGGCATCCCCACGGCGCTGGCGGTCGCGCGCGCGAACCACGCGCTGACGGCGGCGGCCTTGGCGGCCCTCGGCCTCATGATGCCTCTCAACCTCCTCTACTGGATCGGCTGGTTCGCCGTCGTGGGCCTCCTCGTGTACGAGCATTCGCTCGTGTCCGCCGGGGATCTGAGCCGGCTCGACGTCGCGTTCTTCAACGTCAACGGCTACATCGCGGTGATCATGCTGGCGGCGGTGGTCTCTGGCCTCTGGCGGTAAGCGGGCGATGGCGGCCCACAGGGCCGAGCTCGTGCGCTCGATGTTCACGCGGATCGCCCGGCGCTACGACCTGATGAACACGCTGATGAGTTTCGGCCGCCACCACGCGTGGCGGCGGGTGGCGGCCCGCGCGACGATCGCGGCGCCCGACGGACTCGCGCTCGATCTCGCCACGGGCACGGGGGACCTCGCCCTAGCGATCCTCGAGCTCGGACCCCACCGGCGGGTGATCGGTGCCGACTTCTCCGAGGGGATGCTGCGCGAGGCGCAGCGGAAGCTCGCCGCGCGGCCGGCCGCCTCGATCTCGCTCCTCGCGGCGGACGCCCTCGCGCTCCCGTTCGCCGACGCGAGCTTCGTCTGCGTCACCTCCGCGTTCCTGCTGCGGAATCTCACCGATCTCGACCAAGGGCTTCGCGAGATGCGACGGGTCACGCAGCCAGGCGGGCGCGTGGTCACGCTCGACATCACCCGACCGACCCTGCCCGTGTTCTCGCTGGTCTTCGGCCTCTACTTCCACCGCTTAGTTCCCGCGCTCGGCGCCGCGGTCGCGGGCGACCGTCAGGCGTACCGCTATCTGCCGGACTCGGTCGAGCGGTTCGTCACGCCGGACGAGCTGGTTGCAAGGATGCGCGGCGCCGGGCTCCGCAGCGCGAGCTACCAGCGGCTCGGCCTCGGGACCATCGCCGTGCACACCGCGATCGCCTAGAACGAGCTCGCAGAGCGTGGCGCCCGCGAAATTCGTTTTGCGCGCGCCTCGCGGGTCGGGTATTGTCAGAGTAACCGCCGATGGAGCTCGTCTCTGTGCCGTCCCGACGCCGCCACCTGCTGGACGGAGCCTACGCGATCTCGCTGTACGGCTTGGCCATCTTGGTCGGGTATGCCGTGCTCGCTCCGGACCGGCTCCGCCTCCCCAGGGCCGCCGCAGTCATCTCCCCTCAGAAGCCGCCGGTGGCGGCGATCGCTCCCACGACCAACGAGCCCGCGAGACCTTCCGAGCCCACAACTGGCACTACTGATACCCCGGCCAGTCGTGCTGCCCGCCTGACCCCTCCGCCGGCGGCGACGCCGGCCCCGCCACCCCGGATCCTGCTGCCCAAGACGGCGGCCCCGCCGGCCGAAGCTCCCGCTGTCGGGCCCAAGACCGCGGCCCCCCCGGCCCTCGCGCCGGCGCCTGGTGACACCCGGCCCTGGCCCTCACTCGTCCAGGGGCGCATCGTCGATGAGTCCCGGCAGCCCCTGGCGAACGCCTCGGTCGTCGGCGACGGAATCGAGGTCTGGACGGGCCCGGACGGGAGCTTCGCCTTCGAGCACCTGAGCCCGGGGAGCCGTCTGCTCGCGAAGATGCCGGGCTACGCGAAGGTAATAATCGAACCGACGCCGGGCCCGCTCGAGATCCCGCTCCGGCCGCAAGCAGTCAAAGCCGCGTACCTCACGTACTTCGGCATCAACGACCGGCGGATTCGCGGTCGCGTCCTCGACCTGATCGAGCGGACCGAACTGAACGCGCTCGTGATCGACGTGAAGGGCGACCGCGGCTGGATCCTGTACCCGACCCAGGTGCCGCTCGCGCTGGAGGTCGGCGCACAGGGTCCGGCCACGATGCGCGACTTCGACCACCTGATGATTGACCTCAAGGCGCGCGGCGTCTACACCATCGCCCGCATCGTCACGTTCAAGGACAACGTCCTCGCCACCGGCCGGCCCGACCTGGCGGTCATCGACGGGCGCACGGGCAAGTCCTGGGTCGACCGCGAGAACCTCGCCTGGGTCGACCCGTTCCGGGAAGAGGTCTGGTCCTACAACATCGCGATCGCGAAGGAGGCGGCCCGGCACGGTTTCGACGAGGTCCAGTTTGACTACGTCCGGTTCCCGACCGACGGCAAGCTTGGCGCCGCCCGTTACTCCCGGCCAAACAACAAGGACACGCGGCTGCCGGCGATCTCGGGATTTCTCGAGCGCGCCCGCCGACAGCTCGGCCCGACCGGTGCCTTCGTGGCGGCCGATATCTTCGGCTACACCGCATTCAACGAGAACGACACTGACATCGGGCAGCGGATCGAGGAGCTGGCGCCGCGCCTCGACTACATCTGCCCGATGGTCTACCCGTCCGGCTACCACCTGGGCATCCCGGGCTTCCGGAACCCGGTCACCCACCCGTACGAGGTCGTGCGCGAGAGCGTCCGGCTCATCCGGGAGCGCTCGGGCCACGCGGTCGCACGGGTGCGGCCGTGGCTCCAGGACTTTCGGGATTACGCTTTCGACCGGCGCGTGTTCGGCGTGAGTCAGGTGCAGGCCCAGGTGCGCGGAGCCGACGAGGCCGGCAGCGCCGGCTGGATGCTCTGGAACCCGCGCAACGACTACACCGGTGCCGCGCTCAAGCCGAAGGGGGGCCTCGCGGCATCGGGCCGGGCCACGTCGCTCACGGATTGAGCGCCGTCCGCCGCGCCCTGCTGGCCCTCGTTCTCTCGGCGGGCCCCGCCGGGGCCCAGGCGCTCGCCCCGAACGAGCTCGGGCGCGTGATGATCCTCGAGTACCACAAGGTGGCGGAGCCCGAGAATCGCTGGACGCGGACGCCCGCGAACTTCCGGCGCGATCTCGAGACGCTCTACGCGAAGGGATACCGTCTGATCGGGCTCAACGAGCTGATCGACGGCCAGATCGCGCTCCCGATGGGGACGACGCCCGTCGTGCTCACGTTCGACGACTCCTCGCCCGGCCAGTTCCGCTACATCGACAAGGACGGCCAGCTCGTGATCGACCCTGACTGCGCGGTGGGGATCCTCGACGCGTTCGCCGAGGCCCATCCGGACTTCGGGCGGAAGGCGACCTTCTACGTCCTGCCCGGCGCCAGCAAGCCCAACCGGCTCTTCGACCAGCCCGAGTACGAGGCGCAGAAGCTCCAGTACCTCGTGAGCGACGGCTTCGAGATCGGCAACCACACGCTGTGGCACGCGAACCTCGGCAAGTACCCCGAGCCCGTCGTGCGCGACCAGATCGCGCGCGCCGAGGTGTGGATCCACCGCTACATTCCTCAGTACCGGATCCGGACGCTCGCACTGCCGCACGGCGTCTATCCCAAGCAGGTCGCCTGGGCACTCCACGGGACGGCCGGCGGCACGACCTACGAGTACGACGCGATCCTCGAGGTCGGGGGCGGCCCCGCGCCGTCGCCGTTCGCGCAGACCTTCGACCCGACGCACCTGCCGCGGATCCAGGCCATCGAGTCCGAGCTGCAGCACTGGCTCGCGCACTTCGACCACACCCCGGGCGCGCGCTTCGTCAGCGACGGCGACGCCGCGACGGTGACGATCCCCGCGGGCGCCCGCGGGCGACTGCGCCCGACGCTCCCGCCGGGCGTGAAGGTGGTGGAACGCGACTGACCCTGAGGACCGTGAGGAGACCGACGATGCTGGTCGCTAACGGTAGATGAGGTACGACGCGCGCCGCTTCAGGAAGCTGTCCCGCTCCTGCTCGGCCCAGGCCTGGAGCCGGGCGAGCGGCTCCTCCCGCAGGAAGGCCCACATCACCGACCGGTTTACCAGGAGGTTCTGGATCATCTCCGGCCTGAACTGGTCGCGGTAGCGCTCCCGCAGCTCGTGCGCGAGCGCCAGCGCCACCGCGACGGGCCGGATCGTCTCGCGGTTCGTCACGACGACGTGCACGCCGCCGCACGCTTGCGTCGCATACACGTCGGCCATCGGCGTGAAGAAGGCCGGGACGAACCGGACGCCCGGGAGGCCGAGGTCGTTCAGCGCGGCGCTGAGCCCGTAGGGCTCGATCCACGGCGCGCCCACGATCTCGAAGGGCGTGTCGGTGCCGCGGCCCACGGTGAGGTTCGTCGCCTCGAGCAGCCCCAGCCCGGAGTAGAGCAGCGCCTCCGTGACTGAGCGGATGTTCGGCGACGGGTTGAGCCATGGGAGCCCCGTCTGGTCGAACCACGCGGACCGGCTCCACCCCGTCATCGGCACCACCGTGAGGGCGACGGGGATCTGCAGTTCGGCGGCCGCCAGGCGGGCGAACTCGCCGACGGTCATCCCGGGGCGCACCGGAACCGGCAAGGGCGCCGTGAACGAACGCAGGTCCGGGTCGACGAGCGGCCCCTCGACGATGCGGCCGGTGATGGGGTCCGGCCGGTCGAGCACGAACACCGGGAGCTGGCGCTTGGCCGCCTCCTGCATCGCGTAGACGAGCGTCGCCAGGTACGTGTAGTAGCGGACACCGACGTCCTGGACGTCGTACACGAGCGCGGTGAGGCCGTGGAGCATCTCCGGAGTCGGTCGACGGGTGGCGCCGTAGAGGCTCCACAGCGGGAGCCCGGTGGGCGCATCGCGGCCGTTCGGGACGTCGCCGGTGGCGTCGCCGGCGGGGCCGTGCTCCGGGGAGAAGATCGCCTGCAGCCGCACGTTGGGCGCGGCGGCGAGCAGATCGATCGTCCGCCGGCCGGTGGCGTCGATCCCGGTCTGGTTCGTGATGAGGCCGACGGTCTGACCCGCGAGCGGCGCGAAGTTCTGGCGGAGCAGCACGTCGATCCCGGTCTGCACCTGCCCCATGGTCGGGAGCGGCGCGTCGGCGGCCGGGCCGGGCTCCCCGTCGCCGCCGGCGCCGACCGCGACCGCCGTCGGCTCGTAGAAGAGCGCGGCCCCGACGGCGGCCGCCACCCGCGTGCGCAGCTCGCGGATCCGCCCCGAGTCGTTGCCGCTCGGGTGGAGACGGCTGGTGAGGACGATCATGTAGGTCCGCGTCGGCGGGTCGACCCAGACCATCGTACCCGTAAAGCCGGTGTGGCCGACGGAGCCGGCCGGGAAGAAGAGTTCCATGGGCGCCGCGTAGGGCGAGTTCACGTCCCAGCCGAGTGCGCGCGGGCTGTCGGGCGTGGGCCACGGCGCCCACATCCTCCGAATCGTGGCCGGGGCCAGGACCCGTCGACCCTCGAAGCTGCCGCCGTCCACGAGCATCCGGCAGATCCGCGCCAGGTCCCACGCGGAGGAGAACAGGCCGGCGTTGCCCGCCGCGCCCCCGAGGAGCCGCGCACGCGGGTCGTGCACCTCGCCGTGGAGCAGCCGGCCGTCAAAGAACTCGGTGGGCGCGACGCGCATCCGGAGGAGCGGGCCGGGGTGGAAGGTCGTCTCCGTGAGCCCGAGCGGGCCGAAGACGACGCGTCGGAGGTAGAGGTCGAGCGACTCGCCGCTCACGCGTCGCACGACCTCGCCGAGGAGGATGAAGCCCGTGTCGCTGTACTGCGAGCCTGTGCCCGGCGGGTAGTCGAGCGGGATCTCGGCCAGGAGCCGTGCCGCCCGCGGGAAGCCGGGGCGCACCGCGGCCTCGGGCGGCACCGCGCTGAAGCCCGCGCGGTGCGCGAGGATCTGCCGGATCGTGACCTCCCGGAACCCGCGGCCCCGAAACTCGCGCAGGTAGGCGCCGAGCGGCGCATCGAGACGGATCCGGCCCCGCTCGGCGAGCGACATCACGGCGAGGGTGGTGCCCAGGGGCTTGGTCAGTGACGCGAGGTCGAAGACCGTGTCCTCGGTCATGGGCTCGGCCGACGGGACCACCTGCCGAAGGCCGAACGCTCGATGATAGAGGATCCGGCTGCCCTGGCCGACGAGGATGACGGCGCCCGGGATCTCGCCCGAGGCGACCGCGTCGCTGGCGGCGGCGTCGACGGCTGAGAAATCGAGCGGCTCGGCGAAGGCTCGGGTCGGAAGGACGGACAGCGCCAGCAGCACTACGCAGGCGCGGGCGATCGAGGGCATCTAGACCACTATAGCATCGGCCGCCGTCTTCCCGCGTGGCGACGTGCAGCGGGGAAAGCTGTGCTAGGATTCGCCCACGATGCACCGGGTGTTCGTCACGGGCGCCACGGGGTTCGTGGGCCGGGGCGTCGTCCAGGCCCTCCGCGCCGATGGTCACATCGTCCGGTGTCTCGTGCGCCGCGGCTCCGAGCCCTTGCTGAGGGGCCTCGGGGCGGTCGAGCGCGTCGAGGGCGACGTGCTCATCCGCGGGACGCTCGACGTCGCGATGGCGGGCTGCGACGCGGTCATCCACCTGGTCGGCATCATCCGCGAGCGGCCCGCGCTCGCCGCGACCTTCGAGCGCCTGCACGTGGACGCCACGCGGAACGTGCTCGCCGCCGCCTCGGGGGCCGGCGTGCGTCGCGTGCTCCACATGAGTGCGCTCGGCACCCGGCCGGGTGCACGCGCCCGCTATCATCAGACCAAGTGGCGCGCGGAGGAGGCGGTGCGGTCGAGTGGGCTCGACTGGACGATCTTCCGCCCGTCGATCATCTACGGCCACGGGGACGGATTCGTGACGGTCCTGGGGCGGATGGTCCGGCGGCTGCCGATCGTGCCGGTCATCGGGAGCGGCACGGCGCGGCTCCAGCCGGTGTGGCTCCCGACGGTGGCGGAGGGCTTTGCGCGCGCCCTCGACCGGCCGGCCGCCGTCGGCCATGCCTACGAGGTCGGCGGGCCCGAGGCGTACACGCTCAACGAGGTCCTCGACCTGATCGGCGCGGTGCTGAAGCGGCGGGTGCGGAGGGCGCACGTGCCGCTCGGCCTCGCGCGCCGCCTCACCGGCGTGCTCCAGTCGGTGCCGTTCTACCCGCTGACGACGGACCAGCTTCGGATGCTCGAGGAAGACAACGTCTGCGACCCCAAGCCCTTCCACCACGCCTTCGACCTCGAGCCTGTATCGTTTCCGACGGGCCTCGAGCGGATGCTGCTGGCGTGACCCGCCCGTTCGGCACGTCGCTCCGCCGTGACCCCGGCGACCCGCGCGGGCTCCGCGCGCGGATCGAGGCGGTGCTCCTCGAGCGGCTCGAGGAGGCCGTCGATGCCGCCTGCCTCGAGGTGCTCGTCGAGGTGCGACGCGCGCGTAACCTGCCGCCCCCGGTTGCCGACGACGCCGAGGACCGCGCCGAGTTCGACCGCCTAGTCCGCGCGTTTCTCGGTCGACTCGAGGCCGCCGTGACGGTCGGCCTCGGCGCCGAGGAGCGCGGCCGCCTCGCCCCGGCTGCCCCGAGCACCGGCGCCGGACCGGCGCGGCTCCTGGCCGATCAGGCCGCCCTGGCGACGCGCCTGCCAGACTACTGGCAGCGCTTCGAGACGGTGAAAAACGAGTTCGCGGCCGAGCAGACGGGGTTCCCTCCGGGTCGCGGAGGGCGGAGCGGCCGGCTCCTCGGCAGGGATTAGCCGGCGCCCTGGGTCACGCCGCGAGCGAGGTCTCGTCGCGCTTCCACGCGGCGAGCGCCCACAGGTTGTCGAGGTCCTCCAGGGTCTTGCCCCAGGCGCCGTAGGTTTCGAGGAGCGTCGCCCTGAGCGCCGTGAGGCGGGCCTCGGCTTCGTCGAGTCGGGCGCGGAGCGTCGGGTACCTGGCCGTGGCCGCGGCGAGGCTCCCCTCGGGCACAGTCGCCGCGATCCGGTCCAGGAGCTGGTCCATCTCGTTTCGGAGCAGCCGATCCACCGGGTTCATGACTCACCTCCAACGTGGCCTACCACTAAACACCTGTAGAGCATCAATGTCAAGCTGAAAAGTGCCCCCGGGCTTCTTCTACGTGGCCGGCGCCGGCTGGAGCGATGCGGTCCGAACCACACCGTTACGGACCACGCCCACCGGAACCAGCCGCTCGTCGTGCGTCATGCACGCCCCGCGGGCGTCGGTCAGCTCGACGGAGCCGCGCTGCATGCGAAGCAGCGTGACATCGGCGGCGGCGCCGGGGGCGAGCGTGCCGAGCCGGCCCGCCGCTCCGATCACCTTCGCGGGCGCCTCCGTGGTCATCCGGACGACCTCGTCGAGGCCGAGGCCGAGCGCCAGGAACTTCGTCATGGTCGTGGCGAGATCGAAGACCGGCCCCCGCACGTTGTACACGTGGAGGTCGCTCGAGATCGTGCCGGGCCGGAGATCCTGCGCCACGGCGGCGCGGGCCACCGCGAACGCGAAGCTCCCGACGCCGTGGCCGACGTCGAAGACCACGCCTCGGCCGACCGCCCGGCGGGCCTCATCGCGGACACGGCCGCGCTCGTCGAGGACTCCCTGCTCGCGCCCGTGGAAGCAGTGGGTCATCACGTCGCCCCGGCGGAGCTCGCGCAGGATGTCCTCGAGCGGGATAGGGGTGTCGCCCACGTGGACCATGAGCGGCAGCCGAGCCGCGGCCGCGGTCTCAAGGGCCGTGCTGAGGGCGAGTCGGGCGTTGCCGCCCGCCTGCTGGCGCGACAGTCGGACTTTCACGCCGCGGATGAGGTCGCGGTTGGCCTCGATGGTCTGGAGGGCCTTGGCCCCGTCGATGAAGCGGACGTCCTCGAGCTCGCCGATCTCGGCGCTCAGCATGCCGGTACCGCTGATGTTGAGGAGCGGGAGAATGCGCGTTTCCGCCACCTCGATCACGTACTTGCGGAACCCGGCGAACGTGAGCGCCCCCGCCGAGCCCGCGTCGACGACGGTGGTGGTGCCGGTCGCCAGACAGTGAGGATCCGGCTCGATGCCGTAGTGCGAGGCGCCGTAGTAGACGTGGACGTGGAGATCGATGAGGCCGGGTGTCACGAGGAGGCCTCGGGCGTCGACGACCTCCTCGCCCGGGCCGGGCCGGAGGTTCTCGCCGAGAGCGGCCACGCGCCCGTCGGCGAGCCGAACGTCCCGCGCCGCGGAGGGCCCGAGTGCCGGGTCGACGACGGTCCCGCCCTGGATCAGCATCGCGGGGGACCCGACGTCAAGCGGGAGGGCGGCGGAGCGCGTCTGGACGTTTCATGGCGTGCGGAGGCTACGGCAGGGGGCCGGCGGAGTCAACGGGAGGGGAATGGGAGGGGAATGGATGGTGGTCAGGGGCCGGCGCTCGGCACCCCGCGGATCACGAGGTCGTCGAAGGCCGTCACCGAGTCGGCCTTGGTCCAGAGCCCCACCCGGCCCGACCGAAACCGGCCGTCGCGGTAGTCGAGCCGGAGCGTGCCGCCGAGATAGCCCTGGATGTGGTCGCCGACGGCGACCACGCGAACCGTGTGCCATTGCCCGAGGGCCGGTGCCTGCACCCGCACGCCGGCGACCTCCCGGCGCCCCCGGTCGTAGGCGTAGAGGTTGAAGTTATCCTCGAGCGCGTTGGCCCGGATGACGTAGTACTTGCCGTCGTGGAACCGGAACACGATCCCGCCTGACGCGTCCTCCCGCCCCGCCATGGGCTTGAACCGCACCGACGCGTCGACGTCCGCGTACGGCCCGACCGGGGCGACGATGACGTTGAAGACGTTCCTCACCGCGCGTTGGACGAGCACGCGACGGCCGCTCGGCGCCCCCGCCATCTCCTCGATGGCCCACGCGCCGTCGATGGTCTTCCAGTCGCCCGGGCGCCCGTCCTCGAGGTCGTAGCGCACGGTCGCCGCGGTCAGCGGTACCTCCGGCTCGGCGGCGGACGCCGCGGGGCCCACGATTCCCAGCGCCGCCAGGGCGATCGCCCGCCCCTGGCGGCGCCACACCCGCTGACTGTCCATCCGTGCTCCGCGCGCTAGTCGAGGTTCTCGGTGACCGTCTTCCAGTCGTCGCCCTTGTGGAGCGTGATCTCGGCCACGGGGTGCCCGTCCTTCAGGCTCGGATAGACGCTCACCGCCCGGTAGCCCCGGTTCGCATAGACGGCCTTGCTCACCGCCTTGTCGAGCCCCAGCCGGGCCTTGGCCATCGCGGCGATTTGCGCCTTGGCCGCTTCGAGGTCCTCGCCGCTCGTGATCGCCTCCGCCTTCTCCACCGCGCCCGTCGCGTGGTCGACGATGACCTCAGAGAACGCGTCGCCCTTGGCCGTGTAGACCGAGAGCTGGAGCTTGCCGTCGTCCCCGATCTCGAACTTCCCCGAGATCGGCTTGCCCTGGCGCTGGCTGGCGCTCAGGGCCTTCTCGAGCGACACCTTGGCGGCCGCGAGCGCCTTGGCCAACGCCGCCTGGTCCTTCGACTCCTCGCCCTGGGCGGCGGGCGCCGTCAGCGCTCCCGCCACCACCAGGGCCAGCATCAGCGATGCGACCCGTTTCATGATGAGTCCTCCCCGGGGCTGGGTGTTGTGGGTTGAGTGTTGCGCGGTTACGTCCTCTGCCTGAGCGTCGCGTAGAGGCCGTCGAACAAGGTCATGCCCCGCTCGAGCAGCTCGTGGTCATCCGGGCGTCGCCGCGACGAGGCCGCTCACCGCGAGGTCGATCCCCTGGGCCTCGCCCCGCGCGAACTTCCCGTCGTGGAGGTCCGCCTCGTGCACGATCTCGCCGATCGCCCGGAGCCGCGGGTCCTTCACCCCAAAGCGTTTGACGAGCGTCTCGAACGTGCAGTCCTCCCCGTGATGGCCGAACTCCGCACCGAGCACGTCGAACGGGATGCCCTTCTTCGCGGCGTCCGCCCGGTCGGCGAACCCGAAGGCGGCCTTCGGGTCGAGGAAGCGCTTGATCAGCCACGCCGACGCGATCCGGTCGATGTGCGGCCGCGGGCGCGTGACCCATGTGCTGCCGGGTGGCGGGAGCGCCGTCCGCCGCCGCCCGGTCGCGACAACCGGGCTCGGCCGCGCCTCGGCCTTCCGGAGCCGCTTGGCCGTCGTCTCCCAGAGCGCCCGGACGCCGCCGCCGGCGGGGGCGCGACAGTAGTCGATCGACTGGATGCGGTCGAGCTCGCGCTTGAGCCCCGCGAGCGTTCCCCGGAGCGGGTCGAGCGAGCCCCGGCGGCCGGGGCCGAGGCGGTCGAGCCGCGCCAGGATCTCCCGGCATTCCTGCTTGACGCTCTGGTACTCCTCCGTTCGCGCGCCGTTGAAGAGCCCGCTGACTTCCTCGTCGCTCATCGTCTCGATCCCGTCGACCCGGAGCAGCGTCGCCTCTCCGCCGAAGGACTGCACCTCCTGCACGAGCCAGTGGAACAGCTCCGTCGTCTCCGGATTCTCGGGCAGGATCCACGCCGAGCCCCGGAGGTTGACGGCGCCCATCCGCTTGAGCTTGCGCCACACCCCGACCCGGTGGCGGGTCGGCGTCCGGGGCAGGCTCACCAGCGGGATCAGCCAGCGCATCCCTCTCGCTGGTCACCGTAACCGTTGCTACTGGGGAAGTCAAGCGTTACACTCGCACGCAACGGTCGGGGAGGCGGCGCCGCGCCGGCCCCGAGGGAGGACGTCATGGTGGCTCGAACATCCCACGCGTCGCGCGCGACGACGCTGCTGCTCCTGGTCTTCACCGCCGCTCTCCTGCCGGCGCCGGCCGCGGCCGAACCCGACTGGAGCGCGGTCGCGGACGCGGTCGGCCGGCCCGGCAGCGAGGGCGGCGGCGTCTACCGGGTGCCGCTCCCGCGCAGCGACCTCCACGTCACGATCGACGGCACCCCGATCAAGACCGGGCTCGCGCTCGGCGGCTGGGCCGCCTTCGCGCACGACGGCGATTCGACCGTCGTCGACGGCGACCTCGTCCTGCTGCCGGAGGAGATCAACGCGGTCGTCTCGGCGCTCCAGGCGAACGGCCTCGAGATCACGGCGCTGCACAACCATCTGATCCTCGAGACGCCGCACGTCATGTACCTCCACTTCTTCGGCACGGGCGATGGAGCGGCGCTCGGCCGCGGCCTCCGGGCCGCGATCGCGGAGACCGCGACCCCGCCGCCGCCCGCGGCCCCGGTGGAGCCCCCGCCGCCCGCGCCGACGTGGGCGCGCGCGGTTGAGGCGAGCCTCGGCCACTCGGGCGCCGTGCGCGGCGGCGTGCTCGCGATCGGCGTGCCGCGGGCGGAGCCGATCCACGAGCGCGGCGCGATGCTGGCGCCGGCGATGGGCATGGCCAACGCGTTCGCCTTCCAGGCGACGGAGAACGGACAGGTCGCGGCCACGGGCGACTTCGTCCTGAGCGGCGAGGAGGTCAACCCCGTGATCCGCGAGCTCCGCGCCGGCGGGATCCGGGTGACGGCGCTCCACAACCACCTGATCCGGAGCACGCCGACCCTCTACTTCATGCACTTCTGGGCAACGGGCGACCCGGCCCAGATCGGCCAGACGCTCAAGCAGGCGCTGAGCCACGTGAGAGTCCGGCAGGGCTGAGACGGGTTCCGGGAGGCGCCCGATGACCGACGCCGCCACGCCCGCGCGACGAACGACGGGCTCGCTCCTCCGCTACTTCGCCTATCTGGGAAGCCTCGGCTTCGGCGGGCCCGTCGCGCTCGTGGGCTACATGCAGCGGGATCTGGTCGAGCGGCGCCGCTGGTTCAGCCGGGAGGAGTACCTCAAGGCCCTGGCCCTGTCGCAGCTCGCGCCGGGCCCGCTCGCGGCCCAGCTCGCGATCTGCCTCGGCTTCATTCACTCGCGCGTGCGCGGCGCGACGCTCGTCGGGGTCACCTTCATTCTGCCGTCCTTCCTGATGACGGTGGCGATCGGCTGGCTCTACGTGCGCTATGGGGGGCTCCCGTGGATGCCGGCGGTCTTCTACGGCGTGAGCGCCGCCGTCATCGCGATCATCGTTCGGGCGGGCTACAAGCTCGCCCGACTCACCCTCGGCCGGCAGCGCCTCCTGTGGGCGGTCTTCGTCCTCATGACGGTCGTGACGGCGTGGACCGAGTCAGAGATCCTGACGCTCTTCGTCCTCTGCGGGGTCGCAGTCCTCGTCGTGCAGGCGCCGCCGGCGTTCCTCCGCAAGGCCCCGTCCGCCTGCGTCGGGGTCGCGGCCCCGGCCCTCCTCGCCGAGCTCCTGTGGTTCTTCGCGAAGGCGGGGGCGTTCGTCTTCGGTAGCGGCCTCGCGATCGTCCCGTTCCTCTACGGCGGCGTCGTCCAGCAGCACCACTGGCTCACCGACACGCAGTTCCTCGACGCCGTCGCGGTCGCGATGCTGACGCCGGGCCCGGTCGTGATCACGGTCGCGTTCATCGGCTACCTGGTCGCGGGCTTCGCCGGCGCCGCGGCGGCGGCGGTCGGCGTCTTCCTGCCCGTGTACCTGTTCGTCGTGATCCCCTACCCGTGGTTCGACCGGATCAGCGCGAACCCCCAGGTGAACGCGTTCGTCGCCGGCGTGACCGCGGCGGCGGCGGGCGCGATCGCGGGCGCCTGCATCGTCCTCGCCCGGCGCGCGATCGTGGACCCGCCCGCGCTGGCCATCGCGCTCGCGACGCTCGGCATCACGTGGCGCTTCCGGGTGCCCGAGCCCGTCTTGATCGCGGCCGCCGGCGCGGGCGGCCTGCTCGTTCGCTGGGCCGGCTGAGGGAGCGCGCCGCGATGAAGTGGGTCACCCGGGAGAAGGCGCGCGTCGATCGAATCGCCTGCCCGTGGCTCATCCGCCGGTTCATCGACCCCGACCCGACATTCCTGTTCGTTCCCGCCGACCAGGTCTTGGAGGTCGCACGCCGCGAGGACGCCAGGCCCTATGACGTGCCCGGCGTCGAGCTCGGGCACCACGGCGACCGCTGCTCCTTCGACGCGTTCCTCGCCGTCTACCGGCTCGACGACCCCGCGCTCCACGCGCTGGCCGAGATCGTCCGGGGCGCCGACACGAGCGCGCGCGAGCTGACCCGGGAATCGTGGGGGCTCTACGCGGTCGCCTCGGGCTTCCGCGAGATCGCCCGCGACGACCACGAGAATCTGGCGCGACAGTTCCCCGTCTACGACGCGCTCTACGCCTACTGCCGGATGCGCCTGGCCCGCCCCGGCGCCGGCTGACACCCCTCGGCCACGCTTCCCCCGCCCGCTCAGGAGTACCTCGCTCCAATTCGCGCCCATCGCTCGGTCCGTCTGGGCGTACGCATCCGACCGCTTACGGCCGGGCTCGAGGCCAGACCGGGAAGGCGAAGGTCAGCCCGAGGGTCGCTTGCCAGTCGGGCGCGGCGCGGGTGATGCCCCGCCGGATGCCGGCGTCGATCCAGAGCTCCCGCGAGGCGAACGGCTGCCAGATGAACCCGGCGAGCACCGAGTTCTTGGCGCGCTCCTGCTCCACGCTCTCTCCGTTCACTTCGCCCACAAACCGGAGCGCGGGGACGACGGGAAGCTCCCCGATCACCCCCCAGGTCGCGAAGGGGCGCGCGTCGGCCCGGTCGACCCCGCCCCCCGCGTTCAGGTGGTACGTGAGGGGCTCGAGCTGCCCGCTCACGATTCCGGTGGCCTCGAAGCCGACCCCGCCCTCGCCGGGGGCGGTGGAGGGCAGGAGCGCGCCGGCCTCCAGGGCGACGCTCAGCCCGTCCTTCTCCTGGAGGACGCCCTCTTTGAGGATCGCCTTCAGGAAGAGCGCGGGGTCGACGAGCTGCCAGTCATCGTGCGGCGCCTTCTCGGTCGCGAACTCGCCGACGATCTCCAGCCGATCGACCAGGCCGTAGTTGAGGACCACCTTGGGCGTCGAGAAGGTGTCTTCGTGGTGCTCGTGGGCAAGCTGGAAGTACCCGAGCTCGATCTCGACGAAACCGGGATCGGCGACGGCGGCGTCGGTCGACACGAACGGCCGGTAGGCCCAGGCCGGTGGGGCGGCCAGCGCGAGCGTGCCGGCGAGAACGCACGCTGCCGCTCGGGCGCGCCTCCGCCCTCGAGGCACCCCCAGCGGAGGCCGCCCGCTCAGCGTCCCATTGACCCGATCAGCGGATCACCCGAACGGCCTGCTCGACGGCTCGCTCGGGCACCACCAGGCCCAGGCTTCCCGCCTCCTTGAGATTGACCAGCAACTCGAACACCGGGTGCTCGACCGCGAGGCTCGCCGCCTTGGCACCGTTGAGAATCCTGGCCGTCATCTCGCCGCAGAGCCGCCCGGTGCGCTGCTGGCTCGGGCCGACGGCGGCGACCACGCCCGGCAGCGTCACCAGGTCGGGATCGCCCACGACGATCGGGAGCTTCCGCGTCATCGCGACGCGCCCGATCTCCTCCGCCGCGCGCCGCAGCAGCGCCTCCTTCAGGATGAGAACCGCCTCGACCTCGCTTCGGCCGAGGGCCTCGAGCGCCGCGACCGCGGCGTCCCCGTCGGCCACCGTCCGCGTCAGGAGCGTGATGCCGACCGATCGGGCCGTCTGCTCCAGGTTCGCCACCTGCACACGGTCAGGGGGGAAGTCCGGGTCGAAGAGGACCGCCAGGCGCCTCAGCTCCGGCAGCACCTGGCGGAACGCGATGAGCCTCCGCCGGCTCGCCTCGGCATCGGCGCTGGCAACGCCCGTCAGATTCCCGCCGGGCGTTTCGCTCGAGGCGACGAACTTGGCGGCGACCGGATCGGCGACGGGGCAGAAGACGATCGGAACCCTCGTCGTCGCGGCGCGCGCCGCCTGGGTCGAGGGGCCGAAGATGGTCACGATGGCGTCGACGCCCTCCTGGAGGGCGGCGCCGATCACGGCCTTCGCGTCGTCGCCCGCGCGCGCGTTCCGGACGTCGATGCGGATCCGCGCGGCGTCCCGGAACCCGGCGGACTGAAGCCCCTCCGACACGCCGGCGACGAGCGCGCCGTAGTTGTCGATGGGGCCGACGATCAGTACCCGCGGAGCTTGCGCGATCGCCGGGCCGGCTCCGGCCGCGAGCAGCCCAAGGGTCGCGAGCCCGACGGCCACCCGGAGCCTCCGCCCACCACCCGTCCGCCGATTCACGTGTGCCCACATGGTTTCGCTCCGAACCAATTTAGTCGTCCTCATCGTCCGGCTCCGGCCGCTCGTGCCCGTCCTGCTCGGCTCCCCGGCGCGAGGGCCAGGAGGGCGCCGCGACGCGGCATGATGCCCTCCGTGCGAAGGTTCAGTCTCGCAGCGACTGGATGTAGGCGATGATCTTCCAGATCTGCTCGGGGGTGTAGATCCCGGCGAAGGCCGGCATGGGGGGCCGGCCCCCCGAGATCCGGCCGTAGAGGTACCAGTTATCAAAGCCACCGTTCCGCAGCGACGGCCCCCGCATGCCGCCGCCCCGGGCGTCCTTGCCGTGGCAGTAGTGGGTGCAGGTCACGTTGAACATCCGCCGGCCGGCCTCGATGTTGGCCGGATCGGCCAGGTCGATCGGCGGCTTCAGCGTGCTGGTCGTGCCCTGGCTCGCCCGGACGGCCATCGGCAGCAGGACGGCGAGCGACGTCGCCACGACGCGCCGCGCGAGCCCGCTCCTCGTCGCGAAGGTGTCAGATGGCATCGAACACCACCATCCGGGCGGCGGGGCGGCCACCTTCCTGCTCCTCGGGCGCGTAGACCCGATGCGTCCGGACGTCGACGGCCAAGCTATGAACCTTCCGCTCCACCGGGAAGTCCTCGAGCTTGCGGAAGTGCTGGGGGTCGTCCTCCTTGAGGACCGAGATCGCGCCGCTCCAACACGCCACGTAGATTCGCCCGAGCCCGGGATCGAACTGGACGACGTCCGGGCCCTCCGGGAGCGGCAGGTGCGCGATCGCCGCGTGCGTGTCCAGGTCGAAGACCGTCAGGACGAGGTTGCGCTCGCACGCCAGGAAGGCTCGGTGATGCGCGACGTCGAGCGCCATGCCGTGGTTGCCGTCGCACCCGGCGACCGGGTACCGCGCGACCACCGTGTCCCCGCGCGGGTCGATCGCGGCGAGGACGTTCCGGTCCTGCAGGTTGACGTAGACCAGACGCGTGACGGGGTCGTAGAGCGGCACGCCGGTCTCGCTGTCGAAGGGGAGCGTCGTGACGACCCGGTCCTCGCGCACATCGACGACCGCGACCGCCCGGCCCCGCTCGTCCGAGACATAGAGCTTCTGGAAGGGAGCCGCATACGTCATCCCGTCGGGCTTGGCCTCGGTGGGGAGCTTCTTGATGATCTTCCGCTCGGGCAGGCTGATGACCCCGATCTTGTTCTCCCACCAGTCCGAGGTGTAGACCTTCTTCAACTCCGGAACGTACTCGATCCCCTCCACGCCGGGCACGTCCGGGACGGCCCCCACGAGGGCGTTGGTGTCGAGGTTGATCACGTAGAGCAGGCCGGCGCCCAGATGGGCGGAGAGCAGGTAGTGATCGTCGTAGTCGATCGTCAGGTAGTCGAAGCGGTGCCCCGGAGGTCCCGGCAGGTCGATCGCCGCGACGCGCTTGAGGGTCGTCTCCGCGGCGCCGGTCCGCTCGGGACGCCCGTGGACCCCGGCCACGAGCAGGGCGGCCCCGGCCAGGATGGCGGCGGCCCGCGCCGCGACGGTCGAGTTCGGGCGCCTCATTCGAGCTCTCCTCCTCGGCGGACGGCCGGGCCGTCGCCTCCGCACGGCTAGAGAGTAACCAGTGCTACTCGCACAATCGCACGTTACAATCGCACGCGAGGCGGCGGGGGCGTCAGCGATAGCCGGCGGGGCCGGCCTCGGGGCCGCCGAACCGGTAGCCGAGGATCAGCTTGACGATGAGGGGATCGGTGCTGCGCGTCAGCCCGAAGCCGACCCCGAAGTTGAACTCCCACCGCGGTCCGAGGTTCAGGTCGACCACCGGGAAGAGCTGGTGCTGCTGCCGCTCGACCGGGTCGAAGCCGCTCAGGGGGCCGAGCGAGCCGTAGTACTCAAGCCCGGCGCTGACCGTGGGGGTGAGGTCATAGCTGACCTTGAAGGTCGGCGAGAACCCGAAGCCCTGCCGCTCGCTCGCGCCCTCGAAGGAGCGACCGACGGTCGGGTTGAGCGACCAGTACCACCGTCCGAGCTGCTGGTCGACGATCGGCCGGATCTCGAGCGTCCAGGTGTCGGTGGAGAACTGCCGCTGCTGGTAGCCGAACTCGGTCGAGAGGCTCACGCCGACCGGCCAGCGCCAGCCCGCGGGCACCCGGACGCGGGGCCGGAGGTGATCACCCACCCACTGCCAGCCGTCGGGTTGGAGGCTCGTGAAGAGGTAGAAGCCGGTCTCGAACCAGGGCGTGAAGCCGCGGGTGACCTCGAGGGTCTCGTGGAGCGCGTGCTCGGTCGGCCGGACCCCGTCGGTCTCGCGGGTGGTGCCCCGCAGCGCGCTGTTGCTGTGGAGCTCGACCATGGTCGCGCCTGGGGCCACCGTCTCCGACCCGTAGACCTGGATCTCGTAGTTGTCCTGGGCGCGCGCCGCCGGGGGCGAGGCGAGGCAGGCCAGGAGCGAGAGGGCGCCGAGGCACGACCGCGCGCGCCCACGCATGCCGCCACGCGTCTCAGGCCCTCAGTCCTGGCTGAGGGCCTCGGGATGATCCTGCCGGGTCTGGTCGCGGAGGAAGGCGATGATCTTCCAGATCTGGTCTCCGGTGAGACTCGAGGCGAACGCGCCCATCTGGCCGCCCGGGATGCCGGCCGTGATCGTGGCGAAGAGCTGCGCGTTCGAGCCGCCGCGATAGAAGTAGTGGCCGCAGCTCAGGCACGGCCCCTTGGCCCCGCGGCCGAGCGTGCCGTGACAGAAGGAGCAGCGCTCGACAAAGAGCTCGCGCCCCTCGGCGACCGCCTGGGCGTCCCCCTCGTACGGGTTCCTGATGTCGTCCCACTTCAGCGGACCGGCTGCCGCCCGGCGGCCCGTCCCGGCCAGGAGCGCGCCGGACGCGAGGAGGCAGACCAGCAGGAGCGAATGCACCAAGGCACGACCGCAGCGGCGCCGCATCTGCGAACCCTCCCCTCGCGTGATCCGAGACCCGCACCGGCCGGCGGAGAGCGCCCGAGACCCGGTCGCTCGCACGGGCCGCACCGGGATAGTAGCGCCTGACCCCTCCGGTGTCGATCCTCTCGGAACGAAGGCCGTATTAGGATACGAGCGATGGCGGGGGCCGTGCCTGCCCGGGCCGCGCGCCTGGTGTTCGTCGCCAAGACGGCGCGCACATTCTGCTACGGCTTCCTGGGCATCGCGCTCCCCCTCCACCTGAGCGCGCTCGGCGCGGACGCGCGCGGGGTCGGCGCGATGGTCACGCTCACGCTCGCGTCGAGCGCCGGGCTCACCTGGGCCGTGCGCCGGCCGGCCGAGCGCCACGGCGCCGTCGGGCCCCTGCTGGCGCTCGCGGCGCTCTCGCTCGCCGCCGCGGGGCTGCTCCTGACGACGCGCACCCCCGGGCTCGTGGTCTTGGCCGCCATGCTCGGCAACGTCGCGGTCGGCACGGGCGAGGCGGGCCCCTTCCTCGCGCTCGAGCAGGTCGTGGTGACCCGCGGCGTGGCGCCCGACCGGCTCCCGGGCGCGCTCGCCGTCTACAACCTGCTGGGCTACGTCGCGGCCGCGCTCGGCGCCGCCGCCGCCGCGCTCGTGCCGGCGCCCGCCCTCTTCGCGGCGTTCGGCGCCGGCGCGCTCGCGCAGATCGTGGTCTACGCCCGGCTGCCCCGCGCCGGCGGCCTCGCCCCGGAGCGCCGGGGCGTCCCGCGGGCGGCGCTCCCCTCGACGGCGATCATCCGCCGGCTGGCGGCGCTCTTCGCCCTCGACGCGTTCGCGGGGGGCTTCGTCCTGCAGTCGTTGATCGCGTACTGGTTCGCCGTGCGCCACGGGCTCCGGCTCGACACGCTCGGCTGGGTCTTCTTCGCGGCGCAGCTCCTGACCGCGCTCTCCTTCGTGGCCGCGGCGCCCCTCGCCCGGCGCTTTGGCCTCATCCCGACGATGGTCGTCACGCACCTCGTCTCGAACATCCTCCTGATCGGGGTGGGGCTGGCGCGGTCGGCGCCGGTCGCGATCGCGCTGCTGCTGGCGCGCCAGCTCTTCTCTCAGATCGACGTGCCGACGCGGCAGGCCTACGTGATGTCGGTCGTGGAGGACCGGGAGCGGGAAGCCGCCGCGAGCATCACCAACGTCGCGCGGACGGTGGCCCAGGCGATCACGCCCGCCTTCATGGGCTGGGCCCTCCAGGGGCTCGCGCTCGCCGCGCCGTTCGTCCTCGGCGGCGGCCTCAAGATCGTCTACGACGTGCTCCTCTACGTGACGTTCAGGTCGGTGGCGCCGCGGGCGGGCGTGGCCACGGCCGGCGATCCGTCCGCGGGGGTCGGCAGGCGAACCGAGAGCTAGGGGCCGGGCGCGGGCCGTTCAGCGCGGGCAGGGTGGCCTCGCCGAGGTCGCGCGAGGAGGGGCGCCCGTCAGCGCGCCGCGCGGCCGGCCAGCGTCACAGCCGCGTGCCCCACCCCTTGAGCGTCCGGTAGTAGGCGACGAGCCCGCCCGCGACGACGGTCGAGAGCGCACTCCAGAGGAGCGGGGCCGCCCCGCCGTCCGCCAGGTACTCGCGTACGAGAACGAGCGCGTAGAAGAGGAAGAACGCGATGGCGGCCAGGATCAGGATCCGGTGGGCGGTGATCAAGCGCACCGGCGGCGCCCCCTCAGCGGCCGAGCACGGCCTTGATCGCGTCGCGCGTGATCGAGACGATCCGGTCGACCTCGGCCGCCGTCACCACCAGGGGCGGCGCGAAGAAGACCATCTCGCTGCCCTTGACGCGCGTCATCAGCCCGCGCTTGGCCATCTCCGCCTGCACGCGGGGCCCGACCTTCGTCTCGGCCGGGAAGAACGCCTTCGTGCCCCGGTCCTGGACCAGCTCGAGCGCGGCCAGGAGGCCCTTCCCGCCCCGGATGTCGCCGACGTGCGGGTGGTCGCCGAACGCGGCCTGGAGACCCGCGTGCAGACGGGTGCCCATCAGCGCGGCGTTGTCCCACAGCCGCTCGCGCTCCATGATCTCGAGGTTTCGCAGCGCCACCGCGCAGCAGGTGGGATGGCCCGAGTAGGTGTAGGCGTGCATCCAGCGGTCCTCGGGCTTGACCGAGTCGATCGCGTCCTTGATGTCGCGGCTCACCATGATGCCGCCGAGCGGCAGGTACCCCGACGTCACGCCCTTGGCGAAGCTCATGATGTCGGGCTCGACGTTCCAGTGCGACAGCCCGAACCACTTGCCCGTCCGGCAGAAGCCCGTGATCACCTCGTCGGCGATGAAGAGGACGTCGTGCTTCGAGCAGACGCGGCGTACGAGCGGGAAGTAGTCGTCGGTCGGGTAGATCACGCCTCCGGCGCCGTGGATCGGCTCCGCGATGAAGGCGGCGACGGTGTCGGGGCCCTCGCGGAGGATCGCCTCCTCGAGCAGGCGGGCGGCGGCCTGCCCCACGGTCTCGCCGGGCCGGGCGCCCTCGAAACGGTACGGGTAGCAGGTCTGGATATGGACGAACCCCGGCACGCGCGGCTCGAACATCTTCCAGTAGGCCGCCATCCCGGTGGCGCTCATCGCCTGGAGCGTGACCCCGTGGTAGGCGTGCTGCCGCGCGATGACCGTGACCTTGCCGGGCTTGCCCCGCGCCTTCCAGTAGAATCGCGCGGTCTTGAACGCAGACTCGTTGGACTCGGCGCCGCCGCAGGTGAAGAACACCGCCTGGAGGTTCGGGTAGGCGAGCTGGATCAGCTTGTCCGCGAGCGTGATCGCCGGAACGCTCGACGACCCCGCGTAGCCGGAGAAGTAGGCGAGCTCCTCCATCTGCGCGGCCGCCGCCTGGGCCAGCTCCCGGCGGCCGTGCCCGACGTTCACGTTCCAGAGCCCGGAGAGCCCGTCCAGGTACTCGTGCCCGGTCGCGTCGACGATCGTGGCCCCGCGCCCGCGCACGTAGATGATCGGCTCGGCGTTGTCGGACGGGTGATGGAGCGGATGGATCAGGTGCTCGTGATCGGCCTTGATCAGCTCGGCGGCGGTCAGCGACATTCGAGCCTCCCCAGGAGAACGGTGTCAGCGGGCGGCGATCTTCCGGACGGCGTCCACCGCGCGGCCCGGGTCGAGCGCGAGCGAGTTCGCGTCGACGAACCGGACCACGCCGTGCGCGTCGAGCACGAAGGTCGCACGCGCCTCGAAGCCCCACGTATCGTCCCACACGCCGAACGCCCTGCCGACCTTGCCCTTGGGCGAGACGTCGCTCAGGAGCCGGAACGGCAGCGCGGCCTTCTCGGCCCACGCCCGGTTGTGCTCGGGCCGGTCGACGGAGACGCCGAGCACCTCGGCGTTCATGGCGTCAAACTTCGTGCGCTCATCCCGGTACCGGGTGAATTCGGTCGTTCAGCCGGGCGTGTCGGCCTTGATGTAGAAGGCGAGGACCACGGCGCTCCGGCGCCCGAGCACCTCGGACAGCGTCACGGGCTTCCCCGACTGGTCGGCCAGCGTGAAGTCCGGCGCCCGCTCGCCCACGGCGAGCGGGGCCTGACGCTCAGCGGCCCCGGACCGCGGCGCCGCGAAGAGGCCGAGGAGCGCGAGCACGGCCGTACGGCGTCTCACGCCGCCGACTCCGGGCCGGCTCCGGCCGCGCGCAGGACCGCCTCCAGAAACTCGCGCTCGGGGAGCGCCCCCTCGAACTCCACCCGGTCGTTGATGACCACTTTCGGCACCGCCATGACCCCGTAGCGCTGCGCCAGGTCCGGGAACTCCCCCGCCTCGATGCAGTCGGCGCGGACGTCCTTCGCCGCCACCGCCATGTGCTGCGCCAGGCGCACGGCCCGGGGGCAGTAGGGTCAGGTGGGCGTCGAGAAGACCTGGATGTGCACCGGCCTCGCGAGGTCACCGAGGGCGGCCTTCGTCTCCTCCTCGAGGTCCGGCTCGCCCGTCGAGGCGACGATGATCGAGTCCACCAGGTTGGTGAACTCATAGCCCAACGGGACGCCGAAGAAGCGGATTCCGTAGTCCCGCGCGCCCTCGACGGCGATGGCCGGCACGAGCTCGACGCCGTACGCGGCGGCCCGCTCGCGGTCGATCGCGGGGTTCAGGATCTCGACCGCGATCCGATCAGTGAGCCCGGCCACCTCGCGCACGAGCTGCTCGTTCTGGCGGCAGAGGTCGCCGGCCACCAGCTCCTGGGAGAAGACCGTCAGCTTGACGGGATGCGCGCCGAGCCGCTCGAATTCCTTCCGGACGGCCGCCTCATCGCTCGCGGTCAGGATCGCCATGGCGCTCATTGTAACGCGCCCGGCAACCCGGGGACAGCGCCGTCAGGCCGCCACGCGCAGGTCGAGGAGCGCCGGCCGCGCCGCGGCGAGCGCGGCGGCGAGCGCCCGCCGGGCTGCGACCGCGTCCGTCGCCTGGTCGGCGAGCATGCCGACGCTCCGGGCGACCGCCCCGAGGTCCGCGCCGGCGGCGCCGAGGAGGAGGACGACGATCGGCAGCGCCAGGCGCGCGGCCGTCTCGAGCTCGCCGAGGACGCGGAGCAGACCGCCCGGATCCGTGAAGCAGAGCACGCGCCGCCCGGGATGCGCGAGCTGGGCGGCGATGGCGGCCGGCAGCGCGAAGCCGGCCGTCCCGAGCGCGTTCGGCACGAGACACTCGCCGGGCGCCACCGCCAGCCACCCGAGGGCCGCCCCGAGCATGGCGGGGCAGCCCTCGACGGCGGCGATGGTTCCGGCCGGAGTCAGCTCGCGCGCGAGCTGCGCCATCCGGTTCGGCCCGAGGCCAGCGGCGCCCGCGGCCAGGCGCGCCGCGCGGACGCGCCGGGCGCGGTCGACCTCGGCCACGTCCCAGTCGGCTCGCGCCCGACCGCGCAGCCGGGGCGCCAGCTCCTCGAGGACCAGCCCGGGCGCGCCCACGACCTCGACGGCCGCGACATACCCCTGGCCGGTGTGGCGCGCGCGGCCCAGGTGGAGCACCGTGGCCCCGTCCGGCCAGGGCGCCCCCCCGAGCTCCACGGCGTCGAGGCCGACGGCGATCACGAGATCGGCCCGGTGGAGGATCGGCTCCGCGGGCGCGCCGCCGCCGAGGATGCCGAGGGCGAGGGGATGGGGCTCGGGGATCGTCCCCTTGCCCTTCAAGGTCGTCAGCACGGGCGCCGGAAGCGCCTCGGCGAGCGCACGCACCCAGCCGCCGTCGTCGGCCCGGCAGCCGAGCCCGGCGACGACGACCGGCCGGCTCGCCGCCTCGATCAGGGCGGCCGCCGCGTCAAGCGCCGCGACATCGGGCGCGGAGGGGGGACGCCGGCCGACCGTCGCCGGGCCCGGGACGGCGAGCCGCTCGGCGGCGGCGCGGGGCAGGGCGAGGTGCACGGGGCCGCGCGGCTCCGCCATCGCGAGCTCGGCGGCGCGGGCGACCCCGCGCGAGGCGGAGTCGGCGGCGACGCGGAGACTCTGCTTGGCGAGGGCGTCGCCCTGCACCGACGGCGACCCGGCCGGCTCGGTCAGGAGGATCATCGGCGCCCGATCGAGCCGCGCGTGCGCGAGGCCGGCGAGGGCCGCCGGCGCCGACTCGACGGCGGCCGCGCCGGGGCCCTCGCCGAGCTCGCCGCTCACGGCGGCCATGACGCAGGCGGCGAGCGCTGAGTGGACGGCGACGACGGGAAGGCCGCGCGCCGCCGCCGACCGGAGCAACGCGCCGGTCGAGCCGCCCGCGGGAACGCCGAAGAGCCGGCGGGCGCCGGCCGCCGCGAGGCCCTCGATCAGGAGGTCCGCGACGCTCGGCACCGGGCCGGCGCCGTCACGATCCGAGCCGGGCGAGGACGGGCGCCATGCGGTCGAGCGCCGTCCGCAGGTTGGCCTCGGAGGTGGCGTACGAGAGCCGGAGGTAGCCCTCGCCGTGCTCGCCGAACGCCGTCCCCGGCAGGACGGCGACGCCCGCCTCCTGCAGCAGGCGGTCGGCGACCTCGGCCGACTTCCGCCCGAGCTTCTTGATGTTGGGGAAGACATAGAAGGCGCCGCGCGGCGACCGGCACGACACGCCGGGCAGGCGGCTGAGCCCCTCGACGACGAGGTCGCGGCGGCGCTTGAACTCCGCCACCATGCGCTTGGTCGGCGTCTGGTCGCCCTCGAGCGCGGCGATCCCGGCCAGCTGGGAGAACGACGCCGTGCAGGAGTTCGAGTTCACCATGAGCCGGGTCAGGTGCTCGGCGAGCGGCGGCGGCATGACCCCGTAGCCGAGCCGCCAGCCGGTCATCGCGAACGACTTCGAGAACCCGTCGAGGAGGATCGCGTGCTCGCGCATCCCGGGCAGGCTCAGGAGCGACACGAACTCGCCCTCGTAGAGGAACTCGCGGTAGACCTCGTCGGAGAGCACCGGGATCCGGAGCGAGCGCGCGATCTCCGCCACCCGCTCGATCTCCGACCGCGCGAGGACGCCGCCGGTCGGGTTCTGCGGCGAGTTGACGATGATCAGCTTCGTCTTCCGGCTGACCCGCTGCTCGAAGAGCCGGAGGTCGAAGCCGAACCCCGTCTCCTCCAGGAGCGGAATCGGCACCGGCACCCCGCCCACGAAGTTGACGACCGATTCGTAGATGGGAAAGCCGGGGTTCGGGTGGACCACCTCGTCGCCGCGGTTGACGAGCGCCATGATCGTGAAGAACATGATCGGCTTCGCGCCGGGCGTGACCACGACCTCCTCCGGAGTGACGGGCGTGCCGCGGGTGGCCGTGATGTGCCGGGCGATCGCCGCGCGCAGCTCGGGGAGTCCGGCCGACGGCCCGTAGTGGGTCGCCCCCGCGTCGAGGGCGCGCTTGGCGGCGTCGCGGATGTGCTCGGGCGTGTCGAAGTCGGGCTCGCCGATCTCGAGGTGAACGATCTCCTTGCCCTGTCGTTCGAGCGCCTTGGCCCTCGCCAAGACCTCGAAGGCCGACTCCGTTCCGAGCCGCGCCATCCGGTCCGCGATGATCACGCCGCCGATTATACTGGAGCGCGTGGAGTTCGTGGAGGTGGCCGCGGGCTCGTTCTGGATGGGCTGGGACCAGGGGCTGCCGGGCGAAGCGCCGCGGCATCAGGTGTGGCTCGACCGGTACTGGATCGCGCGCACGCCCGTCACCCGGGCCGAGTACGCCGACTACCTCGGCCGGACGGGCGCCGCCGGGCCGCCGTTCTGGGCCGACCCGCGCTTCGCCGACCCGAGCCAGCCGGTCGTCGGCGTCTCCTGGCACGACGCGGTCGCGTACTGCCGCTGGCGCGGGAGCGCCTACCGCCTCCCCACCGAGGCCGAGTGGGAGAAGGCGGCCCGCGGGGGCCTCGAGGGCGCGCGCTTCCCGTGGGGCGACGAGCGGCCGCCCGAGCGGTTCGACCGCCCGCCGCGGGTCGCCACCACGCCGGCGAACCCGCTCGGCCTGACCGATCTCTCCGGCGTCTGCCACGAGTGGTGCCTCGACTGGGACGGCGACGACTACTACCGGCGTTCGCCGCCGCGGAACCCGCCCGGGCCCGACGGCGGCCGGCGCCGCGTCTCGCGCGGCGGCGCCTGGCGCCACGCGGACCCGTGGAGCCCGGTCGCCCACCGCTCCTCGTTGCCCCCGGAGCGTCGCTACTCCGACTACGGCTTCCGCCTCGTGCGGGCCGGCGGCTGAGCGCCCGCCGCGCTTGTCGGGTCCGGGCGCGGGCGCTACCATACCTCGACGATGCCAGAGGACCGACCGGTCCTGCGGGACGGAGTCATCGCCGGCTTGATCGGGGCGACCGTGGTCGCCGTCTGGTTTCTCATCTTCGACATCGCCCGCGGGCGGCCGCTCCTCACGCCCGCCCTCCTCGGCAGCGCCGTCTTCGAGGGCATCACCGACCCCTCGCAGGTCGTCGTCTCCATCGGCCCGGTCTTCTTCTACACGCTGCTTCACGGGGTGGCGTTCGTCGGCTTCGGCGTGGTGGCGGCGAGCCTCATCCTGGCGGCCGAGCGCGAGCCCGCGCTGCTGATCGCGTTCGCGATCCTGTTCATCGGCTTCGAGGCCTTCTTCGTCGGCGCCGCCGCCGCGCTCGGCACGTCGATGCTGGGCGCGCTCGTCTGGTGGGCGATCCTCGTGGGCAACCTGCTCGCCAGCGTCGCGA
>Ga0209056_10001025_pt1 | contig 30951 bp, 15 predicted proteins | sample GraSoiAngelo_114_FD_185876 | JGI IMG/M metagenome (GOLD analysis project Ga0209056, IMG submission 185876) | Grasslands soil microbial communities from the Angelo Coastal Reserve, California, USA - 14_0903_13_40cm (SPAdes) (version 2) | ecosystem: Environmental > Terrestrial > Soil > Grasslands... | reverse complement strand
CTCCCGATTGTTCTGGTGATTGCCGCAGAGTGTTTTGGGACGGTGAGAATCGCTGGTCCGGTGAACCCTTTCACGGTGATCGCACGCTTCTGGACCTAGCGCGATCTAGGAGATTCTGACGAACACCTAGCCTAGTGTTAGCCCACGTAACGCCGAAAAACACCCTTTGTGACCGGAACGGGCCACAGCCTTTGCACACCTCCGGAGTATTGCCCCAAGCGCACTTTTCATAAGCGTTCCCACAGTGTCAATCCACTTCCATGTCATTTGAACCTTCCCGTCTAAGCTGTTCCATGCTCAAGGGATAGCTTTCAGCATTCCCCCCGCTGTAACCACGCGTACTAAGCCCTTGACGCGACTCTTCCGGCTGTCGTGCTGTACTATCAATCAGATATGCGTGCTCTCTTGGGCCTTTCCTTGGTTGTGGGGTTTATCGGGGCTGCCGTTGTGCGGCAAAGCGGTCCCGCTTCGAGCTCAGAGAAGCCATTGCCAGGGAAATTCACTGACGTTACATCCTTCCTCGGCGTCGACTTCAATTACCTGTCTTCGCATACGCCCAAGCACTATTTGGTGGAAACCATGGGTGGCGGTGTTGCCCTCTTTGATTACGACAACGACGGCCGCCTCGACATTTTCCTCGTTAACGGCGCCCCCCTCCAGGATCCCACGCCTAAGGGCTCCATCCCCCAAAAGGCCGGTCCAGCCTACTGGAACCGCCTCTTCCACCAAAAACCCGATGGCACCTTCGAAGACGTGACCGAGAAAGCTGGTTTGCAGGGCTTCGGCTACGGCATGGGCGTCGCCGTCGGCGATTATGACAACGACGGCTTTGAAGATCTCTACGTTACCGCGTACGGCGGCAACAAGCTCTACCATAACAACGGCGACGGCACTTTCAGCGACGTCACCGAAAAAGCCGGCGTCGCCGGTGCCGGTTGGTCCACCAGCGCCGCCTGGGTTGATCTAGACAACGACGGCCTGCTCGACCTCGTTGTCCTTCGCTACCTGCAATGGGATTTCGACGATATCTGGTGCGGCGAACACAAAGAGGGCTACCGCGCCTATTGTCACCCCGACGTTTTTCAGCCCATTTCTCCTCTCGTCTATCACAACGATGGCAACGGCCACTTTACGGAAGTCTCGCAAAAGAACGGCCTCTCGAAGGCCGGCAAAGCCCTGGGCATCGCTCTCGCCGATTACGACCGCGACGGCCACATTGACCTCTTCGTCGCCAACGACTCCATGGTCGAATTTCTCTATCACAACAAAGGCAACGGCACCTTCGAAGAAGTCGGCCTCCTCTCCGAAGTCGCCGTTGACGGCGACGGCCGCACTTACGCTGGCATGGGTGTCGATTTCGCCGATTATAATAACGATGGCTGGCCCGATCTGGTCATCACGGATCTCGCCAACCAGCGCTACGCCCTCTACCAAAACAATGGCGACTCCACTTTTACTTACTCCAGCTTCACTTCCGGTGTCGCCCGCCTCACCATGACCCACTCTGGGTGGGGCATCCGTTTCCTCGACTATGACAACGATGGCTGGAAAGATCTCCTCATCGCCCAGGGCCACGACCTCGACACCGTCGAGCTGAGCTATCCCAATCTGCATTACCGCGAGCCGATGCTTCTTCTCCGCAACACGGGCAAGGAATTTGTCGACGTTTCCGCCGCTTCAGGCGGCGTCTTCAGCAAACCCTGGCTCGGCCGAGGCATGGCCATCGGCGATATTGACAACGACGGTCGCCTAGACGCGGTCGTGACCACCAACGACGGCCCGGCGTACATCCTTCACAACGAAACTCCCACGCAAAATCACTGGCTCACGCTGAAGCTCGTCGGTCACAAAAGCAATCGCGACGCCATCGGCGCCGAAGTCAAGCTCGTCACCGCCCGCGGCCAGCAAATCGCCACTGTTTCCACCGCCGGCAGCTACCTTTCCTCCAGCGACAAACGCGTCCATTTCGGTCTCGGCTCCGAATCCGCCGCCCAATCCATCGAAATCCGCTGGCCCAGCGGCATCCAGCAAACTCTGAAAAACGTCCGCGCCGATCAAATCCTCCAGGTGGATGAGCCAGCGTCTGCGGCCACGCAAAAATGAGCGCTCCCTGCGAATCACGTCGCGCTTCCGTCGTTTTTTTTCTCGCATTGATCTTATTCTGCGTTGTCGAATTCTCGGGGATTGCCTTTAGTCGGCAATCCTCGCAGTCCACTCCCGACAAGCCGCAAAATCCGCTGCCACGCCCCTCCGGCATGTCCACTGGCGGCATCCACGCTCCCATCAAAGATTCCCACTCCCGCCCAATCACCGCCGGTGGCTTCGCCGACGGCGCTCCCGTAGTCTTCCTTGACATCACGCATCAATCGGGCCTCGACAAATTTCACCATCGCTCCGGCTCGCCCGAAAAATCCACCATCATCGAGGCTCCCGGCTCCGGCGTCGCTCTTCTCGATTACGACAACGACGGCTGGCTCGACATCTATCTCGTCAACGGTTCCACCATCGCCGCCATGAAAGGCGTTGAGCCCGCGCCGCGCGCCATGCTCTTTCATAACAATCACGATGGAACGTTCACTGACGTCACCGACAAAGCCGGCGTCTCCAATGGCCGCTGGGGCTTCGGCGTCGCGGTCGCCGATTACGACAACGATGGCTGGCCCGACATCTATGTGTCCAACTACGGCAAGAACCGCCTCTACCACAACAATCACGACGGCACGTTTACCGATGTCGCCGAAAAAGCCGGTGTCGCGCTCGGCAGCTGGTCTACCGGCGCAACCTGGGGCGATTACGACCGCGACGGCTTGCTCGACCTCTTCGTTCCCGGCTACGTCAACTACGATCTCGACCATCCCATCCTGGCAGGCAAGGGCGGCGTCCCCGAAGGGGCGTGCCAATACCGCGGCGTCAACGTTTTTTGCGGGCCCCTGGGCCTTCTCGGCGAAGGCGACCATCTTTTTCACAACAACGGCGACGGCACCTTCACCGACGTCAGCCTCAAAGCTGGCGTTGCCGATCGCGAAGGCCGTTACGGCTTCGCTTCCGTTTTCGCCGACATTGACGACGACGGCTGGCCCGACCTCGTCGTCGCCAACGATTCCACTCCCAACTATCTCTATCGCAACCGCCGCGACGGCACGTTCGAGGATGTCAGCTACATGAGCGGCTTCGCGCTTAACGAAGAAGGCCGCGCCCAGGCCTCCATGGGCATCGCTCTCGGCGACTACAACCACACGGGACGTCTCGGCCTTTTCATCACCACGTTTTCCGACGACTACAAAACTCTCTATCGCAACGATGGCGACGCCAGCTTCACCGACGTTTCTTTCAAAGCTGGTCTCGGCAGCCCGACCATTCCGTTTCTCGGCTGGGGCACGGGTTTTCTCGATTTCGACAACGATAGCTTTCTCGACCTCTTCATTGCCAACGGCCACGTCTATCCCGTCGCCGACCAGCGCGATTGGGGCACCACTTGGGCGCAGCGCCCCCAACTTTTTCGTAATCTCGAAGGCGCAAAGTTTCAGGAAGTTCCGCCTGCTACCGGCAGCGGCCTCGCCTCCGTCGTCTGCGCGCGCGGCGCCGCTTTCGGCGACCTTTTCAATGATGGCCACATTGACGTCGTCCTCAACAACCTCGACTCCACGCCCACGCTTCTCCGCAACGTCGCCCGCAACTCCAACCACTGGATCACTCTCAAACTCGTAGGACAGACATCCTTGTCTGTCTCCTCTTCATCTCCCTCGAAGAATCCTGCTCCCGCGGGCAAGACCCCACGCGATGCCATCGGCGCAAAAGTCTTCCTCACCGCGGGCGGCGTCCGCGAGCACGCGGACGTCTTCAGCGGCGCCAGCTACGCTTCCTCGTCCGATCCGCGCGTCCACTTCGGTCTCGGCTCTGCTTCCAAAGTCGACAAGCTCGAAATCCTCTGGCCCAGTGGCCTCCGCGAAGAAGTCACCCTCCCCGGCATCGACTGCATCGTCCAACTCGTTGAAGGTCAAGGCTCCGTACCCAGCATTACTCGCTAAGTCTTCTTTCGGTCGGCCACTTGTAACACTCCTGTAGCTGTTACTTGGAGAAGGGAACACTCCCGGCCATCCCCCCTCTTTTCAGCGAATTAAGTGGGAAGGTGAAGATGACACACCGGTGTATTGACTCCCGCTGTGACCTGTCCAAAACTCCCGCCAACGTTTTGGGATACTGCGATGGGTGTCCGCTCGGTCGTTCGTATTGGATTCGCGTGCTTGTGTCGGCTTAGGTCTGTAGCACCGAGTTATTGAACTCATTGAGGGGGCGAGTGATGAAGAGTTCCTCGAAGTTCCGCAATCTTATTTGCAATTCGACTTCCCGCGGTTGTCTCGCGCCAGCGCTAGGTGTTGCCCTTCTACTCCTTCTACTCCCTGCGAGTATCCATGCCCAGGCAGTTAGCAGAATCAACGGCACAGTGACGGACCAAGCCGGCGCGGCGATTCCCGATGCGAAGGTTACAGTGACGAACGTTGACACTAACGTGTCGAAAACGACCGATACGACGTCGGCTGGCACATACCTGGTCACCGACCTCATCCCCGGGACCTATACGGTGAACGTCGAAAAGACTGGTTTCAATACGTACGTTACCCGGGGTGTTGTCGTTGGGGGCGGGGAAACATCGGCGGCCAACGCCACGTTGGCGCCGCGGACTGTCGCGGAAACAATTGAAGTTACAGCTCCATCGGTTGCGCTGCAGACGGAGCAGCCTGAGATTGGTACGACGATCAGTCAGAAGCTTACGGAAGAGTTGCCGAACCTCATCAGCGGGGACTTTCGCCAGATTGACAGTTTTATCTTTTTGACGCCGGGCGTTACGGGCAATGGATTCAGCCACCGGATTAATGGAGGCGTGGACCAGCAGACCGAAGTCATGTTTAATGGAGTTCCCGAAGCGTTTTCAGAGACCGCGGGCTTTACGACTTGGAATCAGCCGCCTTACGACTCGATCAAAGACGTGGACATACTGACGGGTTCGTTTTCCGCGCAATACGGTCTGGGGCAAGGCGTCGAGCAATATCACACCAAATCGGGGACCAACGCGATTCACGGCGATGCTTTTTTCTTTTACAGAGATGCCTATTTCGATGCTCCAGGCGCTTTCAATGATATAAATCCGAACAATAACGGGGTTCTGGACGCACCCAACACGGACCACGAAACCGACTGGGGATTTTCTCTCGGCGGACCGGTAGTGTTGCCCAAAATCTATAACGGGCGAAATAAAACTTTCTGGTTTTTCAGCATAGATAAGTATCGCTTTGCCCAGGGACAAAGTCCCGTCACCATTCCTACACCGGCCCAAATTGGAGGCGATTTCAGTGGCTTGGTTAATCCCACCACGGGCGCCCCGGTACCCATTTTCGTTCCTGTTGCCTGGGCGTCCAACCCGTCGCTTATACCTTCGGGATGCACTGTCCCAGCAAGCGGCCTTGGCAGCCCAGGGACGCAATGGCCCGGGAACAAGATTCCGCAAAGCTGTTTCAGTGCTAACTCGAAGGCGCTGCTGAGCTTTATTCCGAAACCGAGCGTTCCTTTTACCACGCCAGGATCTGAAAACTTAAACTACAGCCCGTCGTATATTCCCGTGCAGACAGATAGGGACTGGATGTTCAACGTCGACCATAACTTGACTTCAAAGCAGGCCCTGCACTTTCTCTACTGGCGACAGTATCACTACCTCCCGGCTGGTTGGACGAACAATGCGCTGAACAACTCGACATGGAACTTCGAGCCGGCATATGGATTAGAGCCCACGTATTCCTACGCGATTTCGCCGAGACTGGTGATGACCGCCGGTGTGCTTTGGGTCCACCAGAACAACGACTTTTACCAGACCGCCCCTCCTCCACCCAGCGGTACCTTTAACGCTGCCCAACCTGGTCCCTATGGCGGATCTTTCTTGCCGGGCATTAATTTTGGGGGTGGTCCTTGGGAACCACTCAGTTGGGGTACCGGCGGCTGGCAGTACTCGATCAATCATAAGTATGGGCTTTCCATCTTGAATAACTGGCTGTGGCAACATGGCCGCCACACCATAAACTTTGGTGTCGACATACGGAAAAGCTGGCAGCGGGATTATGAATGCCAGCAGTGCGCGGGGAACTTCAGCTTTAATTCGGAAACGACAGCAGACCCCAATGAAGCTACAGGTCCCTTTGGGACTGCGCCCGGCACGAACACCGGGAATGGATTTGCTAGCTTTCTGTTGGGTAATGCGGACTCCGCTAACCGGCAGTTTGCCGGCGACACGAGGCTCAGCAACAGCTATTTGGCTCCCTATTTCCAGGACGATACCAAGATTACCCCGCGGCTCACTGTGAATTGGGGACTGCGCTGGGACCTGGCATTTCCCTTCAAGAACGACAACAAATTCAACCAGCTTTCCTTTTTCGATGCCAACGTCCCCAATACTTCCGCAATCAACCCCAAATCCGGCCAGCCACTTTTGGGCGGCATGACAGAGATCGGCACGGCTGGCGCAGAATGCCCTCTTTGCGTGGGGTGGAACCGAATGGATATGATCTGGACTCATTTCAGCCCCCGCGCCGGATTCACTTATCAGTTGACCAAGAAGACGGTCGTGTTGGGCGGCGCTTCTTGGTATTGGCTGGACACCGGCGCCTTCGAATATGGGGTCAATAAGACCGCTGTGAACTTCGGAAACAATTTGCTCGGCACAGTTGGGTTTGATGCTCTCCCAAACCAGGTTCCCGGCTATGGCCAATGGGATGGAAACCCCCTCGTTGCGCCGGCGAAGCCTCCCCTTACGCCAGGCTTTCTGGACACACAGTTTCCTCACCAGTTGGTCCAGCACGTGAAACAGGGCTACGACGAGCTATTCGTGGTGGGCGTCCAGAGGGAACTGCCCTGGAACATGTTCCTTTCTGTTTCCGGCGTGCACACGCACGACCTGCACCTCCCCTCTGCTATAGGCCCGACCAACGCGCTCAATTACAGCTTCGTGCAAAAAACCTGCACGCAGGGCCCCAGCGAGGTTTTCTTTCAACAATGTGTCCTCGGGCAGTCGTGGACCAGCACAGCGGCTCAGGCGCTTTATCAGGCGGCCGGCTTTGGCCAGGCTACGGTGGCGCCGGGCGGATGTCCTGCGAATTCCTCCCGTCCCGGGTTCTCCGGCACGTTCTTCGCCCCGTACACAAATTTCGGATGTGACTACGGCGCAAGCGGTTTGGCACTCCGTGGCTTTTTGCCCTTTCCCATGTTCCGTGGCATAACGAACAACTTCGAGACCAATGGCGCCGACAAGTACAACGCCCTGCAGATGAGTTTCCAGAAACGCACGGGCAACGGACTGACATTTTTGGTTTCTTACACGCTGTCGCGGTATTTATCGAATACGGATAGCGGCTTTTCGACCTTTAATTTCAAGGGCCTTAACCCGGCTAACCAGGCGGCAGAATGGTCCGTGGGCAATAATGACCAGACGCACGTGCTCACCATGGCCGGTGTTTATGAACTGCCCATTGGCCCTGGTAGGAAATTCTTGAACCACGGTGGTACGGTGATGAAGAATCTGGTCGGCGGCTGGAAGCTTTCCATGGTCAACTGGTATTTAAGCGGTCCGCCAATCAACATCACGTCTAAAAATGGCACGTTCAACGGCACCCCGCTCGCCTATACCCCGCAGTCCAACACACCGAACTTCGTAGCCGCGGGTGGCTTCAATGTGAACTGGTCCGGCGCTGATTACCACCCGTCGACCACGCCGGCGTTTAACCCCAATAAATTCCAATTCCCCGGGGCGTGGACGATCGGGAATGCCGCTCCGCTGTATAACGGCCTTCGATTCCCGGCGTACTACGATGAAGACCTCTCGCTCACTAAGAGGTTTTTCTTTGGCGAGCGGTTCAGCGGCGAGCTGACCATGCAGTTCTTCAACGTGTTCAACCGCATGCTCGCCGGCGCTTGTACGGATACGAACGTCGGCGATACGAATTTCGGGCAGAACACCCAGCCAGGAATTCCGTGCCAGGGCAACCCCGCAAGGAGAGGGCAGGCAGAGTTCAAATTCATCTTTTGATGGGGCGGTCTGGGGCCGAAGACTCTGAACTTCGGATTTTCCTTCTTGGCGCTGCTTGCCACAGCGCGGACATTCCAAAGCCGGGTCCTTCGGGTCCCGGCTTGCCTTTTGGAGCGGGAGGAAGGATGGTTCCAGGACGCCCCATTTTGGTTTTGAGGACTAAATAGCGATCGTCCTATAATTGTAAGCGGAGAATTCTCGGTGTCCTCCATGCTCCCAGTCGAGAATCGCAAGAGACTTCCTAGGAGTGCGCTTTCCTCTTTGGCCTCCCGTCCCCTGCCGGATACGGTCTCACGGATTGGCGCTTCTTTTTGCCTTGCCTGCCTCCCATGCTTCCTCTGGTTCCCACAAGGTGCAGGCGCAAGAACGCAAGATTCCCCGGTCAAGGCGCAACAAAGCCCATCCTCTACGACGCCGGTCAGCGCGGTTCAAACCAACGCCAGTTCAGCTTCTGCCAAAGATGCAGCCGAGCCTAGCGAACCTCTCGCCCCAGATCCCGCGCTCGCTCCGGCGAGATTGCTCTTGCAGCAAGGCAAGCTGAGCGAAGCTGAAGCAGCCACAAGAAACTTTTTGCTGGCCCACGCCGATTCCGCGGAAGCACACTTTTTGTTAGGCTTCATTCTGTTCCGGGAGATCGGTGAGAAATGGCGCGAGGCGGGAAAAGCGCAAGAAGCGACTTTGCCCTACAGCGACGGCAGCGCTATCGGCTCTCTGGCCGAGTTCCGCGATGCGAAAGCTAGAGAATCGCTTGCGGAATTCACCGCCGGCGCGCGCTACCATGCCGCCAGTGCCTTTGATTTGAAGATCGTGGCACTCGATTACCTTCTGCTCAAGCACAACATGGACGCGGATCGGTGGCTGACGCAGTCCGTGCAGCTGAATTCCCGCGACGCGCAAGCCTGGTATTACCTGGGGCGGACGAAATATAGTACTGGCCAGTTTCGCGAGGCAATTGAGGCCTTTGAGGAGTGCCTAAAACTCGAGCCCCGGAATGTGGAAGCGGAAAATAACGTGGGATTGTCCTATGAGGCCCTCCGGCGGCCCGATGAAGCCATCCAGGCCTTCGAGAACGCCATTGCCTGGCAAACGGAAAGCTCGGCCAAAAATCCCGAGCCATTCATTGAGCTCGCGCACCTTTACCTGAACGAGAATCAGCCGGAAAAGGCCGTGCCCTACCTCTCGCAGTCCATTGCTATTTCTCCGAACGTATCTAAAGCGCACGAAGAGCTCGGAAAAGCTTACTCTCTGCTGCATCGGCTATCCGAGGCGCAGGCGGAACTGGAAAAAGCGATTGAGCTTACGCCGCAAGCTCCCAATCTCCATTGCTTGCTTGCTGCTATCTACAGCAAACAGGGACTCGAGGAAAAAGCAAAAGCCGAATCCGACCGTTGTGCCGCCCTCTCCGGCACCCACTCTACGTCGTAGTCCCTTCGTCTCGGCTTTGCTTTTGGGAATCTGGTATCCAGCCGGGGGGCTGTGCGCTGCAGCCTAAGTCGTTCCAGCGCAACATGCTGCTGAAGGATTCATTCCACCGTGAAATTTGCCGCTCGCCAGGCCGTGCTTCTTCCCATTGAACCCGTCGCTTGCATTTCGAGGCGGTAACTCCCTTTCGGGAGTTGGTCGATCGGGATCTTCCGTCCAATACGAAGCACGGAACTTCCCGCTTGCTTGTAGGAAGCGGCGTCGATAGGCGCGAAATCCTCTTTGGTGTTGCCTGTCTTCGAATCGAGAATTCTCATATGCACCGACACGGGCGCGGCTGGGTTTTCCGCGAGCTGCGGCTCGTACACTTCAAAGTAGGCGAACAGTGGTTCGCCTTTTGCGAAACTTGTGTCGCCGGAGGGGCTAAACAAAATGTCCTTGCTCACCAACGGAACATACTGTGGAGCAAAATTTGCTTGCGCATTCTCTTTGGCGGCGACGGCTGCGCTCCGAAGGCTCTTGCACAAAGCCGCCGAACTCAGCGCCAGTTGCTTGCCATCATAGGGTTCAACGGTGAGTGGAATCTTAGCTCGGCCGAAATTCCACCCGTCGTTGAGAACGATTTCAAGATCGTAATCGCCCGCGGGAAGGTCAACCTGCGTCTCATAGCGAGTTGGGAGCCAGAACGGGTCTGAACTGTCTAAAGCCGTTTTGATGGCCGCTTCATCCGGAGCAATTTCATTTGCTACATTCGGGAAGGATAGGGCTAGAGTGCTATTTCCCGTGCCGCTATCGCTGACTGCCACCTTCCCGGCGGTACCTGGCGTGAGCAATCGTGGGACAGCGGTCGAAAGGTTCGTCGTCCCCTTTTCCCACTCGATATACTTGGCTCCGCCTTGATCAAAGGTAGGCCAGTAAGAGGGATAGAGGAGATCGCTGAAGCGCGCTGCAACAGTTCCGTCTTCCCTGCGAATCACACCCATCACCCCAATCCTGGCGTAGAGCGTCCAGTTGGACGCGTCCCACTTACGGTATAGATCGTTCGACGAGAAACGAAGACTAAGGTCCACGAGGGAATGGTCTCCGCCAGTGTAGAAGGTCGCTCCCTGAAGCGAGAGCGGAATCTTCCCGCGCTTTTCCGAAGCCAAAATCCGCTCCAATTCCTTTCCTTGACTGGTTCCCACCAAAGGATCGGAGGGAGACCGCTCTCCGCAATATTCATCGCGGGCGAAAACAAGCAAATTCGGACGATTGACCTCCACTCGAATGCGGTGACACCCTTCCTTGGCGTCGCGCGGCACATATCCCAGGACGTGGAAACCCGTGGTCACGAACGGAATTTTTTTGAGAGTGCTCAGTTCACTCAAACTCCATATCCCCCTCGGCGTGGCCGAGGCTTGCAGGTGCCACCCCAGATTATCGCGAACCACAGTTCGCCAGGCAGCCGCCTCGAAACTCTCAATCTGCTGCTCAACACCATCCTCAAAGAGGCGAAAATCCTTGCCTGAGAGGTCTTGCACTTCCGTCACATCGCAGTCCTTCGGCAAATAGGGTTCTGTGGGAGCCAGCTTGAAGAAAGTAACCACCGCGGCGCGAGCGCACGGCATTTCTTCCTTGGGAGCTTGCGCCATCCGCCCTCGGTCGTAAACGAACACGGGAACCAGAACCAGATTGGTCTGGACCGTGAGGTGTCTCTGGGGCCCAGTGGCCTGGGTGGATGCAGCAGGCGAGTTTTGGGTCTGTGCCACCGTGGCAGGAGCCACTACATAGAGCAGCACGGCGACTGCCAAGAGTATCGCGCGCGCAGGATTCCCTATACCCGTTTTGCTGACCTTCATTGCCCGCAACGCATGGATCACATCAGTTCTTCTCTTTCGCTTCCGTCGGCGCCTTCGTCAACCTGGTAAGCCCTTGCACAGCCGCCTGCACCTGCCCCGCGTACGGCCCATTCGGCTCTAAGTGCAAGTATCTTTGGTAAGCCTCGATGGTCCCCGGATGGATAACGTAGACCCTCTTGCCGTCCTCCGATTTGGAGGTGATGGCGTTGGTCAGCGCATCGCCCAAGAGCTTCCAGGGCAGCGCATCCTGGGGGTTAAGTTGTGTGGCTTTCTGAAGGGGGGTGATGGCGTCAGCCAAGTCCCCTTTGTTTGTGAGCACAATGGCGACGTTCTTGTAGCAGCCCGACCGCATGTTCTTGGCCGCAGGATCCACGATCAGAACCTTGTCGCACGCCGCGGTCGCTTCTGGCACCTTGCCGACCTGCGCCAGGTCCGTTCCAAGCTCCATATGTGTCCCCGCGGCCGGCTTCAGGATGGCGGCTTGCTGGAGCATCGCTATCGCCTCTTGGTATTCCCCCACTCCGCCGTAGGCTAGGCCGAGGTTGCTCAAAATCACCGGCAGATCCTTGTCTTGCACGAGCATGTCCACGGCTTTCTGCTGGCTCACTAAGCCATTGCGGAGCACTCCAATTAGCCCGATCACGTGGACGCCGTTTTCATCCTTCACTTCGGTTTCTTGAAGCGCCTGCTCATATTCCGTAATCGCCGTCTGATAATCCGCCTTCATCTTGGTAAGCAGCGCAGTCTTTTGATCGTTCGTGCCCGCCTGGAGTTGTTTCCGGATCGCTTGAGCATCCTGCATCGCCCGATTGCCGTTCGCGAAATGCGGTTTCATCAAATTGGAGCCCTTGATCGCTTCTTCCTGTGTCTTCTTCGCTGTTTTGATGTCGGTCTCTTGCCCCGTTAGCTCCAGCACCTGGCCGGAGAACGGCGCCGACAGGATTAGCAGCAGCGCGAGCTCACCGGCCCTCAAAAGCAATCGGCCCATGAGAATTCCCCTTCCCTGTGCGATGGGGTCCCCGCGCGCATTATGTCGCAAACTCGCTTGCGCGGCCAGCGGGATTCGCGGTCCATTTTTGGGCGCTAAGGCAGGCAATTGGCCAAGACGATGCTTTGGCGGACCCTGCGAAAACCCTTCCGTCGATGTTATAGTTCTTGCTCCTATGCGTTTTCTGCCTGTGAGGCAATGACGAAATCAACCAGACCTGCACCTCCACTCACGCGACAGGCGGAATTGCCCAAGCGAAAACCAGCAGGATTGGCCGGGCTGATCACCTGTCTCAGTGTTCCGTTTCTTTCCTATCTTGGGCTTCGCTCTTTGCCGGCGCAAGAAACGGCTCCCCGTACAATAGTGAACCTCGAAGTCATCGTGGTGGACACCGAATCGAAGGCGCTGGAGGCTCTCGAACGCCTAAAGAAGGGAGAAAAGTTCTCTACTGTTGCGGCACAAATGTCCATCGATCCAAACGCGGGCAACGGCGGCTACGTCGGCGAAGCGGAAGTTGCGTCGTTGCGCCCGGAATTGCGCGCCGCGGTCGAATCGCTCCAGCCGGAACAAGTCAGCGGCATCGTAAGGGTGCCGACGGGGTTTGTCATCTTGAAGTTGCTGAGCAGGAAACAGGAACCGAAGGCGCAAAGCAAAACCCTTGCGCCCGCCTCTGCGGACCAGGGGGCGACAGGGCAGGGCATGGGTCCGAACCGCGATCTTCATCTGGCCGGGAAAGGCGCGATTCAATACCCCGTGGATGTGGCGGGGCAAGTCTTGGCCGACATGCTTTTCCAGAAGTCTCCCAAGGCGTCTGGGTGGGAACAGGATCTGCAAGAAGTGTGCACGGTTAGAAAACAGTCGCTTGCTGACGGGATTGAAGCGCTCGAGAAAACGCTGGCCGATACGCCGAAGATGGCCGCTACGACGCCTTTCGGCGCAATTCAAACGCACTACGGATTAGCGCAACTCGAGGCCTATCGAGGCAACATGGATGCAGCCATCAGGGAGTGGCAAGCCGCTTACAAACTCGCAGTCACGGATGTGCCGGGAGGGGTTCCGCAATTGACGGAAGCACTCGGCGTCGCTTACTTGCACAAATCGGAAATGGCAAACGACGTTTATCGCAACCCGGTCGACCGATGCACTTTTCCGCCGCGCGCGAACCTCTGTTACCAGCAGACCGGAGATTCGGAAAAGGCTATCAACTACTTCACCAAATATCTCGAACTGGTACCCGAACGGCCGGATGCCGTCCAGGTGAAGTGGCTGCTGAATCTGGCTTATATGACCCTGGGAAAATATCCCGACGGCGTGCCGCAAAAATACTTGATTTCGCCGTCTGTCTTTGCCGCAAAGGAGAATTTCGGAAGATTCATGGATGCGGCGCCCGCAGCAGGCTTGAATTTCATTTCCATGGCCGGCGGCGTGGTTGCGGATGATTTCGAAAACAACGGTCTTCTGGATGTCGCCGTTTCCAGCTACGACGTCTGCCAGCCGCTGCGATTTTTTCACAATAATGGCGACGGCACATTTACCGACCGCGCGGCGCAAGCCGGTCTCTCCCGCCAGCTCGGCGGACTGAACATGGTTCAGGCCGATTACAACAACGACGGCTGTATGGACATCCTCGTCCTGCGCGGCGCCTGGGAATTCCCCGTGCGCAAATCGCTTTTGCGGAACAATTGCGACGGAACCTTTACGGACGTCACGCGCGAAGCGGGCTTGGCCGCGCCCGCCACTCGCACACAAGCAGCTGTTTGGGCGGACATCAACAACGACGGTTTCCTCGATCTTTTTGTCGGCAACGAGAACGGGCCGAGCCAGCTCTTCCTCAATAAGGGAGACGGGACCTTTCAGGAGATTTCCGCGGCTTCCGGCGTCAACAAAATCGCCTTCACCAAAGGCGTCGCCGCTGCTGATTACGACAACGACGGTTACATCGATTTCTACGTTTCCAACCTCTACGGCGGCAACTTCCTTTACCACAACAATCATAACAACACTTTTACGGAGGTTTCCGAGCAGGCCGGCGTGCATCAGCCGCAGTCCCAGAGTTTTGCGACCTGGTTCTTCGATTACGACAACGACGGCTGGCCCGATATTTTCGTGACCACTTACTTTTTTTCCGCAGACGAAACCCTCCGAAATTACCTGGGGCTTCCTACGAACGCCGAGACCCTCAAGCTATACCGCAATCTGGGCAATGGTACTTTCAAAGATGTGACTGCAGAAGTCGGCCTGAACAAAATCAATATGCCAATGGGCGCCAATTTTGGTGATATTGACAATGATGGCTATCTGGACATTTATTTGGCCACCGGAGGGCCTGAGTATGGCGCGCTGGCGCCCAAAATGCTCCTTCACAACGACGATGGGAAATACTTCACGGACATAACGGCATCTTCGGGCACTGGGGATCTGCACAAGGGGCATGCCGTTGCTTTTGCCGATCTGGGCAACAACGGACTAGAAGACCTGTTGGTATCGATCGGCGGACCCACGCCGGGGGACGCGCATCAGTTCCGCGTGTTTGCGAATCCCGGAACCGCCAACGACTGGATCACGGTCAAATCGGTCGGCGTGAAGTCGAATCGCGCGGGAATCGGAGCGCGCATCCACGTGACCGTAGAAAATGAAGGACACGGCACGCGCTCGATTTATCGCACCGTCGGCAGTGGAGGTTCCTTTGGCGCCAGTCCTATCCAACAGCACATCGGTTTGGGAAAATCGGCGAAGATTGTGCGATTGGAAGTCTGGTGGCCCGCCTCCAATTCGCGCCAGAACTTCACCAATGTGGACAAGAACCAGTTCATCGGGATCAAAGAGTTTGCGAAGGATTACACGAAACTTTCGCGGAAACAGTTTCGCCTCGGGTCTGTGCATCGCGCTAAAAGGGGAGATGCGCAATCACCCAGCCCGAATCCGCGTTAAAATGACAGGGATCAGCGAGAAGAAACGGGAATACAACGATGAAGTGCCGCTCCTGCCTCCTGCTTTCGCTGCTCTGGGCAGCTCCTCTTCTTGCGGGAGAAACTTACTTGGCATCGGGCTTGGTGCTCCGCGCTGACCGCGAGCATCTTTCTCTTGAGGTTTCCTGCCAGGCGATCCCCGGCTACATGGATGCGATGGTGATGACCTTCCCTGTGCACAATGCCGGGGCTCTCGATGGCCTGAAACCCGGCATGATGATCGATTTCAAGCTGGACGTGCGGAAAGACGCGGCATACGCCGAACAGATTCGTGTTCATGCTTACGAAAACACCGCACAGGAGCCCATGGCCGCCCGCCAGTTGGAGATTCTGGATGCCGCGACGGCTCCGTCTTCGCGTACCGGCCCAGTTTTGCTCGTCGGGCAGGCCGTGCCGGATTTCACTCTGACCGACCAACGGCGAAAGAGCGTCCCGGTTTCCGTCTTCAAGGGCAAAGTCGTGGCGATCACATTTATCTACACCAGGTGTCCCCTTCCTAATTTTTGTTTTCGCATGTCAAACAATTTCGGAGTTCTCCATCAACGTTTTGCCGATCGGATGGACAAAGACCTCGTTTTGCTCAGCATCACCTTCGATCCCGAGCATGATCAACCCGAGACTTTGGCCGACTACGCCCGCACTTGGGCGAAGGACCACAAGGGTTGGCACTTCCTGACCGGGCCCGCCGTTGACGTGAAGAATATCTGCCTGGAATTTGGTGTGAATTCCTGGCAGGATGAGGGCTTCTTGACTCATTCCCTGCATACCGTGATCGTAGACAGGCAGGGACGAATCGCCGCGAACCTAGAGGGAAACGAATACACGGCGAAGCAGCTGGGCGACATGGTTGAAGCGGTGATGAATCGCCCTTAGGAGCGTGCCTCGGCCCTCAGCCTGGAAGCAATTGCGCTCTTGGGATGGTCATGACACGCGTCGAAGAACTACAACGCATTGTCATGAGCCTATCCGGCGAGGATAGGCGAAGGATCTCAGCGCGTGGGTCGCAAGGCAATTGTAGGGGCGAAGTCTGCCTGCGGCGGGCAGGCATGCTGGGACTCAGTTGGCGCGGGGATAATAGATTTGGCTCAGTCCATTAAACTGAGAATGTTCGGCAAAGGAGTTTTCCTATGAAAAATGCCTTCCCGAAAGCCATCGCATTATTCTTTACCTTCTTGATGGTTGCATCGCCCGTCTTGGCTAGTGACCCGCCTTGGAAGGGCAAACCCTATCAGCAATGGGACGACAAGGACATCCAGCGCGTCTTCTCCGACTCCCCCTGGGCGCGCAAAACCACCATCACTCGCACTTGGAGCGCGGTCTCGCAAAAGGATGCCCAGAATCCACAGCTCCCCGGTGGCGGCAGAGGCATGCCTGGCGCCCAGGGACGTGGGGGCGCTCAGGGGCCGAGCGATGCCGGCGGCGAATCGACATATGATATCTATTGGGCATCTTCTCGAGTGATGCGGGCTGCCACGGCGCGCAGGGCGGTCCTCCACGGAGGAAAGGCAGACATGGAGGTCGATAAGTACGCAAGCCAGCCGCAGGAGGAGTATCAGGTCGTCATACAGTCCGAGGACATGGCTCCCTTCGTTCGCCACGACGAAAAGTTCTTCGAGGCCAACTCTTTCCTGGAACCCAAAAAATCCAGGCAGAAAATCGCGCCGAGCCACGTCGTTTACGAGCGCGATGAAAAAAGCCAGATCGCAGCCGCCGTCTTCTTTTTCCCCAGGAAAACTGCCTCTGGCGAACCGACAGTTGGCAGCGAAGAAAAGAGTGTCGAGTTCAACTGCAAGCTCGAAGGTACCAACTTGCGCGTCAGTTTCGAGCCTCAAAAAATGCTAGATAACCAGGGCCCCGCCCTGTGATTCCGTTCCTAAAACATTCCTCAACGACCCGACCAACCGCGCAGCGCCGAAGATTCTGGAACAGCTAGGCAAAATGATTTTGCAGAATTTCCGGAACAAGCGACTATGAACAAGTTTTGGGTTTTACAGGAACCTGAAGGTGCCGACGCGGCACACAGAGAGGCAAAGTGGAACCACAGCGACCTCCGCTATGAACGGATTCGCGGCCCCATCGAGGGGGGCACGCACCTCTCCGGAGTGAAGGCGAGCATCCAACGAAGGATGCGAATCCTGCCCGCACTGTGCGAAGCGTTTGGGAGCTCGCAGCGCGAAACACAGGAGCTCAACTCTCGGCTAACTCTCTTAGAATCAACACTTACGAGACGCACTTGGAACTGTTCATTCCAAAGGACTTACAGAATTCCTATCCTCTTTAGCATCAACACTTACGCAAAATTAGGGGGGAAGGGGAGCCTCAGGCGAGCCAGAAACCTTACGTTATTATTTACTGCCGCGCTGCTTTGCTTACTCCTTTCCGCGACTTCATTATCTACAGCAGCTTTGGCGCAATCTGCCGCCCAACAGGAAGACCTCCTTTCCGACGCGAAGTCCCTTTTCCAGCAGAACAAGTTCAGCGAAGCCGACCGCGCCGTCCGCCAGTACCTCAAGGATCAACCGGACTCAGCCGATGGTCATTTCCTGCTCGGGCATATTCTTTTCCGCGAGATCCAGGCGCACGCTATGCTGGAGGCTCAGTTCCAGTCTCAGGCCCATGGTCCGATGAGAAGCGCGCGAACTATGGGCTCAAATCCCTCGCCAACGCCCGACTTAACGGCTGCCCAGGAGATGGCCAAAGCCTCGCTCGCGGAATTCACTGCCGGCGCCAGATTCCACGATCCCTCCGCCGACGACCTGAAAACCGTCGCGCTTGATTATGTTTTGTTGGTGGACTATCCCGACGCCGACAAATGGTTGGCGAAAATGCTGGAGTGGGCCCCTAACGATTCCGATGGCTGGTACTACCTAGGCCGCACCAAGTACAACGAAAACCGTTTCGCTGAAGCCATTAGCGCGTTCCAAAAATGTCTGAAGCTCGATCCCCAAAATGTAAAAGCAGAGGACAATCTCGGCTTGTCTTTTGCTGGGTTAGGCCGCCACGAAGAAGCAACTGCCGCCTATAAACAGGCCATTACCTGGCAGGCGCAGTTGCTCGCGAAAAACCCCGGTCCTTATATAGACCTCGGTAGTCTTCTCATCGATGAAAACCGCCCGCAGGACGCTGTCCCAGTGCTTCTACAGGCAGTGGAGATCGCTCCGCGCGATTCGCGCACGCACGAACTTCTCGGCAAGGCCTATACACGCACAGAAGAATTTCCTAAAGCGCAGGTGGAATTAGAAAAGGCAATCGAGCTCTCGCCGCAAATACCGAATCTGCATTGCATGCTGGCCCCCGTCTACCGCAAGCAGGGACTCGCTGAAAAAGCCAAAGCCGAATACGACCGCTGTGCCGCCCTCACCGGCACCCACTCCACACCGGAGACCCCTCGCCAATAAGCTACGGCTCTTTGCTTTTTTCTTGCAGTACTTCTTTAGCTCGCTCCGCCGTTTTCGCGCGAGCACTTTCTTCCAATTTGCTGAACACCTTCATTTCTGCTTGCGCTTCCTGCGTCCGACCAAGCGAGCGGTACGCTTGCGCCAGCAGGAAGTGCATCGACGGCTCCGCTGGATCGGCCTTAATTGCTGCCTCCAAATCTTTCACCGCTTCCGCTGGCTGCTCCAGCTTGAGCAAGACCCGCGCTCGGTCCACGCGCGCACCCATCAGGTCCGAGCACGCATCCAGCGCTTTCTGCACTTCCGTCAACGCTTCGTTGGAATCTCCATGCTTCTCCAGAATGATGTTTCCAATCTTCCATTGCGCCATGCAATTCGAAGGATCGTTCGCAAGCTCGGCACGGAACTGCTCCGTCGCCGCGTCCCACATATTCAGCGACCAGTACGCATTCCCCAAGTGGTAGTGTGTCCCCGCTTGCTGTGGTGCGACCTCCACCGCTTTTTTGTATTCGAGCAGCGCGCCATCGTAATTTTTCATGCTCTCCATCACTTCGCCGGAAATTTCGTGGACCCAAACAGAATTGGCATCCAACGCATTCAGCTTCGTCAGCGCCTCCTCGGACAGTTTCATGTGCACCTTGCCCAGCAAATACCAAACTTCCTGATTCTCCGGCTGGCGCTGCGAAAGCTGCCGCAAGTGGTCCGCCGCGCGCTCGAATTCCCCGAGTTTGATCAAGTCATTTGCCAGAAACAGTTCGGCGTTGTTGTCTTTGGGATTTGCGCGCAGGGCAGATTGAAGACTCCGGCCAGCTGCGGCGTAGTCGCCTAGCTCGTAAAGCGCGATCCCGAGCAGCGCCGACGCCGAGGACATTTTGGGATCGATCTTCAGCCCTTTCTCCAACGTTGCTGCGGCCTTCTTGTATTCGTGCTGACGGAGATAGAGCGACCCGAGATTGTTGTAGGCAGGAGCGAGCCGTGGCGCAATTTGCAGCAGCGATTCGTAACTCGCCACGGCACCGGCAAGGTCACCACGCGCTTCCGCTGCTTTCGCATCGCCGTACAGTTTCTGCACGCGTGCATCGCTGGCCCCGCCATCTGCTTGGGAATGTAAAAGGGCAGGCAAGGAGCCTAGCGCAAACGAAAGGAACAGAGTCGCGGTCAGGTTAAGACGAGAAATGCATGCCGTGGCCAAATTTCGGAGCCTCGCAACACGCGCAATCTTACACCGGCATCAAGCAAACGACTAGGATTCCAAACGCTACCAAATTGCACTGAACTTGAGCATTGATTCAGGGAGGGCCGTATTGATTAGACCATCTCGGCGTGCTACGCTCGGCACAACGGCAGGGGTGAACGGTCAATGCGAGCGGCGGAGACTGCCTTTCGAACCAAGGGGTTTGGGATTTTTGAAGTAGACCTGCGCGCCGCCCAATTGCGCAAGCACGGCGTTCGCATCAAACTGCAGGAACAGCCTTTCCAGATTCTGTCTCTCCTTTTGGAACATCCCGGGGAAGTAGTGACCCGCGAAGAATTACGGGGAAAACTCTGGCCGGCGCATACGTTCGTGGATTTCGATCGGAGCTTGAACAAAGCGATGACCAAATTGCGGGCCGCGCTCGGGGATTCCGCGGACAGTCCGCGGTATGTGGAGACGATTCCCCGCCACGGCTACCGTTTCCTGGCTCCGGTTTACCAGCCGCATTCGGAGCATGAGCATGCGGCGGGGCATGAGCTCGAGGATGATCTTTTCGCAGGGAATGGAAAATCTGGCGCGCACGCAGAGAACCATCATGGTTTCCCAATCGCAGACTTGCAAACGCCATCGGGGAAGCGGCGCCTCTATATCCTGGTGGCCGCAATTGCGTTTACTGCTGTAGTTTTGGTGGCAATCCGCGTTCTGCAACCGGCAACGTCGAGCGGCTCGCGGGGCGTAGTCAGTCCGCGGCGTTCCGTGGCCGTGCTGGGATTCACCAACCTCTCCGGGGATCCGCATGAAGCCTGGCTTTCCACGGCGTTTTCCGACTGGCTCACCACAGAACTTTCGGCGGGCGGGCAGCTCCGGACACTTCCCGCGGAAAATATCGCCCGAATGAAAGCGGAGCTTTCCTTGAACGATATGGAAAGCCTGGGGCGCGGGAACCTGGAGCAGATTCACAAGGACCTGGGGACGGATCTTGTGGTGGCAGGCTCATATGCATCGTTGGGCGCAAATCCTCCGCGCCGGATTCGCCTCGACTTGCGGCTCTTCGATACGCAAAGCGGAGAGACGCTGTACGCGGATTCAGAGACCGGCACGCAAGAAGGCCTCTTTGACCTGGTATCGCGCGCAGGTGAAAAGCTGCGCATCAACCTGGGGGTTCGAAAAATCACCAAGGAAGAGGCAGTGGAAGTAGCGACCGCGCTTCCGTCAAACGCGGAGGCAGCGCACCTGTATGCGGAAGGGCTTTCCAAACTGAGCGTTTTTGACGCGCTTTCCGCGCGAGATTCGCTCCTCAAGGCAGTCGCAACGGAGCCCAATTACGCGCTCTCGCATGCAGCTCTGGCCACGGCATGGGCACAGCTGGGATACGACCAGAACGCGGCCGACGAAGCGAAGAAAGCATTCAATCTGTCTTCCAATTTGTCGAGAGCCGACCGTCTGCTGGCCGAAGGACGCTTTCGCGAAATGTCCCATGACTGGGAGAAAGCAATCGGAATTTACGAAGCGTTGTTCCAGTTTTTTCCCGATAACCCTGACTATGGCCTGGCTCTCGCCAATGCGGAATACAATGCCAACAAATGGAAGGATGCACTGGAAACGCTGGCGGCCTTGAAGACATTGCCCGCACCGCTGCGGGACGACCCCCGGATTGAGCTGGCCGAGGGAGACGCGGCGATGCCTCTCGGTGATACCAAGCGCGCCGAAGCAGCCTATGTGAGCGCGGAGCAGAAGGCTCGAGCTGCCGGGGCATCCCTGCTCACGGCCAAGGCGCTGTTCGCTCATGCGTGGCTGCTGGAAAAGCTGGGGCGCCTGGACGAAGCGGATCAAGCCGTGCGCGGGGCGAGAGAACTGTATCTTGCCGCTCATGACCAAAGGGGAGTGGCCGACGCGGAAACCGGGGAAGCCATCGCGTTGATGTTTCGAGGAGACTATTTCTCCGCGCGGCAGAGATACCAGGAAGCGCTGGCGATCCATAAAAACATAGGGAATATGCACAGCGTTGCCGGCGAATTCCATAATCTGGGTGAAATCTCTCTTTTCCTGGGGGACGTTCGCGGAGCCCTGCAGAAACATCAGGAAGCTTTGCGAACGTACGAGGACGTTCGAGACGACAACGGCGTGGCGCTCGCCAAGATCGGGTTGGGCGCCGCATTGTTCACGGAAGGAAAACTCTTCGATGCCCGGAAGATGTACGAGGAGTCTCTTGACACGTGCAGGCAGAATGGCGACAGAGACCGTGAAGCCGAAGCCCTGCTGGGATTGGGCCAGGTCTCGCGGGCGCAGGGGGATTCACGCGCTGCCTGGGAAAGCGAGATCCACGCCAAGGAGGTGTTTCAGGAAGTCGGGGACAAGACGCCCGAAGCGCAAGCTGAGTTGCGCCTAGCGCAGTTGCTCCTGGACCGAAGTGAAAACAACGAAGCGGTGAAATCCATTCAGAGAGCTGAGGATCTTCTGGCCAAAACCACATCTCCACGAGATGAGGCGATGGCGCGGATCTTACTTGCGCAGACGCTCATGGCATCGGGCAAACTCGCGGAAGCAAGAGAAAGTATTTCACAGGCGATCCAATTTGCCGAGCACTCCCATGACTTAGAGATCTCGCTTATGTCAGGAGTGATTTCGGCCAGAATCGATGCTGCGTCAGGGAGTCCAGCACAGCGAAGAGAAGTGGCAAAGCGGCTGAATGCCGTGGCGCAGCAGGCAAAAGCCGCGGAATTCGTCTATGCTGCCCTGGAGGCGCGCCTGGCGATGGGCGAAATGGAACTGAATTCGGGGAACACCACGGCCGGACGCACGCATCTCGAAGTCTTGGAGGAGGAGGCTTCCAGCCAGGGCTTCCAGCTTGTCGTGCAAAAGGCGTCCGCTGTCCTGGGGACGCGAGAAAATCAAGCCGCGCTGCACGTGCGGAATTAGCAGAGCTCCAATCATCTCTGTGCAATTCCGCAGCCGCGACGATCCGCTATTGCAATGGGCAACATTTCGCGAGCCCCCAGGAACTTAAGCCAGAAAAACCTGTAAACATTTTAGAATCACCTTCTTAGTTGGTAGTACGGCGGGTACATCTGAGTACCTTGCCTAACCGGGCGGATTAAAAAAAGACTAAACCGTATTGACATGAAGCAGGACGGAGTCATTGTAACGACGGAAAACGACAAGCACCTGGGGATTCTGCGCGACGAGGGGACATTAAGCGCCGAACACCGTCGAAAACCAGGTACTGAGACGCGAGAACAAGGTAAAAGAATCAATAACTTAACATTGGGAACGACGGCAGCGGGTTGGGGGGTTCGAGTCCTCCCCGGTTCACCAGATTCTTTGCCTAAATGCTTCAAACAGAATTAGTTGACTTTGTTCGGGTCTTGTCCTGCATGGGCCAATTTAGGGGGCTCCAAGCAGTGCAGAGCTCATCGGAATCACGCGCCGACTGCTCTGGGTCTTTGGTGTCCCAAATCTCCCGTCCGAGTACGTTTCCGAAACCTCGATATTGCCGCGCAAAAAATCAAGGCGGTCCCACCTGAGCGCGAGGATCTCTCCGATCCTCATTCGAGCAAGCACCGCTGTCACGAAAGTGGGTAGATATTCCGCACATTATCGTCGACGACCAAGACGGTCTTGCCAACAAGAGCGGGCCTCTTGTCGGCGGTGCTTTCCAGCATCTTGCGCAGCCGCGGGCCAAGGACCGCAACTGGACGGTGCCGGAAAAGTGAGATTTCGCGTGCAAGAAATTACGCGATAGCGTTTGAGTTGAGCTAGAATCTAGGCATTCTCGAAGCAACTTCGGCCAGGAGCGACCTCCAGTTACGGTGCAATTCTTCTTCATATCCTAATTATGGAAGATGGTGTGAGGGTCGGTAGATGACTCCGCTGTCTAAAACAAGCCAGACGCACGCAAATGAACGCAAGGTCACCCTCAAGACCATCGCAGAGCGGCTTGGTCTTACCCCGGGTACGGTTTCCGCTGCACTCAATAATTCTCCAGCGGCCCGCTCCATCTCTGGACATACAAAGAATCGCATCATTCAAGCGGCGCAGGAGTTGAACTATCGCCCTAACTTCTTTGCGCGCACCTTGCGATTGAAAAGGACCTATACGATTGGGGTGATCGCGGAAGAAATCGGTGATGCCTACGGCGCGATGGTCATCAGCGGAGTAGAAGAATATTTGCGAAAGAGCAACTATTTTTTCCTTACAGTAATCCACCGGCATGATCCGAAACTGTTGCAAACCTATGCGCAAATGCTTTTGACGCGGGGCGTCGAGGGCTTTATTACCACGGACACCTCGATCACGGAGAAACCAGCCTTGCCAACAGTTGCGATCGCGGGACACGAGCGGGTCGAGGATGTGACCAACATCATTCTGGATCACAAGCGCGCCGCTAGGCTTGCGCTCGAACACTTGAGTGGTCTTGGGCATCAGGAGATCGCATTCATCAAGGGGCAAACGCTTAGCTCGGATTCGGCCGTGCGATGGGATGCCATCTGCGAGGCTGCGCAAGAACTCGGAATCTGCATCCGTCCCGAGTTGACCGTCCAATTGGAAGGTACCGATTCCACCCCCGCCATTGGATATCCCTTCGCCATGCAACTGCTCGCCAGGAAGCAGCCATTCACCGCACTCTTTGCGTATAACGATATTTCCGCGATTGGGTCGATTTGGGCGTTCCGCGAAGAAGGGTTGCGTGTGCCGCAGGATATTTCCGTTGTGGGCTTCGATGACATTCCTGGAGCAGCGTTCACCAATCCTGGGCTAACGACGGTACGACAGCCACTCCTGAGGATGGGACAGATCGCAGCGCAAACGGTTATCGACCGAATCGAAGGCCGAGGTGAATATGTATCGGAGATCGCCGTCGAGCCGGAGTTTGTCGTTCGCGAGTCGACAGGTCCCGCCCCCATGCGCCAACAGGGGAGAATCCCCGAAAAAACACAACCATTACAGGAAAGCCACCCAGCCCAATAAGGTCTCGAACCAAGAGAGTTCTATTTTTTTTGAAGTGGGTCACAAAACTAGCAAATTCTCAGGGCGGCCCCGCCAAGTTAGGTTTTGTGCAATACTATTTGCAGCCAGGAGGTTGCCATGTCGTTGCGTCATCCCTTTGGCTTATTGCCCATTTTTGTGTTCTCGGTTGTACCTGCGGTATGCCCAAAGTCTGTCGCGGCGGCGCAAGCTCCCACAACAGGCACCGTCAAAGTTCATGCAGCTGAAGTAGTGGTCGATGCGATCGTCACCGACAAGCACAATCGCATCGTGACCAACCTGAAGGCCGACGATTTCGTGGTCTACGAGGACGGAGTGGCACAGAAGCTGGCGTCGTTCCACCTGTACCGGGGAGCGCCGCTGGCTAAAGAGCAAGATCCGGCTATTCCTGCCGCTGCGGGGTCCGCTGCTCCAGTTGCACCAGCCAAACCATCACAACCGGCCACTCTAACGATTCTGCTGCTTGACTACTCGACCGTCGAACTCCAGAACCAGAAACTCGTCCGGGAAGCATCGGCGAAATACGTTCGCGAGAAATTGCAGCCCAACGAACGGATGGCCGTGTTTGCCCTGGGCACGAGCCTGCGCTTCCTCACCGACTTCACCGACGACCGCGACACACTCATGGCAGCGCTGAAGACGAGTGACATTACCGGGTCGGCTGTAGCCGCGGATCGTGCCGACCTCAATGGCGGGATTAGCAGTGGAGAATCTGCCCTGACGCGCTCCGGTGTGGCGGAGCCGTCGGTTGCGTCAGGAGCGGGGGCCGCCTCGGCCGGTGCCGGGATGGGCGCCGCCGGCTCGAACGCCGCAGAAGCCATGGCTCTAACGCGCATCGCTGCGCAGTACGCCGCGCTGCGATCGGCGATGGATCGCCAACAGGCTCGCGAATTGCTGACCGCCATACGGGCGATTGCGCTCGGCGTCAGGCACATCGAAGGGCGAAAGAGCTTGGTGCTGTTTTCGCAGGGCGTGGTTATCTCGCAACTTCTGTGGCCGGATTTGAACTCTGTGGTAGACGCGGCCAACCGGGCACAACTCGCCATCTACTCGATTGACGCTCGCGGAATGGAGACGCACACCCTCAGCGGCGCACTGGTGCAGCGCGACGAACTCACGGCAGCGCTCGGTCCGAGCGAAAACGAACGCAACCCTTTGAGCCAACAAGACCGCATGCGGGCTACTGGGGGAGAAAACGTTTTTGACCGCGCGGGGCAGGTGGGCCACGACCTGCCGGAGAGTTCACTGCGGTACCTGTCTAACTCGACTGGGGGCTTCCTGATTCACAACACCAACGACTTGGCACTGGGCCTCGCCAGAGTCAGCGAGGAAATGCGCACCTACTACCTGCTTTCCTATCAGCCGACCAACCAGACTTTTGACGGCAAGTTCCGGCAAGTGCGGGTCGAGTTGCGCGTTCCACAACTCACAGTTCGGGCGCGTGGCGGCTACTACGCGATCCCGGCGGGCTTCGAGTTGCTGTCGCCGGAAGAGTACCAAGTAGTGGCGCAATGGCGCGCCGCCGAGCCAGGAGCCCGCATGCCACTGTATCTCCGCGCGGGCGCGTTTCGTGAGCCGGGCCAAGACTACCGCGTACCGGTCATAATAGAGATTCCCACAGCTGCCGTGCGCTTTGAGAAAAACGGCGACATGAATCGGGCCCTCTTTCAGATCTTTGGGCTGGTGCGTGATGTACACAACAACCTGCTGATGCGGTTTGGTGGCCGCACGCAGTTCAACGCCACCAACGCCGAACACGAGGTGCTGAAAGCCGGCAACATGAGTTTTCTGGAGACACTGCACCTGCCCGCAGGCAACTCTTACTCCTTTGAAGTCCTGGTCAAGGACCTGCAGTCCGGGAAGGTTTCCCGCGGGGAGTCCGGCCTCTATCTTCGCGAACCGGACCCTGAACTCGCGCTCAGCACCATTCTGCTAGCGCGCGACGTGGAGAAATCCGGGCGTTCGGGCGGCCAGTTTCTTTCCGCCGGCGATGTGAAGATTCTCCCCTCGGCGCGGTGCGAGTTTCACAATGGCGACAATCTAATCTTCTACTTCGACGTCTACAACGTGCGGCTGCAGGCAGATAAGAAAACGGACCTCAGCGTCGAAGTGTTCCTCCTCCAGGATGGGCGGCGTGTGAACCTGAATCTGCCCAGCTATCGGCTGTCTCAATCGGTCACGGAACCGTTTCCGCGCGTCACAGTAGCTCGCTTCATCCAACTGGCTGGCCTGGCCGCGGGCGATTACTCGCTTGTGGTGAACGTCCGGGACGCTCTTGCGGAGCAAAGCCAGAGCGCGCACGCTTCCTTCACCGTGGTCAACTGATCTTATAAGTTATGGACGCGGTTCGGATGGTGTCTCCGTTGGTCTGGCACCGGGCGTGGCGCGCTCGCGTGCTTTCAAGTCACGATACCGCGCCAGCGCCTCCTGAGCTGCACCGTTCTGTCCAGCCTTTAGGTAGGCCTGCGAGAGCTGGTACTGGATATACGATTTGTTGGCTTCGAGCTTTGCGGCTTTCTCCAAACTTATCACCCCTTCGTCGACTTTGCCTTGTTTCAACAGCGCTTTGCCCATCTCGTAATACGCATCGCCATAAGAAGGATCGAGCCGGATCGCCGTGCCAAACTGCCGGACCGCATCATCGGTCTGATCCATAGAAGCAAATGCCAAGCCGAGGTGGTATTGCGCTTTCGTATGCCGCGGATTGGTTTCGATCTCGCGGCGGAACTCGGCCGCAGCCTGGGCGAACTGAGCCCGCCTCAGCAGCGCGAGGCCAAGGTAGTAGTGCCCTTCGGGCACCGTCTGATCCAATTCCAGAGCCCTGGAGAATTCTGAGGCGGCGTTGCCAAACTCCTCTTGCACAGCATAGGCCTGCCCCATGGCCATATGCGCGTCAGCTACCTGGGAGTATTTCTCCACGAGCCGTCGCAACACTTCAACGCCTTGTTCGCGGTTGCCGGAGTAAACCAGCGAAAGACCGAACGTATAGGCTACCTGCGGGTCCTCGATGCCGCTGTCTGACACGGGTGCCAATATTTCCAGCGTGCGCGCGTAGTCTGCATGGAAAAAACAGCTCATTCCCAACAGAATACGTATGTCCTGGCGGTCTGGCTGGCGCGTAAGGGCCTTTTCTAGCGGGGCAATCGCGGCCGCGTAATTCTGATTCTTGAACTGGGCAAGTCCGAGGTTGAACTGCAAATCAGGCAACTCGGGCTTCCACCGTTCAGCGTGCTCCAGAAGCTGGATAGCGCGGTTGAAGTCTGCTTCGCGCGCACTCAGCAGGCCGAGCTGGTTGTAAGCCTTTCCTGCTACGTCCCCATAGAATTGCGTCGCATTTTCCAGCTTGGCCCGCTGTTCGGGATTGGGTGGTTCAGGTGCAATGATCACCGCCCGCCCTTCCATTCTGTTGACGGCATTCTTCAAGTCATCCCCACCACCCATGCCGCTGCCCAAGTAAATCTGGAGGCGCTCTTGGTCCTGCACTGCGGCTAAGGCCTTGTATTTCTCAGCCAGGGCCAGCTGCTCCTTCGCCTCCCCGGCCTTTCCCTGCCGGTTAAAAAACTGCCCCAGCAAATAATGCGCCTTTGCGACCTGGTACTGATTCCGGCTCGGGTCCTTGGTAAGTGCCACACTCTTCTGAAGCACGGACACGGCAAGATCCGTGCGGTCGAGCAAGTAGAGCGCCTGCCCTAGATAGAGTGGCGCGTCCGGATTCGTCGGTTCCAAGCTTGCCGCTTTCTCAAGATAAGGCAATGCCTCCTGGAGTTTCCTCTCCTGAACATAAATGAGGCCTGCCAGATAATGAGCCGAGTACTCGCCGGGATGACGCAGGATTTCATCTGTAAGTTCGGCCAGCGCTTGGGGAATCGCGTGGCTGCCCTCCTGAGAAAGGTAAGCCAAAGCCATGTAGTAATGCAGACGCGGGTAGTTGGCATCGAGCGCGACGGCGCGCTTGAACTCCGCGACGGCCTGGTTCACGTATTCCGTTTCCCTATAGGCGGCGCCGAACATAATGTGCATTTGCGGGGACTCGCCATGCCGCTGTAAGAGTTCCGCGAAAATCTTCTGCGCCTTTTCGAGCTGTTGCTCCCGCAGATAGGTAAAGGCAAGCGTGACGGCCGTTTCGCTGTCATCTGGTGCCAGGCGCCGAGCTTCCTGAAGTTCCAGAGCGGCGGCATCGAAGCGGTTCATGCTGAAATAAAGTTTGCCTAGGAGTTGCCGCGCTTGCGCGTGCTCCGGCTTCTGCGCCAACAGTGTCCGCACAGTGTCGACGCCCTTTTGGAACTCGCCTTGGCGCAGATAGACGATCGCCAAGCCAAGCAGAGCCGCCTCGGAATTGGCGCTGGCCTCTGCTGCGCCCTTATACGCGTCTTCCGCTTGAGGCAAATTCCCTAGCGTCTCGTCTGCGTCCCCTAACTGTTCTAGGGCCAAGCCCAATACCTGGCGATACTCGCTCTCCGCGCGGATGAAGTCGCCTTCCTGCTCTGCTGCCTGAGCGGCATCAAACCGTTTCTGAAGGAGCGCTGCGGGGCCTTCGTCACCTGCCATTCTCGGTGAATCAGTTGTATGTTTTTGCGCCGGAGCATTTTTTTTAGCGCCGGGCCGAGTTGGCGCTTGGCGCTGGACCGGACCTGTTGTGGCTGTCTGCCCAGCCGTTAGGGCGCCCCAAGCCGCGCAGAGCAGCAGGCCCACGTGGAGGAATCGGAGAATGGCTGCAGCCATATACAGGATTTTCTCTCATTGCGACAAAAACAAAAAGGGGCTTGCAAGCGGAACTTGCAAGCCCCAGAACGAGCGTAATCTGGTCAGAAGGAAAGCTTCAAAGCTAGCTGAAGCTCGCGGGGATCGCGCGCCTTGGTCGGCAGGCCAAAGGCGGCGTTGGTGTTGCAATTCGGGAAGGGGTTAATCCCTGTACCCGGGGGGATTCCGGTGACCGGGTTGGGTGGATCCGCCTTGACGCTGCAACCAGTGAAGTGGTCTGTGGCAGGGTTGTAAGGTTTAGTGGGGTCATTTAAATTAGGATTGGGCTGATAGGGCAGAAACGGGTTCGCAAGGATCGTCGGACCCGAGATTTGATATTTTGTGCCACTCGCAGTGGTTCCACTGATGGAGGTGGAAAAGAACTGCGTGTGGTTGAGCGTATTGAACGTCTCGAACCGAAATTGCATGGTCATCTTCTCTGTCAATTTGAAGTTCTTGAAGATGCCTATGTCGGTGTTGTTGGTAGGTGGCCCATGAAGTATGCCCACGCCCTCGGTGCCGGGACGACCGAGCTGCACTGGCATTCGAAACGCATTGGGGTTCAACCAACCGCCGGAAGCGGTGTTCGGTCCTGCGGGGTTGCCGACCAAGTCGGGGCGGTCGCCGGCGCCACCGCTGGTGAGGCCAGTCAAGTTTTGGCTGAGGGCCACGGTTAGGGGCACGCCTGTCGAATAAGAGTATACCGCCGTGGCCTCCCATGAACCCAGGGTATAGCGCATGTAAGCAGGCTTAGCCGCGAACGCCGGGAAGTCGTAGATCACGTTGGTGCTGAAGACATGCGGCCGGTCAAAATCAGCCGGCCCGCGGTTATAGCGGAAGTTAAAGGTATCGTAAATCCTGGCTCCGCTCCCGTTGCCGCAGCAATCCAGCGAAACGTCGGAGATCAGTTTCGAGAAGCTATACGAACTGCTCATCGAGAAGTTATGGGAAAATCGCTTTAGCAGATATGCCTGGAAAGCGTGATAGCTGGAGGTGCCGCCGTTGGTCATATAGATCAGGCTGTTGGTACCCTCCAGGGGCCCCAGTTGCCGGAGCGCGTTCCTCAGAGATGAATTCGAATCAGCGCCGGGGGTAAAGTTAAGTTCCGCCCACTGCAGCCGGTTCTGAGGCGCAACCGAGTTCAAATCGTAGTTCAGGGGCAGATGGTTGCCGTGGTTGCCGACGTAGGCAACCTCGAGTTTCGTGTCGCGCAGTATTTCACGCTCCACGGTGAGGTTCCATTGATAACTGTCCTGCGTTTTCCAGTGAGTATCTGCTGCGTTGCCTGCCACGCCGGCGCCTGACGAGGTCGCTGCCGCCGACAAGTCGTCCGAGGTACGGCCATTG